>Ga0247835_1002810_pt1 | contig 17531 bp, 21 predicted proteins | sample LaCtaG_3_FD_189912 | JGI IMG/M metagenome (GOLD analysis project Ga0247835, IMG submission 189912) | Freshwater microbial communities from meromictic Lake La Cruz, Castile-La Mancha, Spain - LaCruzMarch2015_13.5m | ecosystem: Environmental > Aquatic > Freshwater > Lake | place: Spain: Castile-La... | reverse complement strand
GTGAGCGAGTCGTTCGAGCGCGAAGGCTTCGCCTCTCCCTACTGGGATGCGGCGGACGATTTCGACTCGGACTGGAGCAACTGCGAAAACCTGAGAACAATATGAAATCACCCTGCGAAGGAGCCGCCCAAGTCGGCTACACGAAAGACTTCCGCGCCATCTGGCGGCGGGGGAAAGAGCGTCCGTTCATCGTCGTCTATGACGCCAGATTGAACCCGCATATCATTCCCGTGCTCGTCAAAGACATTGTGAGAAAGTGCAACCCGCCGATACCGTTCAAGCCATGACGCCGCGCCAAACCGCGATCCTGAATTATCACCGGGACGTTGCCTCGTTTGGCACGAGCCCGAAGGCCCCCGTGTTCGTGATCCTCGATTTGGAGGATTCGGTCGGGTTTGAAATCGCCTCGTATTACCAGCCCAACTGCGTGGAAAAACGTGATGCGATAAAAGCGGGCGGAGCGTATCCGGCGTTCACGCTCGCGCTCACAATCAAAGACGCGAACGCGCTTCTCGCCCACGGCTGGCCGAACGCTAAGAAGATCGGGGCAATCCCCGAAGACCTTGTGCCCGTGATCCTCATTTCCGAGGAACGCTGCCTCTCGGTCCTCATGCGAAGAGAATGACCGCCGGGGTTATCTCCCAACCCGCCACTCGGCAAAAGGGAGAAATCAGGCTGTTAAACGCGGTTCCCTGCGCGGTCCTCGTTCCGCCCATCCTTGCCGCCCGAAGATATGTTTCGCCCAAGTCGCGGCCGATCACGCCCGACGAATCCGAAACCCGCCGGATTGCCTACGCTCTCAAACGGGGTGAGAAAACCGGGGTTGCTGCCCGTGAGATGGCCGGACTCCTGCCGCCCGGTTTGCCGACGCTCACGCTCGTTCCCGTTCCAACAAGCACCGGCAGCATCGAAGCCAACCTGATCCTCGCCCGCGCCATCGCAGCCGAATACGGCCCGCAGGCCCGAGTCGTCCCAGCCCTTCGCCGTTCAGTGCCAGTGGAATCCTCGTGCTCCCGTCGTCGCCGGGGACTGCCCGGACTCACCGCAGCAGACCACAAGTTCGTGCGAGTTGGCGGGTGGTTCGCGCTCCCCGTCTTCCTCGTGGACAACGTGGCGACCACCGGGGCCACGCTCGCCGCCGCCCGCCATGCCCTCGGGTTTGGAACGGGCCTCGTTTTCGCAGACGCCTCACCCATCTACCAGCCACCCGCCAAATGAGCCACCAAAGCATGATAACCGTCAAATCCGAAGCCATCCCGACGCGTCCACCAACGTTCCCGGCGCGGCCGATCCGGGGCGGGAAGCTCGAACTCGCCCCAAAGAAATCCGGGATCTGGTTCGCCGAGCCAAAGTTCAATGGCTGGCGGGCACTCGTTCATACGCCGACCGGGGCCATGTGGAACCGGCACGGCCAGCGGCTCACGATCGAGCGGGAGTTTGAAGCCGCTCTGGACCGACTTCGTCCACTGGCTGGAAGTGGCCTCGTGTGGGCGGATTGCGAAGCCCTCGAACGCCGGCACCAGATCGGGAGGGGAAGCCTCGTCGTCCTGGACTGGATCCCTGAATCCGGTTCGCCCACATACGAGGAGCGGCGGGAGTTCCTCGCCGGGCTGGTCGAAACCGAGCGCCTGTCCACGGGCGAGTGGCAATCTTTTCCCGAGAACTCCTTGTTCCTGCCGCCGTCAGTCCGGGATGATGGAAGTGCGGTGCCGGATTTCTACGCCGGTCTGAAAGCGATCAACAGCAGCCTGCGGTGCGATTTCTTTGAGGGAGTGGTGATGAAGCGGGGCAATGCACCGTATCCGATGCAGCTCCGCAGCGACACGGAGGAGTGCCGGGCGATGATCAAACACCGCTTCGTAAATTGAAGCTTACTTCTTGCTGAGTTCCTGGGTCCGCAGAAGCACCCGCTGGCGCATGATCTTGCCAGATTTGAACTTCACCGTCGCCCGTGCGGGAATCGTCACGTCCTTGTCCGGTTTCTTCGGATTGCGCCCGACGCGGGATTTCGTCAGACGGACCTCAAATACGCCGAAGTTCCGCAGTTCCACGTCCCGCCCGGAAGCCAAGGCGGTGGTGATGGCGTCGAGCGTTTGCTGGATGACCGTGAAAACTTCCGCCTGAATGATTCCGGTTTCCTTGCTGATCTGCATCACGAGATCGCGTTTGGTGAGATTGGCCATGGCGGGGAAGGTTTGTGTTCAGCAGGATAGGCAGGCCGTTTCGGATTTGAAAACCGGAATCCGCCCGCACCCTCCAAGCACCCCCATCAGCGATGGATTCCCGCGAGCGGCGCGAACGAGGCTCATGGCGGTATGAAAACCAAATCATCGACAGCAACTGCCGCCCCGGTCGCTCCCGTAGCCGGGCTCAAGCGGATCAACCTCGCGGGAATCGCAACCACGGCACCAGCCGCCAAAGCCGCCAAGACGTATCCCGAGCTGCCAGATCCAGATGGACAGGTGGCCGCGCTCGTCGAAGGCATCCTCGAAATGAGTGAACAGGTTGAGGCTCTCAGCGGTGCCCTCGAGATCAGCAAAGGGGAACTGATCGCCATCGCGAAGCCGTTCTACTTCGCCCATTACTCCGGCCAGATGGCAGTCGCTTCCTCCGTGGAAGCCAAGGCCGGTGACAATCTCGTGCGGGTCGGGTTCTCGAATTCCTACCGGGGCACGACCGACGATGCCGCCATCCTGCGAGTGACTGGCGAGAAGGGAGCCGCGTTCTTCAAACAGAGCTTCGAGCTCAAAATCAAAGGTGACCTGATCCCGGAAGCCGCCGCCGAGGAGATCATCGGTGAACTCCAAGCCCTGTTCGTCCGACACAACGCCGGGGCCGCCCTCAGCGCGAAGGCGGTTTTCAAGCCGACCAAGGAATTCCACACCGCGCGCCACACGCTCTATTCAGCAGACGAAAACATGGAGATCGATAAAGTGGTGCCGGTCGCGGCGAGCGTGAAAACCAAACTCGGGAAAGGCGGATCAGCAGAAGATTGATTCGCCCCTGTTCCGCTCGGCCGGGTTCTGCACCAAAGGCCCGCGCCGGGCGTTCCGGTTGCGCAAGATAAGCGGGGGAGTGAACACGGCGTTGGAGGATGCTCGGTGGTTCGTGCAGGAAGTCCTCGGTGAGGATTGATCGGGCCAATATCGCTCCCTCCATTGCCAGTCAAGAGAGGCTCCACAGGGCGATAAACGCGGAATTTGAGTGGATTCAAGCGGGCTTCAATACGCCCTTGGTAATATTCGGATGATTTCAACCATTGGTGCGACCGGTAGACTCGCCTCCGCTACCGCTAGTCAGTTAGGCGGATGTTCGGCCACTCTTGAATACGCCGGTCTAACCGGATTCCGGTTAAGCCTTTTGACGGCTCACGGGATGGACAAAACGTTCTGCAAGGTCCCCGTCTCGGTGACGATCAGGGATATTTTGGCCTGGTATTCCTGCCGGAGAACATCGCCCTCCGATGTGGGCCGCGACATTGGCGAGCTCTTCGGCTATGTGGAGAAAGAAGGAGCCTCGGACTAACGTCTACTGAGGGGGCTCTTGGTCCCTCAAAGGCAACCAACCCGTGCAAGGCAGAAGCGTAATCGGATAACCGGCGTTTTCCCACTCCTCCTGGCTGGTCATCTCCGATAAGGCTCGTGGCCAATGCGAGCAAAGCGGAGCTGTCGGCTTCGCTGGCTCGTCTGCGGAAGTCTTGTCGGATGTCGGGGCTTTGGAAGGAGGGGTCATAGTAAGCTAAGTCCACCACTAAATAATCATTGTCCCTTTTTGAGCCTGCTGGCGTTTCGAGTGGGCAAGTTGGTCAATTCTAGCGATATCGCTTGGCCCGCATCTGGTGCGTATTCCTGAGAAATACAAATGTATGGGCTTTCCGTAATCACGTCATTCCGGTGGTCTGGAAACGCACATTGGTGGAACGACATTTCTGACAGAATAGAGGATTCGAGTTCGTAATGGTGCCGCTGCACTCACAGATGTATTTCTGAGATTTGTCCAAATTGTCGATTTCGGTGATCATTCCGCACTTTTGGCACTGAGCGCCTCTGCGAATCACGCTTCCCGGGGGCTCCCCTGGGGGGCCAGAGACGTCGAGATGAACGGATGCCGTAATGTTTTCGATGAAGCCACACTCTTTGCAATTGTATCTTCCCCATCCGTGTTCGTTATCTAAGTATGTCTTTCCCTCCCCATATCGTTTTGCCCTTTCTTGGGCCTTTGCTACATAAGGATTAATCTGGTCACATTTGCTTTTGCTTTCTCTACAAAGAAATGCCAGCGGCCAGAAAAGAATCGCCAGTGAATACAGAACTAGCTTCGCGATGTGAAGCCGCCAGCGCGGAGCGTTGTCCATCGCTGCGACGATAAGCTGCGCATCTATCATGAGTGCTAGTTTGGACCTTGGTATATAAAGGCATCCCGCAATTAGATATGCAAAAAAAGTAATTATCAAATATTTCATGGGTAAAGTATGTTAGACTGAATCATTATTCTCCTCTTTCGAGACGGTCTGCATTGCGGTTGACCAGGCCTGCTTCCCGGTAGTGCTTTTGGGTGGCCTCGATGTCATAGGAGACTCTCCGATACCAGAGCACCTCCCGGTCCGGGTCATATATGATGTAGACGGACCTGAAAGCTTCGATATTGGCGTGGATGTCGCTCAAGAGCGCGATCATCATTGTCCTTTCTTGAGCCTGCTGGCGTTGCGGGCAGGAAGTTTGACTTTCTTGAAGCGTGCCTGGGTGCGGGCGATGTCGTATTCCACCCGGCGGTGGAGGAGTAGGCGGTTCTGGTAGTCGTAGAGGGCGTAGCAGGCGCGGGGGTCGCCGTCGCGCGGTTGACCGACGCTTCCCACGTTTATCGCGTAGCGGTCGCCCTCATCGAGATGCACGGGTTTATCCAGCGGGTTGAAGCAGGCGATGCGGCCATCCCGTTTCTCCTCCCAGATCACCGGCACATGGGTATGTCCATGGAAGCTGACGAATGTCGTCTGGACCGCGAAATGGGCCTTCGCCTCGTCTTTGTCATGGATGTAGTGGAAGCTGCCGATGTCGTTGAGGGCGGCGTGCGAGAGCATCATCGGGTCGAGGTCAGCCGAGATCGGGAGACCGCGCAACCACTTCATCTGGTCTTCGCTCACCTGCTCGAAGGCGAGAGTGATCGGGTCGCCGACCGAAGCGAGCATCTCCTCGGGCGGAAACTGATCGGCAAGGAAAAGCATTGCCTCGTGGTTGCCAAAAACCGAAATCGCACAGGTGTCCATGACCCGCTGCACGCAGGCCGCCGGCTCCGGGCCGTAGCCGACAATATCCCCCAGACAGAGGATTCCTCGACACGGCCATTGGTCGATGTCCGCGAGCACAGCATCCAATGCGTCAATGTTGGCGTGGATGTCGCTGATGAGGGCGAAGAATGCGGGCGGGTTTGTTTTGGGCATGGGCGTTTTGATTTTCACACTCTGAGTCTGCCATACGGTTGAGGTGGAAAATCGTCAACCAGCAGCTCGGAAAACAACCATTCCCTTTTTGAGATTTGCCACAACAGGACCCGATTTAATGCTGCCGGCGAGGATTGCCTCCGCGAGGGGCTTCGATATCAGCCGTTCGATGGTGCGTTCGAGTTCCCTGGCTCCGTATTCCGGGCTGAATCCTTCCTTCACGATCAAGTCAACCACCTCCGGGGACAGGGAGACAGTGATTTGGCGTTCGGCGAGGCGGGCGTTCAGGGCGGCAAGGCATTTCTCCACGATCTCGCGGATGTCGGCTGGGACGAGTTGGTGGAATTGGACGATGGAGGACAGGCGGTTGACAAGCTCCGGGCGCAGGTGCTTTTTGATGGCCGACTTGATGCGTTCGTCCATCCTTGCCTGAAGCTCTGCGGCGTCTTCCAGTTTTGCGCCGAAGCCCATTTCCTTTTTCGCTGCCAGTTCGCCCGAGCCGAGGTTGCTGGTCAGGATGATGACGGCATTGCGGAAACTGCATTTCCGGCCGTTCGCATCGGTGAGGGTGCCTTCGTCGAAGATTTGCAGGAAGATGTCGAGCACGCGGGGGTGAGCTTTCTCTATCTCGTCGAAAAGCACGACGCTGTATGGCCGGGTGCGGACTTTGCCGGTGAGCTGGCCTTCTTCGTCGCAGCCTTTGTATCCAGGCGGGGCACCGATGAGCTTGCTGACGCTGTGTTCCTCCATGAACTCCGACATGTCGAACCGGATGAGGCTTGATTCAGAGTGGAACAGAAATTCCGCGAGCGCCTTGGCCAACTCGGTTTTCCCGGTGCCCGAGGGGCCGACGAAGAGGAACGAGCCGACCGGGCGGTTGGGATTGCCCAGCCCCGTCCGTGCCAGTCTCACGGCCTCCGAAACCGTCTTGATGGCTGCATCCTGCCCTTTGACCCGTTTGCCAAGCACCTCCTCCATTGAACGGAGCCGCTGGCCCTCGTCCTGGGTCAATGCGGCGACCGGGATCTTGCACCGACTGGCGACCACCGCCGCAATCTGCTCCCGATCCACTCCAGATTGTCCAGGTTGGCCGGAAAACGTCAAAAACCTCGCCTGAGCGCAGGCGGTATCGAGCAAATCAATCGCTTTGTCTGGCAGCCGGAAGTCGGGAAGATAGCGAACTGACCATTCGACTGCAGCGGAAATCGCTCCGCTGGCAATCTTGATTCCGTGATGTTCCTCCATGCGCGAGTGGATGCCGTGCAGGATTTCCAGTGCCTCCTCCGGGGTCGGTTCCTCGATATCCACCTTCTGGAACCGGCGTTCAAGCGCGGCGTCCTTTTCGATATGAAGCCGGTATTCCGCGATTGTCGTCGCTCCGATAACGCGGATATCTCCACGGGCAAGGGCGGGTTTCAGGATATTCGCGGCATCCATCGAGCCCCCGGCCTTGCCTGTTCCCATCAGCGTGTGGATCTCGTCGAGAAAGAGGACGATGTTGGAATCCGTCGATGCTTCCTTGATGACAGCCTGCATGCGTTCCTCAAACTCCCCTCGATATTTTGTCCCGGCGACAAGCAGGGACATCGAGAGTTCGATAATCCGGCTGGCTTTGAGTTCATCCGGGACTTTCCCCTGGGCAATCCGTTGGGCGAGGCCCTCGACAATGCCGGTCTTCCCGACCCCCGCCTCTCCGACCAGAATGACGTTGTTCTTCCGGCTTTGGAGGAGTGTTTGGGCGATGCGGAGCATCTCCGACTTCCGTCCGATCACCTGGGCGAGCTTCCCGTCCTTGGCAAGCCGGTTCAGGTCACGGCCAAACCGTGCGAGAATAGTTTGTTTTACCGCTTTTGCCTCTGGCTTGGCTTCCCCTGCAGGCTTAACAACCGGGGCGACAACCCCGCAATTCACATCAGGCCCAACCGCTCCATCCACCAGAATGCAGCGTTCAAGAGTCAGCGCCATCGCTTTTCTATCCCCGCCGATGAACGCCAGACACTCATCAAAAACTGGGTCGGGATTCTGCAAAAGGCTGAACAACACATGAACCGGCTTTATGGAGCCGCCCGCGAATTCCTCTGCGAGGTGCTTCCCGGCAGTGAACGCAGCGCGCAAATCCGGGTGACGGTGAAGAGGGCGCGGCGTGGGTCCGCCTTCTTTGCCAAGGCGGCCACGCAAAGCGCGGCGGAGTTTGGCGGGTTTGGATATTCCGGAAGCAAGAGCATCCCGGACTGCTTGGAAATCCTGAGCAATTTGTAATTTCTGATTCCGAATCTCCGGCGGCGCATTTTGCAGGAACTTCGTGAGGTCGAGATCGCAGCCCTTGCAGCAGCCGATCCAGTAGTGGTTCGGAAGAATTGCTTCAAATCCAGCCGCCGCCGCTTCGATTTCGGCGATGGACCAGGCGATGTTGATGGAGGGGTTGGTCATAGCCGTTCGGCCACAAGTTGCCTTTCAGCCTCGATCCAAGCGTCGGTAGAATCACCTGAGATGCCCTCTTTTTCCCATTTGTCCTGAATAATATATGCTCGAAACGCTATGTCATCGTCTGATATGGTGTCATGTCCGCTGTGGTTTTCAACGTCGCTGGGAAATCCACTTTGAACATCTTTGTTTTCGTGTTTTACAAGAGCGTCAACAACCCGATCATCCATTCCCACTGAGGGGATGTTAAGGGGCCAGTTGGCGGTCATCTTCTCCAACTCCCGCCTCACTCCCTCTGCCCTGACCCACCCGAATCCCGCGTATTGCAGTTGGGTCATTAGGAGCTGAAAATCCTGATCAGTCCAAATTGGCTTTCCGCGTCGTGTCAGAGCCAGATTGATTTGGTCATCAGATGGTGAGGTTTCAGAGGGTAACTCGGCAGCATAAGGCGTTTGCTGGAACAGGAGGTTTTCGAGGTAGGGGCGCAGCGCCTCGTCCCAATTAGACTGACAGGGAAACTCGACTTCCCAATCAAGTTCCAACAATTGAAGGAATCCATCCGAACCCCCTGACAAAGCCCAGCGCCCGTCCGCACTCAGGGCTACAGATTTCACCCAATAATCGCCCTCTACGAAAGTTTTTAGGCACTCCCCACTCCTCACATCCCAACAGCGAAGATTTTTCTGATAACTCCCAGACAACGCCCAGTGTCCATCCACGCTCATGGCCACGGAGTTCACTCCGCTTGTATGCCCCATTAAGGTTCTCAAGCACTCCCCGCTGCTTACATCCCAGAGGCGCAGGGTATTATCCTCACTCCCTGACAAGGCCCACCGCCCATCGACGCTCAGGGCCACGGAGGTGACGGAATCAGTGTGTCCTACAAAAGTTCTCAGGCACTTCCCACTGCTCAGTTCCCAAAGTCGCAGGGTATTGTCACTATTAATTCCTGGTCGATGTAATAAGAAGTAACCACTCCCTGACAAGGCCCAGCACCCATCGGCGCTCAGGGCCACGGAGTGCACTCCCGAGTGGAGCCTTCCTTCTATTTGCCCCCCGAAAACTCTCAGGCACTTTCCGCAGCTCACATCCCAAAGACGCAGGGTATTGTCCCCACTCCCAGACAAAGCCCAGTGCCCATCGGCGCTCAGGGTCACGGAGTTGACAGAATCTGTGTGTCCCACAAATGTTCTCAGGCATTCCCCACTGCTCAAGTCCCAAAGTCGCAGGGTATTATCCTCACTCCCTGACAAGGCCCATCGCCCATCGCCGCTGAGGGCCACGGAGTTCACTGTATACTTGTGTCCCACGAAGGTTCTGAGGCACTCCCCGCTTCTCAAGTCCCAGAGACGCAAGGTCCAGTCATCACTACCTGACAAGGCCAAAACTCCGTCTGCGCTCAGGGCCACAGAACTCAATCCGTCTACCCTAAATGTATGCCGATAAAAAACACTGCGTAACCGGGTTCGAGTCCCGCGAAGGCCAGCCCGATGGATAATGTCTTGAGCCTCATATGAGAATTCGTAACCAGCAAGACTTTTCGATTCGCATGCAAAACGCCATGCACGCCCATATTCGCCTTCGGACAAGGCTTTTACAGCAGCGTCAATAAGAAAACTAAAGCGCTTTTGAAGCTTCACACTTTTCTTGACGTTAGCCACATTACAAATGACAAACTGAGAGGTGTCGGCGTGCGCGGCATTTATAAATCCATTCACATCCAAGTGGCACATGGTTTCGTCTTGACTCCCCGAAATGCCCCAGCGTCCATCCTCGCTCAGGGCGACGGACCAAACCTCTTCCTTATGTTCTTCAAAGGTTCTAACGCACTTCCCGCTGCTCACATCCCAGAGCTGCAAATTTAGGTCGGAACTACCTGACAATGCCCAGCATCCATCGCTGCTCAAGGCAACGGAGTTGACTGAACCCGTGTGACCTTCGAAGATTCTCAAACACTCCCCGCTGCTCAAGTCCCAGAGGCGCAAGCTATTATCCCAACTCCCTGACAAGGCCCTGCGCCCATCCGCGCTCATGCTCACTGATTGGACAGAATTGGTGTGTCCCTCAAGTATTCTCAGGCACTTTCCGCTGCTCACATCCCAAAGACGAAGGGTGCAGTCAGCGCTTCCTGACAAGGCCCAGCGCCCATCCGCGCTCATGGCCACGGAGTTAACACGTCCTGTATGTCCCACGAAGATTTGCAGGCACTCCCCGTTGCTCACATTCCAAAGACGCATGGTGTTGTCTGTAATAATTCCTGGCAGTTTTTTTCTGAAGCTACCACTTCCTGACAAGGCCCAACTCCCATCGGCGCTGAGGGCCACGGAGTTAACGAAATCCGTGTGTCCCACAAACATTCTCAGGCACTTCCCACTGCTCAACTCCCAAAGGCGCAGGGTGTAGTCATCACCACCTGACAATCCCCATAGGCTATCGGTGCTCAGGGTCACGGAGTTGACGGGATCCGTGTGTCCTTCGAAGGTTAGGCACTCCCCGCTACTCAAATCCCAAAGACGCACGGCATCAATACTCCCCGACAAGACCCGCCGTCCATCGGCGCTCATAGCCACGGATGACACTCCATATTCGTGTCCCTTGAAATTTCTCAGGAGCTTCGACCCACCGCATTCCAGGCGCTTAATCTCGGCGAGGCCCTCGCTAACCAGAGGTTGCCTGCCTTCAATGCCTGTATTGAGGTTCTCTGCTGCAGAAAAGGCATTAGCCGCTGCGCTCGCATCCTGCCTTTCGAGATGAATCATACCGAGGAGATAAGGCACATTCCAATCGCTAGGCCGGTTCAATTGCGATCGCTGCAACGCCCTCACAATCGCGGTGTCTGTCATTCGGCCAGATCGCCACAAGTGCAATCCTTGGTTGTAGGTAGCTTGAGGATGGCCCGGATCGATTTTCAGTGCTTGCTCGAAGAGTTTCTCTGCTTCGACAACACGACCTAGATCCAACATCGAAACCGCCCTGTTGTTCAGCGCGTCTCCCTGAAGTTTAGCCGCCTCGGGAAACTCACGTTCGTATTCCTCGCCTGCAAAAGTTTTATAAATGTTTTTCAAACTGCCCGCCACGATTTTGAAATCGTGAGGGCGATCGGCCTCTTGCTTATGGAAACATTCGCGGAGCAGGTCTTTGACCGATTCCAGAACCGTAACTCTTGCCAACTCGAAATAGGTGTCGCAGGCAGTTCCGGCAACAGAACCAGAAGACCAGAGGCGTTCGCCGACAAACATCTCCATCACCGACACCGCCCAACTCCAGATGTCTGTGCGTCGGGAGAGGGTGCCTCCGACCGCTTGTTCAGGGGCGCAGTATGCCGGTGTATAAGCGCCGGATTTACTGATCAGAGTTCCTTCAAACCCCGTGGTCGTAGAACCAGAGAACGTAAGATCCATCTTGGCCTTTGCGATCCCGAAATCTGCGATTTTAACATCGCCATCGGGGGTAAGAAGCACGTTGTCAGGCTTCACATCTTGGTGAATCAATCCCTTTTCATGCGCGTAATCAAGGCCCCAAGCAAATTGGATGGCGATGTCCAGTATTCGCTTCAAAGCACCTGAATCACCACCTTCATACAACTTTCCCGATTTAATCCAGTTGGCAAGACTGCCACCATCCATCCACTCTGCGAAGATGCTTGGGATTCCATCTACCTCGCGGACATAGTGGCATGAGACGATATGCGGATGCAGGCCGAGATTGATCCACGCCTCGCACTCGTGGACAAAATTTTGCTTTTGGGCCTCCGTTTCAAAAAGATGCGGATGGGGTTGTTTCATCGCAAGGTCAACATTCCATGTGGCATGGTGCACGCGCTGAACCTTCCCCATCCCGCCGGCAATGGGGTCGCCTATCGGACGATACAACCCGAGGATTAAGTCATTCATTTCGCACTTTTTTTGGTTTTCCGGATTTTCGTTGACCGCTACCAGGTGATGTATTCATGCCCAGTGCGCCCAAATAAAATGACCGGTGTCGTCCAATCAGAAAACCGTCTTTAACGAGCATAAAAAGCAACTCCATTCTTTCATATAAATTAGATAAGGGTTTTCCAATGCCAGCGCCAGAGGTTATTAGTTAAAGCTATTGAGTAGTCTTTTGATACAATCTTTACCCCGTTTTTCATAAAGGGAGTGAAATCCAATTTTTCATACCATTCGGAAAGCCAGATGGCGGTTTTTTTGCCATGCCTTGTCGAGAAATCATCAACTCCTACACAGAGCATGGCAACTTTAACGCCTTGCTTACGCATCTTATCCGTAAAGCCAATAAGGGCATTTGTTCCGTTTCTTCTCCTTCTAAAGGCTTTATCAATAAAAATATCATGAATGACAACAAGAGGAAAATGAGAGACCTCAATGTTAGTCGCAATCTTCCATAGGTTGGCATTTATTTCCTGCAAGCTGGTTTCATTTTCATGAACTTCATAGGTTATCGTTCCTATCTGTTGACCGCCTAACATAATTCTCCACTTATCATCATCTGCACACAGAAGTGACTGGCTTATGGAAATATCCTTTTTTCGCATGGTCGTTGTAAAATCGGATACGGTGCTGCTATTTCTTTACTATTGCGTTTAATAAATCCTGAGAATCTTGGTATCGTTCCTTGTGATTTTTCGCCACTGCTCGGTCGATGGCTGACGCGAGACCCTTGGGAATCGACGGAACCCGCTTCCGAATCGGAACCACGTCATCGTTTAATATGACATCCATCGGATCGCGCTTGTCGGTGAATTCGAACGGAAACGCTCCGGTGAGCAGGAAATACATTGTCGCCCCCATACTGAACACGTCGCTGACGGGTTTCACGTATTTGAAATTCACGATTTGCTCCGGGGGCATGAAGACCGGGGTGCCTGCCGTCTTCCCCGTCATGCTCATTCCGCTGAGACCGGCCATCTGGAAGCTTTTCGACATTCCAAAATCCGCGACGCGGGCAACGCCTTTGTGGATGAGGATGTTTCCCGGTTTGAGATCGCGGTGGACGAATCCTTTGCTGTGGGCGAACGCAAGCCCTTCGAGGGCTTTCAGTGCGTGGGGCATCAACTGCTCGGGGGTGAGCGGGCCGCGATTTTTATTGTATAGATCCATCAGGGAACCGCCGTCACAGAGTTCCATCGTGAAGTAGAACGCACCCTTGTGCGACCCACTTTCGATAAACCGGACGATATTCGGATGGTCGAGCTGACGGTTGACCGCCATCTCTCGCTGGAACCGTTGGACGGCATCCTCCGTGGCGTCTGCCTGCGAGAGCATGACCTTGATGGCAACCTGCGCCCCGTCCTTTTTCCTCCGGGCCTGGTAAACCGCCCCGAAGCCGCCGCGCCCGAGTTCCTTCTCCGCGACGAATCCTGGGATCTCGATCAGGCCCTTGTTTTTTTCTCCGCCAAAGACGAGGGCGAATAACTGGTCCGGAGACAGCTCGGACAGTTCGCCGGGCTGGATGCCGGCATCGACGGCGTCATGACCGACCGGCTTGGCGATGGCAACCGAGATCGTTGTCTGACCGACTTCGATGATGTCGCCATTTTTCAGATCCACAGCAGGGTAATGGCGTTTTGCGCCCTGCTCCGGGGACTCACCGGCCTTGCGTCCGCCGCATTTCTTTCCGTTGACGTAGGTGCCGTTCAGGCTGCCGAGGTCGCGGAGGGATGCCTTCGGCGGGCAGGCTTCCAAGATGAAGTGGTGACGGGATACCTGGGTGTCGTCCGGAAACGTGGCATGGCAGTCCGGCATGCGACCGAAGAGGAACGTGTCGTGCTCCGTGAAAGTGAAGACCTTCCCCTTGGCGGGGCCTTTCGTGACCGAGAGGGAAACAGCCATACGGATGTTCTACGGTTCAGCGAGGAAACCGTCAACCAGACCCTCGCGACAGGGCTATTCCTGCCGAAACGACTTCAACAGGCCCACGGAATCGAGCCCGCCGAAGCCCTGGGATTCGAGGTGTTCGCGGAGCGACTGAATGGCAGCAGCGGCGATTTTGTGGACACCCTGCTTCGTCATGCCAAGCTGGTCGCCGATTTCTGAATAGCTGCGGCCCTGCCCGATGGCGGTGAGAACCACCCGGAAGCGCTCCGGCATCTGGGCCATCGCCCGCTGGAGAGCCGCGATGGATTCCGCCCGGTTGACCTGAGTGGCAACCGATTCCTGTTTTTTGTCGGGGGTATTCTGAACCAGATCCGTCTTGGTGCTTTGCATCCCCTCCGGTTGATCCAGCACGTAGGCATGGTGATGGTGGTGCCTGACCTGCTTTTCGTAGAGGCTGCGGAGGGCATTGCGGACGGCTTGGGAGGCGTAGGCTGTGAAGTCGCCCTTGGACGGATCGAACTGGCGCCCAGCGGCAGCGAGCGCCTCCTGCGCCTGAATTTCAATTTCCGGCAGGTCGAGGCCGGGGATGTTTGAGAAATCGCGGGCAATATGCCGGGCGAGCGGCAGGAGTTTGGCGATTTCGGCGTCCATGTGCCCGGAGATATCAGAATCCGGACGGCGATTCAATTCATCTGCCGAGCGAAAGCCGCTGAGCCGTGAAGCGGGGGAGGCCGGCACGGATGATTTTTCTTTTCGTTCGCTTGATGTCGTATTCGACGCGACGGAACTCGACGGTGTTCTGGTTTGGCCGGTAGATCACGTAGCAGCCACGGGTATCCCCGTCGCGGGGCTGGCCGACTGCGCCCACATTCACCAGAACTTTTCCACCTGGCGGCAGTGGCATGATTTCTTTCCCTGTCCGCTGGGTGACTTGCCCGCCGGGGGATTCCTGCCACCAGACCATCGGCTTGTGGGTATGGCCACAGAACGCGAGATGGGTGATCTGGTTGGCAAAGTGCCTGCGGGCGTCCTCGGGGGAGATGATGTATGGCCACCCGAATGAAGTTGCCAGAGAGGCATGGGTAATAGTGATTCCCTCGATTTCCAGATTCCGGGGCAAGGACGCGATCCATGCCCGGTCAGACTCAGGGAGCCGGGCAGCCGCGAACACGGCACCGGCAGTGGCCGTATCATTGAAATCCGGGGGCGGTGCAGGCAGGCAGGCCGCCTCGTCGTGATTCCCCAGAAGCACCTGGCATCCAAGTGCACGAACAGCCCGCATACAGGACTGCACGCTCGAAGAGTAGCCCACGATGTCGCCAAGGCAGACGACCTGCTGAACCTCCTGCGACCGCACATCGGCAAGAACAGCCGTCAGCGCCTCGAAATTCGAGTGGATGTCACTGAGGACCGCAATGGCGTTCTGCATGGACATGAATACGAGTCTGATGAAATACCGTCAACTTGGCGAGTGAAAACAGGCCGTGACGAGCAAGGAAATCTATTATCTATCAATGACTTAGGCCATGGGGGGAGCGACCATCCCCCAAATTCCATGAGAACCTGTTTTTTCAGCTTTACACTATTTTTCCGGGCACTCCCTCAACCCTCCTGATTGTGCTTGTGGCTGATAATGAGCATCCTACGCTCACAAAACGCCCGATTTTCCGGCTTCAAAAACCCCCTTTTGGATGTAAAGTTGGGCCTCAACTTTACATTGCGGAAGGAATTTCAGGCAGCACGAGCGAATGCCGGGATCGAGACAATCGTCTCCCGAAAACTTGGGATTTCTGACTGTGGCTGTATGGGCGTATGGCGATACAGCCACACGGCGATGCAACTTGGTGAGCGGCGAGAAAATCGGCTCGTTTTTGGTGCCGTCAGACCCGTTTTCCGGATGGGCGTGAGTCATGCGCCTGTATGGGTGTATGCCGATACAGGAACACAACCTCTCTACGGTGCGGTGGGGTGGAAGTAACGGCTCCACGCCTCCCGATCATCATCGGTCATCGCGATCACAGTCGCGCTCCCCATCGAACCGATTGGGCAAATGACGCCTTCGCGGATGGCCCGGAGCATCCGGGTTTCGGGAACGTTCAGGAGGCGACAAAGCTCGCTCGTGCTGATGAGCTTCAGATCGTAACGGGGGCGAGGGAGGTCGATGGCCATAATGCCGACGTTGCTGTGTCAACGCCCGACGAACCGCACGATCCGCTCCACGATTTCGAGGGTGAGCTGGCGTTCCGAGAGCCGCAGGACCGTCCAGCCAGCCAGTGCCGCCTCGAAGTATTTCTCGATGTCAGCCAGGAATCCCTCCGCCCGGTTGTGCCGGCCAAGAATCCAGATTCCGCCCTCGATTTCGATCAGTGTGCGGCTCGGGAGGTGTGCAAAGTCGGCACGCCAGCGGCGGCCGGGGTGAAAGACAAGTTCTTTTTCCAAGGCGGGGCCGTTTGCCGCTCGCCAGAGGAGGGCGAACCTCGCCTCCAGGCGGGAGGGAGATCGTTTGGTGCGGAATCGGAGTCGGGGCATCCCCTGCGCGGGAGTCAACCACGAACTACCGATCTGTTACCGACTTGTCCGAAATCGGTAATTCAGCTTTTTCCACCCACTCCCATCCTCTGCCATGGACATGTGAGACTTTGCACCCGCACGCGAAAATGAGACCGGCAAAAATGCAATGCAGCGCGGGTTGTCGCCCATGCCACGGACATTCGCCGTAGAGGGGACTCACCGATTTTGTCGAATCGCTCACAGCAAGTCCGGCTGGTTCGGATCTGGAACGCTCGTCTCGATTTCGTCGGTGAGCGATTTGGAGATCCGAGACGTGACCTTCAGTTTTGTCGGCGAGTGGGACCGGTCGAAAGTGACCTTGAACCCGATGCCGAATTTCCCGTCCTCGTCAGCCGAGTCAACGGCTTCGGAGTAATGGGCGGTGAGGAGTTCGGTGATCGCGGCAAGGGCGGCCTGTTGTTCTGAGTCAGCGGGCATGGTGTCCATGGTGATCAAGGCAGGCGGTTGCACTGGAGGTTCTTGATCTGGCGTTCGAGGCGTTCGATGTCCCGCTTGCAGGCTTGGATGTCGAACCAGATCTCGACGGCCTTGTTCAGAATAAGGAAGAGGCACATCCCGGTTGAGAGGATGCCGATGAAGGTGAAGAGCAGGTTGGTGTAGTTCATTTGATGGATGTGTTGAGTTGGTTGATGATGGAAAGGACGGGCTCGAAATCGCGCAGGAGCGCGGCGACCTGTTCGCGGGATCGGGTCTTGATCCAGTCAGTGCCGCCGATTTGCTTCCACCAGCCGCAGAGTCGGTTGATTGATGGGATGTGATTGGTGACGCCCTGCTCGGATGGCGGGACGGAAAGTTCCTCGGGCGAGAGAACGCGGCCGGAGGTGATGGACGCCCGGAGCCGCCGCACGCTGATCCGCTCGCCGGAATCCGCCGCGGCAGCGGTGGCGAGCCATTCGGCCTGCTTGTCGGTGGCGAGTTTCGCCACGACTTTGTGGTGCTCCCAGGAGAGAAGGTTGTTGCGTAACGACATTGGCACCCGCCGGCTCACGTAGGCGTAGCTTTTGAGGGTTGCCGGGTCGAGGCCGGTCGCTGCCTGAGCCGCCTCGTAGTTCTGGGCCGAAACCCGGACGTGGCGAGGGTCGGGCACCATACTCGGAAAGTATGGCTGAACCGCGAACTTTTCCTCGCCGTAGATCATCCAGTCGCCGATGACGAACGCCAGCGACTTGAGGGCTGTGCCGATCTGGGTGGCCATCGAGCTCCATTCCTCAAACGTGAGGTCGGCATCGAAGCGGAGCCCGCTCGGGGTGATGGCTACTTTTTCGTTGATTTGGGTAAGCATG
>Ga0247835_1002809_pt1 | contig 17533 bp, 12 predicted proteins | sample LaCtaG_3_FD_189912 | JGI IMG/M metagenome (GOLD analysis project Ga0247835, IMG submission 189912) | Freshwater microbial communities from meromictic Lake La Cruz, Castile-La Mancha, Spain - LaCruzMarch2015_13.5m | ecosystem: Environmental > Aquatic > Freshwater > Lake | place: Spain: Castile-La... | reverse complement strand
ACAGTACCTCACCTACACCTACACCTCATCCCCAGATACAAAGGCGACCAAGAAGACCCTAGAGGCGGTGTGAGGTGGGTTATTCCAGGGAAGGCTAAGTACTGGGGATGAGCTCAACTCCGACAGCTTGAAGCGCGTCTCCTAGTATCTTTGGCCTGCAAGATGGCGTCAGCCACTTCCTTTTCAGAAATATCGAGCCTAAGCATCTCGTTGATGCGTTCATCATCAAGGGGGATGTTGATACCCTCCTTTGCAAAAAGTTGAACCATTTGAGCTGGACTTAGATTGCCCGTTCCTTCATTTTTCTTTTCCACCCCATTGTTTTGTTTGTCTGGTGTATGGAGATTGGTGTTTGGTGTCTGGTGTATGGTGTTTGGTGAGCATTGCGTTGGCAATGCGTTCGCATTGCGATCGCATAAGGAAGTGGTAGTACTGTCAGACAGTATTTGCTCTGATGATGACGACTGCCAACGACCTTCCGCGCTCCGTCTGGCTTTAATTTGGCGATCCTTGAACCTTGCTATTTCATGGTCGCAACGATCCTGCCTCCACCCATCATCCGTTAGAGTAAAAAATTCATTGAGAACTGAGATCACTGCATTTTTTTCCTCCTTAGATCTGGCATTGATCAATCTTTGGACAAACTTCACATCCATGGGAAGTGGTTTCTCTGTGGCGTAATACTTTCTGATCAGGCGACTATAGGTAGCGTCCTCGATAAAGGTGAGATGGGCTGTTGCTTCTGCATAATCTCCAATGTGATGCTCGTAGTAATTCATTTAAAACCGTCTCCGTAGCGTTCTTTTTCTTGCGTAAATTATTGAATGCAAGAGATGAATCTAACAATCGGAAAGCGTATCGTCAAACGTGTTTTTTTCTGAATTTATTTTGAATTTATTTATCTACTAATTTGCTGTAATCCTTCTTTAAGAAATTTGAGCTACTTAAATAATTCTTTTGAAGTGTTAATTGATCTATATCCGTCCACCACTCTCCTGATGCCATCGGAAATTACTGACAAGTCTGTAGCCCTTTACTGGATTGACTTGTAGCACTTATATGAATAAATATTTTTTTGTAGGCCAAAAATAATTTGTGTTGAGAGGATGGGTATTGACTTTTGATTGACCATCAAAATTTCATTGACTACATTGCTCTTCAGTAGCACACATATTCATACATAACATGACAAGATGGAGAACAATTTGATGGTAGCAATTCGGTTTTACAGTTTGTACCGTTCATACGGTTACACGAAGATGAGTTCAGCAAAAATGGCTTTGCAGGTTTATCGGAAAAATATGAAGCGCGTCCGTCAAGGAGGTCGTCATGAGTAATTCAAATTCAGAGGTGACCTTAATGAGAATTCCACAGATCCTGGAAGTCATGCCAATTTCAAAATCTAAGTTCTGGCTAATGGTTCAGAAAGGCGAGTTCCCTAAGCCTATAAAGATTGGGCGATCCTCATTCTGGACTATTGATCAGGTCCAGACCTTTATCCAAGAAAGGACAAATCAATCCACCAATTGAAAAATGGGCATCTCCTAAGGGTAAGCTCATTTCATGAGCTACTGATTTCTTATTCTCAATAACTTAGGAGAAAACAATGCAAATTGAGGCAGTCAAAAAGTATGTAGTTGAGGTCTACAGCGATAAAGGCCCTTTAGAGGCAAGTCCTTGGGCAAAAATCGGGGAATTTTCCAGCCATTCGGAGGCGGTGGATGCCTGCAAACAAGTTGTTGATAAAGCCCTAGATCAAAAAGGTGGGTTTGAGCTAGATGCCCAATCTTTAGTTAACTACTACCTGAATTTTGGAGATGTGCCATTTATCAATGGGGTCGAAAATATTGTAACATTTGATCTATACGCATATCTAGCCAATAGGTGTAGTGAGTTGGCGGCAGGAAATAGGTTGCCCCTAAGCGCCGTACTCTAAGACCACAGCCAATGAAAAATCAAATTATCTCAAACTTTAGAGATCAATTCTCATAACTCATTGTTTTTATTATGTATTTATTTATATTTTAATAAAACACCATTAGATTAGTAGTGGCTCACTGGAGGAGTTCTCCAGTTGATATACTTGACTGGAGACTTCATCCAGGGCGCTATGAGTAAAACAGAAAAATTCCAATTTTCAGGTCATGAGACCTTTCCCCTAAGGCAACTTTGGCTAAGAAAAGCCTACTTAGGAGTTAAGGATTCAGAGACCAAAAATCCTAAAGAAAGTAAAAGCTTATTTTCCGATGAAAAAGCTATTAGCAATTTCGGGGTTGGAAAAAACATGGTCTCATCAATAAGACATTGGGCTCTAGCAACAGGAATTATTGAGGAGAATTCCGAGGTAGGCTACAAAACCACCCCTCTCGGAGATTCCCTATTTGGAGATAGCGGTCTAGACCCCTATCAAGAACACCCCTCAACTGCTTGGCTAATACATTGGAAACTAGCAGGGGAAGGTGATCGCTCAACAACATGGAAATGGTTATTTAATTATGTAATTGAACCAACACTTGATACGGAGCACCTCATTAATAATTTGCAAAATTTTGCAAATGATAGAGAGTATAAGGTTGCTAGTGCGACTCTCAAACGAGATATCGAATGCTGTTTAAGAAGCTATGTTCCCCGCGTGGCAGGTGATTCCCCTGAGGAAATCTCAGACACCGTTCTAGGAGAGCTAGCCTTAATCCAGCAAATTGGACGAGGTCAATTTGAATTCAAGAGAGGCGCGAAACAAACATTAAGCGATAGTCTTTTTGCTTGGTGCTTAGTCGACTTTTGGGATAGATACTCCCCTGATACAAAAACCCTCTCATTCGAGGCTATTGCACATGAGTATGGTTCACCTGGACGCGTATTTAAGCTCGATGAGTCAAGTGTTGCCGATAGAGTTCAGGCGTTGGGAGATGTGACAAAAAATCAACTGACATGGTCAGATACTGCAGGCATGCGCCAAGTCATTAAAGGCCAAGTTAAAAAAGATAAGTTGCTGGAAAATGCATATGACTGATAAATTAAATTCAAATGTAACAATTTCTAGGCAATTTTTACGCTCGGTCAATCTTGAGGCTGACTTAGGTAGAACTGACGCATTACAAGGCTATATCTGCCAAGATACTGCAAGGAGCCTTGTTAAAAATATGGCTCACCATTTAAACCAATCTAGGCAGAAAGCCTTTACTTGGACCGGCCCTTATGGTGGTGGCAAGTCTTCATTGGCGCTTGTTTTGGGTTCCCTAGTTTCTCCAATCAAAGAACTTAAGACTGAAGCCAAAAAGCTCTTAAAAATAGAGACTAAAGATGATGTTGAGCTGGCATTTGGTTCAAGCAAGGATGGCTGGCTAGTCATACCTGTTGTTGGCAAAAGAGATAGTGTTATTTCGGCAATTTCCAAAGCATTGGATAAGTCACTAGGCACTACTAGCAGAAAATCAAAAGCAGCAGACGTTATATTGCGGCTAACTACAGAAGCGACAAACAGGAAAAAGGATGGCGTCCTTTTAATCATCGATGAGCTTGGAAAATTTCTCGAGTCAGCCGCACAAACTGGGGAGGATATTTACTTCTACCAAGAGCTAGCTGAAGCAGCTAGCAGATGCGATGGTAAATTAGTTATTGTCGGAATCCTGCATCAAGCTTTTGAGCAATATGCGACGAGGCTTGGCAGAGAGGCGCGGGATGAATGGGCAAAGATTCAAGGTCGCTATATTGACATTCCTCTAGTTGCGGGCACGGATGAGGTCATTGAGCTTGTTGGAAGAGCTATTAATAAGAAAAATCCACCAAAAGCTTCAAAAGTTTTTGATAAGTTTGCAGATAATGTTGCAAATGCAATTATTAAACGCAGGCCAAACGCTCCAGCAAATATCAAAACATCTTTTATAAATTGTTGGCCGCTCCATCCCGTCACTGCTGCATTATTAGGCCCTATCTCTCGAAAAAGGTTTAGTCAGAATGAGCGGAGTGTTTTTGGATTTCTAGCCTCGGCCGAGCCTTTAGGATTTGCGGACTTTTTGAAGCTAATGCCAGATGATGAATCAGCGCTTTATAGGCCCGCAAGATACTGGGACTACCTATCTGCAAATATGGAACAAGCCATCCTTGCTTCATCCGATGGCCACAGATGGGCCGCAGCAAAAGATGCTATCGAGCGCGCAGAATCAAGATCTGGATGTACTCAAATTCATCTTCAACTAGCTAAGACCATTGCTCTCATAGAAATGTTTAGAAGCGGTTCTGGTCTTACTGCTGAGGATGTGATTCTGGAAACTTGTATTGAGAACGCCTCAACCAAAGTAATTAGCTCTGCACTCAAAGATTTAGCTAGTTGGTCAATTCTTGTATATAGAAAGCATTTAAGCTCTTGGGCAATTTATTCAGGAAGTGACTTTGATATCGACTCTGCGCTCAACGAAGCTAGAAGCGAACTTGGTGAAGTCAACATTAAGCAGTTAATAGAATTATCTGAACTTAATCCAATTGTTGCCAAGAGGCACTATCACCTAACGGGCAGTCTAAGATGGTTTTCGAGGGCGCTTATTGAAACCACATCTGCCGAGCATTACCTTGCAAACTTTTCAGCCAAGCCTGGATCAGCAGGTGAATTTATTCTTTTGGCTCCGAGCTCAGACTATAGCGCCAAACAGAATAAGAACTTAGTTAAGACGTTATCTGAAAATGCAAAAAACTCACCGGTAGTTATTGGCTACGCGCCAAATTCTGAGAAGGTTTATGAGTTAGGCATGGAACTTGCTGCTCTTGAGCGGGTTCAAAAAACAAGGCGAGAGCTTGATGGTGATGCCGTAGCTAGAAAAGAAATTAATAGTAGAGTTGCAGCAGTCAAATCTGAATTAAGTGAAGAGTTGAAGAGCTCTTTTGATAAAGCCGACTGGTATCAGGATGGGGTAGAAATTAATAGATCTACACGCAGCACCCTATCGGCAATCGCAAGTAAGCTAGCTGATGAAACCTACCCCTCTACACCATACATTCAAAACGAGCTGGTTAATCATGAATCAATATCCGGTAATTCTGTAAGGGCTCGCAAAGAGCTTATGTATAAAATGCTAGGGAATTATGGCGTACCAAGACTTGGCTACGAAGGGTTTTCATCGGATGCGGGGCTTTACTATTCCATTATTGAAGCCAATCAACTCTATCAATGGGTTGATGGGGCTTATACATTCTCAACCCAGGACTCAAAATCTGGATTTAGCAGCTACTTTTCCCCGCTTTGGAAAGCTGCCGACAAGCTCTTTAAGGGGAATAAGGAGTCCGTATCATTAGCCAAGCTTTACGAAGTATGGCAAGCCCCTCCTATTGGAGCCAAAAAAGGTGTACTGCCCATTTTTGCGTTGATTTATTTCTTGGCAAATAGGCAGCATCTAGGCCTTTATATTGAAAATACATTTATCCCCGATTTAACCGAAGCCTTTCTTGACGAGTGGATGCAGGATACCAATCGTGTGGCATTCAAGTTTGTAGAAATTGGTAAAGAACGGGAGGTATTACTGAAATCACTTAGCGCGTCTCTCGAGAAGAGCTTAGGAAAGCAAGTTATTGCCAGTCCACTGGAATCTGCTAGAGGCCTAGTGAATCTTGTTGCAACGCTGCCTGGGTGGACAAAAAGAACAAATACTGTTTCTGCAGATGCCCAGAAACTTAGAATGGCAATGCTTAAGGCAAATGATCCTCATAAAGTTCTTTTTTCAGACCTGCCTAGCCTACTTAATCCTAAAAACGACTTAGATTTAGTTGAGGTTATCTCTTCTCTAACGAAAGAGCTGCAGGATGCGTATCCGCAGATGCTATCCAAATTTAGAGGAATTCTCAATAAGGCTTTAGATCATCAAGGCGAAATTGGGAAGGTCAATGACCGAGCAGAAAATATTAAAGGAATTTCAGGGGACTTTGGGGTTGATGCTTTTGTAGCAAGACTTTCGGTTTACAAGGGAGATGATGAAGGCCTCGAAGGTCTTCTATCTACAACCATCAATAAAAATCCAAAGGATTGGGTTGACAGGGATCAAGAGGCAGCAATTAATGCTCTTGGCACTATTTGCAACACGTTTAGAAAGATTGAGTCGCTTAGCTCACTTAGAGATAAGAACTCAATGAGGAATTCATTTTCTTTTGTATACGCTGACCCAAAAAATCAAACAATTTCTGAAAGTTTTGATATTTCCACTGAAAAGATTCCCAAACTAAAGGTAATCTCAAGAGAAATATTAAAAGACCTCCAGAAAAAGGGTTTAAGCAAGGATGAAATCCTTGCAACCTTTGCACAAGCTTGCTCTGAAACAATCAATACATAAGGCTGACATGGAAAAGCACGTATTAGGTATATCCGGAGGCAAAGATAGTGCCGCCCTAGCCATTTATATGGCACAGCACTACCCTGAACTTGATATTGAATATTTCTTTACTGATACTGGAGAAGAGCTGCCTGAAGTCCAGGAATTCCTAACCATGCTCGAAGGGTATTTAGGAAAACCAATTACTCGCCTTAATCCACATCGGAATTTCAAGTTCTGGCTGAGAGAATTTAATCATTATCTACCTTCAGCACAAACAAGATGGTGCACCCAAAAATTAAAACTAGAACCCTTTAGAAACTGGGTAAACCAGTGGATGAAAGCCGAGGTTACCGTATATAGCTATGTAGCAATCAGGGCTGACGAAGATTACAGAGAGGGGTACAACCCGAATAACCAGTTTCTAAAAGTAAAGTATCCATTTAGAGAGGATGGCATCGATAAGCAAGGAGTGTTTGACTTGCTTGAAGCGTCGGGAATGGGCCTGCCAAAGTATTACGAATGGCGCTCACGGAGTGGGTGTACTTTCTGCTTTTTTCAACAGAAAATTGAATGGGTCCGCCTAAAAGAACGACATCCAGCAGCATTTGAGGAAGCAAAAGCGCTTGAAAAAAGCGCCGAAGAGCATGGCTCTCCATTCACATGGACCCAGGGCGAGCCGCTATCAATGCTTGAGCGACCAGAACGTATTCAGCAAATTCGGGAGGATTTTGATAAACGTATTGCAAGAAATGAGGCACGCAAAGAAAAATTTGCAAATCCTTTGAGAGCTAATTTAGTGGATATTGACGATTTGTATGATTGCGATGAGGGTAATAATTCTTGTAACGTTTGCCACAAGTGATCTAGATAAGACGCAATCTTTCAGAAACATTGGGGCGATCATATAGAATGCGAGTTTGATCGGGCCCAATTAATTTTATCCAAGAGTATATATTTTTAACCATATCCTTCACTTCGGAGCGGTATGGCATGGGATTTTCAATAAGTGCGTTATGGAGCTCTTGAGTTAAAGTACCAAAGTAGATTTCGCCATCATATTTATCAAGTAAAGTATTGATCCATAGAAATAGTTTTGAATAAATAAACCTCTTATAGATATATTCCTTATCAAAACAATTCAGCGGTACCGCAAGAACACTTAAATCATGAATACTTTCTGCAGAATTTGATTTTCCATGATTAAGAATCTCTTCACCAGTTGAAAGTAGGCACTCCGAAATCATAAACTTAGCATCAAGACTGAGCTTAGGAATGAGTTCTTTTAGAATAGAATCGGGCCATTGCACATATGTTTTAGTTTTATCAACTGAATTGTAAGCATCGACAAGCCTAATATAAAGCTCGTCCGTCATCAAGATAGAATCTGAAAATAGACTATTAATAAATTCTATATTGTGATCATTAATTGCAACTACGGTTGAAGCTTCTCGATTTGAATGGGACGAGAGACCCAATCCAGAGCTTGTTGCGTTAGCGCTACCACTTAAAATACCTGAGGGTGGCAGGTAAAATATTTTCGCATGAAGCCTGGGGTTTATGTAGAACTCCCATCCGCGCTCTTTTGCAAATTTATAGCACTCAATATCAGATGCGCCTCCAACTAAGTCGTTGAGATCCCATCTTGCCAAAAATCTAATATCAGATGATTTTGTATTGAGTCCAATTTCCTTAAGTATTGGGATTTTTATATAAGCACTACAGATTGATGCCTCTCCATTAAGGCAGGAGAGAGCATTCTTAATCCAACTCAAGGATTCAGACCCGGTGATAAGCCTACCTTCGAAGAAATAATTATGTTCTGTCACTTAATTTCAAGCCTAGTGAAGTAAAAAAAGCTTGGATAATTTCGATCTTGCCGAGATGGGATAGCAGAGCTTCGCCAGTCATAAGCCAAAATGATTCATTTTTATAAATTGAAAGTTCAGGCGAATCTTCATAGAAAACCCTATGGAGGATATTTTGCTTAATAATTAGTTGACCCTCAACATAGTCAAACCTAACAAAGATTGACCTGTCTAACTCTGCCTGCTCAATTAATACATTAGTTTTTTTAGCAATAAACTCTATATTTGATCTATCTTCATTTTCGGGATGAGAAGGGAGATCGAGGCACTCTAGAAAAAATTCAATCAACTTAATATCAGTCTTTTTTATTTCACTCTCACTAAGGCAGTAAAGACCTAATGCCTCTCTAATTAAGGCAGAAGACAAAGAGATAGATCGAGATACATCGCCATCATGACTACCTTCATCATTACCTAGAATTCCTGATAATAATTCAGTGAAACGTCTATTTGACTTAAAGTAGCTTTGTATTTCAAGGGCACAAAACAAGTTCCATCTTTTCTTTACTGGCACATCATCAATTAAGAACTTATTATTTATAATAATTTGATCGACTAGACCCGGCCTCTTTGATCCCGCAACAATAGCACGTTGTAATTTTTCGTATTCAGGCAAAACTTCGGGTAGTAAATCGTATTCAGGAGTGTCTTTGTTTCTAGCCCAGCTTTGTACTCTCGTGAATATTCCACTCAGCTCTTCATAGCTTTTGAAATTAAGGCTAGATTCTTCAATTAGCTCATCTCCTGACTTTTTAAGAATTTCCTTACTGGCAGAGCTGCAATGAACCTCTCCCCACTTAACATATTTACGACATTTCCAGCCTATATCCGTAGACTTCTTCAAAATCTCAAATGGAGCGAGGATCTTTTTATACTTAAGAAAAAAGAATGACGACTTCATATAAATCTAATCATCATCACTATCATCGACTTCGGTATGCTTTATCGAAAATGAATCTGTAAGATCATTCATAAACTCTTTGAGCTTAATTGCTACAGAAAGTCTATGATTTTCAATGGCTCGTTTTTTAGCATCATTTTGAATTGTATTTTCCTCTTCAATCACGGAGGCGATAATAAATAATTCAATAGCCGTAAGCGAACCATCATCGTTATATTGTTGTAGTGGTGCAATAATTTTCTTATAGAACAAATGATTTGTATTGATTTCAATAACGTGAAAATCCCAAATTTTTGTGTAGTTCCATAGCTGTTCGGAAACCGAGGGGACGTAAATAATGCAAGCCCTAGCTGCGGACTCGTCCAAACTAATCACCGACTTCTCAATATCAACTAATTCAAGTTGAGGATAGGTTTTATGTAGCTTTTCAACTAGCTGATCCTTCTCCTCCTTGGGCAAGCTTTGGGTTCTTTGACCTTCGGATAATAGAACCGTTGTAGTAGTAGTTGGAGTTCCCACAGGAATAGTAGGAGCGTCGATACCAGGCTTATTTATATTGTCGAACTCAGCAGCCTGCTTATTAATGCGGCTTATTGCGGCCTTAGAAGCAGTTGTTATCTCCTGAGACAATTTGAAAAATAATGCGTTTTGCGCCTCAACGGGGGAGGCATAATTCTCATCATAGATTTCAGCTTCACGAACCTGATGAAATGCTACGTGCTGTTTATTATTTAGGACGCCAAGTAATTCATCCATGTCTGGCTCAAACTCGACTTCTATAGTCCAAAAACGATGATTTGGTTGCGCTCTCCTATAAAAATCGCCGAAACTTCCAACATCAACCTCACGACCAGCGCGAACAAAGTAAATGTTGCCTAACGTTTCCTTTTGACGATATAAATTACCAACTTTAGTGTCTCCACCATTTCGAATTCCTGGTTTTTGAATAGCTGGGAATGCCACTGATGTAGTTAATTTAAATCTATACACCTGATCTAAGTATTTAAAAGTGTGCACAGCGCAATGTTCATCTAGCTTGTAGCTAGTTGGCTTATTCTCCTTTTCTGAAACTGAATATGGCTTGAAAAACGGGGCAGAGATTTCACCACTGTTCGCTGCAGCGAAAAGCACTTCAGCAGCGGTCGTATTGCTCATTAAAAACAGCGGATCCTCAGGTCTAACAACAATATCTTTATCCTGAGCAGTATATTTTCTATCTGTTTCGTTATAGCTAAACGCCGATAAGATTATTTTCTTCTTTTTATCATTAATCAAATAACGATAAATACGTCCTAAAATCTTTTCTGAGTGATTTATTAATGTTGATGCGCGGGCATATGAGATTAAATCGCAATCATTCCATACAATAACCGTTCCAGATGCCATTTCCCTTTTTCCGAGCATCGATTGAATGTATGCAGGCAGAGCCTTTTCCACAGCTGGAGGCACCTCTATACTTTGTGAATTTTTAATACCGTCTAAATCTAGGTGTTGAAAAAATTTATTGCCGCCTGGAACCCATGAATAAACTTCAGTTACCTTACATTGACTAATTGATGCATTTGGAAGACCATAACCGAATTTACCAATTCGCTTAGTGCGCAATATCTCCTGCATCTCAGTGACTCCAGACTCACCAAGAATGAGGCAATCCTCTAGCAACTCCTTATTCATCCCCTTGCCGTTGTCAGCGACGATAATTTTATCGACCCTAGGCCTACCATTAATATTCTTTTCCAAAAATATAATTCTGACCTCATCGGCCTCTGCATCAAAAGCGTTATCAACCAGCTCAGCTAATGCATATGAGGTATTTTTAAAGCCTGATTTTCTTTGTGAGCTAAAAGCTCTAGCGCTTACGTAGGTTTTCATCATTGCCTAAATTGATTAGTAAAAAATTGATACAGCAAATTTATTTCTGGATACATACTGTCATTATCTTTAATATTAACAATTGTATTATTTCTATTTCCGCCATTTTTAGGACCCCTTAAGGCCCTTCCAATAATCTGACTATATAGAATTGGTGAGCCTATCGGTCTAGTAATTATTAACCTATTTACATTCGGAAGATCAACACCAGTAGATAGCAACTCGTGATTTATTATTACCTTTAATTGTCCACTTTTAAAACGTTCAAATATTTCGATACGTTTGCTTTGAGGGACTTCGCCGATTATAAAATCAACATCCAAATTACGAGACCTACATAATGCTACAAGCGCAATAACGTGATCTACAGTGCAAGCAAACACAATTGTTGAATCATTAATAGATATTGCGCGCTCAATTTGCTTAAGAATGATGCTATTTCGATCAGAATTTTCTGCTAAAACTTTACATGCTTCATTTTCTTTTATGCCACCAATTTCTGCATATGAGTCTAATTGTTCATAGGTAATTGTGGCAAGATATTCACTTTCCTGAAGATATTGAATTGGATTCTCGATCTTGCCACCTTCTTCATCGAGCATTTCAACTATGTTTGAGCCATATATCCCCCTTAATTGGGAGGTTTCAAAAACATCTCCATTGCGGGAAGGAGTAGCTGTCAAACCTAAAAGAACTGCATTGTATGAAATTAAGTGATTTATTAAAGCAGAATAAGTTGTGGCCACTGATGTATGAGCCTCATCCACAATTACCAAACTAGTTCTCTTGCATAGCTCTTTAAAATTATCGGCATCAGATTTATTATTCGAGCCAACAGCTGCCCAACATTTTGAAAAGCTAGTAAAAACAATTCCAGGGCTTGAAGTTTGAAAATTACTTTCAAAATTATTAAAATATCTATAAGAATGAATGCCTCTATCCCCTCTCAATAGCCATAAATTGTTAAATGCTACCAAAGCTTGGTCTGCTAGCTCATTTGAATCAACAATCCACACTATGTAACCATTAAACTTGTGAGATCTTAAAAAATCAACTACCAACTCTAGTGCTGTCATTGTTTTGCCGGCACCAGTAGGCATTTGTGCCAGCAATCTGTTCTTACCTTCGTATATCTGCCTACCAATTGAGTCCTTTAAGCTTAACTGATAAGGGTGCAGTACCCCCTTAGAAGATAGTTGCTGACCATAAGATGACGAGATAAACATCTTCGCCTCCCTTTGATCAATCTCTCTTTTGTATTTAAATTCTTCAGGTAAGTTAAATACTTCAACAAATTCAGAGGATTTTCTTTCTGTATACGGACCTCCAAATCTCGACTCAAGCAATCTATAACTTTCGGTATTGTCGCCAGTATTTTTTAATTCCAAATTCAGATACTCGCAGGCCCTTTTTGCCTCTGCTGGTGTCATTCTACTTATTAGGGCAACTCTCAACTTCTGCTCTTGCAATAGATTGGTTCCATATCTATCTAAAACCAATCGAGCTAACTCGCGAGTGCTATCGACTTCATACGCAGATCTTACGGCACGAATAATAGTAGGACCAGCCATTTCCTCGAGATCGGTCATTGAAAGTCTATGTAATAAATTCAGTATTTTTTCCACTTACCTTTGCTCGCTTTTTAATTTCGCAATCAACTTATTCTCGCCATTCCGGCATTAATTGAATTTATAAGGCTAATATAAACGCCTTACTTCTTATTAATCTAAATATTAAACGGGTTTAATAGCTCACATTTTGAGCTATTAAACCCTATTTATAAATAATCTTGGAAGACTTAATTCCCTAGTAGGCGCCAAGTAAGGTAATTGAGCTCTCAAGAAAACGATAATGAACCTAATTGCGGAGCTCATTTAAATTACTACGATCTAAATTCCCGCAATTACACAGAGGATCATTCGAAGCCCTTCCACATGCAGCACATGGCTCGTAATACAGCCTTTCTTCGACTTGAAAGTCCGGAGGATATGCCCTAGTGTCAAAATATCCCGGATCAAACTTGTATAACACCTCTCCAGGGACAAACTTTTTATCTTCAAAATTTGCAATATTTGAGCGCATGGCAATAGAGCCGGGATCACTCTTGCCGCCCTCAATTTCAATCAAATTTGATGATTGATCTCCGTGCCAAAAATCCTTATCTGGATCTAAAGACAAGGCAAACTCTAAATCATGAACTTCAACCACACCAATACCTTTAAGATTCAATGATCTACCGGTTGCCTTGAGAATTAAATTCTCATCAATTAAAAGTTCTAGTTCAAGGCGCTCTCTAAATGGGGCAGCCTTTTTATCCACCGGGACAACTACATTACCCAGAACCCTTCTGATGTCGCCAGTAAAAACATTTGGACCAGGTTTATCTCTAGGGCAAAGAATTTGAAATTTTCCATGCCCATCCGTAGGATCAACACAATACAGTTTAAATTCCGTCTTGCTAACCTGCCCCTCTATAGGCATTTTTGTTCCAGCCGGTAAAAGAGTTAGGTATGAATTTCTTGCGAGTAGTAATTCAAGATTTTTTGCCAAATGTAACCTTGCTCCATCATTAGCAACCCAGGCAGCTCCGATAGATATAAGTGATGAAGAGTCTTTGCTGATATGAACTCTTCGCGGACCAAATAACTCGTGTAGCCGTGCGCGTACGATAGGTACATTAGACATTCCGCCAGTTGCCAAGCACAGAGAGATTGAGGCGGTAGAGTAGCCGGAGTTCTCTAAAATATTATTAACGCGCACTAATGCTTTATCAATAAGCAAGGTAATAATTTTTTCAAGCTTATCTCGTGTCAAAGTAAACTCAAGATCTGGGTCGCTTACATTTGATCCAGCATAGAAATTTGGAACGTATATAACTGCTTCATCAGCATTACTTAAAGCAATTTTAGCTTTTTCACAGCTTTGCAATAGTCTTGCGACAGCATTTGCGCTTGGGATGAAACTATCAAGATTTAAATCCTTAGGCTTGGTATTCTGCTCGACAAAGTTTCTAATTTCGCTATCAAAAATGTCGCCCCCAACCTCTTCTGTTCCATCGTTAGCTATTTGAACAAGTAAACCATCAATTAGTTTGCATAAAGTCAAATCTAAAGTTCCGCCACCCCAATCAAATACCAAAATAAGCTGGCGATCATAGGCTCTCAATTCCGACTCCATGCTATCGCTTGATTTAAAAAATCCATAAAGAGCGGCTAGTGGTTCATGAACAAATTGAACAATGCTCACGCCTGCAGCCCTGAATGCATCACGAAGAAGTGCCCTTCTTTCGCCAATCATATTGACTGGGATAGTTACAACCGCCTTATCAATTTTCTCTAAGGCCTCCCTATTAGTACTTAAGGCCCTCTCGCATACATACTTAACAATGTGGGTAACAATATCAACTGGGTTTCTTTGGACGCCTCCAACAGTAAGGGCTTCGCGCCCAAGATAAGTTTTAGGAGATTTCACTACATCACCATGCACCCCCATCCCAACTTCTGATAATTGCTTCTTCGCTTCGGACCCTACAACTATCTTGTCCCCTTCATATGAAACAACAGAAGGTATTGGCAAACCGTCATCCTCAAAAAATGTAGTGTGGGTACCATTTCTTATTACCGATATAAGGCTATTTGTAGTCCCGAAATCAAAGCCAACTATATTCATTTACTTAAGTCCTTTAAGCGCTCTAGCTCAACATTAAGAGCTTCCAATACACGTTGTGCATGATCCTTCATTACATTTACTTTTGGCTCCGGCCTTCCAATGGCAGTCAGTCCATCAGTCAATAACTCAACACTTGACTGAATCAATCGTAGATTTCTGACTCTTAAGTCCTCTAATTGATTTTTTAAAGTGATTGAGAGGGTCTGGTTTTCAACCTCACTTGTCGTCAGAGCATCAATATGACTTGCATTTAGTTCGGCTAAATCAGACTTTAACTTTGCAATTAGCAATTCTTTATCTTTCAGATTGACTTCTAACTCTTGCTTATAAGCAGTCGCCACCATCAATTGATTTTCAGACTTAAGCAATCTGTTTGAAGCATCCAATGATTTTTCTTGATAAAAAGCAGTTGCAGAGGCTATGAGTTCAAAATTCGTAGACGCAAGAAGATTATTAACAAGGATATCTGGGCTCTTCTTTTTTAAGGCGTTTAACCAGAGTGAATTATTTAATAAATCTACTAGTTGTAAGGGCGTCATTCCCCTAGTTTTGGCATACCATTCAGCTAATGCGAGAGCTATTGTTGCAACATAATTCTGCCACTCTTTCGGCTTAATCTTCTTAATATACTCCTCAGATAAATCTGTATAAGACAACGATTGAATTTTTCTAAAGCATAAGTCAAGAGGCAATGAATTTTCGATATTTAGTATTGATCCCTCAAGACCCAACTTAATGACTATTTCGTTTCTACAAAGTGAATCCTTGAGATACCCCCTGAGAGAATCTTTAAGAAAAGGGAAGCCAACAATTGATTCTGAAAATCGCAGAAGATTTTTAAACGATGTGAAGAAGAGTTTATTTTTTTCCAATGCAACTAGTTCTTTAATCGCCTCTTCAGATAACTTAGGACTCTTCGCAAGTTTGCTTATTAATGAATCTTTAGTGTCCAATTTTTTTGTTGGATTTTTTAAGGCATTAATCAAATATGCTTCTAAACTGTCAATAGAAGGTTTCAATTTTTTTATGGCAGCTCCTACACCATCAGAATGCATAGCATCTTTTGATGGAATCTTACTTTTTTCGGAGTCTATAGAACTTGTATTACTCATCTCATTCACTCGATTTTTCTAAATACTTCATTAACCCAGGGCTCTAAATTTGATAATCCCTTTAGCTCCCTCAAGATTGGAATAGCTTGTTTCTTAATTTCACATTTAAGCAATAGTTTAATCATCACAATCTTAATTTTTACCTTACCAAACTCACTTATTTTGTCTGAGTAGATTTCCTGATCTAGCCTGTTCAAATCTGCCCTACTGGGATTAGCGCCTCTGAAAGCCTGAAGTATTAAATTAGTTTCCTCATCTACTAGAATATTTTCTAGTAGTTTTCCCTCTGTAGTTACATAGTCCCCAATATCAACATCATTACCTGAAAATATTTCCTCATAAAAGCTAGACACTACAAATAAATTTCCTTCATTTAGGAATTTTTTAGCCTCTGGAAAGTGGTTGAAGTGAAAAGCAATCAATCCTTTTATGTAATTTGCAAGGGTTCTTGAGTAATCCAATAATTGTTCAGCAGATCGATTAAATTTCTCTCTATATTTACCTGGGGATAACGAACTACTTTCTGAGCCCTCTTTAGCTAATACTCCGTAGAAATATTCACATAAACCATCCATATAGTTTGCTGCACTTTTATAAATGGTCGTGTTTGCAATAAATTTATCAATTGAAGATCTGCTTAACTCTTTACCTTCCACCAGTGATAAAAATTCTTTTTCCACCCCAGCTAAATCCTCCTCTGAAGATATATTGAAATTTATTCGATAGCGAGAACTGAGCCCATCATTAGATAAAATTAAATCGATATTTTCCTGGCGAACATTAGATAACTTACTGCGTAATATCGATAGGTCAATTTGCTTTCCATTTAATTTGGCCGAAACTACATTTCCAACACTTATATCATTTGGCTCTAGAGGAGTATTTATATTTATAGGCAGAGCCCCTATCTCCCTCCCCCTAATAAGTAAGGTAGGACTTTCATATGGATGAGATCCAAATCTATGCTCTATTAGTAAATCAATAGTCTGAAAAGATTTACCGCACTGCTCACATTTATGTTCGACGAGAAGATCTACAGTCTCGTCTGGATTCCAGAAGCTAGAGACTTGATGATGCTCTTCATAACCGGTATGCCAAAACCCCATATGCTTTTTCTAATAATTCTATTAATTGTTAAATTTAGCCTATTTACGAACTTATAACCAAGAAACCTGCATTTCAACCCATAAATATGTCATTTGGCATTAATTATTCTGTCCAATTAGACCCATTCCCCGGTCTCCTCCATCCCCTCCATATCTTTAGGGCAGATCGGCGGGCCTAGATCAAGATGTTTTTTAAGCATGACTACTTCATAGCCACATTTGGAACACTTGGCTCCTGGTCGTTTGGGGGCTTTTTGCATAGTTCTAACAGGAAGACTTAAGCGTCCATGAGGAAAGGCGCCTAATTTATCAACTATTCGAATTAAGTCTTGCTTTAGCCAGTCTCCAGCTCCAGCACTGCGCATAGGCCCCTTAAGCCCTACATCTATTGCTATCTTTTTAAAGTTTTCTCCATGCCCACTCACACAGTCATCCACTGCATGGACTAACTCATGAACAAGGGTATCTAGAAAATCAAATGGTGTCTGGAGGTGCGGTGCTATAAAGATCTGGTTAATACCGTCTACTGCTGACTTACTTGACCAGCATTGCCCTAGGTGACGCCCTTTTCCTCCAGTACTTGGGAACCCTACCGACACCTTCACCGGCGGCACCGAGTATCCCCTTGCCTCAAAGATGGGGACGAGATGATCCACTGCAGCCATTAGCCATTGCTCTCTATTCATTTTCACTCCTAGTGAGTAAGCTT
>Ga0247835_1002806_pt1 | contig 17542 bp, 17 predicted proteins | sample LaCtaG_3_FD_189912 | JGI IMG/M metagenome (GOLD analysis project Ga0247835, IMG submission 189912) | Freshwater microbial communities from meromictic Lake La Cruz, Castile-La Mancha, Spain - LaCruzMarch2015_13.5m | ecosystem: Environmental > Aquatic > Freshwater > Lake | place: Spain: Castile-La... | reverse complement strand
TCGGCTCCTCCAGTAAAAATGCGCGCCCGATTCTTGCTGCCATCGGATTGGAGGATTTTTTTGATACCGTGGTGGACGGAACCAATATCTCGCGGTCAAAACCTGATCCCGAGGTCTTTGTCCTCGCAGGAGAGAGCGTTGGGGTTCCTCCCTGGCATTGTCTTGTCGTCGAGGATGCTCATGCCGGAGTCGAGGCCGCGTTGGCCGCAGGAATGTCCGTGCTTGCGGTTGGGAGCGCCTTTGCCCATCCCGCGGCAGATTTCAAAGTTCGCGACCTCTCGGAAGTCCGCATCCAGGACATATTGTAGTCGTTGGAATCTCCTCCCAGTTTTTGTTCGCTCGCCGCAGTTCGAGTTCCGGTGCGACCTGCGTGCCGGCTCCGCGTTGGGCCGGATCATTTGGGATTGACCGCAGGCAACTACTCCTTAGGATTTTTTAGGCGAAAAGCCTTTTTTTAGCTTCGCTCAAACACACGAATAATGTTCAACACCCCGACATATTGTCATCGCGCTAGCGTATGCATGTCTCCCAGCGGGGCATCGAGGATCGGCCGGCAATAGAAAGTTCCCGTTCATGCCTGCTTTACGAAAAAAGACAGCGCCGAAAACGGCACAAACGCCATTCCGCACAAAAACGGAATCCAACGGAAAGGCCGCCCCACGTGTCACCCTGCGCGACATTGCAGAGAAGCTTGGCCTCTCCCGGATGACAGTTTCCCTTGCGCTGCGTGACGATGTCCATGTGGCCAAATCCACCAAGCGGAAGGTTCTGGCAATGTCCCGCAAACTCGGATTTCGCGCCGACCCAAAAGTCGCAAAATTGATGTCCGACCTGGCCCGCCTGCGGAGAACGCCGGGTTACCAGGGGGAAATCGCATTTCTCACCAGTTCGCAATCGGAGTTTGCCTGGAAGGAATCTTATCATTTTTCCGGATGTTACCGGGGGGCGGAAAAACGGGCTCTCGAGCTGGGCTACCGCCTCACCCCCTTTTGGACCCGCGACCCTCAGTTTGAAAAAAAGCGGCTCTCAAATATTCTTTTTGCGCGTGGGATCCAGGGGATCATCATTGCCCCTTTGGCTGTGGATGTCGCCGGGGTAGCGGATTCCGTGCTGGATTTGGACTGGAAGCGTTTTTGCCTGGTTCATCTGGGGGCGACTCTTCTCCGGCCCGAGCTGAACCTTGTTCGTCACAATCATTTTCATGGAATGAGGCACTCACTGGAGCAGTTGGAATCCCATGGGTATCGGCGCATCGGTTTTGCAATCGTGGAATCCGGCGATATCCTCTCCTCGCGCCTTTGGACGGCTGCCTATCTCCATTGGCGCAATCGGCGCGGCATGGATGCCGATCTGCCAGGGTTTGTTTACCCGTGGGGAGCATTCCCCGAAGACCGCTTTTGCGACTGGATTCGCGACCACCAAATCGATGCGGTCGTGACGATGCAGGGCGACCTCTATCCCGCCATCAAACGCATTCAGAAGTCCCTCTCCCGCCATGTCGGATTCAGCGTGCTGGACCATCCCGGCGACAAATCTCCGTTCTCCGGCATCGAGCAAAATGCAGCGGAGCACGGACAGGTGGCGGTCGACCAGCTGGTGCATGCGATGAACCATAATCTGACCGGTTTGCCCAGGCATCCCCTCCAGACCTTGATCCAAGGCCGATGGCATGAATCGGCCAGCACCCGCAAGCTCCGGGGGCACCATCCGCCGGCTCCACTCGAGCGAATCAAATTGCTGCACGACCATTTCTGAGTTTGAGCTGCCGCGTCGCGTGTCGGCCGGAAGAAGCATTTTACGTAGAAAATGTTTTTGAATAATGCGCGTTGCACGGCCGTTCCGGATGGGACAGCGTGGCTTCATGAGAAAGTTCCTGATCGCGCTGCTGGCACTTGCTTGGACGTTTGCCGCGGGCGCCAGCGCCGAGGTCGCTTTCGCTCCGGTTTTTAACAACTCAGCCGTTCTGCAATGCGAAATGCCGGTCAACGTCTGGGGCAGGTCCGCTCCCGGCGCCGGGCTGGAAATCCGGCTCGACGGCAAGAAGGTGGCCGAGGCCAAGGCGGATACAGGGGGAAACTGGAAAGCCATTTTGCCCGAGCAACCATCGGGAGGCCCCCATTCACTCGAAGCCGTGTCAGGGGATGATGCCGCCAAACTGGAGGATATCCTCTTCGGCGAAGTCTGGCTGGCCGCCGGCCAGTCCAACATGGTGCTGTCTGTGGGGCAGTCTCTTGGCGGCGCGGAGGGGATGAAGCGTGAAAATCCCGGAATACGCTTTCTCAAAGTTCCCCAAAAAACCGGGCTTCCGGTTGAAAAGGAGTTCACCGCGGACGATCTGAAATGGAGGGCCTTAAAACCCGGTCCGCCAAGTCGCGACAACGATTTTTCCGCCGTGGCATTCTATTTCGCCGAAGCGTTGCATCAGGGCACAGGCCGCCCGATCGGCATCATACAGAGCGCTTATGGGGGCACGCCTGCCGAGGCATGGACCTCACTCGATATGCTGGAGGGGCAGCCCGAGTTGAAAAAATATGCGAGAGCCACCCGGCAGGCACTGGAATTGAAAAAAACCAGGGAGCAGTGGCAGGAGGAAATCAGCACATGGGATCAATTCGTGGCGGCTCTGACGGAATGGAAAAAGGGCGGCAGCAGTGGCCTCCGGCCGAAGGAGCCCACGCGGGCAGCTGCCGGAAATCCTTGGAGCCCGCGGTCTCCGGGCGTGCTTTTCGAAAACATGATTGCCCCCCTTGTCCCTTACACGACGCGCGGCGTGATCTGGTATCAGGGTGAGGGAAACGCCACCAAGCCGGACGAATACCAGGTTCTTTTCCCGACGATGATCGAGGGCTGGCGGAAACTTTGGGGCCGTCCCGATTGGCCGTTTCTTTTCGTGCAATTGTCCGCCTTCGAAACCCCGTCCGCCGGTGACTGGGCGGGGCTTCGCGCCGCGCAAACCTTCACCCGTGACACCGTTCCGCATACCGGGATGGCCGTGTCAATCGACTGCGGCGAGAAAAATAACATCCACCCGAAAAGGAAGCAGCCGGTCGGGGAACGCCTCGCCCGACTTGCGCTGGCGGACGTCTATGGAAAAACGATCGCCTCACGCGGCCCGACGTTCCAGGCAATGGAAAAATCCAATGGCTCGCTGCGCATCAATTTCCAAGGATTCGAGAACGGACTCCAAACCTCCGTTGGAAAACCCGATGTGCCCGGGTTTGAAGTGGCTGGCCCGGATGGCGTCTTTCATGCCGCGCAGGCGAAAATCGTTTCCACCAGCGCGGTGGAATTGACCTGCGCGGAGACCGCCGATCCGGTCTCTGCTAGATACGCCTGGGCAAACTGGCCGGAGCCCCCGGTGACATTGCAAAACAGTGCAGGACTTCCGGCCGAGCCATTTTCAAAGATCGCAAAATAACCGGGGCGCAAGGCGGAAATATCGAGGCAAGAGCGGCGGAAGATCATAGCGGCGGAGCCGTAGCTTATCCGGTTGCGCCAAGTTAGCTTCTGGGCTTGGCCGAGTAAAAAACGCAGCGAGACGAGCAAGGAGATCAATTACCTATCAGTGACCTAGGCCATGGGGGGAGCGACCATCCCCCCAATTCCATGAGAACCTGTTTTTTCAGCTTTACACTCTTTTTCCTGACACCCCCTCAACCCTCGTGCTTGTGCCTGATAATGAGCAATCTACGCATCAAAAACGCCTGATTCTCCGGTCTCACCCCCCCTTTTTTCGATGTAAAGCACCCCCTTACTTTACATTCACATTACTTAGCGTGACCCCGAAAAGATGATTCCCTCAATGTCGTGCCAATCCAGAGGACGGTCAGCAAAGGCTTTCATGACGATCAGGTCTTCAGCGCTGCAAAGGCTGAGAAATTTTCCGGATATCACCTCGACATCGCTTGCCCGCTCAATCGTCAACCGCTCGAAATCCAAAGCCCCCAGGGCAATGTCAATGCCGATACCATCCTTGGACTGGAGCAAAAGCACCCTATTCTGGATGGCAAAATCTCTGGCTCCCTGGATGCGGGGCGGGTAGAGGGCAAGCAGAGCATCCACATACTCCTCCTCACCACCAAACCCGGTGAGCAAAGTCAGATCAACATCCTTGGTAAAGCGCGGTTCACCCCAATGTTGAACAGCAAGTCCACCGATCACGCAAAACGACCAACGATGTCTCCGGCACACGTCCTGAAGGTCCAATGCGAGGCCGAAAAGTTCCGTCATGACCTTGCTTGAACCAACCGGAAAAGACGTTGTTGCTCGACCAATCCGGATGTCGGAACGGGCGGATGGGACTTGACTTTGGCCAATACCAGACCGCGGAAAGCGAGGATCGATTTCACGGTGTCTGACTCCCGGATGTTTTCGCGACGCACGCTCTCCATCACGGGCGCGGCACGTTGCCAGGCCTCCACGGACCGTCGAATGGATGCGCGTTGGAGGTCAGTCATCTTGTGTTTATATCACCCCTTCCGGTCCAAGCCAATGCCTGAACTCGAAAATACCCGAACACCGTATTGCGCCACATTGAATGACAGCGGGCGGAAATTTTTGGCGGGGTGACTATTTGCGCAATCGCCTGCGGAGAGATTCCACGATCCTGTTCCAGGTGGTCTCGCCGTGGCGGCCGGTCCATTGCCAAACCAGCCATGAGATGCCCCCGGAGACAAAAATCGAGACGACCACATCCGAGAGGTGGTGGGCTTCGAGCATGAGGCTGGACCAGCCGATGAGGGCGGCTCCGGCCAACGCGAGCAGGCCGGCGGGAGGGCAGCCGTAAACGAGTGGCCATGCAAATCCGAAAGCGGTTGCGGTGTGGCCGCTTGGGAAGGAATTGTATTTGGCGTTACCGATGAGCAGTTTGCCATCATGCCACGGCCCATAGAACCCCTGGGCGACTTCGGGGCTGGCGCGTGGTCGGGTTCTGCCGGTGGTGAGGCGGGACGTGTTCACAGCGATTCCTGAGAGGGTGGAGGCCAGCATGGCCGCCACGAGGAGACGCGTCCACCGGCGACTGCGGCACAGCCGGGCAACGGCCAGACACACCGCGGCAAAGACCATCAGCCATGGCCAGTCTCCCCATTTTCGCACCATGGAATGGAAGGCCTTCTCGCTGCTGTCGCGCCAGTGACTTCCCTGCGCGGTTTTCACTGCATCACGGATATCGGCATCGAAAGAAAACGCCGCTGCGGCCGCAATCACGAACACCACAAAAAAGAGGACCACGCCCCAACGCTGGGGGGTCATTCTGCAGCCTCCGAAGCACTATAAAACTTTTCGCCCAGCACAATTTTTTCCCGGCCATTGGCCGAGCGCCAGCGGTTGGTATCCCGGAGCGAATAAATGCACCCGCAGTATTCCTGCTGATAAAACTGTTCCCGTTTTGAGATTTCGAGCATGCGCTGTGCGCCGCCCTTTTTGCGCCAGTTGAAGGTCCAATAGGTCATGTCAGGATATCGTGCTGCCGCACGTTCACCGCACCCATTGATCTGTTCCAGGTTTTTCCACCGTGAAATCCCGAGGCAACTTGTGAAAACAGAAAATCCGTTTTCGTGTGCATGGAGGGCGGTGCGTTCGAAACGCATGTCAAAACACATCGTGCACCGCTCGCCGCGCTCGGGAGCCCATTCCAGGCCCTTGACCCGTGCGAACCAATTGTCGGTGTCATAGTCGGCATCCACAAAGGGAATTCCCATCTTCTCCGCAAACCGGATATTTTCAATTTTTCGGAGGTCGTATTCCTCGCGGGGGTGAATGTTCGGGTTGTAGAAATAAACTGTCATTTCGACCCCGGAGGCAGCGATGGCCTCCATCACTTCGCCGGAACAGGGCGCACAACAACTGTGCAGCAGAACTTTTTTGGCCCCGGCAGGCGGGACAATGGTTTCACGTTGGGTCATACTCACTTTTTGAACACAATCATTTCCGAGTCAATGCCGGTGATAGTCCAGGATGTCGGATAAGAATACCCCGGCTGATAATCGGGGATGTAGGTCGTGTTGTAACAAACATTGCCCTTTTTGTCCCGACAGGCCGGGCCGGAAACCGGGATCCAATTGAAGCGCGGGGGAACATTCACGATGGCCGTTTCCCTGCGCGAACTGGTTTCCTTGAGAAGGACTGCATCGGCGCCATTCGCACGGGCATTGTAAAGCATGCTTTCCCGGAGGAACCGCCATCCCTGGGAGGTCGAAAACGCAAGGCGACCGATGGTTTTGTAACCCCGGTCAGGGGCTTTGCCGAGGATTGGTATGGGAGCATCCTTGGGTTTCGGCGGATAAACATCGGTGGTGTAAGGCAGATAATACGCGGAGGTCGAACTCACAGAAGCACAACCGGACAGCCCCAGGCACAGGACACAGGCCAAGCAGGCAAGGATTTGAATGCCAGTTTTCCGGCCAAAAAAGTTTTTTGAATATTTTGGAATCATGTCCGTTATCTCCAATAGCTCACAGAGCACTATGAAAATCAAACTCACACTCCTCGCAATCGCAAGCCTCCTCAGCATGGGATCCTCCGCGATGGCCGGCCCGCAATTCACATTTGTCATCTCCTCGGGAGGCGGCAACTGCAATCCAAGACCCGTCGTTTGCCAACCCCGTCCAATCTGCCCACCGCAGGTTTACAGGCGCCCGGTTGTTTATTACAACCAACCCGTGTATTACGGCGGCGGCCGGAACAGGGACTGCGGCAATGACCGGTATTACAATCAGCGCCCGGTTTACTACCGTCAGAGCTCCTGCGGTTGGAGGCGGTAATTGTTCAACCCTCCGGGCGGGTTTCAGAATACCCGCCCGGACAGAACAAAGGTCAACGAAATGATGCCTTCGGTTTGCTCTGGATCATTGGCTGGAAGCCAATGCCACGAGGTATTGGCATCTTGCCAATGATCTGAATGGTTGTTCCGGACTGTTAAAATTACCCCGGCTTGTTCCCGCGGGAGATCCGGGTGAAGCCACAGCGCTGGGCGGCGGCTCCTACGAGTGCCGCCACGCGTTTTTTGAGGCGGTAGGCCCTGCGAAGGAGGATGCCCAGCAGCACGAGATAGGGAACCCAAAGCCAGAGGTCGCCTCCGGGTTCGAGGACCTGACGATACCCGAGGATGCAGATGATCGTGAGGTTGACGAGAAATGTGGTGGCAACCATGCGCGTGGCGAGGTGCACGCGGGTGAGGCATTTCGGGCCGCCGTGGTATTCGGTGACCGTTCGGAGTTGGATTCCCCACCAGAAGCTCCCATAAATCTGGATATCCCATTCTTTCCATCCGGTATCAATCGAGTAGCTCCACCCTTCGGTTTCCAAAGCTGAGATCACCTCCGGAAGCAGGGCTTCCCGTCCCCGGCCATTTTCGCTCCAATAATTGAGCTTGGAGATACTGCCCCGGGCCGGCGTGTAATTCTCTTCCGGGGCGGCAATAACCGCGGGAGGGGTACGTTTGAATTTAAGCCACGTGAAGTACCGGGCCCAACCGCGAACGAGAGGTTGTGCCAGGGCAAGAAAAGTCACAAGAAGCCTTGCACGGATGGTGTCATGACGTGACTCCAGCCGGGCATGAATCATGTAAGAGAGCGCAACGAGCAGCGTTCCTCCGAACATGAGGTATGGCACGATGCGGAGCATGGGGAGCGGCACCGAGAGGGCGAGTATGAATGCGGTGAGGGCGACCCATTCGACACTGCTCACATACGCGGCGACTTCGGATTGGGGGGTCGGGTAAATGCTTTGGAAAAGACCTTCTCCGAAAATGCCATGGTATATCACCGGGCGGTTCACCAGCCATGTGAAGCGGGGCGCACCATAAATCTGACCCTTCCATTTGGCTGTGCCTGTTGGACCGAAAAAAATGAGGTGTTTGAATCGAAGCATGGACTCGGCCTCTCCGTAGCCTTCCTGTTGTTTTTGGAAGGCTTTGAGTGTGAACCGGCGGTAATGCCAGACGATGGCCGCCGGGCTGAAGGCTATGACCTGCCCCTCCTGCTGGAGGCGCCAGCAGAAATCCACATCGTCCCCGGCTTTGCGGTATTCCGGGTCGAATCCCCCGACTTTGTCGAAGGCCCATTTATAGAATGCCATGTTGCAACCTGGGATGTGTTCAGCCACAACGTCCGAGAGGAGAACATGGCTCGGTCCGCCGGGAGCCGCTGCCACACAGGCTTGGATCCAATTTTCGGCCGGCGGGGAAATGTTCGGACCTCCGACTCCGGCATAATCGCCGCTGATGAGTGTGCCCACCAAAAAATACAGCCAGTCGGGATCGGCCATGCAGTCGCTGTCTGTGTAGGCGATGATCTCGCCTTTGGCTGCATAGGCGCCCACATTCCGTGCGAAACTGAGTCCTTTGTTTTCCTGCCGGATGCTGACAATCCATGGATGGCGGGCGGCAATTTCCACGGTGTCGTCTTTGGAGCCATCATCCACAAGGATCACCTCATAATCCGGGTAATCCACCTCCCGCAGGGACTGTAAACACCGGTCCAGCGTTTTGCCGCCATTGTACGAACAGACGATCACCGAAACCTTCGGGTAACTGGGGAGCGGCACACGTTTGGTGACAGAACCCTGGCCGGCAAACAGCCGCTTCACCATTTCATAGGCTGGCTTCACAGAACGATCCCGCCGCACCAACCCGAAGGACCAGTCCAAAATTTCCTGACCACCCCGGAACCATTCATCGGTCCATGAATAAATGATCGTTCCCGCCAACCCGCCGCGCACGACACTCTCAATGTGCCACTGCAACATTTCCGCCTGCTCCTCCTCGGGATGCCGGATGGTATCCATTCCGAACTCTCCAAGCATCAGTGGCTTGTCATCGGCAAGATTTTGTAAACGCGCGAGGTAGCGCTCAAAATCATCGCGATTGTGCAGATACACATTGAACGTTGTGAAATCCGAATTTTGGGGAAGGAGGTATTCCGTGGGCGGATAACTTGCGTAGGAGAAGAGCGCATTGGGGTCCTCCGCGCGGCCAAGAGAAATCAGGCGCTCCACAAATTCCGTGACCTGACGGGCTCCGAGCCATCGAACCATTGTGCTCGGGATTTCATTGCCCACGAGATAACCGAAGACCGCGGGATGGCCGGCATTTTTTGCGACACCTTCGATGACCGCACGTTCGGCATCACGGCAGATTTTCCGGTCCTTGAGGAACTCGAGGTGTTCGGCCCATGGGATCGATATCAAGGCGCGGATGCCATGTTTGGCACAGAGGTCGAGGAACCACTTCGGCGGCACATAGTAGATGCGGACGAGGTTGATTCCGGCAGCGGCCATGACCGAAAAATCCGCGGCGGCTTTTTCGGGCGTGCCGAAATATTCGCCGGCAGCATCCGGGGCAAAGGGGCCGTAAGTGACACCTTTGACAAAAAACTTCCTGCTTCCTTCGAAGAAAAATTTGGCCCGGACTCGGATACCCTCACTCATGTAGGCGGTGATAATTCTCAAGTTTGGCGTCCGAATCAAAGAGATATTTCCATTATCAGCGTGCATGAGGGGGTGAAAAGGTGCTTGACTCAGGGCATGAGCGAGAACTTTTCCTACGATTTTGTGGTGGTTGGCGGGGGAAGTGCCGGATATGCGGCGGCCCGCACGGCGGCAGGTGCCGGCCTGAGTGTCGCCGTGGTCGAAGGTGGGGGCGAGGTCGGCGGACTCTGCATCCTGCGCGGCTGCATGCCAAGCAAGGCCCTCATTGAAAGCGCCAACCGCATGTTGGCCGCTCAGGAGGCTCTGGACTTCGGTGTTCATATCCCCGAGGTCCGCGCCGATGTCTCCGCCATCATCAACCGCAAACGCTCGCTCATCGAAAATTTTGCCGGCTACCGGCGTCAGCAACTTGAAGCCGGCCCCTTCGATTTTTTCCGTGGTCATGCCCGTTTTCTGGGACCGGACCGAATCGCCGTTCGCCTCATGGACGGAGGCTCACTTGAAATCGAATCCTCCTATTTCCTGATCGCAACCGGCTCGAAAAACTTTTCCCCCGATGTGCCGGGCCTGATGGAGGTCAATTCTCTGACCAGTGATGATATTCTTGATGCCAAAGAGCTGCCGCATTCGGTGATTGTCCTCGGGGCGGGTCCGGTCGCCTTGGAATTGGCGCATTACATGCATGCGGTCGGTGTGAAGGTGACGATCATTCAGCGCAGCAAGCACTTCCTGCGTGGCGTGGATCCTGACCTTGCTGAAACAGTCGAATCGGCCTTCCGGGAGCGGGGGATCGAAATCCACACGGGCACAAAACTTTTGAAAGTGGAGTCCTCAGGTGATGGCATCCGGATCCATTTTGAGGAGGACGGAAAACTTTGTGATGTGGGTGCCGAGGCGGTCTTCAATGGCCTTGGCCGGGTGCCGAATGTGGCAGGCCTTGATCTTGAAAAAGCCGGCGTTGCCCTCAATGGCAAGGGGATCGGGGTGACATCAACCCAACAAACCAGCAACCCGAACATTTTTGCAGCGGGCGATTGCTGCGGCCCATTTGAGGTCGTTCATATTGCCATCCAACAGGGCGAACTCGCAGCCAGAAATGCCGCGAATCTTTTTAAAAATGGTGCGGCCGGGGAAACGATGGACTACCGCCTCAAACTCTTTGCCGTCTTCACCGAACCCCAAATCGGTGTCGTCGGACTCAGCGAAACCGATGCCCGCGAAAAGGGCATCCCCTACAAGTCCGCATCCTACCCGTTCAATGACCACGGCAAATCCATGGTCATGGGAGCCAATCACGGGTTCGTCAAATTGTTGGCCGATCCAATAACCGGCGAACTTCTCGGCGGGGCCGTCGTAGGACCCCACGCCTCGGACCTCATCCACGAAGTTGTCGTGGCCATGGCCTTCCACTCCACAGCCGCCCAATTCGCCGCAATACCCCACTACCACCCCACCGCCTCGTTCACCCGCGGCTCGGGATTTCGGGAGTGAAGAAAAAGTTCGGGTCTTCGTTTTGTTTTTTGAGAATGGGAAAAATCTCCCGCCATGTTGCGAGGAGGCCATGGGGAGCGCGTGGCAGGTCGTGTTCGATGGCCTGCCGCAAAGCCGGGAGGTTGTAGAAGGGAATAGCCGGGTACATGTGGTGCTCGACGTGGTATTGCATGTTCCAGTAGAGGAAGGCAGGAAACCAATGGCAGGTGTAGGTGCGGCAACAGCGGCGGAAATCTGGAACGTCCGGCCCCATGCCAATGTGCTGCGGCAGGCCGCAGAGGCCGGACAGCCAGCCCGCATAGGTTCCGCAGCAACTGACAATTACCACGAGGAACCAGTGGCCGGTCGCGATGAAGAGAATGGCGAGAGCCAAGTGGCCCAGTAAGACGATCCGTGCCCAGTTGCGGTGTCGTGCCCTGGCTTCCGGCTTGTCCTCCGGGAGAATGCGGTTGAGCCACCATTCGCCGCCCGCGAACATGCCGACGCCCTTGAGGTTGCCCATGGCATATTTAGCCCAGAGCACCGTTCGTTGCCAACAGGCCACCGGATTCGGAAAGGGGAGAAACTGCCATAGCACAAACTGGAGGAATTTCCCGTCGAGCCGTTGCGGCAGGATCACGTCGCCCTCCTCCCAGGGACTCCAATCCAGCTTCTGCGGAAGAATGACTTCGCCGTCGAGTCCGTGGTGGACGGTCACTTGGTGGTGCTTAACATGGCTCAGCCGATAGGCGACCGGATCGAACCAACTCAAAAAGGAAAAGACCGAGAGGAAAAAGTCATTGAGCGACTGCCGCTTGAATGGGGTCTTGTGGCAGAGTTCATGCACTGCGACCCCTCCCATGAATTGAGCGAACGTTCCATGCCAGAACAGGCAGAACAGGACGACCGGGACCGACCAGAACCAGTTCGCCGCGTTCACATGGAGGAAGGCGAGGTAAGTGAGTGTTCCTGTGACGCAGAAGAGCGCCAAGTGAAGCAGGGCATGCCTCAGGGCTTTGCCGTCGTCGCGAGTCATGAGGCGCTTCATGAGATCCCGGTCAACCGGTGTGCGATACCATGAGATTTTGATATCTTCCTCCAAGACTCTCTCGGTTTCTGTCGGAGCTTTCATCAAAGAATTTCGCTCAAAGGAAAAGCCCTCTCAAGGCGAGGTCCCTTCTCCGTCATCTGCAGGGTGCAGCATTCGTTTACTGCGTCGTGCTCAAAGTAGATGATATGACGATCGGCAGCGGCTTGATTCAGAAATACGGCTTTCTCTTCCAAGGTGAGCAGGGGGCGGGTGTCATAACTCATCACATACGGCAGGGGAATATGTCCTGCAGAAGGCAGTAAATCCGCCGCGAACACAATGGTCATGCCTTTATACTGGATTTTCGGAATCATCATTTTTTCCGTATGCCCGTCAACGTAGAGGATATCGAACTGTTTGAACGGGCTAGGGCCTGCAGGATCCATAAACCTCAACTGCCCCGACTCTAGGATGGGCTGGATATTTTCCGGAAGGAAGCTGGCCTTCTCCCGCGCATTAGGCTCCGTGGCCCATTGCCAGTGGGAGGCATTGCTCCAGTAAGTCGCGTTGGGAAAGGCCGGTGCCGCTTGGCGGGACTCCTTCGATTTCCATTGGATGGCTCCTCCACAATGGTCGAAATGCAGGTGCGTCAGGAAAACATCGGTGACATCCCTCATTGCAAACCCGAGTCCGTTCAAGGACGACTCCAGAGAACCCTCGCCATGAATATGATAATGCCGGAAGAATTTCTCGTCCTGCTTATCACCCAGACCAGTATCAATTAAGATCAGCCTGTCCACGTCTTCGATCAGCAGACAGCGCAACGCCCATGTGCACAGGTTGTTTTCGTCTGCCGGATTGGTCCTTTTCCAAAGCGCCTTGGGTGTTACGCCAAACATCGCCCCGCCATCGAGTTTGAACAATCCGCAATCAACGGGATGGAGATTCATAAAAGCAGCTTCTGTCTATAAAGGCGATTGATAGGCAGGGAAAGTGGAACCTGAAGAATGATCGGGTATCTTTTTTCCTCACTGTTGAAAACTGCGCTTCAACCCCTGGAATGGTTTCACGATCGTGAAGATTTGACCTCGAGCCGGCGGCTCGCCACGGGCGATCCAGCAGGCATTCCAATGGATTTGTTAGCGAACGGGCGTGGCGTGGGCGACATCGCGCAGACGTCTGGCGACCTCAGGGGTCACTTCGTTGGGTAGAAAGGGATTGTCTAGGACGCTGTCGTTAAACACCGCTTCGTAGAACATGGCAGCGCCAAGGAATTGGCCGTTGGCATTGGCATGAAAATCTCCCGTCCCATCCTTGTTAATGCCATGAAGGCGGATCGGGTCCGGGCCCGTCATGACCGAATGGAATGCGTCGCCCACGCGGATCATCCCGAGACCGGTCTCTTTGGATAGTTGGCCGTAGGCGGCCTTCACGTTTTGATACATCGTCTCCGGATCCTTCAAGTAGGGGGTCGCGGGATCCTTGTAACGCGTGCAGTCAGACGGATACGCCCACGTTTCATGAATGAGAATTCGCGCTTGGGGTGCATGCTTCTTGATGAATTCGATCAATTTCCCAGCATAAGGTTGATACGTTTCGTATTGTGGGCTCAAGTGGCTCACCTGCTGAATGGTAACGACATCCCAAGCATCGCTCCGCAGCGCCTCTTGCAAGCTTATCTTTTTTCCGTCCCCTCCCGCCGTTGTGGAGGCTTTGTAGGGACTGCCTTTAGGATTGAGGGGATCAGCAGAAAATGTTTCCAGATATTCGACATGTTGCTGAAGCGAGTGACCTCCAAGGTTGGCGCGGAAGAGAACGAGTTGTTTTCCACCCGACCTGGCCAACTCTGGAAGAAAGCGGATCGAATTTTCGGCAAAGCTGTTCCCAATGGTTAAAACCTTAGCGGTATTTTTCGGTTCGGATTCCGTCGCATGCGCCAGGGGGCCGAAGATCAGCAAGAGCGGAGGAAGGACGTGGAGGAATAGATATCTCATGAGGTGAAAGCTCGCCGCGGATCTTGAAGGCTATCGAGCTCCCTTTCAATGATAAGCCCTCCCGCTGCAAATTCCCGTCGAGAAATCGGTCCGCTAGGTTGGTTTGATCTTTGAAGGTGAATTCGTAAAGGAGTTTACCGCCTTACCCGAGAGCGAGTCGGAGGCCGCCGATGAGAGAGAATGCGATCATCAGCCACTCGAAGGCGAGTTGGTTAATCTTCCCGAGGAAAAACTTCCCCGCCGCTACACCGACAAGGATTCCAGGGATGAGCAAGGCATCGAGCATGAGCGAAGAGGGCGTGATCAGGCCGATGGAGAGGCTAAATGGCACCTTGACGACGTTGATAATGAAAAAGAACCATGCCGCTGTGCCGACGAATTCGTATTTCGGGAGGCGGCAGGCGAGCAGGTAGATTGTCATGACGGCACCGGCGGCGTTGGCCAGCATCGTGGTCACGCCGGCCGCCCAGCCGATCGGCCATGCAAACGCCGGGTGTTCGGCAAAAATGGCGGGGAGTCGGATGAAGAGTTTTTGGAAGATCGTCAAGAGGACGAGAAAGACAACCATCCAACCGATGACAACGCGGAACAACTCGTTCGAGAGGTGAGGCATGAGCAACCAGCCTGAAATAATTCCAAGCATCGCGGGGGGGAGTAGCCTGACCAGGTGCCTCCAGACGGTGAACTGCCGGAAGGCGTGAACGGCAAAAATATCGGCGACAATGAGCAGCGGAAGAATCGCCCCGGTGGATTCGCGAGCGGGGAGGACCTGCGTCATGAAAAGGATCCCAACCATTCCGACTCCGCCAAACCCGGTTTTGCTCAGGCCCACGCAAACGGCAGCGAGGCCGCCGAAAATCCATTGGGCTAGGGTGAGGTCTGGGACGGACATGCGCCGGCAACACGTAGTTTGATATTCCGGTGGATTCAAATACCAAGTTCCCAGCGGTCCGAGAACCTGGCGATACGCCCCGCTGGACAGGAAGGTCACGATCCGGCTAGCGTGTTCCAGATGATCAGCATGACGGGACACGGTCGCGGCGAGGCTCGCTCTGGGGAGTGGACGGCGGTGGTCGAGTGCTTCTCGGTAAACAGGAAGACGGCGGAGGTCGTGTGCCACTCCGAGCGCGGAGCCGCCTGGCTTGAGCCGCTCGCGCGGGAACGTGTGCTTGCGCGGATCTCGCGGGGCCGTGTGCAAGTGAATCTGAGCCTCGAGCCTGCACCCGGCACGGCTGCCCGACTGCTTGATGTCGCGCGCGCGCGCGCTTTTGTGACGGAAGCCCGGACTCTTCAGAAGACTCTGGCTTTGCCCGGCGAACTGACGATTGCCGACGTGCTCGGGGCGCCCGGCGTCGCGCGTCATCAGGAACCCTCCGGCGACGGCGCTCGCGAGGCGGCTCTGAAAGCTCTGGATATCGCGTTGGAGGGATTGATCGCCACGCGCGCCCGCGAAGGCCAAGCTCTTCAGCGGGTGCTCATGAAAAGCCACAGGCGGCTCGCAGGCGTCGCCAAAAAAATTTCCCCGTTGGCGAGGCGATTGTCCGCCGACCACCGTGCTGCCATGATCTTGCGCCTCCGCCAAGCTGGCATCGACCTCTCAGCCAATGACCCGCGTCTCCTCACGGAAGTCGCGCTGCTCGCCGAGCGAGGCGACATCACCGAGGAACTCGACCGCGCCGCGAGCCACCTCGATCAGTTCTCCGAGAAACTCCTCGTCGTCGGCCCAGTCGGGCGCACGCTGGAATTTCTCACGCAGGAACTCGGCCGCGAATTCAATACCGTCGGGTCGAAATCCGGGAGCACCGAAATCTCCCGTCTCGTCATCGATGCGAAGACCGAGCTCGACCGAATCCGTGAACAACTCGCCAACATTGAATAGCCCAACCTTCCATCGCTCCGGCATCCTCTTCGTTCTCTCAGCGCCCTCGGGCGCGGGGAAGACCACGCTCACATCCGCATTGCGGCAGAAGCCGGATTTTGTTTACGCCGTCTCCTGCACGACCCGCGCGCCGCGCTCGGGGGAGATTCACGGCGAGGACTATTTCTTTCTCGATCACGCCGAGTTTGAGCGCCGGGCTGCAGCCGGCGAGTTCTTGGAACACGCGGACGTTCACGGGAATCTTTACGGAACGCTCAAGGCGACGGTGATCGAAAATCTCTCCCGGGGCGTGGATGTTCTCATCGACATCGACACAGCCGGTGCCGCTCTGATCCGCGCCTGCACGGACCCGGTGATCACCTCCGCGCTCGCAGATGTTTTCATTATGCCCCCCGGCCTCGAAGAACTTGCCCGCCGACTTCGGAAGCGTGGCAGCGAGACGGAGGAGCAGATTGCCACGCGTCTCAGAAATGCCGCCTCCGAGATGGCTCACTGGCGGGCCTATCGGTATACGATCATCAGTGAATCGATGGAGGAAGATATCGAAAAATTTCGCGCCGTCATGCGCGCCGAACGTTATCTGAGCCACCGTCTCCACCTCGAATGAAAAAAAATATCATCCTCGGGATCACCGGATCGATCGCCGCCTACAAATCCGCCGAGCTCGCCAGTCGCTTGGTCAAAGACGGGCACGACGTATTTGCCGTGATGACCTCGCATGCCACAGAGTTTATCACGCCGCTCACACTCCAGACGCTCACCCGCCATCCGGTAACGACGGGAATTTTTGATGAGAAGGAATCTTGGCATCCCGGCCACATCGCGCTCGCTGACCGCGCCGACCTTCTGCTCATCGCTCCGGCCACGGCAAATGTTTTAGCGAAACTCGCGCACGGAATCGCGGATGATGCGCTCACTTCGATCGCGCTTGCGACTCGCGCACCGCTTCTGATCGCGCCGGCGATGAATGGAAAAATGTGGGAACATCCCGCGACCGTCGCCAATGTCGCCCTGTTAAAATCTCGCGGTGCAAAATTCATCGGACCCGAGCGCGGCCTGCTAGCATGCGGCTATGCGGGCATCGGACGACTTTGGAACACCGACGGAATCCTTGATGCTGCGACCAAAATTCTCACGCCGCCTCGGAAAAATTCTCGTCCACGATCATCGGGACGCAAAAAATAAATCAAGAGAATTTGTGAAAAATTGTTGACGTGTGTCAGGCGTGGACTTATTCACAGTGGCAGTGAGTTATTCACAATATGTTCACAGAAACTTTTCCGCATTTGCGGACTGAAAGGGGGGATATCGAATGCCAGTAGCAAAAAAGAAACCAGTCAAGAAGGCACCCGCTAAGAAGGCCCCGGCGAAGAAAGTCGTAGCCAAAAAAGCGCCCGCCAAGAAGGTCGTCAAGAAAGCAGTCGCTAAGAAAGCGCCCGCCAAGAAGAAAAAGTAACCCGCGATCCGTTTTAGACGGATAGCAAAATCAAATTGGGAGAAGCTCCAACCAGCTTCTCCCAATTTTTTTGTAGCGAATGCCCCCTCCTCGCGAAAGCGTGTGAAAGAATGCGTTGACGCCGCGGGAGTTCTTGGCTAGATCTTTTTGCCTCTCAGCGGGTGTAACTCAGTTGGTAGAGTGCAACCTTGCCAAGGTTGATGTCGCGAGTTCGAGTCTCGTCACCCGCTCTCTTTTTATCCTATATCTCCCCATGTGGGGCCATATCCGTTTGACAATTTGCT
>Ga0247835_1002761_pt1 | contig 17841 bp, 7 predicted proteins | sample LaCtaG_3_FD_189912 | JGI IMG/M metagenome (GOLD analysis project Ga0247835, IMG submission 189912) | Freshwater microbial communities from meromictic Lake La Cruz, Castile-La Mancha, Spain - LaCruzMarch2015_13.5m | ecosystem: Environmental > Aquatic > Freshwater > Lake | place: Spain: Castile-La... | reverse complement strand
CCAGTGCCCAGGATGCCGGTTACACCGGGGATGTTTCCGACTTGCTCGGCGCATTTGTGCTCTCCGGGCATTCCGCCGGCGGCGGGTTCGCGACCGCGACGGCCGCCGACTACGTCAGCGAAGGTGACGAACTGCTGGGTGTGGTGATGTTCGACGGTGTCTCCAACGGCACCTTCGACGGCTCCTTCGATGCCCAGATCGCGGCACTGGACACCGCCGACATCCCGATCTATCAGATCGCCGCACCCGCACAGGCCTTCAACCTCTTCGGTGCGACGACAAATGCGCTCCTGGCGGCCCGACCGGATCAGTACAACGGCGCGGTGCTGGTGGGTGGCTCGCATGTGGATTCGATGCTGGGCACCAATCCGCTGATCGACTTCGCCGCCCAGTTGGTCACCAGGTTCTCCCCGGCCGGCAGCACCGAGGCCGTTTACAACCTGAGCAACGGCTGGATCAACGACCTCTATGTCGGTGCGACACCGCAGGCGCCGCAGTACGGCCTGTATTCGGCCGCCAACGGGCAGATCATCATGGGTCCCACCGCCGCGGTCAGCCTGCCCACCACGTTCGCCAACAACCTTTCGCCGCTGGACACCGTGCTCAAAGACGTGTTCGATGCCGTCGGGTCGCTCTTCGGCCTGACCCCCGTCCCGGTGGTCAACAACGGGGACAACGGCGTCATCGCGTTCGTCGCCCCGCCGTTGTCCAACGGGGTGACCGGCGTGCGGACCGGGTCGTCGGCGTTGCTGATTCCCTCCGGGGAAAACGGGTATAGCGCCCCCGCCGCCTGGTATTTCCCGACCCAGGCTGACGGCTCGGTGCAAGCCAACGGCGTCATCTGGCTGCAGCACGGCTTCCTGGGTTTCAACGCCTGGTACTCCGATATGGCGCAGGCTTTGGCGCAGGAGACCAACAGCATCGTGGTGGCGCCCGATATTTTCTGGTTCGATCCCGCGTTCTCCGGCGTAGCGGCCGCCGAGATGTTCCTCGGCGACCGGGCCGCACTGAACGTCAGCGCCAACGCGGCCGGCTACGAAGGCGTGCTGCCGCAGACGTTCATCCTCACCGGGCATTCCGCGGGCGGCCGGTTCGCGACGGCGGCGGGAGCGACATTCGTTGATACCCCTGACGCCGTGGTGGCCGATCTGCTCGGTGTGGTGATGTTCGACGGTGTGTCACGCCCGCCGGTGTTCAACGAGCAACTTCAGACGCTGATCGAGGCCGGGATCCCGGACTACCAAATCGCCGCCCCGCCGCAAAGCTGGAACGCCTGGGGCGTGGCCACCGAAGCGATGCTGGAGGAGTACCCGGATCAGTTCTTCGGCGTGCAGATCGACGCCGGCTCGCACACCGACGTCATCGGCGGCAACTCGCTGTTCGGCTGGCTCGGCGAGATCGGTAGCGACCTCATCGTCCGGCCGTCCCCGCCCGGGGGCAAGGCCGCGGTGCGCACCTTCGCCACCGGCTGGGTCAACGACCTCTACAACGGGACGGGTCCGACTGATCCGGTTTACGGCATCTACGGTCCGAACTACGTTGCCCCGACCCCCTACGATCCGGCCGGATACAACCAGCCGATCGTGATGGGCGAGGCCGGATCGACCACGCTGCCGGCGCCACCGCCGGTGGACCTCAACGAGTACGCGGGCAAATGGTACGAACAGGGCAGCGTACGAATGTTCTTCTCGATCGGTCTGGTGAACACCACGGCGACCTACACCCCGCTGCCCGACGGCAACGTGAAGGTGGAGAACTTCGGCCAGTACTTCGGTCCCAACGGTCCGGCAGTCACCATCGAGGGCGCGGCAGCGCCGGTTAACGCCTTCAACACCCGGCTCAATGTTGGCTTCGGCGGACTCTTCGGCCCCGCTGAACCCAACACCGACGAGCCGGGCAACTACTGGATCCTCGATTACGCGCCCGATTACACCTGGGCGATCGTCGGCGACCCGAACGGCACGGCCGGCTACATCCTGACCCGCGAACAGGAGATCAGTGACCCCGATTACGACGCGCTGGTGGCCCGGGCCTATGAGCTAGGTGTCAAGCGCACCATCATCCGCACCCGGCAGTTCCCGGATCCGGCCCCGGCCGGCGTCCTTCCCGGCCCGGGCACCCTGCCGGCCACGATCAGGGTCTGAAGCAGTCCGTAACGAAGGGTTTCGTAGCAATGGGTAAACGTCGGGCTTTGTTGGGCACGGGCGCGGTTGTCGTCGGGGTGGGGTCGGCCTTGATCTCCGGTGCCGGGGTTGCTGTCGCTGATACCGCTGAATCTGACGCGGGTGCCGGATCGTCGGCTGCTCGGGCTGATGCGTCGGCCCCGGCGAGGACCGCACCGCGTCGCGCGACCGGCGCAGCGACGGGCGCGACCAGCGAACCGGCCGCCGAGGGTGAATCGGCTGCGCGGCCCGCTCCCACGGCCTCTCGCACGACTGTGCGGGCGGGTGCCGATCGGTCGCGTCGTGCGGCGCGGAACACGTCGTCGGCGGCCCGGGCTGAGGTGCCGGCGGTGGTCAGTGAGCCGGCGCTGAGCCCGGTCGAGTTCGACGCCCCGAGTCTGCCTGCCGCCGCCCTTCCGGCCGCCGCGCAGGTTGCTGCTCCGGCCGCGGTGGTGGGTGCGCAGCGAACGCCAGTCACGCAGACCCTCGCAGCGGCGACTCGGGCGGGGGCCTTGCCGGCGGCGTATGTTCCGCGGCCGGCGTCGGCGCCGGCGGTGGCGTTGTTGGCCGGTGTGATGTCTGCTTTGGGGTGGCGTCCGGGCGCTGATGTGGTGACGGCGTTTCCGGCGGTGGCCCCGGTGGCGAGTACTCGCCAGGGTGTGACCGCTGCGGCGGTGATTGGTACGCCGGTGGTGGCGGCGGCGCCGCCGGATCCCACGGCGTTCGAGGTCGCGGCCGCCGCGGTGGATCCGTTGTTGCCGGGGGCTAGCAATGGTGTGACGGGTGTGCAGGTGGGGCATTCGCGTCTGGAGATTCCGGGTGCGTTCATCGGTAATACGGTGGCTGCGGATTGGTATTTCCCGACGCAGGCTGACGGCACCATCGATGCTCAGGGTGTCATCTGGTTGCAGCATGGTTTCGGGGCGAGCAATACGTTCTATTCGGCGTTGGCCACCGATCTGGCGCAGCGGACAAACAGCATTGTGGTGGCTCCGACGTTGTCGTCGATTCCGTTCCCGTTCTCCGGTGGCTGCCTGATTTGTTCGACCTCTCAGCAGGCTGTGGCGGATGTGTTCCTTGACCCGGATCGCTCTGCGTTGGTGACCAGTGCCCAGGATGCCGGTTACACCGGGGATGTTTCCGACTTGCTCGGCGCATTTGTGCTCTCCGGGCATTCCGCCGGCGGCGGGTTCGCGACCGCGACGGCCGCCGACTACGTCGGCGAAGGCTCCGATCTTCAAGACGCCAACCTCAAGGGTGTGGTGATGTTCGACGGTGTCTCCAACGGCACCTTCGACGGCTCCTTCGATGCCCAGATCGCGACCCTGGACGACGCCGACATCCCCATCCCGGTTTATCAGATCGCCGCGCCCGCGCAGGCGTGGAATAACTTCGGCGCCACCACCAACCAGTTGCTGGCCGCCCGGCCCGGCGTGTTCAGCGGTGCTGTACTGGTCGGGGGATCGCACGTCGACTCGATGCTCGGGGTCAACCCGGTCATCGATTTTGTCCTGCAGTTGGTCACCGGGTTCTCCCCGGCCGGCAGCACTGCGGCCGTTTACAACCTGAGCAACGGATGGATCAACGACCTCTATGTCGGTGCGACACCGCAGGCGCCGCAGTACGGCCTGTATTCGGCCGCCAACGAGCAGATCATCACGGGCGGCACCGCCGCGGTCAGCCTGCCCACCACGTTCGCCAACAATCTTTCGCCGCTGGACACCGTGCTCAAAGACGTGGTCGACGCCGTCGGGTCGCTCTTCGGCCTGACCCCGACGCCGCCTGTCAACACCGGGCCAAACGGCGTGGACGGCTACGTGAAACCGCCGCTGTCCAACGGGGTCACTGGAGTGCGGACCGGGTCGTCCACACTGCTCATTCCCGCCGGGGACAACGGAGTCAGCGGCCTCGCAAGCTGGTACTTCCCGACCCAGGCCGACGGCTCGGTGCAGGCGAACGGCATCATCTGGCTGCAGCACGGTAGTAGTCGGGGCCTGCAGGTGCCGTTGAACTTGGCGTACACGGCCTTAGCGCTGGCGCTGGCACAGGAGACCAACAGCATCGTGGTGGCCCCCGCCGACTATGGCACTCCGTTCGACCGGGACGCCGCCGCCACGATGTTCCTCGGCGACCGCTCCGAGCTGAACGTCAGCGCCAACGCGGCCGGCTTCGAAGGGACGCTGCCGCAGACGTTCATCCTCACCGGGCATTCCGCGGGCGGCGGGTTCGCCACCGCGGTCGGCGCCAACACCATCCTCAACGGCGCCGCCGAGGACCTCCTCGGTGTGGTGATGTTCGACGGCTTCTCGCGCCCCCCGGCTTTCACCGAACAGTTGCAGGCGCTGGACGACGCCGGCATCCCCGTTTATCAGATCGCCGCCCCGCCGCAAAGCCCGGGGAACGCCTGGGGTCTGGCCACCGAGGCAATGTTGGACGTGTACGCGGGTCAGTTCTTCGGTGTGCAGATCGACGCCGGCTCGCACAACGACTCACTCGGCGGCACCGATTTCCTCGCCTATCTGGCCAACGAGATCATTCCGTTCATCGGTTACCGGCCGTCCCCGCCCGGGGCCAAGGCCGCGGTGCGCACCTTCGCCACCGGCTGGATCAACGACCTCTACGCCGGCAAGGGCCCGACCGATCCGGCCTACGGCATTTACGGTGTCTCCAACGACGGCACCTACGTGCCCAACCGGGCCATCGTGATGGGCGAGGCCGGGGCGACCACGCTGCCCGCGCCGCCGCCGGTGGTGGTCGACGCGAGCCTGCCCCCGAGCCAGAACTACCTGGGAACCTGGTACGAGCAGGGTAGCGTCCGACAGTTCTTCTCCCTCGGCCTGGTGAACACCACCGCGACCTACAGCCTCAACGACAATGGGTCGATCAAGGTGGAGAACTCCGGCAACTACTTCTTCAACGATGGCCCGCAGTCCTCCATCACCGGGTCGGCCGTCTCGGTCAACCCGGTCTACAACACCCGCCTGCAGGTGGGCTTCTTCTTCTTCCAGCCCAACCCCGACGAACCGGCCGCAGAACCCGGTAACTACTGGATCCTGGACTACGCGCCGGACTACTCCTGGGCCATCGTCGGCGACCCGAATGGCACCTCGGGGTACATCCTGACCCGCGACAAGATCGTCGACGAGGACTTCTACAACGTCCTGGTCGACCGGGCCTACCAACTCGGCGTGAATCGCACGATCATCCGCACCCAGCAGTTCCCGGATCCGGCCCCGGCGGGCGTGCTGCCCGGCCCGGCCACCCTGCCGGCCACGATTCGACTCTGAACGGCCTGGAATTTAGCCGCGCAAAACGCCGCGTTTTCCCTTGACGGGAGGCGCGGGGTGGTTCACTCTGTGTTGGAACGTGCGTGGGGTTTGAACGTGCGAGCGCGGGTCCGCGCCAGCATGCGCAATTTGAGGTCGGCGCGGTTGTGCGCTATTGTTGATCTTTGCGCTGGTCTCCTCCTGCCCACCCCTATCGCACCCTGACATCGTGGTCCTGGTCTGAGTTAATTTGCCCAAGCTCAGTGACCCCTCACGTGTCGTGCGCTCTGGCGGACCCGGGTAGGTCAGGACCGGCCGAAAACGCAGATGAGCGGCCATAAGGCCCGGCGAACGCCGGTCGCCAGCAGTCCGCATGAAGTGCCGGAAGGAATGCATCTTGGCAGTCTCCAGCCAAAGCAAATCGACCACCAGTTCTTCGAACTCGGTTCCGGGGGCGCCGAACCGAATCTCCTTCGCCAAACTTCGCGAACCGCTCGAGGTGCCCGGCCTGCTGGACGTGCAGACCGATTCCTTCGACTGGCTGATCGGCGCGCCGCGGTGGCGTGAGATCGCCAAGGCGCGTGGCGACGTCGACCCCAAGAGCGGCCTGGAAGAGGTCCTCGAGGAACTGTCGCCGATCGAGGACTTCTCCGGCTCGATGTCCCTGAGCTTCACCGACCCGCGCTTCGACGAGGTCAAGGCACCCGAGGCCGAGTGCAAAGACAAGGACATGACGTACGCGGCCCCGCTGTTCGTGACGGCCGAGTTCATCAACAACAACACCGGCGAGATCAAGAGCCAGACCGTCTTCATGGGCGACTTCCCGATGATGACCGAAAAAGGCACCTTCATCATCAACGGCACCGAGCGCGTGGTGGTCAGCCAGTTGGTGCGCTCCCCGGGCGTCTACTTCGACAAGTCCAGGGACAAGGCCACCGACAACGTCATCACCAGCGTCAAGGTGATTCCGGGCCGCGGCGCCTGGCTGGAGTTCGACGTCGACAAGCGCGCCACCGTCGGCGTGCGCATCGACCGCAAGCGCCGGCAGCCGGTCACCGTGCTGCTCAAGGCCCTCGGCTGGACGAGCGAGAAGATCCGGGAGCGGTTCGGCTTCTCCGAGATCATGATGGCCACGCTGGAGCGCGACACCGCCGCCGGCCCCGACGAGGCGCTGCTGGAGATCTACCGCAAGCTGCGCCCGGGCGAGCCGCCGACCAAGGAGTCCGCGCAGACCCTGCTGGAGAACCTGTTCTTCAAAGAGAAGCGTTACGACCTGGCCCGGGTGGGCCGCTACAAGGTCAACAAGAAGCTGGGCCTGAACTTCGGCAAGCCGATCACCAACTCGACCCTGACCGAAGATGACATCGTCGCGACGATCGAGTACCTGGTGCGCCTGCACGAGACGCCCGAGGGCCAGACGTCGATGATGACCGCCCCCGGTGGCGTCGAGGTTCCCGTCGATGTCGATGACATCGACCACTTCGGCAACCGTCGACTGCGCACGGTGGGTGAGCTGATCCAGAACCAGATCCGGGTCGGTTTATCCCGCATGGAGCGGGTCGTCCGGGAACGGATGACCACCCAGGACGTCGAGGCGATCACGCCGCAGACCCTGATCAACATCCGTCCCGTCGTGGCGGCCATCAAGGAGTTCTTCGGCACCAGCCAGCTGAGCCAGTTCATGGACCAGAACAACCCGCTGTCGGGCCTGACCCACAAGCGTCGCCTGTCGGCGCTGGGCCCCGGTGGTCTGTCCCGTGAGCGGGCCGGCCTGGAGGTCCGCGACGTGCACTCCAGTCACTACGGCCGGATGTGTCCGATCGAGACTCCCGAGGGCCCCAACATCGGCCTGATCGGTTCGCTGTCGGTGTACGCGCGGGTCAACCCGTTCGGTTTCATCGAGACGCCGTACCGCAAGGTCGTCGGTGGTGTCGTCACCGACGAGATCCACTACCTGACCGCCGACGAGGAGGACCGCCACGTCGTGGCGCAGGCCAACTCGCCGACCGACGCGAAGGGCAAGTTCACCGAGCCCCGCGTGCTGGTGCGTCGCAAGGGCGGCGAGGTCGAGAACGTCACGCCCGCCGAGGTGGACTTCATGGATGTCTCGCCGCGCCAGATGGTTTCGGTGGCCACCGCGATGATCCCGTTCCTCGAGCACGACGACGCCAACCGTGCCCTGATGGGTGCCAACATGCAGCGCCAGGCGGTTCCGCTGGTGCGCAGCGAGGCGCCACTGGTGGGCACCGGTATGGAACTGCGTGCTGCGATCGACGCCGGCGATGTCGTTATTGCGACGAAAGCCGGTGTGGTGGAAGAGGTTTCGGCTGACTACGTCACCGTTATGGCTGACGACGGCACCCGGCACAGTTACCCGATGCGCAAGTTCAACCGGTCCAATCACGGCACCTGCGCCAACCAGCGTCCGATCGTGGACGCCGGTCAGCGGGTGGAGTCCGGCCAGGTGATCGCCGACGGCCCCTGCACCGAGAACGGTGAGATGGCGCTCGGCAAGAACCTGCTCGTGGCGATCATGCCGTGGGAGGGACACAACTACGAGGACGCGATCATCCTCTCCAGCCGGTTGGTTGAGGAGGACGTGCTCACCTCGATTCACATCGAGGAGCACGAGGTCGACGCCCGCGACACCAAGCTGGGCGCCGAGGAGATCACCCGGGACATCCCGAACGTCTCCGATGAGGTGCTGGCAGATCTCGACGAGCGCGGCATCGTGCGCATCGGCGCCGAGGTCCGCGACGGTGACGTCCTGGTCGGCAAGGTCACCCCGAAGGGCGAAACCGAGCTGACCCCCGAGGAGCGGCTGCTGCGGGCGATCTTCGGTGAGAAGGCCCGCGAGGTCCGCGACACCTCGCTGAAGGTGCCGCACGGCGAGTCCGGCAAGGTCATCGGAATCCGGGTGTTCTCCCGCGAGGACGACGACGAGTTGCCCGCCGGCGTCAACGAACTGGTCCGCGTCTATGTCGCCCAGAAGCGCAAGATCTCCGACGGCGACAAGCTCGCCGGCCGGCACGGCAACAAGGGCGTGATCGGCAAGATCCTGGCGGCCGAGGACATGCCGTTCCTGACCGACGGCACCCCGGTGGACATCATCCTCAACACCCACGGTGTGCCGCGACGGATGAACATCGGCCAGATCCTCGAGACACACCTGGGCTGGGTCGCCAAGACCGGCTGGAAGGTGGACGGCAAGCCCGAGTGGGCGGCGAATCTGCCCGCCGACATGCTCGAGTCCGGCCCGGACACCATCGTCTCCACGCCGGTGTTCGACGGTGCCCGCGAGGAGGAGTTGCAGGGTCTGCTCTCCTCGACGCTGGCCGACCGGGACGGCAATGTGCTGGTCAACGCCGACGGCAAAGCGATGCTCTACGACGGCCGCAGCGGCGAACCGTTCCCGTACCCGGTGACGGTCGGCTACATGTACATCCTCAAGCTGCACCACCTGGTGGACGACAAGATCCACGCGCGTTCCACCGGGCCGTACTCGATGATCACCCAGCAGCCCCTCGGCGGTAAGGCACAGTTCGGCGGGCAGCGGTTCGGTGAGATGGAGTGCTGGGCCATGCAGGCCTACGGCGCGGCGTACACGCTGCAGGAACTCTTGACCATCAAATCCGACGACACCGTCGGCCGGGTCAAGGTCTACGAGGCGATCGTCAAGGGCGAGAACATCCCCGAACCGGGCATCCCGGAGTCGTTCAAGGTTCTGCTCAAGGAGCTGCAGTCACTGTGCCTCAACGTTGAGGTGCTCTCCAGCGACGGCGCCGCCATCGAGATGCGCGACGGCGACGACGAGGACCTGGAGCGCGCTGCGGCAAACCTGGGAATCAACCTGTCCCGCAACGAATCCGCGTCTGTCGAGGATTTCGCTTAACACCTCATTGATGAGCGCTTGCGCTTCGAATCATTAACCCAGCTAGTCCCGCAAGGGGAAAGGAAGTTACGTGTTAGACGTCAACTTCTTCGATGAACTCCGTATCGGCCTGGCCACCGCCGACGATATCCGCAACTGGTCCTACGGCGAGGTCAAGAAGCCGGAGACGATCAACTACCGCACGCTCAAGCCGGAGAAGGATGGCCTGTTCTGCGAGAAGATCTTCGGACCCACCCGCGACTGGGAGTGCTACTGCGGCAAGTACAAGCGGGTGCGCTTCAAGGGCATCATCTGCGAGCGCTGCGGCGTCGAGGTCACCCGCGCCAAGGTGCGCCGCGAGCGGATGGGCCACATCGAGTTGGCCGCGCCGGTCACCCACATCTGGTACTTCAAGGGCGTCCCGTCGCGGTTGGGCTACCTGCTGGATCTGGCACCGAAGGATCTCGAGAAGATCATCTACTTCGCCGCCTACGTGATCACCGCCGTCGACACCGAGATGCGCCACAACGAGCTCTCCACCCTCGAGGCCGAGATGACCGTCGAGAAGAAGGCCGTCGAGAACCAGCGTGACGTCGACCTCGAGACGCGTGCCCGCAAGCTCGAGGCCGACCTGGCCGAGTTGGAAGCCGAGGGCGCTAAGTCCGACGTCAAGCGCAAGGTCAAGGATGCCGGCGAGCGCGAGATGCGCCAGCTGCGTGACCGCGTGCAGCGTGAGCTGGATCGGCTCGACGAGATCTGGACCACCTTCACCAAGCTGGCCCCCAAGCAGCTGATCGTCGACGAGAACCTCTACCGCGAGATCGTCGACCGCTACGGCGAGTACTTCCAGGGTTCGATGGGCGCCGAGTCGATCAAGAAGCTGATCGAGAACTTCGACATCGACGCCGAGGCCGAGATCCTGCGGGAGACCATCCGCAGCGGCAAGGGCCAGAAGAAGCTTCGCGCGCTCAAGCGGCTGAAGGTCGTCGCGGCATTCCAGACCAACCGCAACTCCCCGATGGGCATGGTGCTCGACGCGGTGCCGGTGATTCCGCCGGAGCTGCGGCCGATGGTCCAGCTCGACGGTGGCCGGTTCGCCACGTCCGACCTCAACGATCTGTATCGCCGCGTGATCAACCGCAACAACCGGCTCAAGCGACTGATCGACCTCGGCGCGCCCGAGATCATCGTCAACAACGAAAAGCGCATGCTGCAGGAGTCGGTGGACGCGCTGTTCGACAACGGCCGTCGTGGCCGGCCGGTCACCGGCCCGGGCAACCGTCCGCTGAAGTCGCTGAGCGATCTGCTCAAGGGCAAGCAGGGCCGGTTCCGCCAGAACCTGCTCGGCAAGCGCGTCGACTACTCCGGCCGCTCGGTCATCGTGGTCGGCCCGCAGCTAAAGCTGCACCAGTGCGGTCTGCCCAAGCTGATGGCGCTGGAGCTGTTCAAGCCGTTCGTGATGAAGCGTCTGGTTGATCTCAACCACGCGCAGAACATCAAGAGCGCCAAGCGGATGGTCGAGCGTCAGCGCCCGCAGGTGTGGGATGTGCTCGAAGAGGTCATCTCCCAGCACCCGGTGCTGCTCAACCGCGCACCCACGCTGCACCGCCTGGGCATCCAGGCCTTCGAGCCGATGCTGGTCGAGGGCAAGGCAATCCAGCTGCACCCGTTGGTGTGTGAGGCGTTCAACGCCGACTTCGACGGTGACCAGATGGCGGTGCATCTGCCGCTGAGCGCCGAGGCGCAGGCCGAGGCCCGCGTCCTGATGCTCAGTTCCAACAACATCCTCTCGCCGGCGTCGGGCAAGCCGCTTGCCATGCCGCGTCTGGACATGGTCACCGGGCTGTACTTCCTGACCACCCAGATCGACGGCGACACCGGCGAATACACGCCGCCGGCCAAGGACACCCCCGAGACCGGGGTGTACAGCTCACCTGCCGAGGCCATCATGGCGATGGACCGTGGCGTGCTCAGCCCGCGTGCGGCGATCAAGATCCGGCTGACCAGGCTGCGCCCGCCGCACGAGGTCGAGACTGAACTGTTCGGCGAAAACGGTTGGCGCCCGGGCAATGCCTGGACGTGCGAGACCACGCTGGGACGGGTGCTGTTCAACGAACTGCTTCCGCTGGGTTACGCCTTCGTCAACAAGCAGATGCACAAGAAGGAACAGGCCAAGATCATCAACGATCTGGCCGAGCGCTATCCGATGATCGTGGTGGCGCAGACCGTCGACAAGCTCAAAGACACCGGCTTCCACTGGGCCACTCGCTCCGGCGTCACGGTCTCGATGGCCGACGTTCTGGTTCCGCCGGAGAAGGCCGAGATCCTTGAGCGTCACGAGGTCGAGGCCGAGAGCATCGAGAAGAAGTACCAGCGCGGCGCGATGAACCGTCAGGAACGCAACGACGCCCTGGTCGAACTGTGGAAGCAGGCCACCGAAGAGGTCGGTGAGGCACTGCGGGCGCACTACCCCAAGGACAACCCGATCATCACGATCGTGGAGTCCGGCGCGACGGGTAACTTCACCCAGACCCGCACCCTGGCCGGCATGAAGGGTCTGGTGACCAACCCCAAGGGTGAGTTCATCCCGCGTCCGATCAAGTCCTCGTTCCGCGAGGGCCTGACCGTGCTGGAGTACTTCATCAACACCCACGGCGCTCGAAAGGGCCTGGCGGACACCGCGCTTCGCACGGCCGACTCGGGCTACCTGACCCGCCGCCTGGTGGACGTCTCCCAGGACGTCATCGTCCGCGAGCACGACTGCGGAACCGAACGGGGCATCGTCGTCGACTTGGCGGAACGTGCCACCGGTCCCGACGGCAAGGCGACGCTGATCCGCGATCCGTTCGTCGAGACCTCGGCGTACGCCCGCACGCTGGCCGCTGACGCGGTCGACGCCAAGGGCAAGGTCGTCGTCGAACGAGGCCAGGATCTTGGCGACCCGGCGATCGACGCTGCACTGGCGGCCGGCATCACCGAGGTCAAGGTGCGCTCCGTGCTCACCTGCGCCAGCGCCGACGGCGTCTGCGCGATGTGTTACGGCCGCTCCATGGCCACTGGCAAGTTGGTCGACATCGGTGAGGCGGTCGGCATCGTGGCCGCACAGTCCATCGGCGAGCCCGGCACCCAGCTGACCATGCGCACCTTCCACCAGGGCGGCGTCGGTGAGGACATCACCGGCGGTCTGCCTCGCGTGCAGGAGTTGTTCGAGGCCCGCGTGCCACGCGGCAAGGCCCCGATCGCCGAAGTCACCGGACGCGTTCGCCTCGAGGAGACCGACAAGTTCTACAAGATCACCGTTGTTCCCGACGACGGCGGCGAAGAGGTCGTCTACGACAAGCTCTCCAAGCGTCAGCGACTGCGGGTGTTCAAGCACGAGGACGGCACCGAGCGGCTACTCGCCGACGGCGACCACGTCGAGGTGGGCCAGCAGCTCATGGAGGGCTCGGCTGATCCGCACGAGGTGCTGCGCGTCGAGGGCCCCCGCAAGGTGCAGATCCACCTCGTCAAGGAGGTCCAGGAGGTCTACCGGGCCCAGGGTGTGTCGATCCACGACAAGCACATCGAGGTCATCATCCGGCAGATGCTGCGTCGCGTCACGATCATCGACTCCGGTGCCACGGAGTTCCTGCCCGGCTCGCTGACCGAGCGCGCCGAGTTCGAGTCGGAGAACCGTCGGGTGGTCGCCGAGGGCGGCGAGCCGGCGGCCGGCCGTCCGGTGCTGATGGGTATCACCAAGGCGTCGCTGGCCACCGACTCGTGGCTCAGTGCGGCGTCGTTCCAGGAGACCACCCGGGTGCTCACCGATGCGGCGATCAACTGCCGCAGCGACAAGCTCCGCGGTCTGAAGGAGAACGTGATCATCGGCAAGCTGATCCCGGCCGGTACCGGTATCAACCGCTACCGCAACATCCAGGTTCAGCCCACCGAGGAGGCTCGGGCCGCGGCGTACACGATCCCGTCGTACGAGGATCAGTACTACAGCCCCGACTTCGGTCAGGCCACCGGTCCCGCGGTGCCCCTGGACGACTACGGCTACTCCGACTACCAGCGGTAGTCACCGAGCGCTACCGGTAGTTCCACAGACGAAGAGAGCCCCCGCCCGCCGCGGGGGCTCTCTTCTTGTGTCGCGCAGCGAAAGCTACCTTTAAACTGGCCGCCGTGTTGATGCGATCACCTCTCCGGTCGCCCGCGAGCCGACTGTGGGCCTGTGTGCTGAGTCTGGGAGTCGGAGCCGCGCTTGTCGGCGGTTCGCTCAGCGGCGCGGCTATCGCACATGCCGATAGCCGCGATGGTTCTGCCGGCTCGGGCTTCGAGTCACCGGGCAAGCCCACACGCTCCGCGGTAGCGGGACGAGCAAGGCCGAACGCCACGCCGCAGGCTCGTCCGGCGAAACGTGTTGCGCCGCGGCAGCCGACTCCGGCCGCAGCGGCGACGCGGACGGTCGCCGCCTGGCATCCCGGTGCGGTGATCGGATCGGTCTACTACCTGTTGGCGCACAACGGAACTGCCGCGCAACCGAATGCGGGGCTGCTCGCCGGAGATGGATACAGCTACGCGGGTGGAGTGGGTTGTCCGGCTGCGACGGTATGCAATGGCGGCAACGGCGGCCTGCTGATCGGTTCCGGAGGCGACGGTTGGTTCGGCGGCAACGGCGGCAATGCGGGTCTGTTCCTTCAGGGCGTGCTCTCGATTCCCGGCAACGGCGGCGCTGGCGCGGCTGGCTGCTCCGGTTCGGCATGCACTGGCGGTCGCGGCGGTAATGCGGTGCTGCTCGGGATCGGTGGCGCCGGCGGCACGGGGTATGGCAGCGGTTCCGGCGGCGCCGGCGGTGCCGGTGGTTTGGGCGGCGGTCCCGGTGGTAACGGCGGTGATGCCGGTGGATCAGGTGGCCGCGGCGGTGCGGCGGTTCTCATCGGAGCCGGTGGTGCCGGCGGAAACGGCGGCGCGGGCGGTGGAAACGGCGGGCAGGGCGGGGTGTCAATCACCTTCGGAGCCGGTGGTGCCGGCGGCAATGGTGGGGCGGGCGGTGGTGTCGGGGGAGACGGTGGCCTGGCCGGTTTGACGGGCGCAGGAGGTGCGGGCGGAGACGGCGGCACCGATGGCGGTACGGGCGGCAAGGGTGGAGCAGCGGTGTTGTTTGGTGCCGGCGGGGCCGGTGGTGCCGGAGGCGCGGCCAGCAATGGTGGTGACGGCGGGGTGAGCGGATTGTTCGGCGGGGCCGGCGGTGCTGGCGGCGCCGGAGGCGCAGGTGTTTCAGATCTCCCCGGCGGGGCCGGCGGGGCCGGCGGTCGTCTGGGACTGTTCAACCAATTTGCCGCCGGCGGAGCAGGGGGTGCGGGAGGGGTCGGAGCCGCCGGGGCTACCGGAGAGCCCGGCACGCCCGGTGGTCCCGGGGGTACCGGCGGGTCGGCCACGGTGTTCTCACTATTCGGCGGCGGCGGCGACGGCGGGGCCGGCGGTATCGGCGGCGCAGGCGGAACTGGGGCCGACGGTGGCCCGGGGGGCGCGGGGGGCGCGGGCGGCAAGGGTGGATGGCTGGGTAGCAGCGGAACAGCCGGGGCCGACGGAGCCGACGGGGCGCCCGGCTAGCGCATCTGCGCGCCTAGACTGACCGTCGTGCTCATCGGTTCCCATGTCCGCTCCGATAACCCGTTGCAGGGCGCGCTGGACGACGAGGCCGACGCGGTGCAGTTCTTCCTCGGCGATCCGCAGAGTTGGAAGAAACCCCCGCCGCGCGAGGACGCCGGGTTGCTCGTGCGCTCACCGATCCCGCTCTACATCCACGCGCCGTATCTGATCAACGTGGCGTCGGCGAACAACCGGGTTCGTATCCCGTCGCGCAAGATCCTGCAGGACACCTGCGACGGCGCCGCGGCGATCAACGCCACCGCGGTGATCGTGCACGGCGGCCACGCCGACGATTCCGACGTCGAAGCCGGGTTCGACCGCTGGGCCAAGGCACTGGCCGCGCTGAACACCGACGTTCCGGTCTACCTGGAGAACACCGCCGGCGGCACCCATGCGATGGCCCGGCACTTCGACACCATCGGGCGACTGTGGGACCGTATCGGCGACATGGGCATCGGCTTTTGCCTGGACACCTGCCACGCCTGGGCAGCCGGGGAGGAACTGATCGACGCCGTCGACCGGATCAAGGCCATCACCGGTCGCATCGACCTGCTGCACTGCAACGACTCCCGCGACGCCGCCGGATCCGGCGCTGACCGGCACGCCAACTTCGGCACCGGCAAGATCGATCCGCAACTGTTGGTGGCCGTGGTCAAGGCGGCCGACGCCCCGGTGATCTGTGAGACCGCCGACGAGGGCCGCCGCGACGACATCGCCTTCCTGCGCGACAACCTCTAGGTGGACCCGGCCAGATAGACCTTCCGCAGGGTTTCGGTCACCGTCCAGATTGTCTCGGCTCCCTCGGCAAGCCGCACCACATCGCCGGCCTTGAGGGTCAACGGTGCTGTGCCGTCGGCGAATTCGACGCGTGCCACACCGGAGATCACCACGAACACTTCGTCGGCCTCGACGTCACGCATGACACCCGGCGTCATCTCCCAGACGCCGATCTCCAGGCCGCCGAAGCGACCCAGTGTCGCCGACCCGGTGTGCGGATGACCGTCGACCGTCTGTTCGGCGGCGACCCCCTGGTGTTCGATGAAGTGGTCGCCGGCATGCACGGCGGTGTTGGGTCTCATACCGCCAGCCTGCCATGCATTACATATCTTGTGCAGCTGTCGAAAAAATGTAACAGTGGCCCATGCCCGAGACCCACGTCGTCACCAACCAGGTTCCGGCCCTGGTCGATCACAACCCCGCCGCCTCCCCGGTGCTCGTCGAGGCACTGATCCGCGAGGGCGGGGGTTGGGGCCTTGAGGAGGTCACCGAACTCGGCGCGCTGTCCGGCGGGGTCACCGCGCAACGCTGGGGCGATCTTGCCGACCGCAACCGTCCGGTGCTGCATACCCATGACCGGTACGGCAATCGCATCGACGAGATCGAGTACGACCCGGCCTACCACGAACTGATGCGCACGGCCATCGCCCACGGGTTGCACGCCGCACCCTGGGCCGACGATCGCCGCGGATCCCACGTCGTGCGGGCCGCGAAGATGGGTGTCTGGACACCCGAACCCGGCCACGTCTGCCCGATCTCGATGACCTACGCCGTCGTCCCGGCCCTGCGCCACAATCCGGAACTCGCCGATGTCTACGAGCCTTTGCTCACTTCTCGCGCCTACGACCCCGAACTGAAGATCCCCACCACCAAGGCGGGGATCACCGCAGGCATGTCGATGACTGAGAAGCAGGGTGGTTCCGACGTGCGGGCGGGCACCACTGCGGCGGTCCGCAACGCCGACGGCAGCTACGCCCTCACCGGCCACAAGTGGTTCACCTCAGCGGCGATGAGCGATGTGTTCCTGGTGCTCGCCCAGGCCCCGGGTGGCCTCAGCTGCTTCCTGATGCCGCGAGTGCTGCCCGATGGCACTCGTAACCGAATGCTCCTGCAGCGCTTGAAGAACAAGCTGGGCAACCACGCCAACGCCTCCAGCGAGGTGGAGTACGACGGCGCCGTCGCATGGCTGGTGGGCGAGGAGGGGCGGGGGGTTGCGACCATCATCGAGATGGTCAACCTCACCCGCCTGGACTGCACTCTGGGCAGCGCCACCAGCATGCGCCAGGGGCTTACCCGGGCCATTCACCATGCCGCGCACCGCAAAGCCTTCGGCGCCTATCTGATCGACCAACCGCTGATGCGCAACGTGCTTGCGGATCTGGCGGTGGAAGCCGAGGCGGCCACCATCATCGCGATGCGGATGGCCGGAGCCACCGATGCCGCCACCCGCGGCGACGACCGCGAGACACTGCTGCGCCGCATCGGTCTCGCGGCGGCCAAGTACTGGGTGTGCAAGCGCGCGACACCCCACGCCGCCGAGGCGATGGAATGTCTGGGCGGTAACGGATACGCCGAGGACTCTGGCATGCCGAGGCTCTACCGGGAGGCGCCGCTGATGGGCATCTGGGAGGGCTCGGGCAACGTCAGCGCCCTGGATGCGTTGCGGGCCATGGCAACTCGACCGGAGTGCGTCGAGGTGCTGTTCGACGAACTGGGGACCACCGCCGGCCTCGACGCGCGTCTTGACGCCCACGTCGACGGGCTTCGCCGCGACGTGGCGGACCCGACGAATGTCGAATACCGCGCCCGCAAGGTCGCCGAGGACATCACCCTGGCACTGCAGGGTTCGTTGCTGGTGCGCTACGGCCATCCGGCGGTCACCGAGGCGTTCCTGGCCACCCGGATGGCCCGCGACTGGGGCGGTGCGTTCGGTACCCTGCCCACCGGACTGGACCTGGCGCCCATCATCGAACGGGCCCTGGTGAAGGGGTGAGCCAGACCCTGACCGGGCGTTCGGTGGTGCTGTCGGTGCTCCTCGGTGCCCACCCGGCCTGGGCGACGGCGGCTGAACTGCTGAGGCTCACCTCCGATTTCGGCATTCGTGAACCCACGCTTCGGGTGACGCTGACCCGGA
>Ga0247835_1002741_pt1 | contig 17898 bp, 21 predicted proteins | sample LaCtaG_3_FD_189912 | JGI IMG/M metagenome (GOLD analysis project Ga0247835, IMG submission 189912) | Freshwater microbial communities from meromictic Lake La Cruz, Castile-La Mancha, Spain - LaCruzMarch2015_13.5m | ecosystem: Environmental > Aquatic > Freshwater > Lake | place: Spain: Castile-La... | reverse complement strand
GGATGCCACGCTTTCCTTGTATGGCAACCACGATGTTGCTGCGATCCAAGAGCATGCAGCGCCAAAAGAGCAGATAGAAAAAGCGACCGACGAAATCCGCCAAATTATCAGTCACTCTTTGCAAAATGGTGAATACCGTGTGGTGTTTTTATCGGGAGCGCCTGGCGCTGGAAAGACTCTGGTTGGCTTGGATCTTGTGATGCGCGGTGAGACGGCGCCACATTCAGTTTTTGTCACCGGTAACACGCCCTTGGTTGATGTCCTTTCGAAGGCGCTAAAAGGTTCATTTCGATCACAAGTCAGCAATAAAAAAATCTGGGCAGCAACTGGATATCACCGAAAAGATGCTGCCATAGTCGCTGGTGTGTCGACTTACAAGCTGGTAAAAGCGCATCGATTTCTTGGAAACCGTGGAGCCAAGCATGGGCAAGGGGATGGAAGGGTCATTGTTTTTGATGAGGCGCAACGGACATATGAAAAAGGGCGAATCGTTCTCCGGGAGCGACTACCAGACCATGAGGCCGATTTGATTCTTGAAGCCCAGAAAACTTCTTTTCCATCTGGAGGCGCGGTGATCGTGGCACTGGTGGGGCACAATCAGGCGATCAACCGAGGGGAAATGGGAATCCAGGCCTGGTTAGATGCGGTCGAGCGCAAGGGGTGGTTTTTTTCGGTGGCGGACGAAACGCTTTCACTCGCTGAGATATCTGATTCTAAAAAATGGTCGGCTCATTCAAAGCGCCAGGTCATGCAAACGGGGCATCTTTCGACCTCGATGAGATTCTATCGAAATGAAAAGGTTGAACAATGGGTTGATGCGGTTCTCTCTTGTAAGCCAGAGGTCGCTAAATCAGTAGCAGCGGAGATGCAAGCCAAAGGCCACGCAATTAAACTTACGCGTTCTCTTACGGTGGCGAAAAACTGGGCAAAACGAAACTGCGTGGGAGGTTCGCGTGCGGGTATTGTAGCATCGGGGCAAGCAAAGCGCTTGGCTGCCGAAGGTCTCTTTGTTGATTTCAAGCCGGATATTGCTACATGGATGCTTGCTCCAAACAGCGATATCAGGTCATCCAGCGCACTCGAGGTGGTGCAAAATCAATACCAGGTGCAAGGTCTAGAGCTGGACTTCTGCATTGTCTGCTGGGATGCAGACCTGCGGAACGAAAAGGGCAAATGGGTCTCCTACAAAATGAGCGGAGATGACTGGAGCAAGGACAAACTGACAGAAGTAGCCAAAAATGGTTACAGGGTTATCTTAACGAGGTCACGGAAAGGATTTGTGGTGTTTATCCCGCCAGGAGATCCCAGCCTGGGTGATCAAACCAGAAAGCCAGAATTTTATGATGACACCTATCGTTACCTTAAAAACTGTGGAGCGGTCGACTTAACCGAGGAATTTGTGGCAGGCGCTATCGAGCTCAAATAGAAATTAAAATCATGGATGATCGGCAATCGGATACCAACGCCCCGCTGAAGGCGATCGAGCGCATCGCACAAAGCGAGGACAGATTGCTCGCAATCCAGTTTTTCCTGTTTTTCTCCCGCTTTGAATACGCTCTCAAGTGCCTGAATAGAATAAAAGTGGATAGAAAATCCAATCTCATATCAGCAGATTGGGATGGATATGCACAGAGCAGGGAATCCGTCTGGCTAAAGGCCAAAGAGAATCAAGAGTTCCGGGAGGCGTTGGCGTTTCTAGATGCCGCGCCGCCAAAAAAGCAGTCTTTCTCCAAAGGGGAGTTGATCTGGAACCCTAACCCAAGGGCGGGCGATCCGCCGAGCTTGGGCAAAGCCCTATTCTATGTGCGCACGGTCAGGAACAACTTGTTCCATGGTTCCAAATTCGACAGCGCCAATCGAACCGAGGCGTCCCGCGACCGCGAGTTGCTCAAGCGCTGCCTCACAATTCTCTCTGTGTGCCTGGGTGGCGACAAAAAACTCCAAGGAAAGTTTCTGGATGGCTTGGATTGTTAGCGGCCGATCGACGCAAGGTATTTCCTGATCTGCCTCTCGGCTTCTATCTTTCCGGGGCGATTTTCTTCCGGGTCTGGAATGCCATGGATTTTCCCGAGCTTCCCGCGGTAATCCTCCGGCATGCCGTGTTGCTCCGCGCCGCATAGAATCAAATCCCGATACCAAGTGTAGGGCTTGAGCGACTCGTCGATCCTTCCCCTCCGGGCCAAATAGGTGGTGACATCGCGATCGCCGCAATCTGTGTGAACTTGGATGGGAACTCGGTCGTAGCCAGGGTTGTTTCCGGTGGCTCCCTCATGTTTATCCAAAGCAGGCCAGTGGTCAGGGTCAAACTGGTAAACCACGCCGTGGACGATGTCCTTCGGATTGCCCGTCTGCACCAGATCCGCCTTGCCTGAACCATCTATGCTAATCTTGCGGCAGCGCACTTCATAGCCGGGAATCCAAGCATTCGAGAAAAATTCCGCCGACTTCACGCGCTTCGTGAGGCGTTGCTCCAGCATATTCGAGCCATAAGCAAAATAGAGTTCATATCCAGGTCGGACTTCGTCAGCCATAGCTCAAAAGATGACAACACCCCGCCCCCGAATCCAGCCAGAATTTTCCCCGCCCCAACGCCCTAGGACTGCCCCAGCGCCCTAGGGTGCCTCAACGCCCTAGGACTGCCCCACCGCCCCAATGACAAACGAAAAATGACGCCCCCCTGATACCCGCAACCAGATCAAAACCCATCCAGATCAGATAATAATAAAACTGAAACATATGGACAAATGGCAATAAGTCCATTGGTCATCGAATTCGAGGTTCACCCGAAGGATGTGAAGGCGTTTTTGGACGATCCGAAGCCTTTGCAACCCGTGTCGCGTGCCGCTGTGGGCAAAGCCGAGGCGTTTCTGGACTTGAGCCTGCGGGCGAGAGGCGCGAAGGAGTTGCCGCTGCCCGAGTTGCCGCCGGCCGTGAAAACTGCGGTGAACAAACATCTGCTCGAGGTGCTGGAAATCCTGCAAAGTGGCCGCTTCGAATTCGCCTTCCGCACAGCGAAGGAGGTTGTGGCCTATCTGAAGGTCTCTTGCGAACTGGCTGCGGATAAAGCCGCATGGGAAGCCGACAAGTGGAAGTCGGACCTCGACGACGAGATTCTCCAAAAAATCCTACCGCGCCTGCACGGGAGCCGCACGAGGGTCGGCCCCTTGCTTGGCGCGCTGGGATGGTATCTGCACACGGGCGACAAGACGGAAGCTATGAAGTTCTTCCCTGCGCCCGGCGAGGAATTGCCTGAAAAGCCCGTGCAGGAAATCATCGCGCTGGACAAAGCCGCCGCCGCCTTCCCGCGCAGCTTCGCCAAATTGCAACGCATGGCCCGCGTGGTCATCGAAGAGCAATTCGTCAGCTTCATCTGCTGACGCGCCCTCATCGCATAAGCCTGTCAGAGCCGCCCCCCAAGCCTCCTCTCAAAAACAACAAACATCCCATCGCTAACATATGGACAAATGGCAATAAGTCCATATGTCGCCAAAACTAAGGTGGGAGCGCCAACGCCCCCGTTGGCACCGCCGGTCGGGGTTGGCCGAGGGGGGCCTCGGCGCTCCTATTCATTCCGGACACATCTTGTCGAAACAGGTTCCTTGCTCCGCTACGCAAGCAAACATCCCATCGCTGACATATGGACAAATGGCAATAAGTCCATTGATTAAATTCCCGAAGTTACTTCGCGATTTTCCAGAGCGCGTCGATGGTTTCGACAAAAGCTTTGGCCCTGTTGGTTGGGGTAAGAAGGACCCAGCGACCAGTCGACTTTTTCATCACAAGACCAGCCTCGTGCAGTCGTTTCACATGCTCCACGGCAGTGGACTGGTCGATTCGGCATTCAGTTGCAACTTCGTTCACGCAAAGAGACGGGGTGCGAATGAGCAGCCTTATGATTTCAATACGGCGGTGGTTTGCCAACCCCGCTACCATTCTTGCCCGGCCACGATCGATTGACGACATGCGGGGAGAATATATGGACAAATGGCAATAAGTCCATAGGTCATTCAACAGATCAATTCGTTTACTCAAGGCCGTGGGAAGGGATTGTTGCTGAGGAATGCCGCGAGGAATCTTTCGCATTTCCCCGTTCGAGTGAGTATGCGCGTTGGAGAGTTGACGAAGCGCTCCTGTAGTCTCAATGTAGAAACATGACCGCAACGATTCAAAAATGGGGCAATAGTCTGGCCCTGCGGATTCCCAAGGCTGTAGCCAAGCAAATACAGATTCAGGAAGGTGATTCCGTGTTCCTCAAAGTCGGGACGGCGGGGTTGACCGTGAAGGCTGTTCCCAAGAGGCTTGAGTTGGACGATCTGCTCAACAAGGTAACGCCCGAAAATGTGCACCTGGAGAGCGATTGGGACGCGGATCGCGGGCGCGAGGTTCTGCAGCCATGAGGACGAAGAACCCACCCGTGCCGGAACTCGGGGCGTTCGGGTGGTTGGTGTTCGATCCCCAAGCTGGACGCGAGCAGTCCGGGTGCCGGCCAGCGATTGTGCTGAGCCACACCCGATACAATGAGAAAACGGGCTTGGCTGTTTTTTGTCCCGTTACCAGCAAAAGCAAAGGCTACCCCTTTGAACTTGCTGTGCCGGAGGGTTTGCCCGTGGGCGGAGTGGTTCTTTGCGACCACATCCGTTCCTTGGATTGGAAAGAGCGTCTGTGGCGCCCCATTTGCAAGGCTCCTTCAGGGTTCTTGCAGGAAGTCATGTCGCGAACGATGACGCTGTTTGATTTTCCCCGCATTTAATAGTGCCCCCTGCGGAACACTCGAAAAAAGAGCGATGAACACAATCCCGAATGGCTGCGAGGAATTGCGGATGAGGCACCGGGTGGAGCCCGACCAGGACGACGAGATTCTCTAAAAAATCCTGCCGCGCCTTCACGGGAGTCGCACGCGGGTCGGCCCCTTGCTCGGCGCGATGGGATGGTATCTGCACACGGGCGACAAGGAGGAAGCTATGAAGTTTTTCCCCGCGCCCGGCGAGGAACTGCCGGAAAAGCCCGTGCAAGAGATCATCGCGCTGCACAAGGCCGCAGCCGCCTTCCCCCGCAGCTTCGCCAAAGCGCAACGCATGGCCCGCGTGGTCATCGAAGAGCAATTCGTGAGCTTCATCTGCTGACGCGCCCCGGCGCTGATGGCAAAGGAAGCGACAAGATTTTTTTGAATTTCACATTGACCATCTGTATCCTCAAGGCTACATTTTAGCCGTAATGGAAGTTCGCAAAACCGAGGAATTCTCGAAATGGCTCGATGGGCTGAACGATATTCAGGCGAGAGCGCGCGTATTGGTCAGGTCGAAAGGCTCTTAAGGGGAAACCCCGGCGATTTCAAAGCTATTGGCGAGGGCGTTTCGGAACTGCGCCTCCATTACGGACCGGGTTACCGCGTTTACTACAAACAGCGGGGGAGCGAGTTGGTGATTTTGTTGGCTGGCGGGGACAAGAGTTCCCAATCAAAGGATATCAAAATCGCACTGCGTCTTGCCAGAAACCTTCCCGCTACATTTTTACCATGAAAAAAACCAAAACCACACGCTACGATGTTGCGGAGCATTTGAGGACGCCCGAAGAAATGGCAGTCTACTTGGAAGCTTGCTTTGAAGAGGGTGGCAATGATGCCGGTTTTATTGCCAAAGCGCTCGGTGATATCGCCCGGGCAAAGGGAATGACGCAAGTCGCGCGCGATGCGGGAGTGTCGCGCGAGAGCCTTTACAAGGCGCTTTCGGGGGATCGCAGTCCTGCCTTTGAAACGATCCTTAAGGTGGTTGGCGCACTCGGCTTGAAGCTGCATGCCGAAGCCGTAAAAACTTAAAAGGCTGAGGTGGACCCGATTTTTAGACCACTGGCCGGTTAAAATAAGCGATGGTTGCAGAGAAAGTCAAAGGGGTCGGGCATTAATTCTTGATATTTAATCACGCTAATCACGTGCTTGAATCCAGCATACATGAGTCAGATTTGAGACTGGAAAATATGCCAAGCGGTGGAATTAAAAATACAGATTCTCCAAGTCCGTCTTATGATTCGAAAAGAAATACCCGATCTGCTTTTTGCAACATCACGACCCGGCTATGACTACGGTTCAAATGCCTAAGTGTCGCCGGAAGTGGTTTCGCAGTGGATCGCAGAGGCCAAATCCAGCGGAGCGAAATCGATCATCTGTCTTTTGAATGAGCAGCATTTGAAGCTGTATGGGAGGCTTCCTGTCGGATTGCTACAGGCTTACTGTGACGCAGGTTTCGAAGTCGGGCATGTGCCTGTGGTGGATCATCAGAGACCGCCGCTCTCAGGCAGTGAACTGGCGGCCGTGGAGAAGCATTTCAACGAACTCCCCAAACCGGTGCTCATCCATTGCAGCGCTGGCATCGATCGAACCGGCGCTGCCGTTCGCCATTTAAAAGCTCTCCCCTCCGACAGCAGCAACTGACGCCTTTCAAATAGATGGAGCAGAATTATTGATTTTTAAGCTCTTTAAGAAGGCTTTCCAACATTAAACAACTCCAGCGCAGTAATCCAAGGATCGTTCAGATCCATGCCGGTGTCTTGATCCGGGGCGATGCGTTTGAATCCGGCATACATGAGGCACATGAGTTGGAGGCCGGAGAAGGTTATAGTAGGGAATGCTGATCCACCCGATCCTTCAGGCGTTGCCCAAGCATATTCGAGCCATAAGCAAAATAGAGTTCGTATCGATCAGAGGGGTCAGGCATAAATTATTGATATTTAATCACGCTAATCACGTGCTTGAATCCAGCAATCGTAAGCGTTGGCCCGGCATTTTGACGCTCTGGGTTTGGCGGGTTTGCCGCAGTAGCATCGCTATGAGGTGCTGATGCCGACGAGGACGTCAGCGTTCCGGTTGAGAGTTTTTCTCCGCGTCTTTGTGTCTCCGTGAGAGGCTTTCGCCGGATTCGGCTTTAAAATGAGGCCCGCCCGCTCTACTCGCCGATAATCTTCACCAGCAAACGCTTGCGGCGTAGTCCGTCGAACTCGCCGTAGAAAATCTGCTCCCAGGGGCCGAAATCCAGCGTGCCGTTGGTGACGGCGACCACGACTTCGCGGCCCATGATGGTGCGTTTGAGGTGGGCGTCGGCATTGTCCTCGGCTCCGTTGTGCGCGTATTGGGCGTGCGGATGCTCGGGGGCGAGCTTTTCGAGCCATTTTTCGAAGTCGCGGTGCAGGCCGGATTCGTCGTCATTGATAAACACACTGGCGGAGATGTGCATGGCGTTCACCAGACACAGCCCCTCGCGGATGCCGCTTTCCGAGAGGCACTGCTCGACTTGGGGAGTGATGTTCAGAAACGCGCGGCGTTTGGGAATTTCGAACCAGAGTTCTTTGCGGTAGGATTTCATCTCCGAGAAAAACCACAATTCCGCCGTGAAATGCAATCGCCGGACTTGCGGTGCTTCTAAAAAGGTGGTCATTTGATCACCATGAGCGAAGCGCTAACCTTAAAACAACAGGCTGTGCGGGATTTCATCGAGGCCTACCGCCAACGCGAGGGAGTGTCTCCCTCGTTGCGGGAAATCCAGGCCCACTTTGGCTTCGCGAGCCCAAATGCCGCCGCCAAGCACCTTGCCGCCCTGCGGCGCAAGGGCGTTGTGCAACGCTCCGCCGGCCGCGCAAGGGGGCTGGTTTTATCGGAATCCGCAGATCGCCTGATCAGTGAGATTCCGATTCTGGGCGCCATCCCCGCAGGACGGCCAATTGGAGAGAGCGAGGAGCGCGATGGGTGTGTGCGTGTGGACCTCGACACGCTGGGAATCCCAAAAAACGCCCGCACTTTTGCTCTCAGGGTGCGCGGGGATTCCATGACCGGGGCGCACATTCTGGATGGCGATATCGTGATTTTGGAGCTCAAGCCTCCATCGCACGGCCGTGTTGTGGCTGCGCTGATCGACGGCGAGAGCACGCTCAAAACTTTTCTCGTTCGTGCCGGCAAACCCTATCTCCGCGCCGAAAATCCGAATTACCCCGACCTCATCCCTGCCCAAGAGCTCGTGATCCAGGGAGTGATGGTGGCTTTGCTCAGGCAGGCGCGTTCGTAGAAGCGGAGGAAGCTTGCGGTTTTGCACAGGCTGGAGAGTTTGGGTGAATGATTCTCTCAAAAACGAGTCCGTTCATGCTGCTTCTTTGTTTGATGCTCGGGGGATGTGCCTCGGTGAGTGTTTCTCGCCAGGAGTGGAGCAGCAAGGTGTGCGTGCCTGATAAAATCTTGGTTCGTCCCTTTACGGTTGATCGGGAAAAATTCCGTGTCGATCGGGACGGTGTGGACCTCGATGTGTTTGAGAAAAAATTCTCGGCGGAGTTCGCGGATCGCCTTGCAGAGCGGCTCACAAAGCATGTCAGGCCTGCGATGGTGATTTCCATGAATGAAAAAGTGAAGGATCCCAAGGCCTGGTTGATCGAGGGGCATTTTACGAGAGTGCACCAAGGCAGTCGGGCCCTTCGCTCCCTCGTAGGCTTTGGGCTCGGCGCCACAAAAACCGAGGCCCGTGTGGATGTGTTTCAGGTCGCAGCCAAAGGCAGTTTGATACGAGTTGCCCAACTGGAAACGACTGGAGGTTCGAATGCCGAACCAGGTGCGCTTTTCTCCAGCCCATTCGGTGCCGTGCCTCGCTTGATCACAAATGTCACCACCTCCGGGCTTGCCGCCGATGCGCGAAGGACTGCCCGAACGATTACGGCGGCTATCTCTGAAAAACTCTCTGCGCAAAATGCGGAACTCGCGGGACGCCCACTCCGTGCGAAGCTCCTCGGTAGCCTGCCCTCGCAGTCGGATCAATCCACCCGGTAAAAACGCAGCGCCTCGACGGGTGGCGGGAAGTCACTCAAAAGCGTCAGTTCCGCCCTTCCTCCTTCGCCGGGGTCGCGCACGATGTATTCAAATCCACGCTTCCCACAGATCACGATGAAATGGGTAATGCCGCTCGGGTAGCGCACGCGGGCTATGACCGGGTTGCCATGCAGGAGATTCCAGTCGATGAGGAAGTGCGACGGGGCATCCTCGTAGTGCGGCAGCAGGCTTCCGACCCGCTCGGGATCGATCTCCGCCGCCTTCTCCCAATAAATCCACCCCTCGGGAGTGTAGCCTCCCTCCGTTTTCTGCAAAAAGGCATTCAGCCTTCCCGGGTCGGTATCGACTCCACGGGATGCAAGCGCCATGGCAGCCGAAGCCACCGCGCAACCGACCTCCGTGAGGGAATCGGATGTCTCTGCAAGAAGGTCTCCACCCCAGCACGGATCGCCCTGCAGAAAGTGCGGGCCGGAAATTTCCACTGCGAGCGGAAAATAAAGCCCCCCAGACATCGGCAGTTGGCGTTTTGCCATCCAATCCCAAGTCCAAATGGCCCCGGCCACACCGCTCAGCAGGGCAAAAGAAATCAGAAAAATGCGTCTTGCGGACATCTGGAAATTCGCGTTGTTGAGGGCATATGAAATTAGTTCTTCTATCAGCCCTCTTGCTGATTACGAAAGTCACTCTGCACGCGGCGGATTTCAATGCCATTGTGCTTGAGCAAATCCGCAAAATGCCCGAGGGCGGCGGCTATGCCACCACGCGCGAGGCTCACCAGGCCTTGAACAGCGCTGTGGCCTTGTCCCCACTCGGCCTGCGTGTCGAAAGTTCCAAGGCGCAGCCGAGTTACTGCTCGGGGGCCACATATCTTCTCTTCCTCAAAACCCTCGCCGAAGCCGAAAAGCAAGGCCTCTGCCCGCCGGCGACATCCTCATCCGAAAGTCTTCTACCCAAAGCCATGCCCGATGGGGTCGGCATCTGGGGACGTTGGAACGCCAACGGTCCCGGCACCGCGCGCCTCTTCCATGAACTCGGTCTGGGAAAAAACTTCACCTCCTGGGAGCAGGCAAGGCCGGGTGATTTCATGAAGATCTTCTGGTCCTCGGATGTCGGAAAAAAGGAGCGAGGGCACTCGGTTGTTTTCCTTGGCGTGAAAACGAAGGATGGCGTGGAGCATGTCCGCTTCTGGTCGAGCAATAAGCCCGGCGGCTATGGAGAAAAAAGCGTGCCGAAGTCCAAGGTGGCGGCGGCCATTTTTTCGCGTCTCGAAAACCCGTCGAATATCCAGCGCGTTGCCACGATGCCAAAAAAAGACGCCTATCTCGCGAGCCTGCTCACGCATGAATCCAGTCTCGGCGAGGCCCTGCAGAAAACGGGTGCCATGGCGCCCTGAGCCGCCTGCTTACAAGGGCAGCGTCTGATAATCCAGACACAGGTAGATGACCATGCGCCTGCCATCCGGGAGGTTGATGCCGCGCAGCGGCTTCACCTCGGAGAAAGCGCCCTTCACTGTCTGAGGCAACTCCGTTCCCATATAAAGGGCATGGCGGCCGATGAAGGGATTGTAGCCTTTCTGCTCGGTAAAAAACTCATCCGTTGCCTTGTCTGTCTCGATAAAATTCCCGTAGGACGGCCAGATTCCAAACTGGCTTGTGAGCGCTGGGGATTCCGGGACGAAGACGGGTGGATACTCCGAGCGGGCGGTGGATTTGAAATAGACGGCGAGAACAGAAGCCTGATCTGCGTCTTCGGCAATGAGGAAGCCACCACCATCGGTGGCCGGCATCTCCCTCGTGGCGGCATTTATTTCAGAAGCCAGGGTTTTCCATACAGCCCTTTGCAGCCCCTCCTCATGGAGCAAGAGTCCGCTGGAGACCAGCGCGACAAGCACAGTGGCCGAGCCGCAGATTCCCATCCAGCGCCAGTGCGATCCGGCATCCGCCAGAAAAATCAAGAGCGGCACCACAGCGATCCAAGCCGCCGCCGAGAAATCGCGGCCTATGAGGAATTGATAGAGGGCCCAGATCGAGGCGGGGCCAGCGGTCACCAAGAGAAAGCGCGCGCGGCCATTCTTGTGACATGCCGTCCAGATGAGCCCCCCGAGCGCACCCAACAGCGCGAGGCCTGCGGCAAAGGAAAATTGGCGAAAGTATTCCACCAGGTCCCGCGACCACCCGCCTGGCTGCGGTCTCCACCAGGTCTGCAGGGTGCCGCCTGCGATGGGAATCCAGTCGAGGGCTGCGTTCCATGCCAAGGGACTCCATAGCGCCGCGAGCGGAAGGAGAATCAAAGCGGCCGCCGCCAGCGCATCAGGCGTCTCTTTTTTGCGAAGAACCGATAAAACGGCGATGAGCAATCCCATGGCCACCAGCACCGCTTCGTATCGGAACAGTGCCGCCAGAGCCAGAAGCGCCGCAGCGAGAATCCAATCCAGACGCCGACCCTCCACGGCTGAATAAGCGGCGAGCATTCCTGCGAGTGAGAGAATCAAGACAGGAATCCCGGGGCCAACGGTGACGCACTGCTCGTTGAAGAGGGGCAGCGCATTCAGGGCCACCACTGTCCAGCCCGCCACCAGATCATTATAAAGAGTCCGCGCAAGAAGCCATGCCAGCCACGCCGCAATAAAGCCGAAAAGTGGCCAGGCCAAGCGCAGGACCTCCAGCGAGTCGCCGGTGAGCATGCCGAGCAAGCGAACCAGAAAGGCTGTTCCCGGGGGACCATCAAAAAAAGCCGCCGCCATTCTCGATCCACACATCCAATAATATGCCTCTTCGGCCGAAACGCCTTGAATCGCCAACCATACCAGACGCAAGAGCGTGACAGCGGAGAGAAAAACAAAGACAGAGCGGGGTTTCATGAGTGGAGAAGCTCGGGGTGGGTTTTGTGGAGCGAAGGGAGAAGGACCGGAGCAAGTCGCTTCCATAGGGCTTTTAAAAGGAAAACAGAGCCGAGTCCGCACAAGATGCCGATCAGGCATCCCGCGATCACATCGCCAGGCCAGTGGACTCCAACATACATACGGCTGAAAGCGACAAGCACCGCTGGAAAAAATGCAATCCACCCACGCCTCCGGTAAAATAGGGAGATCACAGTCGCCAAAGCGAAGCAGTTTGCCGCATGCGAGGAGGGAAAGGATTTGCCACGGACTGCTGGTTTTTGCACATCGGAGACTTTGACGCGCAGCGGAAGAGCCACTGCAAGGAGGCGAGGGGTCGCCCGTGCCAGATCGATCGTGCGCACCCCGGAGATGGAGTCGTTTGGCCTCGCGCGACCAACGGTCTCCTTCAATGTCCGGCAGACGAGTCCGTCGTTGATGCCTACTGCCAGCACGGCGGCCAGAAGCATGGCCCGGGCGTGGAAGCCGCCACGCAGAAGGACTACTGCTCCACCCAGAACCGCCAAGGGCCACCATACAGCCCAACTCGAGAGCGTCGCCATGGGAATATCCAGCACCGGGCTGGTGAGCTGGGTATTGATGAAATGAAACGCGGCTTGATCCATTGTTCTCGCATCGGGCTAAGCCCAGTCGCCTTTACTGGCAAGCCTGCAACGCGCCCGCCACGGCATCCTGTATCGGGTGGGGGCCATCACCACCAAGGTGTTCGTCGATTTCCTGAAGGCGGTGGATGAGATGCAGCACGTCTTTTCGAGCATACGGTCCACCTGCCGCCGCGCAAAAATGGGTGCGGCAACCGAAGGGACGGTTCTCGTAGATCAGGCATCGAGCAGTGAATGGGTCGAACATCGGACAGGCTCCATCCGCAGGGGCGGGCTGGGATTTGCGCCCCGTGGCACGAAGAGCTTTGGCAACAATCAGCGCCTCGCCCCGCGTGAGGTGAGGGGTTTTTCCTGTGAGGCGAAATTGGCAGCACTCGGCACGAAGCGTGCACGAGCGCTCGATGGGAAGCGCCGCAAGCTCGGCATAGATTTTTTTGACTTCGGAAATGGACTGCCGCTTCAGGGCGGCTTCAGGGTCGGCGGCGGGCATGATGAGTGATTAGGGAAGTTTTGTAGTGGAACGGCCTTTCGGAAGCATGGAGAGAAAAATGCGTCGCGTCTCCTGTATTGGCGAGTCATCCACAAAATAGGCGATTGCAGCCCGTCCAATACCGTAAGTCCCTGCTCCCGCGACAAAGCCAGAAACCGCGCTCCCCCAGAATGGAACGATCTTCACCGCCGCGCGAGCCGCCTCGCGGAAGGCAAAGCCGGCCCCAACACTCAATCCAAGGGCGGCGAGAAATTCGCCGACGAGCTTAAGTGTCACTGGCCGGCCCGTAGTGTGAATGATCATGCCCACCATGAGGCTCTGGAGCGTGGCAAGAATCGGCAGGTCAGCCAGAGGAATAGGTTGGAGGGCGACGACTCCACTTACTGCACTGAAGGATTTCAACAGGGAAGACGCAATAAAAGCCTGTGCCCTTCGTGCATTTGCCAAGCGGGCGAACTCAAGCTGGGCCTGCGCAGGGAGTGCCGCACAGATCATTTCTAAAAACTCAGGATCATCGAGTGAGCACACGGCGCGAACCTTCCCGCGCAGCTCCGAAGTTTCTTCCAGACGCGCAGCCAGCCCTCTTGCAAACTCGGCTGTTGAGGAAAGGGAAATAATCGCCGCACCTGATGAGGCCGCGCGCTCGAGTGATTTCTGCCACTCCAGAGCAGGCACATCACCGTCTTGTAGAAAAAGGACGATGTCAGGCGTCGAAGCGGCGATTCCAGTCCTCCAGTGTGCATCAGGCGCATCATTTCGAGCATCCAAGATTTTGCCTGTGGCTCCCGACAGGCCTCCTTGGTAGGAGCGCCAACCTTGATCCGATTCCCCACTGTGGATGTGCGATGCGCCCATTGTGGCAAGAAGGGAGGGGACACTCTGCGCGCTGCCTCCAGTGAGCAGAATACGCGGAGCCCGTTGTTCAAGGAACAACTCCCGGATGGGAGTCAGTTCGCGGAGAATCGGTTTCTGTAAACCGCCCGGCAGCTTCTCAATGAGGGCAGACAGGCGGTCATAGATCTTCAAGAGGGCACTGGGCTCAGGGGATTTCATAAATTTTTAAGAATAGTTTGCACATGGATCCCTGGCTGAATCTTGCGATGGATCGATCGGATCGTTCCATCGGCCTCAACCATAAAGGTCGAGCGCTCCGTGCCCATGTATCTCTTACCATACATGCTTTTTTCGACCCACACGCCGTAAGCTTCCACAACTTCACGCTTTTCATCACTCAGGAGAGGGAAGGGGAGCCCATGCTTGGCGATGAACGCAGTATGGCTCTTCACGGAATCCACGCACACGCCGAAGAGTAAAACCCCCTTGGAAAGGAACGCAGAGTGGTAGTCTCTGAGCCCACAGGCCTGGACCGTGCATCCCGGAGTGTCGTTTTTAGGATAAAAATAAAGCACGACTGTATGGCCGCGAAGGGAAGAAAAGCGCACCTCCTGCCCACTTCCATAGGTGCCGCCGACAGCTGTGAGGGTGAAATCAGGCGCTGGATTGCCAGGCTGGAGTTCTTTTGCCATTGGGGAAACACAATCTCAAGGGGTGAAAATTAAGGCAAGAAAACCGGATTTTTGTGCTATCAAAAATTTTTTGAAAATATTTTTTATGTGGCAAATTACTTGTTGACGACCTGAGATGCAATTGGGGTGGGCCTCTGCGAGCATGATGCCGAAAAATTTCTTTTGCGACAGTGGCGCTGGAAAAAATATTTTTTCAAAAGGTATTGACCATTTTTCGATCTGTCATACCTTCTTCATCCCGCTGGCACCAATGCCAAGCGGAATTGATCTCAAGCGAATCTGAAAAAGTTAGTAGTTCGGATGAAACATTCCTTACTCCTGACGGGTTCGTAATGAAGCAGCTTTTTGAAAGTCCAATTCGAATTTTGCCGCAGTCGGTAAAATTCAGAACGCAATATATAGAATATATAGAAATGACAATTATACAGCAATTGCTGAATTGTGCGTTTCTCGTCGATTTTGTTTTTTTAAGCTTCGACAACATACTGCAGCGCCTGTCTCACAGGACTGCAAACATGATTAGTCAGAAAAAATTTCCCTCGTTTAGCGCGAGGGACAAACTTTTCAACGGAGAGTTTGATTCTGGCTCAGAACGAACGCTGGCGGCGTGGATAAGACATGCAAGTCGAACGGGGTTTAGTTTGTAGTAATACACGCTAAACTCAGTGGCGAACGGGTGCGTAACACGTGAGTAATCTGCCGAGAAGTGGGGGATAGCTCGCCGAAAGGCGAATTAATACCGCATATGACAAGGGAAGACATCTTTCCAAAGTCAAAGTCGCAAGACGCTTCTTGATGAGCTCGCGGCCTATCAGCTTGTTGGTGAGGTAACGGCTCACCAAGGCTATGACGGGTAGCTGGTCTGAGAGGACGACCAGCCACACTGGAACTGAGACACGGTCCAGACACCTACGGGTGGCAGCAGTCGAGAATTTTTCACAATGGGGGAAACCCTGATGGAGCGACGCCGCGTGGAGGACGAAGGCCTTCGGGTCGTAAACTCCTGTCATGCGAGAACAAGAAAGTGATAGTATCGCAAGAGGAAGAGACGGCTAACTCTGTGCCAGCAGCCGCGGTAATACAGAGGTCTCAAGCGTTGTTCGGATTCATTGGGCGTAAAGGGTGCGTAGGTGGCGTGGAAAGTTGAGTGTGAAATCCTAGGGCTTAACCTTAGAACTGCACTCAATACTCCCATGCTAGAGGAATGTAGAGGAGAGTGGAATTCACGGTGTAGCAGTGAAATGCGTAGATATCGTGAGGAAGACCAGTTGCGAAGGCGACTCTCTGGGCATTTCCTGACACTGAGGCACGAAGGCCAGGGGAGCAAACGGGATTAGATACCCCGGTAGTCCTGGCAGTAAACGGTGCACGTTTGGTGTGGGCGGGCTCAGACCCCGTCCGTGCCGGAGCTAACGCGTTAAACGTGCCGCCTGGGAAGTACGGTCGCAAGATTAAAACTCAAAGAAATTGACGGGGGCCCGCACAAGCGGTGGAGTATGTGGCTTAATTCGATGCAACGCGAAGAACCTTACCTGGTCTTGACATGCATCTCTAAGTTAATGAAAGTTAGCGAGTCGGTAGCAATATCGATAATTTGCACAGGTGCTGCATGGCTGTCGTCAGCTCGTGTCGTGAGATGTTGGGTTAAGTCCCGCAACGAGCGCAACCCCTGTGTCCTGTTGCCTTCGGGCTCTCTGGACAGACTGCCCTGTGAAACGGGGAGGAAGGTGGGGATGACGTCAAGTCAGTATGGCCCTTACGACCAGGGCTGCACACGTACTACAATGCCCAGTACAGAATGATCCGAATCCGCGAGGTGGAGGAAATCTCAAAAACTGGGCCCAGTTCGGATTGGAGGCTGCAACTCGCCTCCATGAAGCCGGAATCGCTAGTAATGGCGCATCAGCTACGGCGCCGTGAATACGTTCCCGGGCCTTGTACACACCGCCCGTCACATCATGGAAGTTGTTTGTAGCCGAAGTGCGTAAGCCAACCGTAAGGAGGCAGCGCCCTACGCTATGAGCGGTAACTGGGATGAAGTCGTAACAAGGTAGCCGTAGGGGAACCTGCGGCTGGATCACCTCCTTTCTAAGGAGAACACCTAACCAAACAGACTTCGGTTTGTTTGCATGGTAAGTCTGAGCACTCGGGCATTCGTCCGTTTGCACAAATCCTCAAAAGCGAAAGCCAATGAGGTCGAAATCATGAGAAGCGCACAATTCAGCAATTGAGCAATGTATATCATTTCCAACCTGCCAGCCACTGTGTCCCAGTCAGGTTCTGTCAGTGGCATGTGCCATAAACAGAGTCCTGCTTTTTAAGGGGGTATAGCTCAGTTGGTAGAGCGCCAGCTTTGCAAGCTGGATGTCGGGGGTTCGAATCCCCCTGCCTCCATTTCCAGAGGTTTTTATTATTCAGTCTTTGGTTTGTATCTCGAACCCACATTTAGTTTCTTTAAAAGCTAATTTGGGCCTGTAGCTCAGTTGGTTAGAGCATGCGCTTGATAAGCGCAGGGTCATAGGTTCGAGTCCTATCAGGCCCACCATTTACATCGCGTTTTGAATTTTTCCGATAGGAACATAAGCATGTTCGTTTTGGATTAAGTTCTTGGGATTATTATTTAATTCCATGCACGGTTCTTTGACATTCGCACATTAGGGAAGAAAATTACAACTTCCAAAAAAATTAGCTGAGTCTGCATGTATCAAGTATTTATGCTAGATGCAGCAAGGAGAAATTTCAGTATATCAAAGTTAGAAAGATAAAAAGCTACTAAGAGCACATGATGAATGCCTTGGTGCCAACAGGCGATGAAGGACGTGATAAGCTGCGATAAGTCACGGGGAGCGGCAAATACGCTACGATCCGTGAATGTCCGAATGGGGTAACCCGGCTGGATTAATATCCAGTCACCACTGTGTGAATACATAGCACAGTGCGTGCGATACCTGGTGAAGTGAAACATCTCAGTAACCAGAGGAAAAGAAAGCGAAGCGATTCCGTAAGTAGTGGCGAGCGAAAGCGGAACAGCCCAAACCCGAGAGCTTGCTCTCGGGGGTTGTAGGAGCCCGATCTGGCAGTCGAGAGGTTAGGTGAAGCACGTGGAAAAGTGCTCCATAGAGGGTGACAGACCCGTAACCGAAAACCAAACGACGCCTAGGGAATTCCTGAGTAATGCGTCACACGTGAAACGACGCATGAATCGACGCCGACCACGGCGTAAGGCTAAATACTAGTTGGCGACCGATAGTGAACAAGTACCGCGAGGGAAAGGTGAAAAGAACCGCTGCGAGCGGAGTGAAATAGTACCTGCAATCATGTGCTTACAAGGTGTCAGAGCCCGCAAGGGTGATGGCGTGCCTTTTGCTTAATGAGTCTGCGAGTTAGTGTTTGTGGCGAGTCTAAGCCCTTCTGGGGCCGAGGCGAAGCGAAAGCGAGTCCGAAATGGGCGTTTAGCTGCGGGCACTAGACCCGAAGCCGAGGTGATCTACCTATGGCCAGGTTGAAGCGTCAGTAACATGACGTGAAGGACCGAACCGATGGGCGTTGAAAAGCCCCCGGATGAGCTGTAGGTAGGAGCG
>Ga0247835_1002735_pt1 | contig 17921 bp, 18 predicted proteins | sample LaCtaG_3_FD_189912 | JGI IMG/M metagenome (GOLD analysis project Ga0247835, IMG submission 189912) | Freshwater microbial communities from meromictic Lake La Cruz, Castile-La Mancha, Spain - LaCruzMarch2015_13.5m | ecosystem: Environmental > Aquatic > Freshwater > Lake | place: Spain: Castile-La... | reverse complement strand
AAGCCACTGTTTGTAAGCTGTTTTCGGAAAAAGCTGTTTCACACGGTTGTGGGCTGTTTCAAAAAATTGTGGTAGGATATGTGGGAGAAATTTGAGGGTCTGCCGCATGAAACTAACAGAGAAAACGGCCAAAACCATCAAGGCGAAAGGGGACCTGTTTATGGACGGATCGGTCCCAAATTTGATGCTGAAATCCAATGGCAAAGTGGGTCGGGGGATGTGGGTTTTCCGGTACGTGTCCCCAACCGCTCTCAAGCGTCGCGACATGAGCCTTGGGATTTTCCCGACAACCACAATTGCCCATGCCAGAGAGACCGCACGCGAATGCCTCGGACTTTTGGCAAAGGGGATCGACCCGCTCGATAAGCGACAGGCTACGAAGAAGGAGAGACTGGCAAAGGCTGCGGTCAAGACCTTCGAGGAGACCTGCACCGCTTACCTCGATCTACAGAAGGGGAAATGGAGACCGGGCTCGAAGAGCTTCGACCAGTGGCAGTCCTCCCTCAAGACCTATGCCTACCCAAAGATCGGGAAGCTACCCATCGACCAGATCACTGCCGAGCAGTTTCGCGACGTCTTGAAGCCGATCTGGCTCCAAATGCCGGAGACGAGCACAAGGCTTTTGCAGCGTTGCAACAAGATCATGTCTTGGGCCCGTTCGACACGGATGGTTAGCGCGAACCCGCTCGACATCACCAGAGAGCTATTGCCGCAGCGAAAGAGTGCTGGCACGACAAGGGTCCACTTTCCATCGCTCCCTTGGAGGGATGTGCCAAAGCTCGTGCATGAGGTTCTTCGAAATGGACCCCTTGGGACTTGCCGTGAGGCCTTGGAATTCTTGATCCTGTCCGGGTGTCGGTCTGGTGAGGTGCGGGGCATGCTTTGGGACGAGGTCGACATGGAGACCAATGTCTGGACCATTCCCGGTACCCGGATGAAGGCCGGAAAAGAACACCGCGTACCGCTCACACGAAGGATGCAGGAGCTGCTCAAGAAGCAGTTGGAGAGTGGTCGGGGTACCGCTCTTGTATTCCCGGCACCTCGCGATGGTCAGTTCAGCGACAACACGCTTTCGAAGTTCCTCAGGGACCACGAGGTCCCAAGTGACACAGCCTACAGAAGTGCTACCGTTCACGGGTTTCGTTCGTCTTTTCGCACTTGGGGGGCAGAAAATGACATCCCTGAGAACGTCATGGAGCTGATCCTCGCTCACACGGAACGCAATGGCGTCGTCGCTGCCTACAAACGCACGGACCTGATCGAGGCCCGTCTTCAGGTGATGGAGAAGTGGTCCGCTTTCATTGACGCATACGCCACATGACATTCAAATCTGTAGCAATGTGGATTTAATTATTCTTGACTAAAAATTTTTCGCGATGATAATTTTCATGAAGTTTTATCATGGAAGGCAGCCTGAGATTTGGAAAACAACGTTAAAGCAATCAGTAAGGCACTGCGCGTCTGCTTGATTTTTGGGGCTGTAATTAGTGCCATTCAGATTATGCCTTCGTTCGAAGAGATCGGTTTATTGATAGCAGCTGAGGCTGGAAATTTCAATAACGAGTCTGAATTGATCGAGGCGTTTGATGCAGCATACGAAAGAGGTACTATTGTTGGATATTTTTACTTTGCCGTATATGCGTTAAGCGCAGTCTTGTTTTGTATATGGACCTTTCGAGCGAACAGGTTTGTACGGGATGCCGGGGCAAAAAACCTCCGGCACTCGCCCGGTTGGTCTGTGGGGTGGTTCTTTGTGCCGATACTGTCGTTTTGGAAACCCTATCAAGCGATGTCCGACCTGAGTAGAGCGAGTTCATCCCCTGCTGACTGGGCATCGGTGAGACGGAATGGCGTACTTCCACTTTGGTGGGCTGCTTGGATAGGTTCAATCGTATTTGGTGCGTTGGTAAATCGGGCTGCGATTGTAGGGGCTGATTCTAGTGAAATAGCCATTCACGTTGGCATCGCGGGTGCGTCTATAATTGTCGATCTTATGTGGGCCGTTACGTTCGTTCTGGCATACGTTGTTGTTTCGCATGTTAGCACGCTTCAGGATGCGCTGTATAAAAATGGAAACCGTACATAGAGGCAACTGTTGAAGTCACGCTCTGGTCTAGCGTCCTCATGAGGTTCCGTTGTGTCAAAACCCCGCACAGAAGGCTTACTGAAGGCGGCAATTTTGTCTGCCACAGGGCTCTTGCTCACTGGCTGCTCTGGTGCTGCCATGGACTGCGGTAGTAACGATGTGGTCGCTATCGTGAACGAGTCACTTGTGGAGGAAATGGAGGCTGGTCTCAATCCGCTTGGGGGCATCGCTGAGGCACTAGGAGGTGATGCAGCTGATCGTTTGGGAACGATGTTCGGCAACGAGCATCCAACCGCAACTGTAACGACAAGCCAATGGCGTGAGCATATTGGCTACGATGCATCCATAAAGAAGCGCTATTGTGAAGCGACTGCAACGATTAAGATCAGTGGCCTCGATGAGCAGTCGGGTATGCTATCCATGGGACTTTTGTTAAATGGAGTTAATCCACAAATTCTATCAGATGGATTCGAGATTAACGTGCAATATACGGTTCAGGTTGCTGGTGATGAAAACATTGTTGAATTAATATTACAGTGAATCTAAAGCACCATTCCCTGAGCCCGCTTGAAGAAGTGCCGGGTTGCCTGCTCCCGAGCCACCATGTCGGTCATGACGATGTTCTGCATGTCGCGGTCGGTCTTGAACATCCGGATCATGCCCTGCAGGAAGGCCCGTGAGAACGTGTCGTACACAACGTCCGCAGGGTTGTTCCGCATCTTATCCTTCATGTCGTCGTCCATGATCTCCTGATTCACCCGCTCGAACCGCAGAAGGTGGTGCCGTGCCGACCATTGAAGGCCTCGATGATCTCAAGAAGGGACCTCTCCTCCTCCTCGGTATAGGCATTGGTCCGTGATCGGGCGGAGTGTGGCTGTTTCCCCTTTTTGCAGTGATGCGCTCCCCCTGCCGATCACAGAGGTTTCGTGATCTACTGTGTCGGTAGGGGACGAACTCGCTTCTGGGATAAACGCAAGGTGCACCCCACCGGCAATGCAAACGTGATGCGGGCTGCGGTGAAGTTGGCCTAACATGAACGGCATCAGTTCGTGGCCAAGCGTGCTGACTTGCGGGCAACTGAGCAAGTGGCCTTCCTGACCGGGGGGCTGATGGCTGAGCCAACCTCAGAAACTCGAACTTGTGGTGTGGTGCATGAACGCAGTTGAAATCGAGGAAGCTGTCTCTCAGCTTGCGTCAGAGCCGTTTGACGCACCGGAATTCCCATTCCAGTTTCTCAAGGCATTCGGCAACAAGGACGCAACGATATCGAGGCTAAGGTCAGGTGCGTCCAACGGGTCGGACATTCCCAATGGTGTCCTCCAACGCAGCAACATCCACATAGCGACCTGCTCTGTCGGTGCAACCACCCAAGCGTTAGTGGCTTTGAAGCTGAGCCCGAAGACTGTTCAAGCCAAAGCTCGATATGTCCTAACGACGGATGGTGCGACGGTTGAGGCTGAAGACCTCGCTACGGGTGAGACCATAGCATGTCCCTACGAGGACCTTCCGGACCGCTTTGCGTTCTTCCTGCCGCTCGCAGGTATCAGCACGATAAAGCAGCTACGAGAGAGCTCGTTCGACGTTCGTGCAACTGGTCGTCTCAACAAGCTGTATTTGGAGCTGCGAAGGAACAATCCGAGCTGGGATAAAGCGGATCGTCAGCACGACATGAACCATTTCATGGCTCGGCTCATCTTCTGCTTCTTCGCAGAGGACACAGATATATTCCAAGGACGAAACCTTTTCTCGCAGACCATCGAGCAGATGAGTGCGCAAGATGCATCTAACACGCATGACGTGATCGAAAACATATTCAGAGCTATGAACATCAAGCTTACCGACCGTGTGGCAGCGAAGGTGCCTCGCTGGGCAGAAGCGTTCCCCTATGTAAATGGTGGACTTTTCTCAGGCAGCACTGAGGTGCCTAAGTTCACGAAGATGGCACGCATTTTTCTCCTCCATATCGGCAACTTGGAGTGGAGGAAGATCAACCCCGACATTTTCGGTTCGATGATCCAAGCGGTTGCTGACGATGAAGAGCGTGGTGCGCTTGGCATGCACTACACGAGCGTGCCGAACATCCTGAAAGTGCTCAATCCTCTGTTTCTCGATGATCTTCGTGCCAAGCTTGAGGAAGCCGGTGACAACGCACGAATGCTTTTGAATTTGCGGAAACGCATGTCACGAATTCGCGTGTTCGATCCTGCCTGCGGTTCAGGGAATTTTCTAGTGATTGCCTATAAGCAGTTGCGAGAGATCGAGGCTGAGCTCAACAAACGACGTGGTGAGGAAGGTCGTAAGTCAGACATTCCGATTACCAATTTCCGTGGCATTGAGTTGCGTAGCTTCCCCACCGAGATTGCACGACTTGCCTTGATCATCGCAGAGTTCCAGTGCGACACACTGCATTTAGGACAGAAGGAAGCCCTTCAAGAGTTTCTACCACTTGATGCCGAAAACTGGATCACATGTGGTAATGCGCTTAGACTTGATTGGTTGACTGTATGTCCACCTACAGGGTCATCAGTTCAGATGCGAGCTGATGATCTGTTTTCCACTTCTTCAGATCAATCTCAGATCGATTTTGAGAATGACGGGGGTGAGACGTATATCTGTGGAAACCCACCCTATTTAGGCTCAACTTGGCAATCCGACGAACAAAAGGACGATTTGCGCGAACTTTTTGACGCACGAACGAAGTCATGGAAGTCTCTCGACTACGTCTGCGGTTGGTTCATCAAAGCCATCGACTACGGAAGAGAAACGAATACGGTAGCAGCTTTTGTTACGACGAATTCGATTTGCCAAGGGCAGCAGGTTCCAATTCTATGGCCACTCATTTTTGATGGTGGGTGGGAGATCAGCTTCGCCCATACCAGCTTCAAATGGCAAAACCTTGCCAGCCATAACGCTGGGGTAACTGTTATTATTGTTGGAATCTCAAACCATCCTACGAAAGTGCGGAGACTGTTTTCAAATAACTCAGATAGTGCCACCGTATCGAAGGAGACAGGCCACATTAACGCCTATCTCGTTGCGGGGCCGCACATCATTGTTGAAAAAGCCTCAGCCCCGATCAATCATTTGCATCCGATGAACTTCGGAAACAAACCTGTAGATGGCGGATACCTCTTGCTTTCAAGGCAGGAAATGCAGGAGCTCAACCTCAAAGAAGAGCAAAAGAAGCGATTTATTAGACGGATATATGGGTCTGCTGAGTTTATAAGAGGGCAGGAGAGATACTGCATTTGGATTGAAGATAAATATCTCCCAGAGGCAGCAGCCATAGGTGAGATCAAGAACCGGATAGATGGGGTCCGAGCGACGCGTCTCGCCAGTCGAGACAAGAGTGCGCAAGAGATGGCCACTCGCGCTCATCAGATGCGTGAGATGAATATTGGTAAACGGCAATCAATTATCATACCCCGCGTATCGTCTGAGAATCGATCATATCTTCCGGTTGGCCTAATAGATAAAAAATCTACGATAACAGATGCCTGTTTCGCTCTTTTCGACGCCCCTTTGTGGTGCATGGCTTTGCTAGCTTCCCGTTTGCACCTGATCTGGATTGCGACAGTCTGTGGAAAGTTGAAGTCTGATTATCGATATTCAAACACCCTAGGTTGGAACACATTCCCCGTCCCCACGTTAACTGACCGGAATAAGTCCGACCTAGCGCGATGCGCTGAGAATATTCTGTTAGCCCGCGAGGCCCATTTTCCAGCGACCATAGCTGATCTCTACGACCCTGAGGCTATGCCGAGCGATTTGCGACAAGCCCATGAGCAGAACGATGAGGTCTTGGAGCGAATTTACATAGGACGACGCTTTCGGAATGATACCGAGCGACTGGAGAAGCTTTTTGAGCTCTACACGGAGATGGTGTCGAGCAAAACTGCGCAGAAAGTGACCCGTCAGAAGTCGAAGGGTTCAGTGCAATGATTGATGCTGCCGGAATTCCGTCGGTCTCTGTAGCGCTTGCCCAAACCGGGGTCTCAGCCAAAGCGAATGAACTCGGCATGCGTCCGATGCAGGAACGGGCCTACCAGAAGCGTGGTGAGCAGTACCTCCTCATCAAGTCGCCTCCAGCATCAGGCAAGAGCCGTGCCCTGATGTTCATCGCATTGGACAAGCTGCACAAGCAGGGTTTGAAGCAGGTCATCATCGTCGTGCCAGAGCGCTCCATCGGCAGTTCGTTCGCAGACGAGCCGCTGACGAAGTATGGCTTTTGGGCTGATTGGTCGGTCAAGCCGCAGTGGAACCTCTGCAACACCCCGGTTCCTGAAACTGCAAAGGCATCGACAACGAATGTGGGTGCCGTCAGGCAGTTCCTCGTAAGCGATGACAGGGCAATGGTTTGCACACATGCGACCTTTCGCTTTGCCTTTGAGGAGCTCGGTGTCGACGCATTCAATGATCGAGTGATTGCGGTAGATGAATTTCACCATGTGAGCGTTGGCGAGGACAACGTGCTGGGGACGCAGGTGAGCCAGCTTATAGCGAACGGGAAGGCCCATCTCGTCGCTATGACGGGCTCCTATTTTCGTGGTGATGCTGCACCAGTGCTCAACCCCGAGGATGAAGCGAAGTTCGAGACCGTCACATACACATATTTTGAACAGCTTAACGGTTACGAATATCTAAAGACCCTGAACATAGGGTATTTCTTCTATTCGGGGCCATACCTGAATGATCTAGCGAAGGTCCTAGATAGTAATCTGAAGACGATTGTACATATCCCAAACGTCAATGCGCGGGAGAGTCTTAAGGACAAGATAAAAGAAGCCGAAGGCGTTATGGATATACTGGGTAAGCACGTTGGTGTTGATCCAGCGACTGGTTTACAGCTCATACAGACTGCTGATGGACGGACGCTTCGCATAGCCGATCTGGTTGATGACGATGAGAACAGGCGTTTGAAGGTCGTCAATTCCCTCAAGGACCCGTCTCAGAAGAACAACAGGGACAATGTCGACGTTATCATAGCGTTGGGCATGGCGAAGGAGGGGTTTGATTGGATTTGGTGTGAACACGCTCTGACGATTGGATACCGCTCAAGCCTCACCGAAATCGTCCAGATCATCGGTAGGGCCACACGTGATGCGAAGGGCAAGACCAGCGCACGGTTTACCAACCTCATAGCTGAACCTGATGCCGCTGAGGACGCAGTTGTCAGTGCCGTCAATGATACGCTGAAGGCAATCGCTGCCAGTCTTTTGATGGAGCAGGTTCTGGCCCCTCGTTTCAATTTCACTCCGAAGTCACCGACCAGCGAACCCTATGAGGGATTCGACTACGGTGCTGAGGGATATGATCCGAGAAAAACCAATGTCGGCTACAATGCGGAGACCGGTGAGGTCCACATTGAAATCAAGGGGTTGGTCCTACCTGAAAGCGATGAAGGGAAGCGGATTTGCAAGGAGGACCTGACCGAAGTCATCACTGCATTCGTGCAGGACAAGGTAGCCATCGAAAAGGGTCTGTTTGACTCGGAGACCCCAGCACAGGAACTCACAGAGACACGCATGGGGAAGATTGTGCGTGACCGCTACCCCGAGCTCAGTGGGAGGGATCAAGAAGCGATCAGGCAACAGGCCGTTGCAGCTCTGTCCATAACACAACAAGCAGCCAAGGCTGCAGCCAATCCCGAGGCAGAGATAAAGGGCAATACAGCATTCATTGATGGTGTGCGGCAGTTCGCTATGGACGTTCGTGAGCTCAGCATCGATCTGATAGACAGCGTCAACCCCTTCGGTTCAGCGTACGCAATCCTTGCCAAGTCGATGACGGAGGAACGTTTGCAACAGGTCGCTGCCGCTATAGCCAGACGCAATAGCAAGCTCAGTCCCGAGGATGCAAAAGACCTAGCCTTCCGAGCAGCACGCTTCATAAAAGAGCATGGCCGCAACCCGTCTCTGACTGCACCTGATGCTTGGGAGAAGCGGTTAGCAGAGGGTGCGAGTGCATTCATACGTTTCAAGCGGGAAGGCCGATATGACTGACATCGACCTTGATGCTCTTGAGAGAGACCTTGTTGGTTTCATTGAGCCCGACAAGAAGGGTGGACGGACTTCGCGTGAAGAGAGGATCATCGCTGGCTTTGAGGACGTGCTCAAATTCGTCGATGAACAAGGGCGACTTCCCTTGCATGGAGAGGGAAGAGACATATTCGAGCGCTTGTATGCGGTCCGTCTGGATAGGCTACGGCAGCTACCAGACGTGCGTGATGTCCTCCTGAAGCTCGATAGGCACGGGCTGTTGGGCGATGTGCAGCAGCTCAGCGAAGAACTGGATGACGATGAGTTGCTGGCAGAGCTTGAGGGTGCCTTTGAGCCCTCTGACATCGAGACACTGGTCCACGTCGAAAGACCCGAGGACATAAAGCGACCAGATGAGGTTGCCACACGTAAGCCCTGCACCGAGTTCGGCAAGTTCAGGCCGCTTTTTGACCGGGTCAAGCAGGAACTCAAAGCCGACATACGGAAAGCGCGACCCTTCGAACTCAAGGCTGAGATCGAGTCAGGCCGATATTTTATCGTCCATGGCCAGATAGCCTACGTTGCGGAGAAAGATGAAGTCTTCACAAACGACCACGGAAAACGCGATGCTCGTTTGCGGGTCATCTTCGACAACGGGACGGAGAGCAATATGCTCATGCGGTCCCTACAGCGGCAACTCAACGCTGATCCAGCTGGTCGGAGGATCAGCGAGGTGGATGCGGGACCACTTTTCGGCAGCACATCGGAGGAAGGTGACTTTGGCAGCGGCACGATCTACGTGTTGCGTAGCAATTCAAAAGACCCACGTATCGTTGAGCATCGCGATGTCATCCACAAAATCGGGGTAACAGCGAATGATGTTGCGATCCGTATAGCCGCTGCGAAAACAGACCCGACGTTCTTATTCGCCGATGTGGAAATCATTGCAACCTATGAGCTATTCAACGTCAACCGCGTAAAGCTTGAAAATCTATTACACAAGATATTTGAGCCTGCTAGGCTAGACCTCGAAATGAAGGACCGATTTGGACGACCATTCAGGCCGCGCGAATGGTTCCTCGTGCCGTTGAGCATCGTTGATGAGGCCGTTTCTCGCGTGAAAGACGGAACCATCACCGATTATATCTATAGCCCCCAAAGTGTTGCACTCTTGAAGGCTGAATGACCGCACCTCAACGCATCGAGGTAATCAACCAAATTTCGGTGAATCGGCAACCGCGAACCGAATCATCGGCTCTGGGATCACTGGCTGCAGGTCTGGTGCGGAGACAGGAGTTCCGGTCGAGCTAGTCCGGAGGAGCGGAATAGAGCCGCATGTCGCGCACGATCCTGAAGCCGGTAACGCGGTTCCCTTCCTCAACCAGAACCGCGTTGACGCTCTCAGCGCTGACATAAGCGATGTCATTGGCCCATGATCCACCACGTGATCGCGAGACCGTGCACGTTCGAGGCCAGAGCGGGTCTTTCTCCTCGCACTTAGACGTCATTTCCCAGACATTGCCGAGGGTGTCGTAGAGACCGGCTGCGTTGGGCTTCAGACTGCCGACCTCAAGGGTCCGGTCGGCATCGAAATGCGCAATCTCATGCGTCACTGTTTCGTCTGACTTCGCGACATGCACCCACTCGGCATCGGTCATTCCGCGATAGGCCACTCCCGAGACCTTGGTCATCCATGCGAGGAACTGCTCAACGTCGCGAGGTGCCACATTGATGACCGGCCTTCGGCCTCTACCCCATCCATTGTCATGAGGTAGGCTAAGGCAGAAGGCACCCTGATAGCAGCGGTCCCATTCTTCGAACGTGACTTCGAAGCGACCCACCGCCAAGGGGTTCCCATCCGCACCGAGAACGACAACCATTTCAGGAAGTCGGGGGTCGTCCCGGAACACGGTGCCGATAGGTCTGCAGGCATCGAAGTCGTGTCCACGCATGCTGGTCTGCGTCAGAATGCCGCACCACTCCGGAGCATCTCCCGACTGAGCTATATTTGTATAAGTGCCACCCTCTTCGGCATTGGCTAAATTTAACGTAGAGCATAAAGCCAATGCAGCGGTGATGGTACGAACTGGAACCAACAACTGTGGAGAGGTGAAGCGATTCATTGTGAGTTTTTACTTCCATCGCGCCTTCATGGGCGGAATTGCTGTTTCAGCCTGTTTCTGGTATGATCTGTGTGTTCGATAAAGACAGGAGCGTCGATGGAACTTACGAGGATTAGTCACTTCATAAACGAGGCTGATTGCTGCAAAATTACGACACTCAGTCGCATCACGCATTACAGGATGCGACGCAAGGGCACGTTTCCGGAGCTGGTAGCGATTTCTCCGGGACGCAAAGCATACAGGGCCAGTGAGATCGATGCATGGACCAAGGGTCAGTGGAAATCCACAGTCCCGGCCAGATCGGATTTTGTGTCGAGATGAAGATCAGAACCACTACGTCCGTTTCTCCGAATGCCGACCACAGTGACCGAGCCGTCGGGTCTGGTGCATTGCGTTCCTCTGCTGGTCGGCTCCAATGCCAGCGTGCACTCCAAGCCTAAGCAGAAGCTGTGGCCGGGTGGGGCTCCAGAGCTTCGCCATCGCTTCATGAGTTCGCTGGCACGAAAGTGGTCTCGGTGCCGCGTTCGCAGAGTTGCTCATTCAGAGTGAAGCGCATTCCGGTTTCTGGGCAAGCGGACATGACGATTTCCTCGATGAAGGCAGCAGGCATGATTGGATCGGCAGTGATGCTGATCAGCCTGCCTTTGCCGCAATCTGACACAAACGCTCTTGCCAGAGACAGGGCCTCGTCGAGCGATGCATGGGGACCCGTCAACCCAATCTTCGGGCCAAGTGCGATGTACCGATCCATGAACTGGGTGACGACGAATATGTCGCGTTCCTGACCCTTGGGTCCGCACGAGATCACCAAGATGGTTTCGCTGTGCGGACCATCGAATACATATTCAAAGAAATCATCCTGAATTTCGTTGAACGTTCCATATACTTCCGCTGCGGATACTATCGACGCTTCCATAAGGTCCTGCGACCGCTTAGCAGAGGCAATGGCATCGAGTATCTGCGGGTACCATTCATGACCCTCGCTGGAAAGCTGCTCATTCCCGCTGCAAAGCATGTCTACAAATAAACTCCAGACCGGGTCCTCGTCTGCCGTCTTCATGGCACGAATAGTGGATTCAGACAGGGCACTCATCGATAGTGTTCCTTCCGGGTGTATCAAAAAACTTGTAGTCTAAGTGAACCTCAGAAGCCCGCAACGGACAGGTGAAGCCATTTTGCGCGCTCCTGTTCTTGGCGTAGCACCCCATCAAGCTCAGACTGCAGCTTTTCAATCTGCTCGTGTTTCTCAATGTAGGCTCTGGCAACAGCGACGCGTGAATTGGGAGCGCTTTTGCTCAGGTCATAGCCACCTGATAGCAAACCCTTATCAAGGGAAGCGCGAGACTGTTCTAGGTTCTTCGAAAGTCTCTGCAATCTGACCTCACTGGTCAGGTTCGGAAACTTCACGACGAACTTTTGCTCCAAATCGTCATTTTTAAAAAGCAGCCATGTACGGTACACAGCTGACCGTGGCGGAACGAAGTCGCGCGTCATTATAAGTCGCCACGCGTCATCGTATTCAGCGTTTTCGCTCAACCATTTATAAGCATGTCCACCAAGTGCTTTGCGAATTTTGTCTTTATCAGTGGCCGCTGATGCGCGACTGTCTCGCGGTTCTACAGACATAGCGAAATATGGAATGTTCGCTTCTGACTCAGTGCCGATAGGGATCATGGCAGAGACCTCCTTGATCAAGTTAGTTCTGTTGGGAACTCAAGGTTCCATATCGAGAGGGCTTTCCGAAAAGCGACCTCGTCGATCCCGTGCTCGAAATTGATGAGAATCTGGTGGCCAGTGACATCAAACTCCTCGTCGTCGAATGCGACCCAGTCATGCTCACCATTCGCATCAAGCCACAGGTCGATGGCATGTTGCCGAGGATGGGACCGTCTGGTTGGCATGCGTCGGGTTTCAGGAAATTTCGTTCTCCATTCCGCGTGGAACAGTCCAGATGGCATACCCCAATCGACTAGGTCCGCTCGCAGGTCCCTGCGAACTCCTGTCAGTCGGTCTTCGATCTCGTAGTAGTTATGGCTTGAATTGCAGACGATTTTCGCTCCAGCGATTTTCGCGAGAACCGTGACATACGCAATTGCATGCGTATTCATCACAGAGCGATCGATGGAACACTGCCGATCGATCCAATACAATGGACCACTGATGATCGGGCCATCTGCATCGATAAAAATGATCCTACTGGGTGTCTCTATGTGCCGTCTCCATGTCTGTATAGGATCATTAAAGCCTAGTGAGTGCTTTCACCGTCCTTCTTGCGGGACTGCTGAAAATCGTCCAGAGCCTCATCTGCCGTTTGATTTGTCAGAGCGACTGCAGCAATAGGATCAGCATGATCCTCAACGGTCTGGATTCCCGTGATGACCTGATGTCGTATTGTCGTGCCTGTAGGATTGCTGCCCTCAAAATCCGTCGCATGATGCCACCTGATGTAGTGCCAATCGGCTTCTCGAATAAACTGGAACGCTCCAATCCGCAGTCGCGAGTTAATCTTGGACAGAAGGATGTGCATCTCCTCGTCTTTGGATGGCTTCACGCTCAGGTGTCTAAGATAGACGTAAACATCGATGAGATCGTTCTCGCGTGACTCAACAATGAGCTGATGAGTGTTGCCATTAATGCTGATGGGCGTATTCAGGTAGACAAACTCGTTCTCGAAATCGTATTCGAGTGTGTCGTCGATCCATTCCATTTCGGTCAGAAACGTCTGCATTGCGGCTTCATATTTGAACGGCATATTTTCGGTCGACATAAGTGAAACCTCCTGAAGTGATAAAGCTGTGAATAAAGAGTCATCGCGGAGCAGCGACTACATCTTGGAACAAGCACTCTGCGATTGAATGCAGGTCACGACTTTTCGCGATCTTGTCTCGCCAACGGACCGGGATTGCCTCTTGGCCGTAGAGTGCTCCAGCAAGCTGCCCTGTGATCGCTGAGCCTCGGTGTCATGCGAGACTGGTGGCTCAGGGATGGGGACCGCAGACCTGACTGTGCAACGTCGCCCTGATGGACGCACCTGTGATCCATGCCTTCTCGAATTCACCTGTCCCAGATGTGGAACATTGAGATCATTCAGTTCGAACTGCTCGACGAGGGTCACGACCGCAGGGGCATTCCAGTCGGCTATGGCTTGGAGGTCCCGATCCCAAGGGCCGGTCGTTGCCTTGAGCTGCTTCTTACCCGGACAGAAGCAGAGACCCAATGAACCCAAGCCATCATCAAGGTCGATAGTCGCAATCTGCACAGGGTGTGACGTACTGGTTCTCCCGATCATTGGAATCACGCACTGACGCACAGCAACCCAAAGAAGGTTAGCTGTATCGTGAAGGCACAAATGTGGTTATGGATTTTGATAAATGAACACTATCATATCCCGGCTGAAAGTGCAATCAGAAAACGTCGAGGAGCATGATGCAGCAGGGATCAATGAGGAACGAGTAGTTCAATATTGATGTTCGTTTGAACTGTTTGTGGTGTGAATGCTGTTTGGAGAAAAAAGTTTAGTGTATTTCAGTCTCATTGATACTGTAATGACGCACTCTTTTTCATAGAGTGGGAGATGGTCACGGCTTCATGCGGAAATTGGGATGGTGAAGAGGCAGTAGGGGAACCCACAGGTCCTTTTGCCACAGCGTGTCGTCCGGTAGAGCGTGGCTCTAGAAGTCAACTTCTACATAGGGAGTATCGTCAGAACGGGCGCAGAGTTTCCCATTCAGAGTGAAACGCGTACCGATTATTGGGCAGTTATTAATGACAACATCTTCAATAAATGCTGCCGGAATCGTCTTTGCACATGTGATGCTAAATAATGTACTACGTGACCTGCGTATATAAGACCGCGCATATGATAAACATCTTTCGAGTGATGAATATGGTCTAGCAATATGCGCCGCCTTGTTTGTGCCAAAAAGATAAATGCCATTTAAGTGTTTTACGGATACAACACCTCTGATTTTGCCTTTTCGGTCAGACGAAACGACAAGAATATCTTCTGATAACGATTCAGAAAAAATGTGCTCAATAAACTCATCCTCGATTTCGGCAAACGCAGATGCAATGACAGTCTCAGCTGCAGAGATTTGAGCCATAGCCTGCTGCATGGTGCCAATGGCACCTAAGGCATTGTTAAGTGCAAAAACAGCTCTGCCAGAAAGTGTGGGCAAATGTTCCGCATTCCGCTCGTCATGGTCTAATATATAGTGAATGAATGCCTTCCATATACGATTATCATCGTGCACCTTCAATGTGTCCAGCATTGCCTTTTTGTACGTGGGCAATTTTAACTCCGGTTCCAGAGGGCAAAACGTGAGCGACAAAAACAATCGATACAAACGTGAACTGTGTCGGTCGAATTCGAAAATATAGGTCGACACAACGGATGCTGTGTCGACCTTGTTCAGATTAGTTGGTCCAGTTAGTTGACCAAGCGGAACTCGGTGCGACGGTTCCTTTCGAGCGCTTCTGGTGTGGTGTCTGGGTCGATAGGATGCATGTCGGCAAATCCGACAGGAGCCAGACGCTTGGGCAGGTCGATTACGGTCCCACCAGCAGCTACTGCCACCTCATACTCGTCGATCATGACGAGGGTCACTGCCAGAGCACGGGCATAAGAGAGTTCCCAGTTGGTGGGGTAGGGCCCACCTCGAACGGCTCGACTGTCGGTGTGTCCTGCAACCTCAATGCGCCATTCCAGCGGAGGAAACTCGGATGTCACTTCCATCAGGCTGCGCGCAACCTGACGCACCATCTCTGAACCCTCGGGAGTTAGGTCCGCAGAGTTGGTCACAAACGTTACGGAGTTGGGCAACAGGCAGGTGTTCTGATCGACCTCCATCGCGGGGATCGTGGACATCAAGTCGGTGCAGGCTTCGACAAAATAGAGCCTCTCGTTAAAGAGCAGGTCAGTCGTTTCGGCCAAGCGGTCGTTCTGGCTGGTCAAACGACCGATCTCACCGGTCAGTTTTGCATTTTCACCGGACAGAGCGGCCACATTGGCCTCGAGGGTGTCGTTCTCGCCTTCGAGCGACTGCACGATTCCGTTCAGGTTGCCGACGATCTGCTCAAGGCTGGTCTTGTCCAGCTCAAGGGCAGCAAGACGGGCCTCGATCTCCTCATTGTGCCGCTTCAGCTCCTGTTCGAGCCGCTGCAGGTTCTGCTTGTCGTTTGAAAGGGCCTCGATAATGCCCTGCTTCTGGACCATGTCAGCGGCTTGGTCGGCTATGGTCTGCTCAAGGCCCGCAATCTGGGCTGCGTTGGCTTCGACAGTGGCAGTGAGTTCCTTAACCTGCTGCTGGAGATCATCCCTCTGGGCCGTGGTGTCCTCAAGGCTCTTGGATAGTTCGGCATTGCTGACAGTGAGCTGCTGGGCTGATTTCTCAAGCGTCGCGACTTTTTCCGTCGCAGCCTTGAGGGCAGACTCCTGAGCTGCGAGTTTTTTGAGCAGTTCCTCTTGAGCCAAGTTTGCCTCACTCAATCGCTGTTCAAGAGCAGCCTTCTCGTCCGTCATGAGAGACACGGTCTGCTTGAGAGCCTCCATCTCGTCGGAAAGCTGCTGGATTTCGGCAATCTGCTTTGCAGCCACCTCGACCTTCAAGGAAAGGTCACTGGTCAGATTGGATAGCCTCAGCTGCAGGTCGGCAACCGTGGCCTGCTCTGCACTCAGATCAGTATGCTTGGCAGCGAGGGCCGCTTCGACCTCTGCCACCTGCTTCTTGGCAGCTGCCTGCTCGCTCAGTGCGGTTTCGACCTGTTTTTGAAGGGCATCAAGCTGAAGCTGCAGCCGACCATTCACAGTGAAGGCAGCATCGCGTTCAGCGTTTGCGCTCTGCATTTCCTCCACAGCTGCAGTTTCACTCTTTGACGCTGCTTCGAGTTTTTGAGCGATGCTGCGTCGCTCCTGCTCCAGAGTGTCGACGACGCGCTTGTGGTCATCCAATTTGGCACGAGCCACATCACGTTCTGCGGACAGGCTCGACATCTGTCCGTCTAGAGCACTTGCAGCTGCAGCGGCATCACTGAGCTTCTGCTCAAGGTCCTTGATGGTCCCTTCGAGGGCCTTGCGCTCAGAACCAAGCTTGTCGATCCGCGCAAGAAACTGGTCAGCAAGATTGCGCTGGATGTTCTCGGACCGAGCAAGGGTGCCGACAGAAGTGGTCAGTATGCGATACCACCGCAGAAGCGACCCTTCATCCTCGGGGATGGAGTTGTAAAGCTTGCCGAAAAACTCCGTGGCTCCGGGGTCATCATGGCCATAGCACCGCAGCAGTGCCTCGAATTCAGGTTGGTCCATTGGCTGGACCGCGACGTCGTTGGGCCAAGAATAATCTTGACATGCAGATGCCGCATTGGCGGCTCCGGAAAGAAGCAGGAAAGACACACTCGAAATTAGGAGCGACTTTAGCATCAGCTTGAACCTCGTGTTGACCTTGAAAAAAAGCCTCCGGGCCTAACGTCGGATCGTCAAATACTAACGACTTCAGTATGACTGCAGCAGGGACCAAATCGATCCAGATGGAGGGTGCTTCTTTACGTCAGAAAATAGACGCCAAAAGAATGCGCACTGCCACTTCTATAAGCGGATGAGCGGTCGACCCATGGACCCTTTCTGACACCCAGTGGGTTCACACCACAATCAGCTGTTCACTTCGAAAAACGGTGTCTTGTCTGAGCGAGCGCAGAGCTTACCGTTCAACGTAAAGAGTGTACCAATGTAAGGACATGAACCCACAATGATTGCATCAACAAAGCGGCTTGTTATGGGTGGATGAAACACTACACCAATCAGCCGGTTCATGCATTTCTCTGTCACAAAAGACCACGCATAAGCGAGACAGTCGTCGACTGATAAATATGGCCCTGCAATGTAAGCAGCGTCTGTCGACCCTGCAAAATACATATCGTTGAAGCGTTTGATGAAGAAGGCGTCAGTTTCGCGTCTTCTGCGACCGTAGGAAACGATCAATAGGGTTTCACTCTGTTTCCCAGCGACGATGTATTCGAGAAACTCATCCTCTAGGTCAGCAAACGACGCTGCTACAGCCTGAATTGATTGGGGAAAATCTGCTGCCGCAGAGCGCATTTGCTCAACAGAAGCGAGGGCATCTGTAACCGCAGCAACAGTCCTATCGGACCATTGAGACAAGGCAGCGGCATTTGCTTGGTTACGATTGCATATAAAATGAACGAAGGCCTTCCAGACCGGGTTGTCGTCACTCTCGGACAGAGCCTCGAAAACGTTTCTGGAGAGAGGGTCTAGTTGCATTTGTTCTGTTGGATGGGACCAGTCATTGCCCGAAATGGCCCTGATTGCGGATAGCGAGATTCACGTTCGAATCTGCACTGCATGATTACTAATTCCGTCCGGGCTCGGGACAGAGTTTAGTCCGTTATGGAGCCTTGTTGGGCCCCTTGAGGCCGGAGAGGGCCACGGTAGGGTTTTCTTTTATTAGTGGGTTTATTGGGAGAACGTGTTTGGAAAGTTCGGCGGATGTCCGCATCCATTCGGAACTGCACCTCTCATCCCTACGGTCTTCGCGATGGGATTGGATGCTCTTGAGGCTACTGAAGGGCACATTACTGCACCAAGAGAAGCATTTGGCGTGGTGCTATAAAAAAGGGGCAGCTTTGCAGCCGCCCCTAGTGGAACAAACAGACCGGAAACTTAGAACGAGAAGAGAACACCAGCCAGAATGGAAGTGCGGTTGAACTCCTGCTGGAATG
>Ga0247835_1002734_pt1 | contig 17923 bp, 18 predicted proteins | sample LaCtaG_3_FD_189912 | JGI IMG/M metagenome (GOLD analysis project Ga0247835, IMG submission 189912) | Freshwater microbial communities from meromictic Lake La Cruz, Castile-La Mancha, Spain - LaCruzMarch2015_13.5m | ecosystem: Environmental > Aquatic > Freshwater > Lake | place: Spain: Castile-La... | reverse complement strand
GGCAGGAACGCTCACGAAATTCAAATCCCTCACATCCATTCTGCTGCTTAAACCCCTCATATCATGCATCTTGCAACTTCGCCTCTACTTCACAACCGGACACCCGTGCTAAAAACTAGTGAAATCGATCCTGACGAATTTTAGAGAAGCATGCAAAAAATGCGTGGAATCGCGTCGGAGAGGCGTGTTGACGAGTCGCCCATTCACTAGCGATGATCGAATCCGCAGCAAGACGTTTATTGGACATGTAAGGGGGGTCGTAGAGGAATCGGTCCGAGCATTTGATCACAACTAGGCGGTGGCAGAATTTCGACGCAGCAAATCTCCGGAAACGAGGTCGCTCAGAGCAAAAATGATCAAATGATCGGACCGACACCTATACTCGAATTTTAGCCGATCCAACCCGCCTCAGACCACCCCGGTTCCCCGACCTCGCCTCAGACCACCAAAAATCCACCTCCGTCCAAAAAAGCGACCCGCCCTACCGAAAACGCCCCAGATACTTCCCCAAATGAATTCAACCCCCGCCCTCGAACCCATTTTCCGACAGTCTCGTTGGGCAACAAAAAGATCGTCTTTTCCGCAACCTCTGGTAGCCTCTTACGATGCCGCTTATTTTCGAGAAGGACGGTTTTCGATTTGCGTTTTACAGTAATGATCACCGCCCGATCCACGTCCATGTCCGTAAAGGAGAAGGTGAGGCTGTTTTCAATGTGGAAGATTCAGTGGAGCTCCGTGAATCGATGGGGATGAAGATTCGAGAGCTTACCCGCGCTCAAGAGCTTGCAGAAGAGAATCGACAGATTATCATTAAAAAGTGGCATGAGTACCTTGGTTGATTCAGCAAAGAACGCTTTTTACAGAGATGGGCATATTCTCATCGAGATGGATAGTGGCATAGAAGTGCGTTTCCCTGTGAGTCGCAATCTCCGTCTCTCGAAGGGGACGCCCACCCAGCTCAACCATATCGAAGTCTCTCCCTTCGGCCTTCACTGGCCTGACCTCGATGAGGATCTCTCTTTCCGTGGCTTGCTAGAAGGCGATTTCGGTCAGCGCCAGAAGAAATAGCCCAACAGAGCGATCCACCGAATGGCTACCCGTTGCACGCCCGATGCGGACTCGCGACGCTCGCTTGGCATCGGTCGCGCCACGGGGTGATCGCGGACGCTAACCAGAAGAAAATGGAACGAGCAGTATTAAGGAGGCATTCGGTTTCCGTGTTGTCGTTGTTTACGTTGCTGGTGCTGCTGATATTGCCATTTATTGCTGCTGCTAGACTGGCGCTCGTCATGCCGTGGTATGTCGTCCCCGGAGTGATGTGTGTCTTTTCGCTTTGGGTTTACTTCAGATTTGCGAGTGACAAGAAGCGAGCTCAGGCGAACGAATGGAGAGTTACCGAGTCATCATTGCATTTCTGTGAGTTGATGGGAGGCTGGCCAGGTTCGTTCCTCGCGCAGCGCCGCTTTCGCCACAAGATATCAAAAGGATCATATCAATTCACGTTCTGGCTGATCGTCTTGGCCTATCAGATTGTTCCTTTTGACTATCTGAACGATTTCAAATATTCGAACCTTGTGGCCGGCTTCATCGCAAAACACATAAATGGCTAACAGAGCGATCCACCGAATGGCTACCCGTGGCACGCCTGATGCGGACTCGCTATCGCTCGCTGGCATCAGTCGCGCCACGGATAGCCATCGGTGATCGCGGACGTTGGGCAACAGAAATATTGCCCCGATGATGCTCGAGTGATATCTTCAAAACCATGAGTCAAAAAGAGCTTGTTTTAGAGGCGATTCAAGAGCTTCCCGATGATGCGTCAATCGACCAAATCGCTGATCGCGTGGAGTTTATGGCTGCGATTCAAAAGGGCATTGAGGACATTGATCGCGGAGACACAATCCCTCACGAGGACGTCAAACGGCAATTGGCGACATAGCTCACCGAATAATTTGGTCTCGGACGTCACTGCGAGATCTACGGAGCCTTGTAAAGTATATTTCGAAGGACAGCGCGCAACGGGCGGAGCACTTCGGATACAGAATCGTTGCGAGGGTTGAGACGCTTCAGGAACATCCGCGAATGGGGAGAGTTGTTCCTGAGTTCAACCAGCAGGATCTCCATGAAGTGGTCGTTTCCCCATATCGAATAATCTACAGAGTTAAAGACCAATTTGATTTGATCGAGATTGTTCGGGTGTGGCACGGCGCCCGAGATATACCAGAGATTGAATAATGCCCAACAGGCCGATGCAGCTAATCCATGTGCCTTCGGCACTTCTGGCACGTCCGATGCGGGAGCATCGGCCCCGCCAGAAGCAAGCGGGAATTCCTGATCGGGGACGTTAGCTCAAATATGAAACGCCTCTCTTTGATCGCCGCTCTTTGCACCGCGATTGGGGCGGCATGGTTTTTTCTCCCACCCGCTGAGCACATTTGGTCTTTATCTGATGTTTCCCGCGCTCAGGAGCATACGGTTACAGATTGGTTTCACTCCATATTGGATGGCCAGATGGCGATCCGCGTTATTGGAAGTCTTGATTCCCCAGCGATTCTCGAGACTCCTCTTGGATCAATCGAACTCCCACCCGCCGAATTTGATTTTATCGCCTTTTCATCAGAGTCATGGTCATCATCCGCCACACTCCGATTCTCGCCAACTGCAGGTGCAAAAGGATATATCAAAACTCTTGTGTGTTTGGGCTCTGGTCCCGAATGGACCCGTCGCCCTCCTTCGAGTGCTCTTCCGAAACTTTACACAGGCGGATGGACAGCATATTATCCCGGCACCGACATAAAAGCATGGACGGGTGGATTTCATCAGGGAATCAGATGGGGAGAGTTTATCTACTATGATCAGTCTGGGAAGATCACTCGCCGCGAGGAGTGGGAGAATGGAAGAAAAAAGAGCTAACGAGCCGATGGAGCTAATCCCTGTGCCTTCGGCACTTCTGGCACGTCGCCTGCGGAGATAGTTTATTATTTACCGCCAAATATCTGAAGTCATTGAAGGATAGCCGAATGCCTGCCCTGTAAAACGCCGTTCATTCCGGACTTTTCTCCGAATTTCCTCTGTTTCTCCTGACAACCTGCCACATCGGCAGGTTTTTTTGTGCCCAAAATCCGCGGCATCGATTCCTCCCAGTTGAATGCAGAAGCATATTGTCATTATCAAGACATGCGTGCAGGTAATTTTTTGGTTTGCGGGTGATCCGGAATCCTACATCGCGGGCAACTGCCATTCAAAAGTCCCTCCTCCGAAGCGGTGTCCCCATTGCGGCCGGAAAAAGTGCATGGAACTGCTCGGCTATTATCCCCGTGGAATCAGCAGTGCGCTGACCTCAATCCCTCTGACCATTCGCGTCCGTCGTTTTATCTGCCGGAAATTCGGCGGCACTGTCAGCATGCTCCCAAGTTTTGCGCAGCCGTATCGGCTGGTGCGGAACTCGACGGTGCAAAAGTATTTTTCTGGGAAACGCATCGAGATTGACGTGATTCGATGGACTCCCCTCCTCACGCGATATTGGAGACGGTTCCGGGCGTGGTTTCCGAAGCTTTTCGAAAAGGCGGGAAAGCACTCCGGGCTTTCTCCCCCGATGCCGACAGAGGAACACTACTGGCATTTCTTCATGTCGGCCTGGGGAGAAATGTCCGGAGCCACAGCCCATCTGGTGGGCACATTTCGCCTCACCGCATTTGGAATATACCAATGTCACCAGATTCCTATCAGGGCCAGGACTGCTCTTCGGTAGGTCAATCCTCTCAATCGCCCCCACATAACCTGTTTATTTCATTCGGTTGGGACATAGAAATACTGCCGACCATTGAATGAGAGCAACATGGACCATGGCCGCGGCGCGGGACTGCCCCGAATGGGACACCAATTTTCAAGGAGGCACTTCACCGCACGATGATCACGCCCTGAGTTTTACTGGAGCGCTGAGGGCTTCGTGGGAGGTGTGCCCGAAACACCAAAACATCCGTCGTGAATACCAGCGGGTGCGACTCAGATCTGACGGGGCAGATCTGCTTGGCAAAGGATTCGCTCTTTTGTTCCCGTTCGGTGGGTGCGCGGGGGCGGCCTTCGGGGTGGGAACACCGGCGACTTCCATGCTCCAGCCCACTTCGAAGGTTCTCCGCCCATTATTCATTTTTCCATGAGCGACACTGAACAACCTACTCTGATCCGGGCAGCCGCTTACGTGCGTATGTCGACCGAGCACCAGCAATACTCCACCAGCAACCAGATGGACACCATCAAGGAGTATGCCGTGCACCGGGGGATGGAGATCATCAAAATCTATTCCGACGAAGGCAAAAGCGGTTTGAATATCCAGGGACGCGATTCCCTCGGGAGGATGATTTCAGACGTGGAGGCCAAAACGACCGACTTTGCTTGCATCCTGGTTTATGACGTCAGCCGGTGGGGACGGTTCCAGGACGCAGACGAGAGTGCGTATTACGAATATATCTGCCGGCGTGCAGGGATTCCCGTCAAATACTGCGCCGAGCAGTTTGAAAACGACGGGAGCCCGGTGTCCACCATCGTCAAAGGCGTCAAGCGGGCGATGGCTGGTGAATACAGCCGGGAGCTTTCTTCGAAGGTTTTCCAGGGGGCCTGCCGATTGATCCAGATGGGATACAAACAGGGAGGCACTGCGGGATATGGGCTCCGGCGAATGCTGATCGATCAGAACGGCCAACAGAAGGGTGCTCTCAAGATTGGAGAGCAGAAGAGCCTTCAAACCGACCGTGTGATTCTAGTTCCAGGTCCGGAGGAAGAGGTCGCCAACGTCCAGTGGATATACGATGTCTTCGTCCGACAGGGGGTGCCGGAATCAGAAATCGCAAAATCTCTCAATGCGCGGGGCGTCCGCACAGACTTCGACCGGGAGTGGACCAGGGGCACGGTTCACGAGCTGCTCACGAACGAAAAATATATCGGCAACAACGTTTACCACCGCACTTCATTCAAACTCAAAAAGAAGCATGTCCAGAATCCCCCGGACAAATGGATCCGGGCCGAGGGCGTTTTCGACGGGATTGTGGATTCCACGCTGTTCTTCACGGCACAGGGAATAATTCTGGCTCGGAGCCGCAAGTTCTCCGATGCGGAAATGCTCGAAAAACTCAAAGGTGTTCTTCAAAAGCACGGGAAAATATCGGGGTTCCTGATCGACGAGTCCGAGGACTTGCCCTCCAGCTCTGCCTTCCGACATCGATTTGGCAGCTTGGTTTCGGCTTACCGGCTCATCGGCTACAACCCGCCGATTGATTACGGGTTCATTGAAGTCAATCGGCACCTGCGGCAACAGCATCCGGGAATCATCGCCAATGTGATTTCCCAAATCGAAGCCATGGGCGGCACTGTGACCCGGCACGCAGAAACGGACCTTCTCCTCGTCAATGGTGAATTCAACGCATCGATTGTTCTCAGTCGCCACCAGACGACCATGCGGGGCTCCTCCCGGTGGATGATCCGGCTCGACGAGTCGCTTCGCCCGGACATCACGGTTGCCGTGCGCATGGATTCCACCAATCAGGCTATCCACGATTATTACCTTCTCCCGGCCATCGACATGACTTGGGAAAACCTCCGGATCGCTGAGGACAATGGCGTGTATCTGGATGCCTACCGCTTCGAGACGCTCGATTTCTTTTTCCACCTGGCCGCACAGACCTCAATCGAACGAGCAGCATGAAAGACGAAGTCAAACTCATCCCGATAGATCGCATCCGAATTCTGAATCCCAGGCACAGGGACCAGCGGAAATTCGTCAAAATTGTCCAGAGCATCCAGAACCAGGGTCTCAAGAAGCCGATCAAGGTTTGTGCCCGGACCATCAAAGGGAGTGAGGGGCCGGGTTACGATCTCATCTGTGGGCAGGGACGGATCGAGGCGTTCCAGGCACTGGGGCATCAGGAAATACCCGCTGTCGTTGTCGATGTCTCCAAGGAGGATCAGCTTCTCATGAGCCTGATTGAGAACATGGCCCGCCGATTTCCTTCGCCGATGGACTTGATCCATGAAATCGAGCGACTCACTGCCGTTGGATACAGCAACGTCGCAATAGGCAAGAAACTCGATATTTCCGATGTCATGGTCGGCGGACTGATTTCGCTCAAGAATGCGGATGAGGAACGTTTGCTGGATGCCGCCCTCAAGGGAAAAATCCCGCTGGGCGTGGCCATCGAAATCTCCAAAACAAATTCCACGGAAGCGCAGCGTGAATTGCTCAAGGCCTACGAGGGGGGCCAACTCAAACAAGCCGCCATTCGCACCGTGCGTCGGCTCGTTGACCAGCGGCGGTTTCTGGGAAAGAAACTCAAGGTGCCCGGGCGCTCGAAGGAAAAGAACCGCACAACGGCCGACGGTCTCGTCAACGCCTTCCGCAAAGAAACCCAGCGCCAGAAGGTGATGATCAAGAAGGCAAAGCTTTGTGAAGCGAGGTTGCTATTTCTGGTCACAGGGTTCAAGCGACTGAGGGACGACGAAAATTTTATCAATCTCCTCAAAGCGGAGGGGCTCGGGATGATGCCCAAGTGCCTTGGGGACCAGCTTCAAGCTGACATCAGGAGGGCGGCATGAGTGCGGCCAAGTATGGATTTGAGTTCAAGCGGATCACGCTCCCGCTTTCAAAGCTTCTCCCGGTCCGGCACATCGTGGATCCAGAAAAGAAATACAAACGCTACAGCTCCATTCTTTCCTCGATTCCATTGAGCGGAATTATCGAACCCCTGATGGTTTTCCCGCAGAAAGGTGGGACGTATCTGATCATGGACGGCCACCTTCGGTATCACGCATTGAAGGCACTCAAAATTGATGAGGTCGAATGCCTGATATCAACCGACGACGAAAGTTTCACCTACAATGCCAGGATCAGTCGGCTTGCCCCCATCCAGGAGCACAAGATGATCACCCGTGCGGTAAAAAATGGCGTTTCGGTCGAACGGATTGCCTCGGCCCTCCACATGGATGTCCGGGATATCAAATCCCGTCTCAATCTGCTGCGTGGTATTCACGAGGAGGCGGCAGAGCTTCTCAAGGACAAGGAGGTCAGCATCCAGGTCTTTTGGATTCTCCGACGGGTGACACCGGTGCGGCAGATCGAAATTGCCGAACTCATGGTCAGTGCGAACAATTTTTCAAAAGGATACGCCGATGGTTTGTTCATGGGCACGTCGAAGGATCAGTTGGTCGATCCCGGAAAACCGAAGACCATGCTGATCTCAGCGGAGGAGATTGCCAAAATGGAAGCGGAAATGGAAGTGCTCGAACGCGATTTCAAGGCTATTGAGGAGGGCTACGCCGAGAACATGCTCAATCTCACCGTGGTCCGTGGCTACGTAAAAAAGCTCCTCGCGAACGCGAAGGTGGTCCGGTTTCTCTCGACCAAGCATCAGGATTTCTTTGCGGAATTTGAGCGCATTGCCGCGATTGAGAGTTTTTGAAGTGCGGGAAATTCGGGCTGAGAGGAAACTCGGGATACGGAATGCAAATCGAAATCCTCTCGCCCGGTCGTGCAGGAATGGCTATCTGTCACCCCATGCGGTCGGCCAATGCTCAGTTGCTCCCTGGCCACTGCGCCTGACTTTCCCATGTTCGAACAAGCTTTCAAAAACATCGACGACATCCTCTGGAAGGAAGCCGGTTGCACCACTGAACTCGACTACACCGAGCAGACATCCTGGCTCCTTTTCCTGAAATACCTCGATGGCTTGGAGGATGACAAGGCGACGGAGGCGGCGCTGGGAGGAAAGAAATATGCCTACATCCTCGATGCTCCCTTCCGATGGGAGACATGGGCCGCGCCGAAGGGGAAGGATGGCAAACTCGACCACAATGCTGCCCAGACGGGCGACGACCTCCGGGATTTCGTCAACCAGAAGCTCTTCCCTTACCTCCACGGGTTCAAGCAGCGTGCGACCGGTCCCGGCACCATCGAATACAAGATCGGCGAAATCTTCGGCGAGCTGAAGAACCGCATCCAGAGCGGCTATAATCTCCGCGAGATCATCGACCACATCGACGGACTCCGCTTCCGCTCGCAGGCCGAAAAGCACGAGCTGAGCCACCTCTACGAGGCGAAGATCAAAAACATGGGCAACGCCGGACGCAACGGCGGCGAGTATTACACCCCGCGCCCGCTCATCCGGGCGATCATCCGGGTCGTGGCTCCGAGGATCGGCGAGACGATCTGCGATCCCGCCGTCGGGTCGGCCGGGTTCCTGTGCGAGTCGTTCGATTATCTGAAGCAGGCGAACCCGAAGCGCACGACCGCACAGGACCGGACGCTCCAGGAACGCACGTTCCACGGGAAGGAAAAGAAGTCGCTCGCCTACGTGATCGCGATCATGAACATGATCCTCCACGGCATCGAGGCCCCGAACATCGTCCACACGAACACGCTCACGGAAAACCTCGCCGACATTCAGGAAAAGGACAGGTTCAATATCGTGGTGGCAAATCCCCCGTTCGGCGGCAAGGAACGCAAGGAGGTCCAGCAGAATTTCCCGATCCGCACCGGCGAGACGGCATTCCTCTTCCTCCAGCACTTCATCAAAATCCTCAAAGCCGGCGGACGTGCGGGCATCGTCATCAAAAACACGTTCCTCTCGAACACCGACAACGCTTCGGTGAGCCTGCGGCGGCTTCTGCTGGAAAGCTGCAACCTCCATACCGTCCTCGACTGCCCCGGCGGCACGTTTCTGGGCGCGGGGGTGAAAACAGTCGTGCTGTTCTTTGAAAAAGGTGCGCCGACGCGCAAAGTCTGGTTCTACCAACTCGACCCCGGCCGCAACATGGGGAAGACAAACCCGCTGAACGACGCCGACCTCGCCGAGTTCATTGAGTTGCAAAAGACGTTCGCCGATTCGCCGAAGAGCTGGAGTGTGGATGTCGCGGACATCGACAAGGCGACATTTGACCTCGCGGTAAAAAACCCGGACGGTGGCGAGGAAATCACCCACCGCAGCCCGGACGAGATCATGGACGAGATTGCCGCGCTGGACGCCGAGAGCTTGGAAGTGCTGGCTGGGATCAGGAAATTGCTATGATTTCACTTGCTCGAACAACGATGCGTGAACCGGTTTCTGTCTGTAAGCGTTTGCCCGTGACGACCGTCACCGGTTGAAATTCACTCCATTGCTATGAAAAAAGACCTCGCCATTTTTGAGGGACACGAAATCCGCCGCATTTACGACGAGAAAACCGAGACGTGGTTCTTCTCCGTTGTGGACATCGTGCAAGTCCTTACCCAGCAGCCGGATTTTCAGACGGCCAGAAAATACTGGAACAAACTGAAAGAGCGGCTTGCCAAGGAGGGTAGTCAACTGGTGACAAACTGTCACCGGTTCAAATTGGCAGCGGAGGACGGCAAGCAGCGCCTCACCGACGTGGCCAATGCGGAGACCCTCCTGCGCCTCGTCCAGAGCGTGCCCAGCCCGAAGGCCGAACCGATCAAGCTCTGGCTGGCCAAGACCGGCTACGAGCGGATGCAGGAAATGTCGGATCCCGCACTTGCCCTCGAACGCGCCCGCACCACCTGGCAGAAACATGGCCGCAGCGAGAAATGGATCCAGCAGCGCATGACCGGGCAGGAAACCCGCAACAAGCTCACCGATTACTGGGCCGGGCATGAGGTCAAAAAAGGAGAGGAGTTCGCGATCCTCACCAATATCATCCACCAAGAATGGAGCGGCGTCAGCGTGAAGGCCCACAAAGATCTGAAGGGGCTGAGAACCCAGAACCTGCGCGATCACATGAGCGAGGCGGAACTCATTTTCACCGCTCTCGCGGAACTCTCTACACGGCAAATTGCCGAGACCACCGAGGCCATCGGCATGGCCGAGAACCAGAGCGCTGCAAAAACCGGCGGCAAGATCGCCAAACGGGCACGCCTCGAACTCGAATCCAAGACCGGCAAACGCGTCGTCACCGGAGAAAATTACCTGCCGCCAGCCAGCGCGAAACAGATCCGAGGCGGGGTTGCTCAGCAGGATGCCGATCCATCAGCGAAAAAGGCGGCTCCGGAAAACCCAGAAACCGCCTCCCGACCGAGAATTCCCAGTCCGTGAGCACAGGATCCCACAGCATCGAAAAACTGTCAAACTCCGACAACTCCGAAAATATCTCACGCGGAGAGCGCGGAGAACGCCGGAGGCATGAAGTGCTGCTATGAAGATGGGGTGGCAGACGAAGACGCTGGGGGAAATCTGCGACATCGAGCGCGGTGGGTCGCCGCGCCCCATTCAGAAGTTCATCACCATCGACCCGAACGGCATCAACTGGATCAAGATTGGGGACGCCACCGCGAGCGGCAAATACATCTACAAGACGGAGGAGAAAATAAAGCCAGAGGGCGTCAAACGCTCTCGCATGGTTTACGAAGGAGACTTCATCCTGTCGAACTCGATGAGCTTCGGTCGACCTTACATCATGAAAACCACGGGGTGCATTCATGACGGTTGGCTCGTGCTGCGCCAACCCAAAGTCGATCCCGACTACCTTTATCACGCCCTCAGTTCGGACCTCGTGTTTGACCAGTTCGACCGGCTTGCGGCTGGCAGCACCGTCAGGAATCTAAACATCGGATTGGCGAAGTCCGTTGAGATTCCATACCCCCCGCTCCCCGAGCAGCGGCGGATCGTCGGTCTGCTCGACGAAGCGTTTGAGGGCCTCGCCACCGCCAAAGCCAACGCCGAAAAGAATCGCAAAAACGCCAGAGCTCTGTTCGAAAGCCACCTTCAATCCGTCTTCACCCAGCGCGGCCCGGGGTGGGTGGAGAAGCGGCTCGCTGACGTTGCCGATTTCAAGAACGGGTTGAACTTTACGCGACAGAGCGATGGCCAAACGCTTCGCATGGTTGGCGTAGGTGACTTTCAAGACCACTCCATCGTTCCAATCGAGACGCTCCAGTCCGTTACCATTGATGGCAAACTCTCCGACGACTACTTGATCCGCCGTAACGACATTCTGACGGTGCGCTCAAACGGCAGCAAAGATTTGGTTGGTCGCTGCATGCTCGTTCCCGATGTGGATGGGATGACTTCGTTTTCCGGCTTCATCATTCGCATCCGTTTCGACACCCGTGTAATCAGCTCTCGCTTCATGCTTCACTTCATGAAGTCGAGTGCAACGCGTGACAGGTTGATGCGCGACGGTGGTGGTGCAAACATCAGCAATATCAATCAAGCCAAACTCGCAGAACTTCCCGTTTCGTTGCCATCCTTCAGCCGACAGGAGGAAATTGCGAATCGTCTCGACGACCTCCGCGAAGAAACCCAACGCCTCGACCGCCTCTACAGCCGCAAGCTCGCTGCGCTGGAGGCACTGAAAAAGTCGCTTTTACATCGGGCCTTTTCTGGACAACTCTGACGGCCATGCCAACGACCGCCGCCGATATTGAGGCATTGCTACCGATCCGGACTCACGCCGTTGGCCCGCTACTTCCCGTTCTGGGCATGAGTGCTTTAACGCAAACCTCAAAACACGGGGCTGAATATGATCCTGCTCTGATAACCAGCAAGTTAAGTGCTTTAACGCAAATCCCATGAACGAAGCCGATACCCGAGCCGAGCACATCGACCCCGCGTTAAAAGCGGCGGGCTGGGGCGTCGTCGAGGGCAGCCGGATTCTACGGGAATATCCGATTGCCCCCGGCCGAATCGAAGGCCATGGGCGGCGGGGACAGCCGCTCAAAGCGGACTACATTCTGGAGTATCGCAACCGGAAGCTGGCGGTGAACGAGGCCAAGGCATTCGAAAAAGCGCTGACGGAAGGCGTGGCGCAAGCGAAGGATTACGCCACGAAATTGGCGCTCCGGTGGGCCTATGCCACGAACGGCCAAGGGATCTACGGCATCGACATGCAGACCGGGAAGGAGAGCGAGGAGTCACAGTATCCCACGCCCGAGGAACTCTGGAACATGACGTTCGCCGAGGCCAATGCTTGGCGGGACCGGTTTGCGGCGGTCCCATTTGAGGACCGGGGCGGATATTTCCTGCCGCGCTACTACCAGGACATCGCCATCGAGCGGGTCATGGAGTCAATCGCGAACGACCGGCAGCGCATCCTGCTCACGCTCGCCACCGGCACGGGCAAGACTTTCATCGCCTTCCAGATCGCATGGAAACTTTTCCAGAGCCGGTGGAACCTCACCCGCGAACCAACCCGCCGCCCGCGCATCCTTTTTCTGGCGGACCGGAACATTCTTGCCGATCAGGCATATAATGCGTTTTCGGCGTTCCCCGAGGATGCCATGGTGCGGATCGAACCGGGGGACATCCGGCAGCGCGGCAGGGTGCCGAAAAACGGAAGCCTGTTCTTCACTATCTTCCAGACATTCATGAGCGGCCCGATGAAGGACGGCGAGCCCTCCCCCTATTTCGGCGAGTATCCGCCGGACTTCTTCGATTTTATCGTCGTTGACGAATGTCATCGCGGAGGCGCGAACGACGAGAGCACATGGCGGGCGATCCTCGAATATTTTTCCTCGGCGGTGCAGGTCGGACTCACGGCCACGCCAAAGCGCAAAGACAACGTGGACACCTACGCCTACTTCGGCGAGCCGGTTTATACCTACTCGCTCAAGGACGGAATCAACGATGGGTTCCTCACGCCGTTCAAGGTGAGGCAGATTTCCACGACGCTGGATAAATACGTTTACACCCCGGACGACAAAATCATCGAAGGGGAGATCGAGACTGGCAAAACCTACGTCGAGGAGGATTTTAATCGCAGCATCGAAATCCGTGAGCGTGAGAAGAAACGGGTTGAGATCTTCATGGGCCAGATCAACCAGAACGAGAAGACGCTGGTTTTCTGCGCCACTCAGGCCCACGCCCTGATCGTCCGGGATCTCATCAACCAGATCAAGACGAGCAAAGATCCGAACTACTGCCAGCGGGTTACCGCCGACGACGGGAACCTGGGTGAGGAACATTTGCGGGCCTTCCAGGACAACGAGAAGACGGTCCCGACTATCCTCACTACTTCGCAAAAACTCTCGACCGGGGTGGACGCCCGGAACATCCGTAACATCGTGCTCATGCGCCCGATCAGGACCATGATCGAGTTCAAGCAGATCATCGGGCGCGGCACCCGGCTCTACGACGGTAAGGATTACTTCACGATCTATGACTTCGTCGGGGCGCACATGCACTTCAGCGATCCCGAGTGGGACGGCGAGCCGGCAGACCCAGAAACGTGCTCCAAGTGCGGCGCGTATCCCTGCGAGTGCGAACGGCCCGGCCCCCAACCCTGCCCGGTCTGCGGGAAGCAGCCCTGCGAATGCCCGAAAGAACCGTGCCCGGTCTGCGGAAAAGTCCGGTGCGAGTGCAAGAAGCGGAAAAAAGCGAAGGTGAAGCTGGCCGACGGGAAGGAACGCACGATCCAGCACATGATGATGACGAGTTTCTGGCATCCAGACGGCACACCGATGTCGGCACAGCAATTCATGGAAATGCTCTTCGGCCGACTGCCCGAGTTTTTTCAGGATGAAGAGGAATTACGCCAAGTGTGGAGCGTCCCAGACACCCGCGCCAAACTGCTGGAAGGGTTGGCCGAGTGCGGGTTCGGGCACGAGCAACTGGCCGAGATGCAGAAGATCATTGATGCGGAGAAAAGCGACTTATTCGACGTGCTCGCCCATGTCGCCTACGCCCTGCCGCCACTCACCCGCGAGGACAGAGCCACCAAGGCGAAGGTGGAAATCACCACCCATTTCAATACCAAGCAGCAGATTTTCCTGGATTTCGTGCTGTCCCACTACGTGTCCGTAGGCGTCGAAGAACTCGACCAGGCCAAGCTGACCCCGCTCCTCCGGCTCAAATACCACGACTCCCTGGCTGACGCGGTGGCCGATCTCGGCAAGCCGGAAGAAATCGGCAAGGTATTCAGCGGGTTCCAGAAGTATCTCTACGATACCGCTGCATAGGCAGACCTGATTATCAGGGGGCTGCTTCTTTACGCATTTGCGCCAAAGGCCCCAGAGGATTCACTCCCACTCCTTCTCCTCAAGATATTTCCGCACCGCCGCCTCATGCTCAGCCGAGAGTAATAGTTGGAAAGCAGGCCGGTATTCTTTTTCTGAGCAATCGAACGGCTCTCCCCTGATTTGCACAAGTTTGCTCAGGGTTTTCGCAAGGCGGCGGAAGGCTTTGCTGTCGGCATCGTTTTTGCCATCCCGGACGGGCGGGTTTCGCCAGTGGCCATATGTCGCGATCTTGAGAAGGATTTCCGTATTCCGGCAGGCTGGCTTGCCGTTGGGGGACCGAAATCTGTGCGTCGCATGGTGACGTCCGTATCGTAATTCGATGCGGCCGACAGGATCGACGGTGACTTTCAATTTCGCCCATGTCCAGTCGGGGGCCGCATCAAGGATCGGTGTGACCGCAGGTCTCATTGATCCCGGCTTCCTAACCATCCCGCGCACTTGAACGCTGCCGGGGGTCATTGCCTCCAGTCGCTCCACAACGGAATCAAGCACGAACCCGCGCGATGCGGCGAGAAGGCTCACCTTTTCCGTGATCAATCCGCGGCAGGGCAGAAACATTGTGCCAGGGGGCATTGCTGCCAAGTCCCCCAAAAGACACATGGCATCGGTGATCCCGCCTGCGGGAATGTGGAGATACACCGGACTCACTGGCTGCTTCGGGGGGTGGATCGTGCCGATTTGCCGGGTGCTTCCATCGGTTCCGGGCTGACCCGGATGAAAACTGAGAGTCGCAGCAAGTTCAGTGACGATTTTCCCCCAATCCAATACCCACGCTTCTGCCTGTTTCCTGGACAGCGGGACTTCTGCGAACGGCGGTTCGTGGGAGATCGCGGCAAACTGGTCTTCTGCCTCCTCGAGAATTTCGAGTTTCCGATACGGGCGTGCCGGATCAATCGCCATTTCCGCGATGAGTGGGGTTCTACGAATCGGCGCGGTTTTCCAATCGGCCCCGAGAAGGAGTTCCCAATCGTGGGCTGCCGCGCCGGCGGTTGGAATCCGGTTAAGCGATTTCCAGAAGTTCAGCAGATTCATTCACAATGGCGAATTCCGCGTTTTCGATCCAGTTTTCGACGGCGGGAATATTCGAATCTCCAGTGATACTGTTCCTCTCTGGGCAGATCATGAATTTTGCTTTCGGGCGGCGACCGATAATCGTCAGAACAATCGTGGCGACGAGCGGACGGTAATTTGATTGAAGCATTGGCCCGATGGTCGCAAACACATCCCCCTTCTTCACCTCGATTCCCTGACCTGTTGGGGATTCGAGAGTCACGGCGGCGAGCCTCGCCATGGTGACCGGGCCATTTTGGGGACATCGCAGGCAGACAGGGCCGAGTTTGAGTGGATCAAGCGTGTAGCGCCGCGAGGGGGTGAGTGCGTGCTCGGTGCCGTGAAAAACCTGCCCGAATGCCTTGCGGTATTCGTCCTGCAGGCGGTTGCCAACCCCTGAGATTTTCCATTCATGTGACGCCCGTCGGTAGTGGACGATATCGAGCCGCTCCGGGCGGAGAAGGTGGCTGCGCGTGGTCCCGTCGTTCTCGATCACTCCGATCCGATTCAGCAAATCCCCATGACGGACGAGGAACGAAATCCCGTTTTCGTCATGGTGCGCCCGGACACGACAGGTGTCCGACCTTGCCTCCTGAGCAAACCACGGTGAAAGCTTCGTCTCGACCGCATGACGCCGATCATCGGTCACCGGCAGAACCGGCAAGCTTCTGGACACGTTGTAGGACACAAACGAGCGCTTGGTTTTGACCGCCTGCCGGTCGAACTCCCGCCAGATGATCTCTGGCTTGGCACGGAGTATTTTCACGGCCACGTCGTCCAACGTGTCCGACTCCTCACGGCATTTCTTCACCAACTCGGCGTGGTCCTCCTCAAAAGTCAGCAAATTGTTAGAGGAAGAGAACAATTCCAGAACTTCCAGTTCCTCGACGAGCGAGGCCGGGGTGTTGTTGTTGTGGTTGGCCAATACAAGGCAAAAATCCGTGAAATCGTAGGTGTCGTCCAGATCGGACGGGATCACGACTCCTCGGGTTTTGAGGTAATCCGAATAGGGGGAAAACAGGAGCAATACGGTCGATGGGCGCAACCTCCGAAGGAATTCCGGACGACAAAAGCAGGTGGGTCGGACGGCGGACATAATCGAGATTTTCGGTGAATGATACGCAGTCGTTGGAAGGGTGCAATCAGGACATGAAAATTTCCAAAAGTCGGACACGTCCGGACACGTTCAATGTGGGCCAATAGAATATTTTCAAAAAAGTTTCCTCTGTAGGACCGGCCAAAAAGGCAAAAAGTCGGACATGTCCGCACATACCAGTGAATCCCGGAAACGCGGGGTGCAGTTGACACAAAAAACTCACTGGTATGAACGAAACAGAAAAATTCAGCGCAAAAAACAACGCCCTCTGGACAACGGGTGACTTGGCCCAGTTTCTGGGTTGCACCGAGCGAAATATCTACATCCTGCGTAAAAAGGGTCTCCCCTCGATTTATGTAGGCGGACTCGTCCGATTCGACCCGGAACGTGTCCGGGAATGGCTCGGATGTCCTTCCCGCGAGCAACAGCTCCGCTCCATCGCCACATCTGGCGATACGGACGCCGCTGAGTGTGCCGCTGCGGACGCCTTCAAGGAATTCCCCGGCCAGGAGGACGTGTAATGGCCTTCCCGATTTTGCCAGGCATGGATTTCCAGTGGGTCGATCCCGAGGGGACGCCGAACCGGCGTTGGCGGGCACGCATGCCGAGGGAGGTTTTCCAGCAGGTGGTCAATATCCGCCTCTACGGCAGCCATCCCCCGCCTCCGGGCACGCCCCAGTTGTTTCTGAAAAAGGAGCGCAAGCCACGGGCGGCGGACCCCGCAACCCCTAAACCGAACAAAACCCGCCGGGCTCGCCGCAGCCGGGCAACAACCACCTGACCACTTTCGCCTCCCCGGAGGTGGTCGCGCCGGGGGCGGCATCAATGCAGAGCGACTTTTTTGAAAAACCATGAAACTCAGTAAAAAATCTCAAACGTTCGAGCCCTGCCCCGAATACACCGGCAAGGCCGTGTGCGTGGACGTAACTCCACTCAAGAAAACCGAAACCGCCTACGGGGTGAAGGAGACGTTCAAGTGCGTCTTTGAAACCACCCTCCTTCGGCAGGACGGATCACCCTACTGCGTCTGGAGCCGGGGCTTCACCGCATCGCTCCACGAAAAGTCGGCGTTCGCCCAGTTCCTCAAGAAATGGCTCGGGCGGGCACTCGCGGCAACCGAGGAGTCGGACTTCGACACCGAGGACCTGGTTGGCAAATCCGCCGAGCTGGTCATCACCCACGAAGAAGGCCGCACCGGAGAGGTTTACGCCTCGATCGCGCTGATCCGCCCGGACCGCACCGGTAAGCCCCTCGCCCCGAGCGGGAAGTTCGTCCGGGCGAAAGACCGTGCGCCGAAAGACGCCGAGTTCCGCCGCACCGAGGAAACCGCCGCCCCGAAGCAGGAGGATGACGACCGATTCGACTGGCAGCGGGTCAAGGTCCACGTCGGAAACCACAAGGGACTCGACTTGGGCGACCTCGACCGGCCGGCAGTCAATGCGCTCATCGAGCGGTGGCTGCCGAAGGCGAAAACCCAGGAACGCACCACGGCCGACGACCGCAAACTGATCGCCGCCCTTGAAGCCGCCGACGCCGAAATCCGCGGCGAGGACGACATCCCGGACTCCAACCGCGCGTTTTGATCACCATGAAAACGATCATATTCGATATCGAAACCGGTCCCCGACCTCAGAACGAGCTGGATGCCATCCGGCCCGAGTTCGAGGCACCTCGCACCCTCAAAGACCCGGTGAAGATCGCCGCAGCCATTGAGGAAAAACGCGAGGAATGGCTGGGCAAAGCCGCCCTGTGCGCAAGCACGGGGCGGGTGGTCGCCATCG
>Ga0247835_1002733_pt1 | contig 17924 bp, 7 predicted proteins | sample LaCtaG_3_FD_189912 | JGI IMG/M metagenome (GOLD analysis project Ga0247835, IMG submission 189912) | Freshwater microbial communities from meromictic Lake La Cruz, Castile-La Mancha, Spain - LaCruzMarch2015_13.5m | ecosystem: Environmental > Aquatic > Freshwater > Lake | place: Spain: Castile-La... | reverse complement strand
GGGCCTATATTTTACAGGCAAGAAAGAATTGGCCTTCAAGGGGTACCGTTTACTATTCTTAAATTCAGATCAATGTATGAAAATGCTGAGCATGGTGGGCCCCAACTTTCTAAAGATGAAGACAGCCGATGCACACCCTTTGGCGCTATTATGAGAAAATGGAGGCTCGATGAATTACCTCAATTCTGGAATGTACTCATTGGTGAGATGAGTTTAGTGGGTCCCCGCCCTGAGCGAAAATTTTATATCGACAAGATTATGGAGCAGGCGCCTCATTACCGTCATCTGCTTAAAGTAAGACCCGGTATAACGTCCTGGGGTCAAGTCAAATACGGCTATGCTTCAGATGTGGATCAAATGATCCAGCGCCTTAAATATGATATCCTTTATTTGGAAAACAGATCTATTGCGCTGGATTTTAAAATTATGTTTTACACTTTAGTGGTACTCGTTCAGGGTACGGGTAAGTGATGATTAAAAGGAATATTTTTTGATTAAAGTCCAACCTCTATTAACGAATAAGCGTAAAGTTTCCTTTTAAAGGAATAGATCCCTTATCAAGTTGAACAACATACCAATAAACACCGGTACTGGCACTGTAACCGTTTATATTTCCATCCCAACCCTCGAAATTACCATTGTACTCCAATAGTTTTCTCCCATTCCTGTCTAAAATTATGACTGTACCTTGAGGATAAAGCGTGTTAAAATAAGGAATTTCCCAAATTTCATTTTTACCATCACCGTTTGGAGAAAAAAACTTTGGCAAGGTGACTGGAAGATTCTCTACTAAAAGATTTATTTCGCAAGACTTACCACCGATGTTAATTAATATACTTGAAGTACCCAATTGTTCAGGTAAACCATCTAAATTAAAACTAAGTGTTCCTCCATTCCGTTTTAAAGTATCTGAGTTAAACCTGGCATTTAAGCCTCTTATACCTTCACTTTTAAATACTTGAGAAGGTTCATATTTTTGGTTCCCCCCCAGATAGGGCAAATCTAGTTTTCCACGGTATGGAACTTTGGAATAAATCTTATTGGGCAGGTAAAATGACTTTGAACATAATATGGAATCCACTTCTGGTTTTTCTAAACTCACGTTGAATGTTATCTCACATGGCTGCCTAAAATCGCAATCAGCTCTTCCAAAATCTATAGAGAATTTTGCAGTTCCCTCTTGAAGAGGAATGCCGCTAATATCAAATTCCAGAAATCCATCGCCCTTTATCAAGATTCCTTGCTTAAGTTTCATGGAAAGACCAGTTACTCCCACTGATTTTATTGTCATGGAGTCAAACTGCAACCCATTACCACCAGTATAGGGCATACGTAAGGTGTTTTGATAAAGATCATTGGCATTGGGAAGTACTAAGGAAGAACTTGTATATGCAGAACAATTCAAGCTCTCAACCCGGGGTATCGTATCTGGTTTGACAATTAAAAGGAAGGTATCATTTATGCCGGGACAGCCGTTAATTTCAGGGGTTACAATTATCCGTGCGGAATCCCTTATATTTTTGGTGTTTGAACTAAAAAAAGGAACAATATTGCCACTTCCTGAAGCTACCAAGCCGATCGCTGAATTATTATTTGTCCATTTAAACATTATATTTCCGGCCTTGGAATTAATACCTCCATTAGCTTGTTTTAAAAAAATGGTATCAGTTTTTATACCTGTACAATAGGTGAAATCCTGAATCTTTTCCAACGTAGGATATGGTTTTATCGCATCATCCGAATCGTCACAATCCAGTTTATTCGTCACATAATTTGTGGGTATGTTTGCTTCACATATTTTTAGACTGTCGGTAGCATCACCAAATCCATCCCCATCTGCATCTTTATAATACGTTACCAGTTTTTCCGCTTTTACATAAAGTAAAAAGGTATCGCTTACGCCAATACAACCATTTAATTCAGGAGTAACAATAATCTGTGCGCTATCGGTAAAAATCCTCGTATTAGTGGATAAAAAAGGCGCAATAGTCCCACTACCCGAGGCGCCGAGTCCGATAGAAGTATTATTGTTTGTCCATTTATAAATAGTATTACTCGACATTGAATTAATCCCATTTGTTCCTCTTTTTAAAGTAATCGTATCCGATAAAATGCCATTACAGAGGGTGAAATCCTGAATTTTTGATACGGTAGGATATGGTTTTATCGCATCATCCCTATCATCACAATCCAGTTTATTCGTTACATAATTTGGAGGTATGTTTGCATCACATATTTTTAAACTGTCGATAGCATCACCAAAACCATCACCATCTACATCTTTATAATACGTTACCAGTTTTTCCGCTTTTACAAATAGTAAAAAAGTATCACTTACGCCAATACATCCATTTATTTCAGGGGTAACAATAATCTGTGCACTGTCTGCTACATTTTTAGCATTCGCCGTCAGGAATGGCGCAATAGTCGCGCTACCCGATGCGCCGAGTCCAATGGAAGTATTATTGTTTGTCCATTTATAAATAGTATTACTCGACATTGAATTAATCCCAGTTGTTCCTCTTTTTAAAGTAATCGTATCTGATAAAATGCCATTACAGAGGGTGAAATCCTGAATTTTTGATACCGTAGGAAATGGTTTTATAGCATCATCCTTATCGTCACAATCCAGTTTATTCGTCACATAATTAACTGGCGCATTCCCACTAGCTATTGTTTGACTAAAAGAGGCATCTCCAAATCCATCACCATCAAAATCCCTGTAATAAGTAAATAAATCAGTATTATTTGAGGTAACCCAGAATGATGTAAAAGTGACTGATTCTAAAAATGGCCTGGAGGCAGAACCCAGTTTTGGCATACTACAATCTCTTGCGATAAATTGAAAATCCATTTTACCAACCCATGATGTATCTACAATCTGAAGTTGAACCAAGTTGTTGCTGTCGATTACTGGCTGTAAAGGAGAAAGATTTATTTCAAAAGGGTTTTCAACGCTTCCGCGAACAGCAGAGGAGATGTAAGGTATTTTTAATGGGGAAATAAATAATATTTTAAGTGCTCCACTATAAAAATGAAAGGAAATTGTCCCAACGGATTGTTGACTCCCAATACCTAAAAAATATAAAACCTGACCATTAATAACTTGAGGTTCAGCAACTCCTCTTAACTCACCGTCTATAAAAGCTGCCAACCTATCATCTGGGTGATTAAATGGCAGAATTGGCGTATAAATGGATTTTGCAATAAAGGTCATGCTATTTAAGAAAGTCTGTTGGACGTTCCATACTGGCATGGTGTCAGGTTGATTTGTTTTAGGTAAAATAGGTGTATATTCAAAAGACAGACAATCCCCTTGATATTTATTTTCAAAATCCGGAAGAGAAAAAGTTTTAAAAACGTTTCCTTTTGTAATTCCCTGTCCAGGAATACTATCCCAAACTGGTCGAACAGGTACTTTCAAAACATTTAATTTTATTTGTTGTATTGCATTGTTTGCATTGATGGTTTGTTCAACGGCTTTGATTTCAATCACACCAGAACCAATAAATCCAGCCCTTGGAGAAATTACCAGCTTATTACCTGTGATGACAGTTAAAAAATCAGGGTGAGGCGTAACAGACCACGATACAGAATCATCATCAGGTTGATTTAATATTAGTTGCAAATCAATGGTATCAAATGGAATATTTTCAAGGGTAAATTTTTCCTCTATTGAATCAATAGAAATCGGTGCATCTCCACTACTAAATAAAGTAACTTCATAAGGATTTTCATAATCCCCTATTGGGGCTTGGGCAACAAACGGCAAACTATCCTTAACTTCATAGACTTTATTTGAAAGAGCATGATAAATTTTTATGCTGATGGGTTCAGCGGTCAAAGAGGAATAAACGGTTCCATAATGTCGAATATCATTTCCAATTTTAGTAGGAATTGAAATACCTCTTATTTGAGACCCTACAAAAAAGGCAATAGTATCCTCTAATGAAGCTGAAATTTGCCCATCAAATCTTATTACAGCGGTGACACTAGTGTTAAAACTAAATAAGGCTGGATTAGGTAGTACCCAACCTGGTTTTTGTGCAATAATTAACTCCGAAAAGAGAAAAACACTTATAAATAGTAAAAGAACCCTGCCATTAAATTTAACAAAACGCATATTTTTCTATTTGGAAAAATTAAAAATAAATTATCTGACAGATACTATACTTAGCAATCTACTCATAGCCATTTGTATAAACCTAAATAATTATTTAATGAAAATTCATTGACTTTCAAATGAATCTGTCCATTTATTTGAATGCTAAATATCAAATAAAGTGAAGGGTAAAAATAGCTTCAAAAAAGAATTGGCAGCATTGGTGTTAAGAAATGGCAGTATTGAACACTAAATCCTATCTGGAGAACTACTCATTCTACAATCTCTTTGGAAATCGCTGGGTAAAATACCATAATTTTTCTTGAAGCAACGGGAGAAATAACCATTGGTCAAAAATCCATTTTCTTTTATTATTAGCCCCAATGGTTTGTTCGGTTGAACTTGAATGGCTTCATAAGCCTTTTTTAGACGAAAACTAAGTAAAACCTCATTTGGAGAATTTCCCATTACATCTTTGACTTTCCTATACAAAGTTCGCTCACTCATAAAAAGCAGTTGTGCCATTTTTGCTATATCAAGGTCGGGATCTGTATAATTCTCTTCCATTACCTTTGTAAACGCCTCATTAATTTTTATGGATAAATCATCTGTTTTATTTAAGGTAAATTTATCTTCAGATGCGTCTATGACTGGCTCTTTGGCAAAAGAAATAATTCGCCAACCCGTTATTTCTGGAAAAAGCATTAAAAATAAAGCGCCAAATACTGCACTTACAAAAAAGGTATAATGACCTAATAACTGAAAATTTAATGGGAATAGCCAATAAAGAGCGTAGGTAATTAGTATTAATATCGATGTAACAAGTAAAAGTCTTGTTGACCATTTTAAAAATAAACCAAAAAGCCTATTCTGTGGTATATCACTATGTTTTATGTCTTTTAAAAATGGTATAATCAACTTATATCCTAAAATAGAATAAGAAATAATCAAGATACACTTGAAAATGGTATGAGTTCTTTGGGAAAAGTAACCCCAATCCACATCCATGAAATAGGTTTGAGGATGTTTTGAATAGAGAATTCGTTTTTCCTCCGCTGAAAGTAGAAAAAATGGAAGCAGTTCAAAAAAATGAAGAATAAATGGAATCAAGTGGACTAAATTTTTGAATCTGAACTTAAAGTCCCCGTTGACCGTAGTAGATAAAAATAAATAAAATATTGGGCCATATAAGTACCCGACTAAAGATCCGGTTTTAAAAAAATGAGGTAATAAATACATAGTACCTCCTACACGAAAATGTGTAATAAACATTTGATATGCGAAAAGCATATAAAACACACCCAGAAACTTAAAATTTGCAGACACTTTCCTTGAAATTAAGGAAATACCGTTAAATAATAATAAACCACATAATATGGTATAAACCCAGGAGTACATGTTACTTTTTTTGGAATTAATTATATAAAACCATTAATTAATTATATAATTTTTAAAGTTATATGGCTTGAATTTACGGAAAAATAAATTTATACTTATAAAAAAAGCTAACATTTTTAATAATTATTAATCTAACTTTATACAAAGCACTATTAAATAATACATTGTATTAAACAAAGAAGATATCGTTCAAATAAACTTTACTTAGTTGAAAATAAGTAATAATTGCCGAATTTTGAACCAAACAGGAAAATTAGGTATATAAAATATAAAAATCACCCTAAAATCAAGATTTTTTATTGGCAACTTTTGGTTTTGCACTTAATTGGTAGGCAATGAAAAAGATATGATCGCCAACATAGGCATTATTTCCAGATACAGGAAAATCAAATTGGTATCCCAGTGAAAAAGGATGTTTTGAAATGAGGGCATTTAACCCCACTGATTGATTTCCTGATATAGTTCGATAAGTGAAACTTCTACTGAATGGCGTTAGACTGAAACTAGAACCATTATTTGAAATATATCTGATTTCACTCATAATATCCAATTGAAAATCTGCATTTTTCTGCGTTCTGATTAACATTGCTGGGCGAATTAGCCAGTTTTCTTTCACTTTCCATTCCATTCCTGTCGAAATGAATACAGTAAATGCACGTTGCAAATCATTTTCTTCTCTATAAACTGTATTTTCCCACGACATCAAGTTGTAAACCGAAACGCCCAAATTAAAACCATGTGAGAAGAAATTAAATCCAACATTTACATTTGGACTTATGTCATTGAATTTGGTATCATCATTGAAAATGTCATCATCTGAACCTTCCCCTATGAGATATTGTCTATCCATACTAAATTGGTTCATGTTAGCCGAGAGTCCAAAAGAAAAACCTGATGGTTTTTCTTCATCCTTTTTAGTGGTTAGGATATGATAGGCAAAAGTAGATTCAAAACCCATAAAAGAACTTGGTCCATTCTCATCTTTAAAAAAATTGAAACCTAAGCCTGTGGTATTTCGCAAAAATGGATAATCTATAGAAATAGCCTGAGAATTAGGACTATTTTCAAAATCAACCAATTGTTTTTTATAAATAACACCCACATTTCCATTCCCTTGGCTACCTGCTAAAGCAGGATTTGTTAGGTATGGCTTGAAAAAACTTTGATTCTGGAACAAGAAATTCTGTCCATAACTTGTTATAAACCAAATTTGCATCAAAAAAAATATACTTATTCTCATTTCATCCAATCAATAGGTTTAAAAAGATAATTTATGGGATGCCTACCTCAAAGCGACAGGCATCCATAAAATTTATCTGAGTACTTCAATTTTTGAAATCCTCAGTCCATTCTTTCCTTTTACTGTTATAACATACCACCCAGAAGGTATATCTGAAGTTATCTTCCATTCTATCTTATTGGCCCCTATATTACCATCAAAGTCAGTTTGCCAGACTTCTCGTCCAAAAGCATCTGTTACTTGAATTGAAAGTGCTTCTTTATCCTCTAGGTTAACTTGAATAAATGCCATTTCTCCAGCTGGATTAGGATACACCTCAATTTGTTGATTTTCCCTTGAGAGATTAGTTAATGCGGTAGGTGTGGATATAGTAAAAACATGGGGCTTTTCAACAAGACCAGCAATGGTATTATTCTTAAAAAGAACCAATTCTTTTAGTTCAAAAACCTTTGATTCGGAAGCATCGAAATATTTAAATTTGATGGATTGGCCGTCAATGTTTGAAAACACAGTTAGAAAAACAAGATAGGCATCAAGTGCTTCCACATAAATCACTTTACTACTACCTCGAAGTTCGTCTTTGTAAAAAGCACCTACCTCATCGCCTTCTTCAAGAATATTTGCTTCTCCAAACCGCTCAACCAAAGCTATAATATTCATACTTTGTTCATAACCTTCCGGACTAACTTCCCAATAATTAAAATGACTTGGAACGCCCAGGGCTAAAGGCAATTTAGCTTTCTCGACCCTATTATTTTGCAGGTTATTCCCCGTTGTTTTTGGATAAACAAGTGTGCCTGGGTTATTTAATTTTAAAAGATAGCCATTTGGTGAACTCATAAAAGTCAGATTACCTAACCACCCAACCCCTGAAACATATTGGGCAAAAGTGAACTGCCCTTTGACTAAATCGCCATTTTGAGGCTTTATAGAAGCTAAGGCAGTGGTAACTGGCATGCCCCTTTGGGGTAAAAATCCAATCCAGTTCCAGCCACTAACCACTGGGATAGGGGTAGTTGGATCAAGAGGTGAACCCAATAAAAGGAGGGAATCGATAGCGGTAGATTGGTATTGATACATGGACAGATGGGATAAACTTCTAAGACTACCCGCCCATGAAGACAAAGAACTTGAATAAGAACTAAATGCGGTTTGACCTTTGATTAATGCACCTTTAGGATTTCTAATTGATTCCAAGGCCTTATTAACGGTAGAATCTGGTAATCCAACATTATAGGAAATCCAATTCCACCCAATTTGTATGGGTATCTTAACCAATAATAAATTATTGGTTCGTAATATTTGAGGTTGAAGCGGTGAACCTACCAAACCATCCGGTTCAAATTTAAAAGTTTCTACTGTTTTACCAAATAATTTGCAAGCTGAAGCATCCCAAACTTGAAATTTCACGGTATCACCTGCTGACACATTGCTATAAACAGTCATAAAAACAAGGTGTTTTTTAAGCTCCTGATTATATTGAACACGGCCAAGACCACGCAACTCCCTACCAATAAAAGCAGCCACAATATCCTTTGGATCATTTGATACCGTTCCATCAATATTGAGTTCAAGGGTCATATTCATTGAGAAACTATAACCTTCCCGATTTAAATTCCAGGCTGGGTCTGGACATACAACCCTGAAATCGAGATAAATAGGTTCAGAGCCTTGTGCGCTTTCTGCAAAAATAGTATCTCTGTATTGTCCAAGCGCTGTGGAATTATCAAATTCAAAGGTGACTAATTGAAAAGCACCAGGTTGAAGCGTACCAATTATTGGCAACACTTTGACCCAACTGGGAAGACCCTTCAATTCATAGTTCTGAGGTTGACCGCCACTATTTACCAATTTACGGGTAACCGTGACCGTTTCCTCTTCCAACTTAATTACATTTACCTGATCTTCACTCCATTGTACAGGATTTCTATCTACAAAGAATTCCCATTTTTTTCCAAGGAACATATTTCCGGCCAGATCTGCAATATTATTGACCTGAACACGCAAGGTTCTATTTTCTATGAATTTATTTGGAACATTGGGAATAATGATAATTTTATCATTACTACATGATACGACGGCATCTATAATCGTGCCCGTTGCAGCATCATAAAGCCCTATATTGTTATTATTAAAAACATCTGCTTGCAGTAAGCCATCGCACTTTATCTGTTCATTAAAAGTAATACTTATTTCGTCCCCGATGGATAAAACACCGTCAATAGGCTCTGGAGTACCAAATACTTCTGGTGCCTGTCGTTCAAACCTACCTACAATAACTGTAGAAATGCCTGCGTTTAAGCCCCCTATACATTGAGTAAGTGCCCTTATTTCATATTCTCCGTCTTTAAGCCCTAAAGTACCCCATTTAACAATTTTGAAAACATCATTATCTAAATCTGCTTTTAGCACCTCTGTAATATTAATCCAGGCACCATCTCCTTGTTTCCGTCGATATTGAACTCTAATCAATTCAAGATCAGGATCATCTCGTTTAAACTCATTTAGGGTAATAAGCATGGTATCACCAGAATTAGGTGTTAAAACCCAGTTTTGTAAAGGAAAACCAAGATCAATAGGGCTGCATGGCTCCAGGAAATAAACATCAAACTCCATATCCTCGTTAAATTCCGGATCAACGTCAATACTCAAACTACCCGCACGATCTGATTCACAATCTGAAAAAAGACTTACGGATAAATTTTCATAGGTAAACGCTTCTGGTCCTCGGAACACGGTCATTACAACTTCTACACTTTGTCCAAACGGGACGCCAACATTCAGAGATTCCTGGCCATTGAACAAAATGACTGCTCCAAGAGGGTTGCTTTCCTGAGAACTTGCTAAAGAATAAGACTTCGATTCTTCAGATTGACTTTTATTTCCAAGTTTCAATTTGAAAATGGCGGGTTCATTCATAGGAACATTTATGGCAACCTGCTTGTCAGCAGCAAGATCAACACCCTCTCTAGGCTGGGTATTTGGTTCATACGGACATTGCGTTTGTCCACTCACTGTTTCAAAAACCGGCGTACCATACGTTTTATCCTTTTTTATATTAACCGTAAAATTATCACCTATATCATCGTCCGACAAGACATAACCAACGGTGCGAGAATCAACGGTAGTTTTTGTTGTATCTTTACTTTCTTCCTTTGTCCAACTAATGGCAAGTCCGGTAGAAGCACCAACACCATTAACCGTTAATCCAAAAGCCTGCGAATAACCATCACTAAAATTTTGAACCCAAGAAGTAGTTTTAGATTTACTATTTTCCGTCGTTTCTGACTCCTCATATACTACCCCTGCATCAAAAGAAAGATTTTTAGAAAATACAGATTCCTTTTTCTGTTTTTCATTATCGGCAATGATACTTTCCCAGGTTTTTACACCGGTAGTATCTCCCAAAAGGGTAAGGGAAGGAATAATATTATTTTTAATATGATATTCTGTATATAAGAAAGTCGTTGCAAATCCATCAGGAAACATAAACATCCCCTTATCCAGATAGAAGGTACAGTTTGCAGTATCATATAATAGTTCGTCTGTTATTCCGTATAAAAAGTTCATTGCACCACCAACATACACATCACCACCCATTTCACCGCCGACAATTATATCATTATCACTGGTAGAAATGGTTCGGGTGGAGGTTATACACATTTCCATCTCCTCAGAAGCAAGATTAGTCACATTACTACTAAAGGTATATCCAAGGTCAGCTGTGGCATCAATAGAGGTTCCAACAGAGAAAAATGGGGTTCCAGCTTCTAATTCAATATCCGGCCCTAAAGATAAAGTCACATCTCCTTCTGTGTCTTTGGCATCTGTAGCTGAAAACGCCCATGTTTCGCAGACGGTTTGTCCCTCTTCAATATAGGAATAGGAGGCGTCACCTGGAGGATCTCGTAAAATAATAAAAGGGATACTCGGCGATGATGAGGTAAAGGTAGTCTGCCGTGGCCTTCGACCAAGAACTACAGCTTTCAATAAAGCCGTTGATTTCTCTCCATTTGAAGTAGCCGTCACCTGAAGTTGCTTAAAATAAGGTGCGACAATATTGGGCGCTTCTACTCTGAATGAATGTACCAATGATCCACCTGACATCAAGGTGTCAAATTGAGGCAGACTGGCAATATCATTATTAATAGTAAGTAAGGCGTTCTGCAAATAGCATTTCCCTCCATCATATTGTTCAAAGACTCTGACAGTGGTTTTACTTCTTTGAAGCATATCTAACATAGGATCACCACAAAGATTTGTATCAAGGGGAGTAAGTTCCACATTAGGAGGAGCTAAATAAATAAAATCAACAGTATCATTAGCCATTTTAAGACTGACCGTTTGTCCGCCTAGTTTTTGAAAAAAGTTATAGATGACTGGATTGCTATGTTCTATGACAGTCAATGTAACAGAATCTGCCGGTATCCCATCAAAAGTAAATTTACCGTTCTCTGAAAGCTGTATTACTTTTTCAAAACAACCATTAAGGGTAGAAATTTTAACTTTTGCTATTGCTCCTGATGGAATGATAGATTTACGGCAAATTCCACCTGCCATTTGTCCAGTCACAATGCGTTTAACCTGATTACGGAATAAAATTCCTGACGTAGGGGCGGCGATATTTGGAATTTCCCAGGTAGCTGGAAAGAAAGTATGATCTTCAAATTTTGGGGTTAACACAATTTTTTTTCCAGGTTCAAAATCAGCAGAGAAACGCCCTTCACTATTTGTAAAAATTTGCGGTATATTTGATTTTCCGTTCACCAAAATTTCAACTTTTGTCTGAAAGCAGTTTGTATTTTCAAACCTTACATAACCACTTACAGGAATGGTACTTAGATCAGTAAAGTCAACTTTATCGGCACTTGTATTACTGGGATTTAGTGTAACTACTGAAACAGCGGGTGAAAAATCGTGAGGCAAAGTCTGTATGATAGACGTAACTGTACTCCAACGGGCACCAAAAACCTGTCCATCTCCAGTCAGGGCAGTACCAATATCTTTCAGAGAAGTTCCCATTCCCTCGTTCAGATTAAAATAAGAAACAAGAGAAGTATCCGTTACTCCTGTTCCATCACTTGCATATTTTTGAATGGTGTTTAAAGGTAACATTTGAGAAAAGAAGGCTACTTCATCAATCAAACCAGTAAAATAATCAGCATGGGTATTGGCATTTACAGTACGCGCTCCCATTCTCCAGGGAAGACCAGTCCAGTTTGTGTTAGGAAAAGACCTGGCTCCATCAAGTATTCCGTCCTTATAAAAAGTCACGGTCAAATTTGAGCCAACCCTTTGCAAGACGAAAGCAAGGTGATGAAAGCCAAGCCCCAGGCTACCATATTGCTGCGTTGTACTTCCTACCATCACTTCAATATTTCCCGCATTTAAAAATACGGCAAATTGATTGACACCCGCATTATCAGCTTTACTTAAAATCACCTGTTTACCACTTAAATCAAAACCATTTATTGACGCAGTAATGGTTGCACTATCTCGTAAGGCAAAATTTGTCAGTCGTGCATAATCTGAATTGGAAGCATTAAACTCAAGAGATTGGTTGAAATAGAAATTTTTTGAAGGGCTGACATTAAATGTAGTCCCAGCACCATAGTTAACACCAACTATTTTATAAAATCCATTTTCATTACTCACTGCAGCATTAACGACGTCAGGTATATCGGACTTATCCCACTCAGGGCCACAAAAATAAAGCTGGAGACGATTCCCTGTCAGATCAAAAGCCTTATTTCCCACTCCTTCATCAAATTTCCAGTAAGCTACGAGACCTTTAGTATCAGAATTTCCAGATTGTTTCATAAACATTTGAACCTCAGTCTGCGCAAGCTGTCGATCAAAAAATCGTAGTTCATCCAGTCGTCCCTTAAAAAAACGGGAGGCTGTGGGGGTCTGTCCTAAAAATAAGGCAATACTATCAGAAGAAATAGTGGTAGCAGTTGATCCAACTAAATTACCATCGACATATAATAATAAGGCATTTCCGTTATAACTGGCTGCGATATTATGCCAGTTGCTTTCTGTTCCAACCGGGAAAGTAAAATTTAGTTCCGTTTTTTGGCTACCTCCCTTTCCCACACCAAAACGTACCCCTTTACCTGCTGCTGCGGGAAGAGTGTGTAGCCACCAATTTTTGGATAGGTTACTACCCATATCTAAAATCGCTGTATTATCATTTGAACTATCTAATTTTATCCATGCTGATATAGTAAAATTAGATTTGGGAAATTTCGGATTATGTTGGGTAAAGGCCATATCGTCACCAGAAAAGCGAAGAGAAGAGCCTAACGTAGGTGAAATGGTAACGACCGTTTCTACTACGGGATTTCCCGTGGATGACGTGATTCTTCCCGTCACTACCCCATTAGGATTTACATGACCCAAAGCTGAAGATCTGTTTCCTTCGCCGGAAGAATTAATACCACTGACAGAATAGGTATAAAACGTTCCCGCGATGACGTTGAAGTCCATAAAAGAATAGGTTTCTCCATCCAAAGTAGTTAGTAAAGAATTATTCCGGTACACCTTGTAAGAAGTTGCAGCCGGACTCAGCGGATCAGGTGTCCATTTTATTTCAATACGATCTTCCAGATCCCCCTGACTTGCTACCACGGAAGGAGGTTTTGGCGGCATGGTAAAACCAGCCCAGAAACCATACCCCCCTTTGACACCTGAGCCAAAGAAATTACCTGTTACGGTCTGTCCCACTGTGGCACTGAGCTGAATCTTAGTATTTACACTATTGGAGATGCTTCCATGATTAAAAAAGGTCCGCCCGATATAATAATCATCAACACTTAATGTCTCGCAGTTTGGACTCGCTTGTGCGCCCATTTTTGTGGGTACAAAAAACAGCCCTAAACACACAAGGAATAGAAGGTTAATTAAATTTTTCATACATTTTTTACTTAAAGAAATATTAAACGGACTATCTCACCCAAATCTGGATATTGCTAATACCATAACTTTCGTCATTTCCGTTGCTATCACTGTCTGTGCCAAAAATAACCCAAAAAGAATCATCTGTCATCTGGGCAACCATTTCAGCTCGAATATTGTAATCAGTGGCAGCATTGGTGAAAAAATTACCATAACCAGTGCTTCGAAAGGCAGCATTAAACCTAGGTTCAACCGTTTGGTACCAACCTACTTGTAATACTCCAGAAGTTTGGTTAGCTCCATCAAATGGATTCTTTCTGGTACCGAAAGCGCCATAACCAAACTCAGGGGCATCCCAGGAATCAAAAAAATGGAAGGTAAAAACCACCTTTACCATGGTATGAGGCGTACCACCTAAATTAAACTGTTTCACTAGGGTGTTTTTACCATCTTGGATAGGCCGCAAAATCCAGGGACTAAAAGTTCCTTCCGGCTTAAATCGCTCCATAACTCTACTAGCTGAACTATTCCAGTTCTCTGTACATTCCCACTCTTCTGAATTCGTAGTGAAGTTATCTTCTTCAACCAATCTCCAGGTAGATAAACCATTATACTTAACCGACTGTCCTGGAGGTAAATTTACTCCTTGGGAAAGATGTCCACTAAGATCAGGAATAGATATTTTACTACCATTAAAAGTTATGGCCGCAGTATTCGTTCTTGTCTTCATTACTATTACAGCAGTATCTTTACCCTCTATCGTCATTCTTGAAGTACCTGTGTTATTCTTTACATGCATTATGGCATTGGTATCAGGTGAAGTAGTTCCTAATCCAACGGTTCCTGTTGATGGAAATATATTACTCTGCCCTATAAGAGAGAGGGTGTAGGGTGATGCTGTCAAACGTAATCGCGGTGAGACTTCCGCCCCGCCATCAACGGATATACCTAAAAAATAAGGTTGGTCAAAAGGAATGGTAAATGGGTTTATTAAACCCAGGACGGCCCCATATACTCCAGAAGTAACATCCATGTTATCGTGTGTTTCCGACCAGATATTCGTTCCACCCGATGAGGTAGTATAAAGTCTAAAAGTCATAGTGTAGGTACCATCATCAAGATTTGCTCCGGTTGATTTTCGTACGATACCCTGAATATTTAAGGTAGCCTGACCGCAAACTTCCGCTGAACTCAGCATCAAACAAATAAGGCATATAAGTTGTAATATTTTTTTCATAGTCTTTTTATCACTTAAATAAGCATTAATTTACCCATCAATCAACGAACCCAAATCTCTATATTAGAGATACCATAGCTTTCATCATTGGAATCACCATCTAAGGTTGAACCAAAAAATAACCAAAAATTATTGGCCGTATGCCAGGCTGTCATCTCTCCTTGAACGCCAGCGTCAGTTGCACTGGAAGAACCAAAATAACCTGGATCTGATGAAAAACCGTCCGGACTAAATTTTAATGGTGATTGATTGTACCAGGCCACATAAAAATTTCCATTTTGTCGCCCATCAGCTACAAAAGGATTTTGCTGAGTGGCAAAGGCAGCCCATGCGCCCTCGTCGGCATCCCATGAATCCAAAAAATGATACGTAAAAACAACTTTTATCATGGTGTGCGGAATATTAGTCAGATTATATTCCTTTTTTAGCACATCATTTCCATTCTGGTTTGGTCTTAAAATATTACTTTTACTAAAAGGGGTATTAGGAATACCGCGTTGAATCGTTTTATTTGTGGTGTTGAACCAATCTTCATGGCATACCCAACCATCATTCCCAGTGCTGAAATCATCACGATCCACAAGCCTCCAATCAGCAAGTCCATTATATTTTATTGCAGCCCCTGGTGGAAGTTCCAGATTATTCTGAATTGAAATATCAAGATTCCTAATGGAAATTTTTGAACTATCAAAACTTATGCTTCCTACAGCTGAATTACTTGCCCTTTTTAACAACAGTTCTGCACGCTGACTACCATCAATAATCAAGGTTCCGGTTCCATTTGTTTTACTCAACTGGAGGGAGTAAGCCAAAGTATCTGGCACGCGGGTGCCAACACCGACGGTACCTGAACTGGGAAACACATTATCCTTTCCTGTAACTGAAACAGCATAAGGGGAATTCCCCAAAATAGCTCTGGGGGCTAGTTCAGCCCCCCCATTCACTGCCGCACCCAGATAATACCTTTTATTAAAACTCAAATTCAATGGAACTATACTCCCAAGGGAGGCTTCATATAATCCATTCTGTACCTGAACTCGTGGTTGTACTTCTGTCCAGACCGCTTGTCCACCTACTTCCACTTCATAAAGTTTAAAAGTAATGGAATGAAATCCATTGTCAAAGGGCTTACCTGTAGGTTTCTGAAGGGATCCCTGCATTCTTAATGATGCCTGACCAGACAAAAAAAGAACACTACCAAACAGTAAAACAGCTAAATATTTATACCTCAAAAAATTTCTGCTTTTTATCATTACTTTAAACATTTTTTAAGTCCATATAAATTTTGTTTACAAATTGAAGTAGGTTGAATAGGCCCATTCATTTATTTTACCCAAATTTCAATGTTGCTGACACCAAAATTCTCATTGGAAGTTCCTTCATTTAGATTTGAACCGAAAATGACCCAAAATTTATTAAGGCTTGTTTCGGCAATCATAGAGGATCTTAAATTATAATCAACTCCACCTATATTATTATACCCTGCGCCAGAAAAATGCGTATTGAAATCCCCTGTTGGCCCAGGTGCCCTCCACCCTACCTGGAAAATTCCATTTGTGTTATTCGGGGTAGTCCCCGCCACTGAAAATGCGCCAAAACCAAATTCGTCCCTTCCATTTTTATAATCCCAGCTATCAAAAAAATGATAGGTAAAAACTACTTTTACCTTTGAATAAGTACCCGTAAGATTATATTCTTTTTTAAGCACGGGGGCGTTACTACCATCTGCATTTGAAGCTTGACGTATCATAAAACCTTTACTAAACGGGGTGTTAAGGCTAATTCTTTCAATAGATCTCGCTTCGTTCTCCTGCCAGTTTTTAGCAGAATACCAACCTTCTGCATCAGTGTTAAAGTCATCATATTCAATGAGTCGCCAATCAGAATCTGTATTATAGCTAACTGTTTTTCCATTAGCCAAATTTATTCCTTCATCAAATATGAGGTTATAATTGCTGATATAAACCTTTCCTCCATAAAATGAAATGGAAGCAGAATCTGCATCTGCTTTGAATTTTAATCTGGCTGTATCCCGACCTTCCACTAAAATTCTTGATGTTCCATTCGTCTTTTGAACATGCAACTGGCTTTCTGAACTAGGATTTAAAGTACCAATTCCCACACTACCTTGTGAAGGAAGTTCGTTTGATTTTCCTGAAACGGACAAACTGTAGGCTGATGCACTTAACTCTGATCTGGGAATTATTTCTTGTTTGCCCTTCAAGGTGACTCCCAGATAATATGGTTTTGTAAAGTTAAAGGGGGTCCTTGAAGCAGTGAGTGGTGTAATTAACCCAAGGATACTGCTATAAAGCCCTCCAATAATTTCCACCTGAGGCTGAGTTTCAGTCCAGACGGCTTGCCCACCTATGGCAACGTCATAAATATTAAAAATCAGTTCATATTGACCATCCGGTAGTGCAACCCCTGATGAATTTTGAATGGACCCCTGAATACTGAGGCTCAATTGACTAAAAAGATTGCCTATGGAGCAACATAATAAAATACAAAATAGGACTACTCGATTCATTTTATTTAATTGTAAAAATTATTTGGTAATCCTAAATCTTTAGGAATTACCAAGCAATCTGGCTTTTCTAAATAATTGATTCCTTGCTACAGAATGCCCAAAATTGATAAACGATGGCTAATTTTTATTGAAATAAAAGAGTTTGGCAGGATTCGATGGTATAAATGGCAGAATTGTATACCTAATGATTACAGCTTAAATGTATAAAGAAGGAACTGTTTTTTGAATATTTATAACTAACAGCTAAGGGCTAAATAAAAAAGCGCTTTAAATTCATATCCTTTTTGGGAATAATGATTTAAAGCGCTTAAGCATAAAATGATGTTTAGAACTACAAAGTTAATATTATATATGATAATATACAATATAAGAGAAAAGTAAAATTATAAAGAAAAGGCTACTTTAACCTGATCTTTATAATCTAGTTTCTCCCAGGTGAAAAGTTCCACCTCTTTGGTAACTTGATGACCGGAACCATCCTTGAAGGTCAATGTTTTAACCTCGGGAATTCTTCCCATGT
>Ga0247835_1002727_pt1 | contig 17951 bp, 16 predicted proteins | sample LaCtaG_3_FD_189912 | JGI IMG/M metagenome (GOLD analysis project Ga0247835, IMG submission 189912) | Freshwater microbial communities from meromictic Lake La Cruz, Castile-La Mancha, Spain - LaCruzMarch2015_13.5m | ecosystem: Environmental > Aquatic > Freshwater > Lake | place: Spain: Castile-La... | reverse complement strand
CAGCCGCCAGGATGGGGAGGTCGCGTTCATGCACGTGTACACCTCCAACATCATGCCCTCTATCCGCGCGGCGAACGCGAGCGCGATCGACCAGCACCTCGGGGGGACATTCTCCCTGACGATGGAGAAGCTGCTGATCGTCGCGTGCCTGGACGGCAGCATCCAGGAGGAGACAGCCTTCGAACTGGAGCGATCGCCCCACCGCTTCACCAGCGTCGTGATGTCGTCGTCGAGCTCCGGGAACCGCCAGGCCGACGCTGTCGTCGTCGCGTACGCGCCGGAGAGGGCCGCCGCCACGGCGGGGAAGCTGGTCTTCCACTTCTTCGCCGCCGCCGACGCCAACCGCTTTCGGGCGCTGGTGGCAGGGCGTCGTTGACTGTGATTAAAGCGTGCGTGATTTTGCTTTCGCCGCTCGGGTCCATACATAAGAGACGGCGAGCGATCGCTGCGATGATGCGAACGTCGTTTAGCAGCCAGCGCGCGACCGACGTGGCCGAGAGCTACCACCTCCTGCTGGAGCTCCTCGCGTCGGAGCCGTTCCTCCAGGAGTGCCTGCAGATCATTGAGAACACGTGCCTGTGCCGGGAGCTGGAGTTCACCATCGACGGCGAGGCGCAGCCCTCGAAGAAGTTCCGCGCGTTCATCAACCGCTGGTGGTCCCCGTTCCTGCGGGGCGCGATCCGCCAGCAGCACGGGCTCGGGTTCGTGGCGTGGACGGTGCGGACGCTCGCGACCGGCGAGAAGATCCCCGAGGTCCTGCCGCTCGGGACGTTCACGTGGGTGGTCGAGCCCGAGAAGGGCCCGCGGTCCACGCTGCGGTACCGCGTGCAGCTGAGCGGCATCGAGGCCGTGCCGTTCCACGTGACGGAGTGGGCGCAGCCCAGCCTCAACGTGACGGAGGGCTCGATCCTGCACGCCACCGTGCCCACCCCGCTGTCGCATCTCATTGAGGAATATAAGATCCTGCGCGAGACCATGAAGCGCCACCACCACGCCGACGCCTGGAACACGACCGCGCGGATCGTGGTGTCCAACGACCCCAAGGAGTTCAACCACGCGGCCCACGAGAAGGAGGTGTTCGAGACGCTCGACTTCCTCAAGGACGCGATGGAATCAAAGCGCAGGCTCGCGCCCACCGCCGTCGACGAGGCCTTCCTGTCGCGCGGGACCACCAACCACCGCGAGGCCGTCTACACGCTCCCGATCCACCACCACCTCGAGGCCGTGCCGCAGCTCAAGCCCACCACCGACCTCGAGTACCTGCACGTCAAGTTCCGCCACAGCGTCTGCAGCCTGCTCGGCATCCCGTCGGAAATGGTCCTGGCCGACCGCACGGGGCAGCGCGAGAGCCGGGGCGGCCGGTCGACGTCCAGGCTGTTTCAGACCAAGATGATGCGCGTGTGCGAGTTCTTGAAGGGGCTGATGGAGGAGGTTTATGAGGGGATCTACAAGGAGAAGGCCGAGTTCAACCTGCTGGCGATGCCGCGCCTGGAGATCCAGGGGATCGAGGATTTGAAGATCCTGCACGAGATCGGCGTCCTGCAGCCCGACCACACGCTGGGCATCTCCGAGCTGCTGCTGGGGAAGCTGCGGAAGCGGAAGCGGGAGGCGGTGGCGAAGGGAGGAGACACGGATAAGGGCGGGGAGAAGAAAGCGGGGTTCCTTTCGGGGAGTATATAAAAGATCTGTGTCTGGGGTGGGTGTCATGGAAAACAGCTTCGAGGTGCTGCACACGATGGAGAGGCTGGTGTCATCGCTTCTTCAAGCAAGCAGCGGCGCGGCAGAAACGATTCGGCTCGGAGTCCACTGTCGCAAGCTCAATTTCAATGAAGCGGATGCATGGTTTCCATCGTGGGAAACAGCCAATACAAAAGATGATTTCAAGGAAAGAGAAGCGGTATTCACCACATACCCCAAGGTGTCAGTGGTGTTTAAAGGCACTGCTGGTAAACCTGATCAAATATTTGACGGCACTGTCCACGCAGGGTGGGATCTTGCCAAGGTCGACGATGTAAAAAACCCAAACAATAGGTGGACCCTTGTTCATGTCAAAACAACGGCAAACGGCGGTGATCCTGGAAATACGTACGGTCTAGAGTATTCATGTGGTGGTATGCAAATGGATCTCGAGGAAAGAACATACATCAAAAAAGATGCAGAGGCCCTAGCTAAGCAGAGACAGACCGAACACGGAACTGATAAAAGCAAGAAGAAAAACCCCGATGATTATTACGGTGGTGCACCGTGAAAGCTCTTGGAAAGTATCAATCCACCGCCCCACCGCACGCCCTCTGGCGCAGCGCGTCGTCGGCGAGCGTGAAGAGGACGTTGGGCGGGAAGCTGGCGCCCGCGGCCATGAGCCTGGGAGCCCCCGGCGTGACGTCGGAGATCGCGTACCCCACGGCCTCCATGAACTCCAGCATGCGCCGCGGCGAGCACCCCTCGCTGCCCTCCTCCATGGACGACAGCTCGATCACCACGTACCGGACCGTGTGGTGGCACAGGAGGTGGCGGGCGCCGTGGAGCACGGCGGGCTCGTGGCCCTCGACGTCGATCTTCATGAGCGCGACGTTCCTCTGGCGAACGACGTCGTCGAGCGTGACGGTGACGGCGTGATCCTCCCCGTGCGCGCCGATGCGGCCGTTCCCCTGGTTGGTGGCGTGGGTGGCGCCGAGGGACACGACGTCCCCCGCCCGGAACGACGCCGCCGCGGAGACGACGCGGATGCGGCGGTCGAAGCCCGGGTTGCGCGCGATGGAGGCCAGCAGCTTGGCCGAGTTGCGGCCCATGGGCTCGATGGCGACCACGTCGTACCCGAGGGCCGCGGCCATGAGGGTGAAGTAGCCGACGTTGGCGCCCACGTCCACGACCAGCTCGCTCGTCGACGGCGGCAGCAGAACGCGCACCAGCAGGTCCCAGATGTACCGGTCCCAGGGCTCCCTGCCGCCGTGGACGCTGCCGGAGATGAAGACGTCCTGGCGGACCGGGTCGTGCGTGTTGATGTGGAACGCCGGCACGGGCGGGAAGTTCACCACGCCCCAGAAGTCGCGGCTGTAGTTGGTGGGCGGCGGCGGGGTGGTGAAGGCGGGGGCGAGCCTCTTCTGGGAGTAGGGGTCGCCATCGCAGATGCGGGGCGGGGCAGCGGGCGACGGCGGCTTAGGGAGGGGCGGCTTGCGACGGATGAGCAGGGCCTTGGACGCCATCAGCGCCAGGCAAAACGCAAACAGGAGCAGCGAGCAGGTGGCGGGCCTCAGCGGGGACGACGAGGGGCGGGTAAACTTGGCCATTTGGTTGTTGTTTGAGTGGGTTCTTTAAATAAATCCCGAACGAAAGCCTTTAGCAACCCACCACCCGAGCGCTATATACACCCGTCACCCCGCGCGCCACCATGAGCATCGCCTCCTTCTCCCTCCACGCCCCGCCCCCCGAGGCGGAGCAAACCATCCAGAGCATCCTCGCCCCGGGGACCAGCATGAAGCTCATGCCCACGCACTGCCTGTCGTCCCACGGGCAGCTCGAGGGGTTCATGCTGGAGGTGCCGCGCGACGACAAGGGGTCCGTGCTCCCCGTCAACCGGACCATGTTCCACGGGACGTCGCTGTTTGAGGTGGCGTCGTCCGGGAGCGGGGTGATCAACACGGACTTCATGCGGCTGCAGATGAGCGACATGAAGGAGTCGATGCGCGCGCTCCAGGACAGCATCTGCGCGAAGGCAAAGGGCAAGGAGGCGGCGTTCAGCTGCATGCCGGACGTGATCGACACGCTGGGGTCGGTGCGGACGGAGGGCGGGCTCGTGGAGGCGCGGATCGCGCGGACCACCGGGCGGCGGTGCGTGGACTTCCGGAGCTGGGAGCCGGAGCTGCCGTGCTCGATCTCGATCCTCCAGAGCTTCATCCGGTCGTCGCACCAGCGGGACGTCCGGGCGCACAAGCTGTTCATCGCGGTGTCGGGGGGGCTCAACAAGGCCAGCGACGAGTTCTACAACCTGCTCACGGACGTGGGCGCCGAGTGGACGTGCCAGGAGGTCTGCGATTCGGCAGAGGTATGTGGAATTATTCCCCCGCCCACTGGGCCACAGCATCGAACGGCGTGACAAACCGCGCGGGCAGCGTGGGAAGAGCGATCATGGCCGCGAGGTCGGTGTTGAGGCCGCGCGAGTGCAGGGCGAGGGCGATCTCGATCGGGCGCGTGAAGACGGTGGCCTGCAGGCGGTCGACGGTGCGCAGGGCCGCGGCGTTGCCTCCCGAGAGGATGTCGGCGCGCAGCCCCTGGAACGCGCGGTGCACGCTCTCGTCGTCGCCTGCGGCCATAAACATCCGGAGGCGGTCCTCGATCCTGTCGTCGGGGTGGGGTGAGAGTGCGTTGTGGAGCACCAGCGGGGGCGTGCTCGCCCAGGAGAGGTACTGCCCGCGCACGAAGAGGATGGGATCCATCGTGTACCCCATTCGCCGAAACATGTGCGCGGCGTGGTAGGTGAGGTTATGCAGTTTCGCGAACGTTGAGAGAGTGTCATCGCGCAGAAAGCTGCAGTTGGGTGCGCTCGGCGCGCAGAGCCTGCTGACGTCTTGCGCCACGCCGGTGCGCTCCTGGTGAAACAGCTTGCACGCGTACCGGAGCACGTCCGGGCCTAGCCTGTATACGGGTGTATCCGGGGGGTTGTCGATCCACGTTCTCTCTTCCTCGGTGTTCGGGCACAGGCGGAGCACCGGTTCGATGAACTCGGCCATGACAGCGCGGCGAGCGTCCGGCGAGGTTTCGGTCGTTGTCTTCCAGCGCTCGATCGCTGCTGTGTACCCACACTGGAAGCACCCAGCGCCACGGCACGGGAGGGACAGGCCGTACTCAGTGTGCATAGTGGATGCTGGGTTGTTGTTGTGGGGGTTGGTTTATATACACGCGGGACATCGCACAGCAGTATAAAATGTACTTCAGACCTTGGTGATATCAAAGCTACCCAGTTTTAACATTCAGAGCTGGGCGCCGAGTAGTAAACATGCCCTTACTAACAACACTGGGTGGCCAGGTGTGGTGGCTCCGCAAGGCATCCCAGCGAGCCCGGGCGCGCGTGGCGCTGCTGACGGCGGAGCACTTCGGCCTGAAGATCCCGAGCGTCGTGGACCTGTTCTCCTACGACAACTACCGGGTCGGCACGCCCGTGGCCGACACCATCGAGTACAACATCGCCCCCCACGAGGAGCGCGGCACCGTCGAGTTCTACAGCGCGTGCTGCGACACGACCGGCATCACCAACGGCATCGTCGCCCGCATGCACCCCGCCGAGGGCTGCTGGCTGTTCCGGGGGGCGCTCAAGTCCTCGTCGAAGCTCATGAACTTCGGCTCCATGTTCGGGTGCAAGTCCGCGTGTGGCGTCTTCCCCACGCGCAGCGCGTTCTACAAGAAGCACCAGGGGTCGCCGTCGTGCGTCAACGGCTTCGACACGGAGATCGTGGTCCGCAGGGAGAGCGCGCTGCGCGTCAAGGCCGATGGCTTCGTGTTCCAGTGCTTCGACGAGCAGTTCATGGGGAACCTCGCCGCCAACATGCAGTGGGACCGGAACTCGGGGGTCATCGAGCTCGTGCCCATCATCGTGGGGCTGCCGTAAAAAAAACCACGCACCCCCCTTGTCGCGCGCCGCGTTCGAACCCGCGCACCATGAGCCACCACGACGAGAAGCGGTCGTTCGTGCACCAGATCCAGTCGATGATCGAGTGGGTCGACGGCGCGGCGACGCTGCTCACGAAGGAGGAGATCCTCGACAGCCTGCGGGTTCGCGTGCTGGTCATGGCGAAGAAGTTCATCGCGTTCCCCCACTGCGAGAACTTCAGCCTGATGCCCGCGCCGGTCGCCTAGACCCCAAACACCGTGGTGCGCAGCAGCAGGGGCTGCATCCGGGTTTCCACCGCCGGCACCTCGTCGTCGCTCATCGCCACCACCACCCGCGGCACGTCCGCCAGCACGGGCGCAGCGACGACGTCCTGCTCCGCGAAGTCCAGCTCCAGCTCGTCGTCGTCGATCACGTCGTCCGCCAGCGAGGTGCCCACGGGCTGCCCGAGGAGCGCCGAGATCTCCTGCACGCTGGACACCGTCTCGTGCATCTCGTCCATGGCGGTCCTGGCGTCCTTGAGCCCGACGCCGCTGCTCCTCATCGCGCGCAGGAACGTCTGGTTGATCTCGTGGTTGCTGACGGCGTCCAGCTGCGCGAGCGCCGACTCCCGGTACCGCTGGAGCTGGAGCTGCTGCGTCTGGAGCCGGCGGTGCTCGAGCATCCGCTCGCGAAACAGCTTCCGCTGCGCCGCCGCCTTGTGCCGCCGGGCGTCGGCGATGCACTCGCGGTGCAGAAGCTCCAGCTGCGCCTGCCGCATCGACAGCTGGTCAAGGAGCATCTCAATCTGCATCTTCGCCGTCGCGGCGCCGCTGGGGTTGAACGCTCGCGCCATCCACACCTCCGACACCATGTCGCAGAGGCACGACCACATGCGATGCGGGTCCGAGCGCCACACGCATATACGCGCCTTTCGTGGATGGCGGTGATCCAGCCGTCTGTGATATATAAAGGGCGGTTGCGCGGCTTGCTCGTACATGCCCGTTGGAATGGAGACGGTCATGCGGCGCGACGGCGCGACGATGCTGGCGGACGCCGCGAAGGCAAAGGCCCGGAAGGAGCTGTCCACCGTTTCCAAGTGCGAGAACCGGTTGCTGGAGCACAAGCGCAAGGCGTGCGACATATACACGAAGCTGTCGGCCGAAGCCCGCCCCATCCTCATGAACAACTCGATGGCACTGGACGGCGCGGTGGTCGATTTTTTGGGGTCCGAGAGGCTCACGCGGCTGGTGGAGTCGCGGAGGCAGCACCGCGTCGGCGTCGCGAACGCCGAGCCACCCGCGGGGCCGGATGAGGCCATCGTGAAGTACTCGATTTGCGCGGGGACGGTGGCCAACGTCAAGTGCAAGGAGTCGACACCGACCGAGAGCGTGTACGTCGCGGACCGGGAGGGGCGGTACGGCACCACCAAGTTCTCCACCACCGCCGGCAAGTACGAGGCGACCGTGGACACGAAGGCCATCCCCGGCATCACCAACCTCTTCGAGGCGAGATACGTGAGCGTGATCTCGCACCAGGTGGACAACATCGCGGCCAAAATCCGCGCCGCCTTCAGCAACCGCGACATGCAGATCGACACCGCGATGGCGGACGAGGTGGTCGAGCACCTTCGGGACATGGCGAGCGAGAGCTCCAAGATCGTATACAGCAAGCCGGCGTACACCCTGCCGCCATACAACACCGCGGACTACAGCATCCACGTCCTCTCGCTGTCCGGCACGGTGAAGGAGCTGGCCAACTACGTCCTGAACATCCACCGGACGCTCGTGGTCGCCGAGAGGACGTTCGTGCACGGAGACAGCAGGCACGCGATCCCGCTGTGCGAGGAGGTCGTCGTCGAGTTCGTGCAGAAGGACAGCGTCGACACCGTCCGGAAGCGCACGCTGACGCCGAAGAGCCTGGTGCTCACGGCCGTGGTGAGCGTGGAGGGGGGCGCGAAGCCGGCGAGCGTGCTGCACTACTTCGGCAGCAACGCGTGCACGACGCTGTTCAGCAACATCTCCCACGTCAACAGGGACAACAGGTACGCCAGCACCCACGACAACGGCATGTACGTGGCCGGCTGGATGGTGCGGCAGCTCGCCAACATCTGCTCGGAGACCGGGATACAGAACGCGAGCGTGGACGTGTTCTCCAAGTTCTTCACGAGCGCCCCCGCGTACGCCAGCGGCGGGGTGGCGCCCTCCCTCGCCGCGAACAGACAATTCCTGCGGCACACGTTCCTCGGCCGACAGGACGCACAGAAGCTGCTCACCACGGACGGCAAGAAGCTCTTCTACACCAAGGTGTGGAAGGCGACACCCACGATCTGCGTGATCTGCATCAGCCCCCTCAGCAACCTCAGCGCCAACAACGTGTTCGTGTGGTCGATCGGCAGCGGGTTCGAGGCGGCGTCCAGGGGTGGGTACGACCAGCCGAGGAGCCGATCGCTCTCAAGGGGCGCCGCCCCTCCTCCCAGGCGCGGAGGCGTCATCCCCGCGCCCCCCAGGAGGAGCGCGCCCACGGAGGACGGGGACGAGGAGGAGCCGCCCCGCAACCATCGGTCGTGGAGCGAGCCCATCTACCGCTCAGACGACGGCGCGTCGCTGCCCGAGGGGCCTCGGACCGCCTGGGGCGACAACGCGCCGTTCAGCACCGCCTCCATGCTGTCGCCCGAGCTGGAGCTGGAGCTGGAGTTGCTGTAAACCAGCGAACCAGTATATATGGCACTCCGGCGCGCCCGCTCCCGATGGTGAACGCGCACGCGGCGTTTAATGAGTTTATGAAGGATAAGCAGGGCATCGTCCACCAATACAAGGAGGCGGTGCGTTCGGCGCTGGTGAACGACACAGCCAACGACACCGTTGGCACGGAGCAGGGCCGCGGGGCGCTGGTCATCTCCCGAACCTACAAGGCGAGCCACCTCAAGACCGGGGCCAACGGCGTGCATTACGTGAGCGGGCGGCCCGAGTACACGGCGAGCTCCTGCCCGCACCCCACGCTGCTGCGGTCGGAGTTCGACGACAGCCTGCGCGCCGGGCGTCTGGATGATTTCCTCACCACGTACGTCGTGCACGCCCCTGTGGTCGCGTCGGGTTCGGGCGCGGCGCACGCGCACGCGGGCAGCATCTCCACCTTCTTCTCCGTGCGGGTGGACGGGCAGCCGAAGAACGTGAGGTTCGCCGGCGTCGGCACGCACTACCACCGCGAGATGACGTTCCAATCGAGCAAGCGCTCGCTGACGTTCGCCAACGGGGCGTCCACGTGCGCCAACGTCACGTTCCTGCGGGTGGCGCCCGAGGGGGGGGGCGACGCCGACGTGTGGGAGGCGCTGGTCGTGTTCGGCGAGTGGAGCAAGTGCTTCTCCAAGGTCGTGCTGCTGCCCAGGACCGTCGCGCCGCCGGAGTTCGACGACGTGGGCACGATGCCCAGGCTCATCGCCAGGGACGGCGCCGCCACCAGGAAGTACCTGTCCGAGAAGTTCCCGACCGTGCGGTACTTCCCGAGCGACGCCGACGCGCGCAACGACGAGTCGATCCCGTACGTGAAGGGCCTGCTGCACACGATGGTGCGGCTGCGCTGGGCCTACGCGGCGGTCGTGTCCATCGGGGCGGCGATGCTGTACGAGAAGAAGCAGCGGGAGGTCTCGCAGCCCGGGGGGAGCCGGTCCACCTCAGGGGAGAGGGCGCCGACGAAGAGGCCCGTCGCGGGGGAGAGGAGGGAGGCCGGGCAGACGCTCACCCCGACCTGCAAGGCCTACATCCACGCGTTCGACCGGGCGGTGCGCGCCGTGGTGTCGGCGGACGCCAGGGAGTGGAAGGTCACGAAGGAGCTCGGCACCAAGCTGAAGGACGCGCGAACCGCCGCCGAGGCCGGGGGCGAGCCGGAAATGGAGGCGATGCGCGCGCTGAACGAGAGGCTGAGGGCTGCGATGGCGGTCCTCGAGACGAAAAGGGAGATCAAGTGGAAGGACGCGCGGTCGTCGCTGCCGGGCATCGAGGATTGTGCGCAGTCCAACAGGATGGCGCGGTTCCTGGTGGCGGCGGCGGAGTGCGTGACCGCCCTGTACGACGAGCTGCTCGAGAACGCGCCGGACGCGCGCGCGCAGGAGCAGCTGGACACGCTCCGGGTCGGGCACGAAGGCAAGCACGGCTACGGGCACCACTGCCTCGTGCGGATCCTCCAGGAGACGCCGGTGTTCATGCAGACCGCGGCGACGAAGCTCGTGCGCAAGAAGCGCGAGGTCCTGCCCGTCATGGTGGTCGTGTGGAAGGCGGACCCGTTCAAGCTGGCGGCGTGCTTCACCGACACGTGGGTCGTCAAGCTGCACTACTGCGCCTACAGCCAGCGGTACCTGAACATGGCGGCGTGGGTCTCCGTGGACGGCAAGCAGCGGCCCGCGTGGGCGCAAAGGTACCAGGCGGGCGAGTTCGCCGCGGGCTACAACCCCGCGTGGCACGCGGCGCACGCGGACCACACGGCCGTGGTCCCGGTGGAGATGAACCTGCTGCAGAAGGCCGAGTTCTACGTGGAGAAGCCGGTGCGGAAGGTCGAGGCCGCGAAGAACAAGTAGTGGTAGTCGGTGTATTATTAAACACGGGTCGTGCGACGGACGCTGAGCGCGCGGCCCTCCGAGCTAAGGGCGCGGGCGGTGCCCAGCGCGAGGTGCGCCCAGTTGTCGATGATGGCGCTCGACGCGTCCGCCACGGCGTAGTGGTCGCGGGAAATGGCGAGGTCGTGGGCGATCTGCGCCATGGTGATGGCCTTGAAGTGGAACCAGTAGCGCTCGGGGCCCAGCAGCGCGACGTACGCCTGGATGGTCATGGCGGCGTGGTTCGATTGCCGAAGCAGATCGCTCACGCGGTCCGTGCGGGCGAAGTAGTCCAGGATGAGCTCAGGCGACGCGCGCGCGTGGTACAGCTCCCGGCACAGCGGGTTGAAGTGCCGGACGACGAATCGGCACAGGCTCGCGTGGATCTGACCGATGAACACCTGCGCGTCCCTGAACAGATGCCTGTCGTTGGGTGAGTCCAGCCCAAGACCCACGGGGGCCTCCATCCAGGCGAAACCGTTGTCGCGCGACGCGTCGGCTCCGAGGATGGCGTTGGTCAGGCTGTTGCTGAAGTACGGTGCGGCCGGCGTGCGTGGGACCAGCTTGCCCCTGTATCTCAGGTAGAACGGGATGTTTTTGGCGTAGAAGTAATGGAACTCCTCAAAGAGCAGAGGGGTTACCAGCACGTCTCTTGGGATGTTCGCCACGTAGATGATGTAGAGCACCATCGAAAGATAAAAATCGGATGTCCCCAGGAAAATGTAGGCGGAGTGGTGAGCAAACGCCGGCTTCAGCCGGCTCAGACTGTGGTTGCTCATAAATATGCTGAAGTAACACCACATAACGCCAAGCTTCATCTTCCACGTCCTCTGCTGCGCAGGGCTGATCCATATAATCTGATCCCCTCTCGCATCCAGGTGAGGCGCGCGCACATTCGCCGCATCTGGGGGGCCAAACACGTTATCGACGCGAAGCATCCCCTGCAGCAACAGGTAATTCATCATGGCGTTGTCCCTGTACTCGACGCGAACAAGCGAGACATTACGCACTGAGGGGAACGATTCGTAAAAAAAGGCGGGAACCTTGCCCATCTGTGTCATCTTGCTATTGCAGTCGACGCAGCCAGCGAACGTGCTGGTAGTCATGGTCCGGATCGCGGTGTTCAGCAGCGGGGTGTTAACCCATCGGTCTGACGCAAACAGAAACGAGTTCACCATGCTCGTTCCTGTGAGCTCCGTGTCTCTAAAGATGCTGCGCTCGATAGTTAGCTCCTCGAGGAACTGGGTCGGCTTGGCCACTTCGTGTGGAAATGTGTTGAGCAGCATGGACAGATTATCGGTTCGGCGGTCGGCGTCGTCACACCGCGCCCACAAGTTGTAAAAGTGCGTGCTCCCATCGCTAACGCTCGTATGCACGAAGTGGCACGCGTCTATGCTTTGAGTCCTGGTGGCAGCCAGAGGGTGAACGGGACCAAATCCGTTGATGTTGCGCGGACCCGCTGCGCCCTCGATGATGAAAGAGGGCTTGCCTTTGAAGCAAAACTGCGCCTTGAGCCACTGCTCGTCGGACGTGCCAGACACCATGTTCTCATCCACACAGAGCGGCATCGCGCAAATAGGACAGGAGTTGAAGCTGTGCCTCATGGACTCGCGCACGCTCTCACTGTCTTCCCCAACAAGACCAGCGTACTGCTTCGTGCGGTCATAGTCGTCAGCATCAAAATCCTCGTTCCTGTACGGCCTAACCGACCGCGGCCTACCACGCCCTCCGCCGCGCGCGCCGGCTCGCCTCATATCACCACCAATGCGCGAGCCCTCTTTTATAACCCAGCACCCCCCTTCCCCAGCGACTCAACGACCACCGGCCCGCCGTCCCCCGTGATGCCCACCGCCAGGCCGATCATCCGCCTGGGCTTCTTGGGCCCCGCGAGCCGCATGGGGGCCGCCGCCTCCTCCATCGGCGCGAGGGCCGGCGCCGCCGCCACCACCGCCTCCTCCTCCATCGGCGCGCCGAGGAGCGCGGGGCGGGCCACCGCGGACGGGCCCCACACGCCCGACCCCTTGAACGACACGCCGCCCCCGCCCGCCGGCTTCTTGTCGTCCGCCCCCCTCTTCACACCCTTCCTCGGCAGCCACCGCGCGTGCTCTACCCAGATGGGCGAGAAAGTCCCCTCCAGCAGCGCCCCGCGCAGGAGCACGTGGTCGTCGTGGTAGTTGCCCCGGTTCGAGGCCTCGGTGTACCGCCAGTCGTCGGCGGCCTCGGTGCGCGCCATCACCTGCGACCGGAGGACGTGCCAGTACCCGTTCTCGCGGTAGTCGTAGTCCTCGGGGTTCGGCCGCGGCGTGTAGGTGGACAGCACCCCCGGCACCAGCTGCCAGCCCTCGTTGACCCCGCCCTCGTCGTACTTGAACTGCTGGACGGCGGTCTGCTTCGACCAGTGGTTCATCCGGTACCGGATGCCGCCGTCCCGGGTCGCGAACGGCAGCCGCTCCAGCTTGAAGATCAGGTCGTCCCCTGCGCTCACGTTGAGCGTCGACCACTGGTTGCACACGTTCTCCACGAGGCCGTCCACCAGGAACGTCGAGATGAAGTTCACGGGGAACGTCACCGCCGAGTCGCCCCCCTCGTGCTGCCCGCCCTGCAGCTCCGACGTGTTGGGCACCCCCCACGGCCGCGCCACCTCCGTGATGAACCGGATCGCCTGCGCCACCGTGAACGCGCCCCGGTCCGAGTACACGTCGTCCACAAACGTCAGGTCCACCAGCAGCTGCTGCCAGTTGAGCGCCTCCGACCGGTTCCAGTACCGCTGGATCCCCGCCAGGAGGTAGTTGACCGTGGGCAGGTTCACGAACGGGTCGATCATCCGCCCCAGGTTCATCCGGTCCACGCCGGCCGCCCCGCGCAGCACCTCGCTCCGCCGGTCCACCTTCAGCACGAACGCCACGTCCCCGTTGTCCACGCCGTGCGACAGCGAGAACGACCCCTCCGAGTTCGCGTTCGGCAGCTGCAGGCACGGGATGATCTTCTGGATCCGGTGCGCGATGTTCAGGTACGACGTCTGCGCCGACAGGTTCGTCGGCGGGCCGTACTCGTAGGGGCTGACGTTGGACAGGAGCTGGTCCGAGTTGTAATCGATCTTCGCGTTCGGAAAGAACGGCGGCGCCGACGTCGGCAGCGGGCCGGAGTTCATGATCACGTCGGGCGTGCGGTAGTTGGAAAGGTTGTCGAAGAAGGACATCACAGGAGGTGGCAGTGGATGGGGTTTAAGTACTCGCGTGGGGGGTTTATTCGATCACCAGGGTCAGCACATCCGCTTTATTCGATCGCCAACACCGCGAGAAGCCGGCCCACCGCGCGCTCCAGGACGGCGGCAAGGCTCGCTGATGCTTTGCTCAGGGGGTGGGAGGCGATCCACTTGGTCAGGTCGCTATACCGGGCGCATTGGATGGTCTCGCCGTTCAGGGCGCCGCCCTCCTCCTTGTAGTTGATAGTGCAAAAAAGGCGCTCGCTGGCGACTCCGAGCGCTGCCACGCCGCGGCGAGTGACAGCACCCCACAGCGCCCCCGATGTCGTGTGTTCAACGTTCATACTGTACACCCCGCTATCGTGCCGGACGTGGTGTGGCGCCAGGAGCGAGTGAAGCAACCCCCTTCGCAGCTGGGCGTGCACCAGGGCTGTTTGCTGGAGCGTGGGCACAGGAGGGGAAGCAGACAGCGCGTCCTTGTTGAACCCAGGCGGAAATCGAAATACAACGACCTGCGAAAGGGACTGGGGATCCAGCAGATTCGCCGCATACTGCAGGTCCATGCGGATACAGTACGAATACACGTTGTTCTCGAGCTCCATGTCGATGAAAAACGAAAGAACACACGGTTTGCGGCCGTGCGGGGTCACCTCGAGGCTGAGGTCATAATCCTCAATGTGGCAAATGAACTCGTTGTACCGATCGGGTTTGGATTCATCGCGCGGGTACCTTGATGAGAAATTCTCAGATCTCTGTTCGTTGCTCCTTCTCCAGACCCGGACCAAGCCCACGCGGTTCTTGCGTGTCCAGCGCGTCGTCTCGATGTCGTCGTAGGTGCTCCAGTCTCCGACATCCACCAGCGTCGTAAGCGTTTTCAAATACACCTCCATGCCTAGCGCGGTCACATACTCGTGCAGGATCCACACGAGCTGAAGGTTCCGCTTCGCGGGCTTGCCGGGTTCAAACGCGTACCCCAGCTCATACCCCGCGCCCTCGGTCACCGCCATAACACCGCATGCGAGCGCGATTATTTATATACACAGTCAGCACATCCGCAGCAGGAACGCCCGCACGCTGTCGGTGAGCCGGACCCACGGCTCGTTCCCCTCCCACTCGGCGCCGTCGTGCCAGGTGTACCGGGCGTTGACGACCCCCCGCCTCGACACGGAGATGGTGCCCTGGGCGGGCCTGGCGTCCGCCGGCACGTCGAACGGGGCCCAGTCGTTGATGTAGAAGATCACCGCGTTCGAGAGCTCCTCGTGCCGGCGCATGACGCGGACGCCCGGCTGCGCGGCGAGCATCGCCTCCATGAGGCAGCCGGTCTGCACGCAGATGTTGCGGTGGAGGTGGGCGGTGGCGACCAGCAGGTAGGCCTTGAGGTGGATGGCGCCGTCGGCGGTCGTGACGAGCTTGCGCATGGTGGCGCGCACGCCCTCGCAGTCGGTGCCGCCCTTGAAGATGGCCTTGCCGCGCAGGAAGATGCAGTTGCCGCCGCGGAGCGTGTACGCCTCGTTGAAGGTCCCCAGGGCGCTGCGGCGCTTCCGCCACGCCGGGTGGTTGGACATGGTCGCGTACCCCGCCACGAACCCGCACACGTTCCGGACCTCGGTGCGGCCGCGGGGGTTGAAGGTGTCCCCCGCGTCGAAGCGCAGCACGCGGAACGCGCCCTTGGGCACCAGCGCGGGCACCGACCCCGCCGCCGCCTTCATCGCCAGCGCGCCGTCGGCCACCACCTCGGCCTCGTGCTCGCCGCGCATCGCGTCGCCGAACGCCGTGGGGATGCACCACAGCGCGATCATCATACCGTTGTTGCGGGTCCGCCACGTGGCCGGCGGGTATATAAGCGGGCCGGAGCCGGCCGTTCGCCGAAATAACGAGTATGACGGCCCTGGAGCTCTGGCAGTCAAAGATCATCACGCTCTTCAACACCAGGAGGCATAAGGTCGAGATCACCAAGATCACCGACGTCGAGCGGTTTCGAGTGGCGTGCTTCGAGACCGGGGCGATAACGCTCAAGGACGGCGAGAAGGACAGCGGCAAGGCCATGCCCAAGGTGATTCTCAACGAGGCGGTGATGGGCGGCGGGTTCGCGCCCCGGGCCGACTTTTTGGAGTGGCTGAAGTCGAAGACCGAGCACGTGACCACCGCAGTGGCGGTCGCGGAGGAGGAGGAGGACGACGGCGCCGCCGACGAGCTGCAGCGTTTGAGGGACGAGACCAAGCACCGCCGGGCCGCGATGCGCACGCTGGCCGAAAGCGGCCTTGCGCTCGCCAAGCAGGAGCGCGACCAGGTGGAGCGCGCGGAGCGCCTGATGCGCGAGGCGCTGGATGCCAAGGCCAAGGAGATCCGCGACGAGGGGCTGCGCCTGGACCAGATACGCGCCCTCCCGGCCGTCCAGCCGCGCCCCATCGCCCCACCGCCCGCCGAGTACGAGCGGGTGGAGATGATGATGCACGCAGCCCCGCCCGTGGCGTACCCCGCCGTCGTCGCCAACTACAACCAGCCACCGCCGCCCGCATACGGCCAACCGTACCCCGCCAGCTACGGTCAGCCACCGCCGCCCAGCTACGGCCAGCCGCTCCCGCTGTTCCGCCCCCCGCCGGGGGGAAGGGGACAGCCCGCCCCCCACCGCCCGCGCCTGGAGAACCAGCCGTACCGCCCCCCCGCGCCGCGCTCATCCATCGCCGAGCTCGTCACGCGCGCCAGCGACGTCGGCTCCAGCATCGGCAACATCTTCAGCGCCTTCTTCAACGCGAACCACTGCGACGGCGGCCGCCGCAAGTAGGCCCCCCTCCGTGGAGTAAATCTCCCCGACCCCACGCGCCAGATACACCCGCGCGCCCATGAGCACCCACGACCACGACGCGCCGTCGATCCGCTCGTCCTCGTACCGCAGCGGGATCTCGGGGTACATCTCCATGAGCGGCGCCAGCATGTACATGGGGGGCTGGCGCGCCCGCAGCTCCTCGAGCGGCAGCTGCACCCTGCGCTCGTAGCTCGGGAAGTGGAAGTACACCGCCTGCGACACGCAGTTGTAGAACCCCGCGAAGTCCTGCCGGTACAGCAGCCGCGCCGCCGGCGGCAGGTCCGCGTGCATCGTGTACCGCTGGAACGTCTCCATCGCCGCCTGCACGTGGAACTCCTGGATCTCGGGGATCGACGCGGCGGCGGCCAGGCTGGGGGGCGCCGGCGCGCTGCTGTGGTGGAGCATGTGCAGGTGCCGGTACAGCACGTAGAACACGCTCACGAACCGCCGGATGGTGGTCTCGCTCAGCCGATCGGGTCGCCCCGTCTCCACCATCGACAGGTCGTCGCACCGGACGATCGGCCCCAGGTTCAGCTCCCCGAACCGCGCCATCAGCGCGTCCACCACGTCCGCGAGCTGGTCCTCCTCGAGGTACCGCTCCCAGTGCATCTGCAGGTCGTCCACCGCGTCCTTCAGCTGCCGCGGCGACAGCGCCCCCACCCGCGACGACTTGAGGTGGTGCGTCGTCGGCAGCACGAAGTCCCGCAGCCCGGGCTCCCGCAGCGCGCGGTACCGCGCGATCAGCAGCCCCAGCAGGTGCATCTCGTTCAGCAGGCACTGCGGGGTCCCGGGCTCCGCGGCGTCGCACCCCCACAGCCAACGGTCCCACAGGGCCGCGGGGGAGGGGAGGTCCGCGCCGGACTCCAGGAGGCGGTTCAGGGCGGCGACGCAGGTGGTGGTGGACATTCTTTTCTTTTTAATCCTTTTTTTACGGTATAAAAGGCATTGTGCAGGGGGGTGTCATATGGACTTCGGGAACGACGAGCTGCGGGCGGTTCGCCCACCCATGCGTCGATCGGACGAAGCAACGCTGGGCGCCCTCCGCAGGCTGGCGACAGCGGTGGATGCGCTGATGCCGGGCGGTGGGGCGGCGGATGAGGTGAAGGACATCCAAGTCGGTCTGACGTACATGTCCAACAGGTCGGCGCGATTTCCAAGCGGCAGCACCGGGGATACAAAAAACGTGAAGGTTACGTTCAGCGGGTCGAGGGTTTCCGCGGTACTGGACAGCTTCATGGGCTCTGAAAGAGTTTACAAAGCAGACTTGAGTGTTGCAATAAAAGGCCTCGATGAGGGGGGGCTTAATGCAATCAAAGCTGGTCCATGGCTGCTGGTCGGTACTGTTAATGAAAGAGTAAAACCGGTAACTAAGTTGGAAGACATAATTAACAAAGGAATAGTGGAGTTTGCAATGAATGGAACAGATGCTTCTGATCCAATTTTCAGAGGTGTGGCCTACCAATGTGGTGGTGTGATTTTTACTCTGTGGAAAGAGCTCTCGACATTGGAAAAATTATGATCGACCACACCATGGACTATAAAAGGCATCACGCAGGGGGCGTTAGATGAACCTCGGGGATGATGAGCTGCGCAGGTGCGAGACCGAGCTCAGGGCGCTGCGGGCAACGCCAGGCGCCGCTGCGCTGAATGAGAGGCTCACAACGTTTCTGGGGGCGGCAAGCTCCCCTGATGCAAGGATAGACAAGAATAAAGCAGGAATTATGCTTGAAATCAAACGCTACACTGGCAAGGACTGTGATGAAGCAAC
>Ga0247835_1002713_pt1 | contig 18033 bp, 16 predicted proteins | sample LaCtaG_3_FD_189912 | JGI IMG/M metagenome (GOLD analysis project Ga0247835, IMG submission 189912) | Freshwater microbial communities from meromictic Lake La Cruz, Castile-La Mancha, Spain - LaCruzMarch2015_13.5m | ecosystem: Environmental > Aquatic > Freshwater > Lake | place: Spain: Castile-La... | reverse complement strand
GAAAATTTCAGCGTAAAGGGTTGTAAATCCCAACCCTTTTGCGGATCATGTATCCATCAGCCAATAGTTTCAAAGGATAGGGATGCCAATAGTTGGACGAATCTCCTCAAACATGGCATAAAACTCTTTCAACTCAATCCCGGTGGCATCCGGAAAAGCATTTGCAAAAACTTTTCCTTCCCCCATTTCCTTCCAAATCGCCAGATATTTATTGAATCCCACGAGATAAATGAGAAATTCATTCGCTATTGGCCCAAGAGAGTAATTCCGACCGCTATTGCTAGATAAATCTTCCAGCGAACTTTTTGTATCAATCCGTTGTGCGCTTTGATTATCTGCCTGGATTAACCAGGTTGTATCCATTCCTAAAACTAGAGGTGACATAAGTGTTGCCCCGCCTTCGATAAACCATCCAGGAATAGAAAACGGAGGCCTACCAGCAAATTGGGCAAAGTGATTAAATTGGATTAGGTGAAAAATTTCATGTGCCGCTAACCAACCCGGAGTTCCTGTCACCAAATCATTTCTTTTCGAACCCGAGAAATTCAGGTAGAGAGCAGAATTATCCGAAGTAGCCCAACCCGCCGCGGTGTCTAGTCTCTTATTTGCACGCACTGACGCGTCAACAACTGAGCACCCTCCCTCGATGTGTATTTTCTCAAGCCAATCCCAGTCAGTGAAGAAAACAACAGAAATTGGTTTATCAAACTGTCTCTCTAAGAATAGATATTCAATTTGAACTACTTTTATGACCGCATTGATTTGGGTTAACAGATTTGCCTCTGCTTTTAATTCAGGGTCTATGTAAAAATCTATTGCAGGAACTTTGCTTGCAATTCCAAGATAGCTTTTCGTAAAGTCCGTTTGAACTGAGCGCACAATCTGCTCAAAGTTATTTGGCCTAGTTAATGAGTACTTTGCCCAAAGCGAGACATTGCTGGAATTTTTTGATGAGCTGGTCCTGGGAGTTTCTTGGAATAAGGAAGTTGATTGTTTTGTTTCGCAAAGTTTTCTTCCTGATCGTTCAGGGATTTGAGAGACTGTTGGAGCAACAGTAGGTGTTGGTGTCGCTATCGGTGTTGGTGTTGGTGTCGCTATCGGTGTTGGTGTTGGTGTTGGTGTTGGTGTCGCTATCGGTGTTGGTGTTGGTGTTGGTGTTGGTGTCGCTATCGGTGTTGGAGTAGAAGTAGGTGTTGGAGAAGTTACTGGAAATGGTTTTACTGTCGATACCCCTTTACTCCAGATTAGCTTTGAGCCCTTTTTCACACAGGTGTACTTCAAGCCTTTGGATGTAGATGTTGCACCAACTTTTGAACATTTTGTTCCAGGCGTTACAGCAGCCTCTGAAAGTTGCGCCGTAACAAGTGAAAGAGAAATACCGGCAACCATGCTTGCAAGTAATCTGCGCATTTGGAAAAGATAATGCAAAAACCTGATGCATGGTTCACCAAAGGTGTTCAATTAGGTCAAACATAAAGAAGTGCTTATCTCCCAAATCTCTCTGAGAGCGGGATAAGCCCACATCGAAAATAACGGGGCACAGGGTTGTAAATCCCAACCCCTTCAAGTTGGTACAACCAACCTTGAACGCGTAATCCGTGCGTGATACCCCGATCATTAGAACCCATGATTGACAGGGAGAATACTTTGAAATCAAAGACTACAACATTTCGACGCGTCCAACTCATCGTTATTGTTGTAACACTAATTACACCATTAGTGTCACTTGTTTCAGCCCCAGTAAAAGCTGTCGCAACATCTAGCTCAACCTGCGCACAAGGCGGTGTTTGTGCGGTTGGCGATGTGGGACCTGGCGGTGGAATTGTTTTCTACGTTTCACCTAGCGCAAATGGATTCATCTCTGCCTCACCAGCATGCGCTCCCACCTCACTATGTAAATACCTAGAGGCGGCACCTACTAGTGGTTCTAATGCATGGACTGATTCAAGATACATTTGGTCTGATGACACCTTTGGTCGTACTGGCGCAACAGCTACTGCCATTGGCAGCGGATATGCGAATACTTCAACAATCATTAGCCAAGAGGGAGGTCGAACCAATAGCGCAGCATTTGTTTCACGCGCGTACCGTGGTCCAAATAATTTAAGCGATTGGTATCTGCCATCATATGATGAGCTTGGAACTCTTTATAGCGAGAGAGTTAGAGTCGGTGTTCGCTATTCTGCCGACGGAGATAACTACTGGACCTCTTCTGATGAAGCATATTTTGGGGTATATCCATTTTACTTGATGATGAACTTTCCCTTTTGGACTAGTAATCCCAAGAGCGAATCGTATTATGTCCGGCCAATCCGAGCTTTCGGATCTGCGCCGGCAGAAGTAATTTCAGTAGCTGCAATTGGCGGTGTGACCGCACCCGTTGTTGGTGCTACGCCAGTTACCACGGTGACTTCAGCAAATGGATATACAGGAACTGTTACATGGTCTGGCTCCCCAACAACTTTCGCTGGAGCAACTACTTACACAGCAACAATTACTCTGACTGCGGCAGCCGGATACACATTAACTGGAGTAAGCGCTAACTTCTTCACCGTTGCAGGCACATCTTCATCTGCTACAAACTCTATAAATTCAGGGGTGATCACTGCAGCATTTCCTGCAACAGCAGTAGGCCCCGCGACCAAGGGTTTGATGACAACCCAACCATCAGGTGCGGTTAATGGGGCAGCTTTCACAACTCAACCAGTAGTTCGTGTTACTGACGTAGATGGAAATACCAATACTTCCTTTACCGGAAATGTAGTTGCAAGCATTGCAACAGGCACAGGCACATTGAGTGGAAATACAACAGTTGCAGCTGTATCTGGTGTTGCCACATTTACTAACCTCGTTATTACAGGAACACTTGGAAATTTCACGCTGAGGTTTACACCCGCTTCATTAACTACTATTGATTCCTCAAGCTTCGCCTTAGAAGCTCCACCTGCTGCCACCAATATTGCAATCACTCGCGCAGCTGTTGGAACCCAACGCGGAGTGGCTTTTACAACTCAACCACAAATTACTATTCAATACGCAAATAATGAGACCGTCACAGCTTCATCTGCTGTGGTAACGGCAACGATTAGTTCTGGCGGAACTTTGGTCGGAACAACAACCGCCACCGCATCCTCAGGTGTTGCAACCTTTAGCAATCTTGGTGTTGATGGAACCGTCGGTACTACCTACACGATTAGTTACACCGCACTTGATTTACCAATAGCATCGGCAACGGTAACTCTCACGGGTACTACTTGTAATGGAAGTACTTTTGTCTGTCAGGTCGGCGATATTGGACCTGGTGGCGGAATAATTTTCTATGTGGCACCAAATAATGGGACATTCACCCAAATTGGTGCCTCCGGCACAATGTGCACAACATATTGTAAGTACCTAGAGGCAGCGCCCAATACCTGGTCGGGTGGATCTTCTGATCCTCTTCTCGCATGGGCATCAAATGTGGATAATCAATATCCAACAACGGCGATCGAAGGCGCAGATGGAACAGCTATAGGTACTGGTTACAAGAACTCCTTGGATATTGCCGCTCAAACCAGCAATGTGGCTGCTAGTTCTGCAGCAGTTGCTGTGCGCGGATATAACTCGATAGTTTCAGGCACCACATATACGGATTGGTTCCTACCTTCGAAAGATGAGCTCAACCAACTCTTTTTACAGAAGGCGACCGTTGGAGGGTTCGTGGGCATTGGCTTGTACTGGTCATCCTCTGAATATCAGCCAGTCGCTGCGTATAGGCAGTACTTTGGTGATGGATCCAATGAGCTCCCCGACTTCAAATGGCATCGCCGCTACGTCCGGCCGGTTCGAGCTTTTGGTGTAACTCCAACAACAATTTCAGTCTTTGCAATTGGAGGAGTAACTGCCCCTGTTAGGGGTGGCACACCTGTTAACGCGGTGACTGCTGCAAATGGATATACAGGAACTGTTACGTGGTCTGGAGCTCCTACAATTTTTGCTCCATCGACGGTTTATACAGCGACAATCACACTAACAGCAGATACCGGTTACACACTTGTGGGAGTTGCTGCCGATTCCTTCACCGTTGCAGGTGCAACCTCGGTAACGCATTCATTTGATTCAGGAGTAATTACGGCAGTTTTTGCAGCAACTGGTGCAGATCCGATTGTACAAGAGGTTCGAACCGACCCGATGCTTCCTATTACTAGACCTCAGGTAAGCATTTCAGAGGCGGCGATCATGTGCTCTATTGGTACTTATTCACAGAGACCTTCATCATCTGTCTTTTCTCTCTTTGAAGATGGAAGGCACATCGGGACTATTTTCTCAGCAGTTGGAGATTACCTTCCAGATTGGATTATTCCTTGGGCAACATCTGCAACCATCACACGCACCGCCACACTCACTTCTGCATCCTGGGTGATGTCAGAGGCCTATCAAGGTAAGTCAATAACATGCTCAGTCCTTGCTTACTCTAATCATGCAACAGGACTGATCCTTAGCGATGTAGTTGTTATCAATTAGCCGGTTTCGGTGGGAATTTTCCGTAGAAGTTAAACCAAAATGAAAATGCTCTACCAATCAAAACAGCAATAATGATGGTGCCGATTCCTACCAACCCGCCTAAGAAGTAACCCAGTAGCAGGACAACGATTTCAATTAAGGCACGAACAACGGTGATCGGAAGTTTAGATTTACCAAGAAAACCCAACATGATTCCATCGCGTGGACCGGTACCAAGACCACAGGTAATGTACAAAGCACCACCTGCACCTGAGATCCACACTCCAGCGATCAACAAAATGTAGGCAACAACAAGATTTGATGGCTCTGGAATGTACTCAATACCGATCTGTAAGCCGAAAGCAAAGAAAACCGTGTTTGCGATGGTTCCGTACCCCGGTTTAAGTGAAAGCGGAATCCACAAGAGCAAGACAACCAGGCTTACTAAAAAGAATGAGATACCCAGCGTTAATCCAGTTTGAATGGATATTCCCTGCGCCAACACCGTCCAAGGGGCGTTACCTAAACCAGATTGAACCGTGAAGGAGCTTCCCACGCCCAATAAAACAATTCCTACTGTTAAAAACAGGACTCGAATAAAGGAGAGATCCCACAAATTATCAGCGCTCCACCGTGTTTTTGGGACGTGGTGGTTAGGAATCAAAACATTGATCAGGAACTTCTTCGCTGCTGCTGGATCAAACTTCATTGGAATCCAAGTATTGAAGCAAAACAGAGGAGTGATCTAAATCGGCATGACCTAGCTCTTTATGTACTCGGTAAATCTCAGCAACAGTTTCTGACAGTGGCAATGCGAGTGAGATCTTCTTGGCGATATCTAATGCGATCCTCATATCCTTTAATTGATACTCAGATTTTCCACCCTTACTAAAATCGCCACCTTCAACCTTCTCCCACTTGGTATTTAAGACGGCAGAACCCGCTAAACCCTTTGAAATCACATCGAAAAAGTCTTGATCAGCAATTCCATTACGACGCGCAAGAGTCAAACTTTCAGCAAGTGCCACAAGATGTGCACCAACAATTATTTGATTGCAAGCCTTTAAAGTTTGAGCTTTACCGAGCGAACCGACATTTCGGATTGATTTAGCGGTCTTTGCCAACAACTTTTCAGCCCTAGCGCAATCATCAGGATCTCCAGCGAGCATGATTGATAACTCCCCACGCTGCGCGCCGACATCACCACCACTTACTGGTGCATCAACGACTCGCGCACCTCTTGTTTGTATCAATGCGGAAATTGCGTGCATCGCATCAGGAGATATTGAACTCAAAACTATTACAAGGTCATCTGGTTTGAGAACAGCATGCAATCCATTGTTCAATACTTCAAAGATCGATGCTTCATCAGATAATGCGATTAGATAATTTGCTGTATCAAAACTACCTAAATCCTTGATTAACTCAACACCAGAGTTGGACAACTGCTCATTGTTGATTGCAGAACGATTCCAGCCTTGTACTGTGAAAGAACGAGAAAGATTAATCGCAACTGGTAGGCCAATAGCGCCTAAACCAATTACCCCTGCTTCAAATTGAGCCAAAGCTATTCCTTGGCCAAAGCGATGAGCTCTGATTTCAACTGTTCTGGCAGTTCATACGAGGCGGATGGAAGGCGCATTTCACCCAGATTTATTGGATTAATCAGGTTGGATACAGCTTTAGCCGCCGCAATACTTTCTCCAAAACCAAACTCTGGTCGCAAGAAGCGGGAGGTAAAGTTCAAAACAGAGGCAAGGGTTTCTTCAGACTCTTCTATCTTTCCACCCGCGAAGCTTCTGTAAACACTGGCCATGCGCGCGGGAAAGAGATTACCTAAACCACAGATTCCTCCAGCTGCACCTAGCTTTAAGGCATCGACAAGCAAGCGATCCGTTCCGATCAACACCTTGACCTTGTCCTGCAGGAATTCGGTAGCCAAGGCGATATCACCGGAAGAGTCCTTAACACCCCAAACAGGAGAGTTGGAAACTACAGAACTCGGAACACGAAGCGCTGTTGCGGGGATACTGTAAGCAATCACTGGATGAAGACTCTTCTGACAAACAAAACGATAAAACTCAATCATTTTTTCATCAGAAATTGGCCTGAAATAACTTGGCGGAGAAATCATTACCGCGTGGATTGGCAGATTATTTGCAAACTCAATGTACTCGCAGATCTCTTCAAGACTATTTGAAATTACAGTGGGAATAACCAGCTTTCCATTGGAAATAGTTAGTAGATCACTTGTAATTCGCTTCTTTTCATTAAGGGAAAGCGCACTACCTTCACCAAAGGTTCCAAATGGGACTAATCCATACGCTCCCTTTTCAAGGAGCCAGGCCCCATGTTCCTTTGTCGCGACATAATCAACTCTTTGATTTTTAGTGAACGCGGTCAGTTGAGGTATAAATAGGCCTTTCATGATTCCATTCTCTCCTTGAGGAACTTAACCATTGATGGATCAAGCTCCTTAACTGATTGGACTCCCAGTAACTTCATCGTTCTAACCATTTGAGTTTCAAGAATTTCAAAGGTTCTGCTAACACCGCGGCCACCACCAGCCATTAGTCCATATAAATAAGCTCTTCCGACCCATGTGAAGTCGGCACCCTTTGCCATGGCCGCAATTACATCAGCACCATTCATAATTCCTGTATCGATATGAATCTGCGTTGATTTACCCACAGCTTTGCGAACAGCTGGAATCATCTCAAAAGGAACAGGTGCTTTATCTAATTGACGTCCCCCGTGATTTGAAAGCCAAACCGCATCAGCACCATGCTTGACCGCCCGCTTTGCATCATCAGCATTTTGAATACCCTTAACAAGAAGGTTTCCATCCCAGACTTCTCGAATCCAATCAAGATCCACATATGTCATCGTTGGATCAAACATTGTGTTCATTAACTCTGCGACGGTGCCATTCCATGATTCCAGAGATGCAAAGACAAGTGGTTCCTTCAAAAGAAAGTTCAACCACCAGGCTGGTCTAGGGAGTGCGTTAACAATTGTCTTTGCGCTCAGAGATGGAGGAACAGTCAATCCATTTCTAACATCTCGCAGACGTTGCCCTGCTACTTGAGCATCAACGGTAAGAATTAAACCGTCATACCCTGCTTTTTGTGCTCGCTCAATTAATGCCAAACTCTTTTCGCGATCTCTCCAGAGATACAGTTGAAACCAGTTACTTCCTCCAGGTGCAGCCTTTGCAACATTTTCAATAGAGGTAGTTCCCATAGTTGAAAGAGCAAAAGGAATAGATAGATCCTGGGCGATTCGTGATGCCGCTACCTCGCCATCGGTATTCATCATTCGGGTAAAACCAGTTGGCGCGATACCAACGGGCATATGCATGGTTCGACCTAGCAAATCAACGGAAATATCTACTTGCGAAACATCTCGCAAAATTCGTGGTTGAAACTCAATGTCTTCAAAGGCTTGTCGCGCACGATTCAAGCTAATTTCACCCTCAGCAGCACCATCTGTGTAGTCAAAAGGGCCTATGGGGGTTACTTTTTTGGCTATATCCCTAAGATCATAAATTGTGTGTGCCCTAGATAAACGTCGGTCAATAGTATTAAAGATAGGTTTTCTAAAACGCATCAACTGCCGATAGTTTTTTAGGCGGGCTTTAGCTGAACTCATGATTCCTCATATCGCTAGTTGAGTCGGTAAATTGCAGGAGAGATTGTTGAGCTTTCAAGAACGCCCCAAAGTTACTGTCAGAGTATTGTCTATCTTCTTGGTGTGCTGAAGTTTTCTTTGGTGTGACTCGCAATTTTTTAAAGGATAATTCAAAATCTTGAATGATCAGATTTAAGGCCAAGATCGCTGCGCCACGAGTTGTTGTATCGCTGTCGTGATGAGACTCTAAATCTTCTCCTAATGTCCTGGCTCGCACCCGTTCCCACCGGTGATCATTTCCAGCATGCCCTCCCAAAGAGACAGCAGGTGGAGCATCACCAGCCAATCCTTGCGCAATATTTAATACCTGTTTTTCAGAGAAAGAGACACCCTCCATAATTGATCGCGACAGCGTTGAAGCGGAACAACTCTGATCAATCTGCAAGAAACCGCCACGAATATCATTGCGCCATAATGGCGCCCGCTCACCTGAAATATATGGAAGAAAAATCGGAACGGCCTTACTGGAATCTTTGCCGCCCATTTCAATTAGCTCATTCTCATTGATGCCCAGCAACTGAGATCCCCACGCGATCGCAGCGCCACTTGATTGTGTCGGTCCATACACAACACTCATCGGCGCACATGTTTGTGGAATCACATACAAACTATCCCCGTCTACAACCTGATTTCGCGTAGAACACCCAACAATCGCCGATGTTCCGGTAATTACAAATGAGGTTGGTGCTGCCATTACCCCTAAAGCGTTCATTCCAGACATGGCATCTGACCAGCCAACCGTGACAGGGATACTCGATGGAAACCCTGTCACGGTTGCGCCTGATTCAGTGACGAACCCTCGACGAAGCTCGCCCTTCCTTATCTCTGGGATGACTGATTCATTCCAGCCTAAGAAATCAAATAGACCAGTTGGTGCCTTTGCGGTCAAAACATTACATAAACCTTTGCTAGACCATGGATCTGAAATCGCTTCTCCAGTTAAATGAAAGCCAACAAAATCCTTAGGTTGTAACACCCATGCGGTTTTGCTCTGTACCTCAGGAAGATTCCGATGAATCCATAACAACTTTGCAGGACAGGCACTAGCTGCCCACGGTAATGAGGTTCCAATTGTGTCGACCGGATTATTGAACTCTTGTGCCAGATCAAGTGCTTCTTTTACTGCACGATTGTCTTGCCAGATCAAAACAGGCATGGTTGGTTCGCCAGATTGATCTATACAGACAACAGATGGTGTGTGACCCGACAGACCTATAGCTTTGACTGAATTAATGATGTCAGAATGACGTGAAGTAATTTTCTTGATGGCAGTTAGATACTCGCGAGCATCTTGTTCTGCATGATTGCCAGTCCGAACAGTTGTCAGCTTCTCCTCATCTTTTCTGGAAAAACTTCCATCCTCTGACAAAAAGAGAACTTTGATGGATGAGGTGCCAACATCGACACCTACATATAAATCTTCAGCCAACTTTGCTCCACCTGATCATCGCATCCTTGCGATCTCGAACCTCAGCCCTTAATGCTGTTCCTAAACCAGGGCCTTCTGGCGCAATGAGATAGCCATCTTTTAGCGTTGGCAAGGTTGTAACCATCTCGGCGTACCAACCATAATAAAAAGCACGAACCATCTCTTGCAGTTCAATGTTGGGGAAGGTCATTCCAAGATGAGTTCCGACAGTAAGGACTACTGGACCTGTGCAATCATGAGGTGCAACAGGCACCCCATAAACCGAAGCCAGGGCAATGATTTTTACCGATTCTGTGATGCCGCCACACCAACCTGGGTCGATCATTAAATGATCAACCGCACCTGATGACAAAATTCTTTGGTAATCCCAACGTGTTCCAGTTGTTTCACCCACAGTTAGCGGAGAGTTAATTGATCTGCGAAAGCGAACAAGGGCATCAGTTGCCTCGTTCTTAAAAGGATCTTCAATCCAAAATGGTGAGAACTCCTCCACCGCGTGAGCGATTATTGTTGCGGCAGGAACACTCCACAATGAGTGAAGCTCCAACATAATGTCAAAGTTATCTCCTGCTGCAGATCGTGCACGGCGCATAATGTCTACACCTTCAGCTAAATCTCCAGGTGTAATTGTCTGTCCACCCGATCTCATCGCCGCTTCATCAAAGGGCCAGATCTTCATCGCGGTAAAGCCCATTGCTTTTAAGCTGGCAACTAACTGTTCTGGCTCATTAAGAAATGCAACGAGATCTTCAAAATCTGTGGCATCAGGTGTTCCAATTTGTGCCTTGCGATTTCTATCGATGTTTGATGATCCCTTTGCATACCCAGAACCTGCACATGTGTTGTACGCGCGGATCTTCTCTCGCACCTTTCCACCCAGTAATTGGTTCAGAGTTTTACCTGTCTCCTGTCCCAATAAATCCCACAGCGCAAAATCAATTGCAGATGCGGCACGGACGGCGACACCTGATCCGGCAAAACCAATAAAATCTTGGTGCAAAATCTCGTGAATCCGATTTATCTCAAGTGGATCCTGGCCTAGAAGACGAGGAGCAACAGATTCATGAATAAATGTTTCAACCGCCTCGACACCCACACAACTTTCACCTAAGCCGATAAGACCGCTATCTGTGTGCACCTGAACAAACAAGATGCTGGGGTACTCGCCAAGTCGGATTGTTTCAATCGCGGTGACCTTCACTGAAAAAATCTCCTGACTGTATTGATTTTCGGGGGGCTCCCCGTTACCCTCAAGTTGTTAATTGTTAACGATTTTCACGCTAAGGTCAAGGGGTAATCATGGGTGATCAGGTGCAGATGCAAAATGTAGAACGGGATGAAATGCTCGCACTGAGTTCACAAATCCTGCGCGACTTAGGCACTCCTCCTGATGATGCATTATCTGTCGCTGACTCATTGGTGCAGGCGCAAGAGGCAGGACATGCATCTCATGGAGTTATTCGATTAATCGAGTACACCTCTTTTGTTGAACGCGGATGGGTGATCCCAACGGGTCAACCAACAATTGTTTCTGATCGTGGAGCTGTTGCTTTAATCGATGGTCAATGGGGCTGGGGCCAGGTTGCATGTAAAAATGCGGTGGATCTTGCAACGGAAAAAGCGCTCGCATTGGGAACGGCAACTATCGCGATTCGCTCATGCAATCACATTGGTCGACTTGGCGAGTATGTTGAAACATTGGCCAGCAGAAATTTAGTGTCAATGATGTGGTGTAACGCAGATCCTGCGGTCGCACCCTTTGGTGGAAGGACCAGGGTCTTTGGTACAAACCCTTTTGCTGCTGGAATTCCAACCTCAAGTGAGGACATCATCATCGACTTTGCTACCGCTGGTAGCGCAGAAGGAAAGTTACGTATCGCTCGTGCAAATGGACAAAAAGTTCCTGAAGGTTTGATCATCACCAAAGATGGAAAAGCGACAAATGATCCCGAAGAGTTTTATGCAGGTGGAGCCCTTCTGCCATTTGGTGGCCACAAGGGATACTGCATGAGCTTATTGATAGAGATTTTGGGTGGCGCACTATCTGGAAATCATCCATCGATGAACTCCTCATATTCACGGGGAAATGGTGCGGTATTAACTGTTATTAACCCTGAATTTTTTGTGGGGTTGGATGCGTTTACCAGTGATGTCAATGAGGCTGCGGCACAGATCAAGAAATCTCCAGCAGCTAATCCTGAATCTCCAGTATTGCTGCCTGGTGAAGTTGAGAACGCACAAAGAGCTAAGAACGAAGCCTCCATCGAGATTTCAACCTCGATTTGGCAATCTATCCAAGAGCTTGCTGTAAAGGTCGCTAAGCCTTAATTACTTGGACTTTTTGGCCTTAACTGGCTGCTCTGCAAAGTGGGTTACAACCCGCTCAAGTCCACGTGCAACGTGTTGATCAATTACCTCATGCGCCTCGTCAACCTTTTTCTCCTTGATGATGTCAAGAAGCTTTGCGTGATCTGGGGACCAATGCGGTAAAAACTTTTTATTGATGTTGTCATCTTGAGACCAGGTGTAAACAAGAAAGGTGTGAATCTGTGAACGAAGGATCTCCCATGAACGATTCAACCGCTCGTGGTGGGCTGCTCTAAATAGCGCACTATGAAAATCTAAATCGATTCGACTTACCTCTTTAGGCGTACGTTGCTTGTCCGATAGGGCTGCATACTCTTTGAGAACATCCTCCATGTCAGCGATATCTGCAGATGTTGCATTTTTACAAGCCCATTCAATAGCTAACTCTTCAAGAGCGCCGCGCAAAGAGTAAATCTCTTCAATATCTTGGCGATTCCATGATGCGATAGTTGCACCACGGTGACGTTCGATAACAACTAATCCTTCGCGCTCTAAACGCATCAGCGCTTCGCGGACAGGTCCACGAGAAACTCCCAATTGAGCAGCGAGCTCATCTTCAGTTAGTTTGCGACCCGGCTCAAGTTCTTGAGAAACGATCGCATCACGTAAATCATCGGTGACCTCATCTGCTAACACACGACGAGTTGCTACACCTAGGGAGAGCGGACGTTGAACCATAGCCACCACCTAATTAGATTGTTGTTTGTATACAACAATCATAGGGCTCTTTCCGCTTAGTAGTGACCTAAATTTCCACCAGCGTTGAAGGACAAGTTGCCTCCATCGACCGGCAAAATCGTTCCGGTAATCATCGCGGCTGAATCACTGGCCAAAAAGTGAACCGCATCGGCAATATCTTCAGGCTCGGCTACCCGTCCCAAAGGAATACCTTCAAGCAAACGGGTCATTAAAACACGGGCCTTTTCCCCTTCAGTTTCAACCCAGCGACGCCATCCAGGGGTGTTGACCGAACATGGCTGAATTGCGTTAACGCGAATCTTTGCCGTTGCCCATTCAATAGCTAACTCTTTAGTTAATTGATTAACTCCACCCTTGGAAACGCTATAGGCAAAGTTGCCGCGACCAATCGCTGAACTGCCTGCAATCGAACTGATGTTAACCACGGCACCTGGCTTTTTGGCGGCGAGAACCAAACGAGAAAACTCACGTGCATTCAAAAAGTAACCCTTGAGAGATGTATTCATCACTCGGTCCCATTCCTCGACAGATGTATCTTGAGGAGGGGTATGGATTCCTTGAGCAGCGTTGTTGACCAGAATATCTGGAACGCCCATTGATGCATGAATCTCTTTATAGATTCGAACTACATCAGCTTCGATAGCCGCGCTACCTAGAAATGTTTGTGCTTTGATTCCCAAGGAATCTAATTCAGCTTTTCCGATAGCTAATGTTTTTTCATCGATGTCCACTAAAGCGATAGTGGCGCCTGCACCACCGAGTTGGCGGCACACAGCCATACCAATGCCTCCGGCCGCACCAGTTACTACCGCTAATTTTCCAGAAACATTGAAGTTAGACATTAGTACGCCACCACTTTCTTTACCGCCGCGATCATTGCATCAACAGATGGGATTGCCGCTTCGGACATTCCTGGGTTAGCACTGATTGGTGCGCGAACACTTCCGATGCGAACGATTGGTCCCTTAAGAGATCCAAAGTTAGCCTCGGTTGCAGTCGCCGCAATTTCAGCGGTGATTGATCCAAACATAGGTGCTTCATCAGCGATAACAACGCGTCCAAATCTTTGAACTGCAGAGTTAATCGCATCTGTATCTAGCGGGTAAAGGGTACGTAAATCAATGATTTCTACATCAATACCCTCTGAAGCCAGTGCTGCAGCTGCCTTTTGAGCGGTTACAACTGTGTATCCGTAGGTAATGATCGCTGCATGCTTTCCTTCCTTAACGGTACGTGCCTTTCCGAAAGGAATTAAAGTATTTTCATCACCAATTTCTCCACGCACGCCGCTGAGCTTTTTGTGCATCAAGAAGATAACTGGATCCGGAGTACGTAGAGCAGTTTTAATCAAACCCTTTACATCCCAAGCATTTGATGGCACGGCAACTGCAAGTCCTGCAGTATGCGCAAACAAAGATTCCAATGAGTTGCAGTGGTGAGCTCCGCCGAGTGCTGTTCCAGATGTTGCTCGAATTACCATAGGTACTGGTTGTCCAAACATAAATCTGATCTTTGCGGCCTGATTGATGATTTCATCCATCGCACCTAAAGAAAAGTCAATGAAGTTCAAGTCAATAATTGGATGCAGACCATACATAGCCGCACCTAAACCGGCTGAAACCATGGCAGCTTCCGAAATTGGTGAATCCTTTACATGTTGGAAACCAAACTCTTGAGCAATTCCCTTTACTTGGGCAAAGTGTCCACCACGTTCGATTAGGTCGGTTCCCAAAATGAAGATGTCGCGGTTGCGGTAAATCTCTTCACGGACTCCAGATTGGAACGCCTCGGAATATGTCGGGTTTTGATTTTGTGTAGAAGTAGTCACTTTACTTTCCTCCCAATAATCCGGAATCGACATCCACTAAAATTGACGCTGTATCTGGTTGAGGTGACTTTTCTGCAAAATCAACCGCATCTTCAACCTCTTTCTTAACATCATCGCGCAGCGCAGCGACTTCAGAGTCGGTAATCAACCCTTCAGATGTTGCGCGTGCGATAAACAAATCAATCGGATCGCGATTAGTTTTCCAATCCAAGATCTCATCCTGAGTTCTGTACTGCCCCTTTTCGCCCACGTTGTGGCCGTAATAGCGGTATGTAAGAGCGTTGATAAGGGTTGGGCCTTCACCAGCTAGCGCGCGTTGACGGGCTTTAGCTGTGTACTCATTTACCTCGACAACATCCTGTCCATTGATTGTGTAGGAAGGTAAACCAAATCCCTCGCCGCGCTTGGCGATATCGCCACCGCCAGTCACACGATCTACAAATGTTTCAACTGCGTACTGGTTGTTATCAACGATTACGATCAAAGGGAGCTTCCAGATAACAGCCATGTTGATCGCTTCCCAAGTACGACCGGTGTTAACGCCACCATCTCCGACAAAACCAACAGAAACCTTTGCATCGCCACGTTGTTGAATACCAAGAGCAGCGCCCATCGCGATCCCGACACCCGCTCCGACGATTCCATTTCCACCAAAGTGGCCACGATGGAAATCGCCTAAGTGCATCGATCCACCACGTCCACGTGAAACACCGGTTGACTTTGTAAATAACTCAGCCATAACTTCGCGAGAAGAAAAACCCTTGGCCAAGGTGTGGTGGTGAGAACGGTGAGTTGTTGCAATTACATCAAGTGGATCCAGCGCGGAAAGAACTCCAACAGCTACAGCCTCTTGACCTGAAGAGTTGTGAATACCGCCTGGAATCTTTCCACGCAAAGAAAGCTTGTCTGCGGTCTCTTCAAATTCGCGGATAAGCATCATTCCTCGCAATGATGAGTGCGCCCACTCTTTACTGAGATTACTCATGATTACTCACTTTCTCCTGGTCCTAGGATTACTGCAATTGTGTTTCCGGCGGGAACTTCATCATTAACTTGATACTTATGTGCACCCATTACTCCAGCTGTTTCAGCCGCAATATCCATTGTTGTTTTATCAGTTTCGATAATTGCAATCACATCACCTGCATTAACTGTGTCACCTGGATTCTTCAGCCATTCTAAGAGAACCACATTATCCATAGCCATTCCGACTGCGGGTACGAATATTTCTTCCACTTTTTCTTCTTTCTCTTAGTTATCTCTTAGTTAAATGGGCCTGCGGCGAACTTGCCGTTTAAGCTGTCTTTACCGGTTAAAAATGTGTGCACATCTGTCAACGCCCATGTAACCAAGCGGCGGCCAGCGCTCTGCGAATACCAAGCAATGTGTGGAGTCAAAATGATGTTCTTTGCGCTGCGAAGCGGAGAATCTGCTTGCAAAGGCTCCTTCTCAAATACATCAAGCCCTGCTCCATCAAGATGACCCGAATTCAGCGCATCGCACAATGCATTTTCATCAATCAAGCCACCGCGAGAAACATTTACCAAGATCGAACCTTTTTGCATCTTTGCTAACTGTTCTTTGCCAAACATGTGGTGGGTAGATGGCATATATGGTGCATGCAGAGTAATGATCTGTGAGCATTCAATTAACTCATCAAGGGTTTTCACCATGCGCACACCCGGAATCGGTGTTGTTATCGCAGGATCGAATCCAACAATCTCTTTAACCAATGGTTTCATTTTTTCAATGAGGGATTGACCGATGCGGCCACATCCGACAACACCTAATGTTGAATCTTGTAAAGAGATGATTTCAGCAACCTTTGGCGCAGGAATCCATTCAGAGTTTTTAATGCCGTTGCTTGCGGTCATTAATCCGCGGTGTAACGCCATGATCATTGAGATCGCGTGGTTTGCAACCTCGTTGTATGCATACGTTGGTTGGAAAATAACTGGAAGCTTGTGACTCTTGGCTGCTTCAAGATCGATGTTGTCCAAGCCAACACCGAGGCGACCAACACACTTAACTGAATCAGGAAGTGCAGCGATTACTTCAGCGTTTACTTTTTGTAGGCTCACAACGAGCGCATCCATACCTACTAAATTTTTCGCTACATCTTCGGGCGTCGCAATTGAGACAACATGTATCTCCAACCCGAGCGCCTTAGCGGCGGGATCAGCCCATGAGAGATCAGCGATCGCCCCTTCTGAGATTGCAATTTTGTGCATGTAACGCTCCCCTGCCCGCCTAAACTTTGATTGGGTTTACTGTATACAATCCACGAGCCTAAGGGTAGGGTTTCGCAATAATTCTTTTCCCCGTCGGGGTCGGATGAGAGATGAGGTTCTTATCGTGAGTTTGCCATTGCCAATTCCAGGAAAGGTCATCGCTGTAGGTCTTAATTATAAAGATCACGCAGCAGAAGCCAATGTTCCACTTCCAGAGGCACCGGTCCTCTTTACCAAGTGGACCACATCATTAATCTCTGATGGTGAGGCGATCATCATCCCTAAAGGTGTAACCCAGTGTGACTGGGAAGCTGAGTTTGCAGTTGTTATCGGAAAGCGCGCTTCACGTGTAAGTGAAGCAGATGCTCTGGATTATGTCTCTGGATATACCTGCATGAACGATGTCACCGACCGCGAAGCTCAAGGCAAGGATGGTCAATGGGTGCGAAGCAAGTCGTATGACACCTTTGGCCCAATCGGACCTCGCATTGTTCCCGCATCTGAAATAGGCGACCCTCACAATTTGAAGATTGAGGCTCGCCTTAATGGAAAAACCATGCAGACAAGCAATACAAACCAACTTATTTTCAATATCCCTTACTTGATCAGCTATATCAGCCAACGAATTACTCTAGAAGCAGGCGATGTAATCACTACCGGCACACCTCATGGTGTTGGTTTGTTCTACAAGCCACCAATCTTTATGAAAGATGGCGATGTCATCGAGGTCGAGATTGAAAATATCGGAATCTTGAAAAACACTGTCGTAGCTGAAAAGTAGTTTTATGAGTTTCAAAGGCTCTACAAAACCACTTGCTTTAATTACCGGTGCTGCAAATGGAATCGGTTTAGCGACCGCTAGAAATCTTGCAGCTAAGAATTACGATCTTGTTTTGTTTGATCGAGATCAACCCAACTTGGAGTTAGCTCAAGCAGAACTTGAAAAACTTGGGGCGAAGGTTCAGATCCATAACCTAGATCTATCCAAGAGCCATGCTCTAGAAGGCCAGCTAGAAACCATTATAAATCAGCTAGAAATCGATGCTTTGGTCAATAACGCGGGTGTGGGCTTTGCACGCACTGTGGAGCAAACCACCCTTGATGAGTGGGAGCTGACCTTTGCAGTAAATATCACCGCATCATTTTTGTTGTGCAAAATTATTGTCCCGCAGATGATCAATCGTGGGGGTGGTGTCATTGTTAACGTCGCATCAGCAGCATCGCTCATTGGTTTGAAAAATCGAGTTGCATACGGTGCCTCAAAGTCTGCGGTTCTTGGTTTAACCCGTTGTATTGCGGCAGATCAT
>Ga0247835_1002710_pt1 | contig 18042 bp, 17 predicted proteins | sample LaCtaG_3_FD_189912 | JGI IMG/M metagenome (GOLD analysis project Ga0247835, IMG submission 189912) | Freshwater microbial communities from meromictic Lake La Cruz, Castile-La Mancha, Spain - LaCruzMarch2015_13.5m | ecosystem: Environmental > Aquatic > Freshwater > Lake | place: Spain: Castile-La... | reverse complement strand
GTGCTCGGCGCAGAGGTGATTCCCTGGACAGTCTGCGCAGATCTTCCTGAGTTTGCCGTGCTTGCAGATCTGGCTGCCTTTGCAGGGCTTGCAGTACGACCTGCAGATCCCGTGCTCGCAGATGGAGGTGCCATGACATTCCTTGCAGCGAAACTTAAACTTGTTGTGCACGCAGAACGCAGTGCCTTTGCAGTCCCGACACTGATCCTTGCGTCGGTTGTGTGGGCATTTCCGCGCAGGCATCGGCTGTTGGCACGATCTACAGAGATTCGGGATTATATTATGGGTTTACACGGAACGGGCGGGCCGAGCTGTTGTAGATTCGGGATTCTATTTTTTATTGTAAACTAGACTATAAAAGAAACCAGCAGCCCATGCAACTCCAACCCATCATGAACGAATCTGACAGCTCCGCCTTTGACTCTGAAGATGACAGCAATGCCAGCCCTGTCAACGAAGCTGGAGGAGAGATCAGGACAAAGAGCCTTGCCAGCATCGAATCAGAAATCAACGCAGTGACTGAGTCGTTCAACTTCAAGATCGTGGAATCTCGCACGAGGCTTCACGATGAGATGTTCGATCCTACCGAAAACCGCATTGTGGGGTCTCTGGCTCATATCAAGGAGCTCAGTTGGAGAGCAGAGACTCGGTACAGGTTCCCCCTCAGCTATGTTGATGTCCTTCGCAATCACTTCCCTGCAACGGACATGATTCCCTATGAGACTAAAGAGTTTGTTATTACTCTCTCTGGGTCCGCTGAGTTCATTCGCGATGCCACTGAGTCGCTTCCAATGCTTCTCACCTGTCGTTGTATGGATGCGTTTGGATACAGTCTCAAGGCTGAAACCACCCAGATCAGCCTCGTCGTGCATGAACACGAATGGGATCTCGTGTCGATGGTTGTCTCTGCGTTTTTCGAGTTTGCCATTTGAAGCTGCTATTTGTATGGGGTTTCGGGTTTCCAGTTTTTCTTCAATTGACATTTGAATGAAACTCTGTATGATTTCGTCTATTTCGTGCTCAAGCGTTGTTTTGGCGTCTGTTATCCTTTGTATTAGTTGATTTTTATCTATGTCCATCCAGTTATCATTTTGATTGTTGTAGCTATCTGAGAACTTAATGGATGTGGCAGGGGGTTCCAGAGTTAATTGTTGTAGCGCAAGTGCAATGTATGTGAGGAATGTTTGTTTGGATTCTATCGTGTTTTCATTTCTAATTAGTAGTGTGTTATGTAAGATTGCAATTGGAGCATGTATTAGGCCTTCTGGCTCCCATGTCAACGGAATACCATAATACCGAATGGTTGCAGATCTACGCGCGTCGTCATGCACCCCATCCATTGACACAGACAGTTCGTATTTATTGGCAACGAGTGTCGTAAGCCTGTCCAGTGCGCGCCAGAGCTCAATCCGATGGCTCATTGCGGCAGAGCGATAACACTTTGTTTATAGCCGCTTGTGTCGCCCGCTCGCGTGTGACGAACCGCCGCTCTCTGTTGAACGCTCTCAGCTTTGCGAGCGCTCCCTTGTTGATGGTCGCTGCTGTCCTGAAGGCTAGAAGCGCTGTTTGGTTTGGTTTGGACATAGAGATTCGGGATTAAGACGTTAAAAAGTTTACGTTGGATTAAGACGTTATTTTTTTTTTGGCCACGTCTAAATGGGGTAAATGATTGCTTTTTGTTCCATAAATGTTATTCCTGCTGCAGCCCTTTGGCTATCCAACGCGATTTACGAGCTCTCTCGAGCATTTTGATGATTAAATTCATGACTTGAAAGCACATTTATTACAAAAACATGACAAAATATTGTTTTCGTCTTAGACCATCCTGCACAAGGATGGGGCTTTCTGTTCTGCCCTAACCCCTTTCCCTGCGCGCAAAGATGCTGCGCCAATGTAATCCACTCCACAGTGGCCACTTCCCAGAGTCTCTTCGACCACGCCTGGTTTGTCCAGATGCTTGATACGAAAGGTACCCTGGAATGCAAGTGAGTTCTGGCTGGTTTCCATATCAATTGAAGCAGTTCCTGCAGGCTTCCGGATGTGGTGATAATAAGTAATGTCTGGAAGTCTAGCACTATAAGCCCTGTTTAAAAAATCAAGTCACACGACCCAACATTGAATTCAAGTCAAATGAATAGGACCTGTATTGCTCGCGATACATGTCATTGTTAAAGACACGCATTCCATCTGTCTGAACGAGATAGACTGAATCAGGGTCAGGACTGATCTTTGGTGCATCTTGCCCTATAAATTTATCATGGAAGACAATTGGACTTGGCCAGTAGGTTTTGTATGCTGGATTTGTTCGATCAACTTTGAATCTCATCACGACAATACTGGGTCCTTGATATGGAACACTGAGATCACTGACGGCTCTGTTGAATGGTCTTGGCTTGTTGGGAGCTTCATCAGACCAATCAACCACACGATCATCCTTCCCTCTGATAATCAATAAAGTGTTAGTATTAACACACAGACAGTGTCACATGACATCAGTGCTTACCCATTGTACCCATCAAATGCCACGTCGTGTAGACGGATCATGTTACGCTCATTGAAGACCAGCGCTCTCTCATGATACTGGTAAACAACCAAATTAGATAAATAACCAACCCATTAAACTGAATGAAGACGAGATAACTTACTTTATAACTAAGCCCCCAACACCCTTTTTTTTTGGTCACGTTACAGTCACGTGGTCACGTTACCAATCATGGTTAGCAGATGAATTTGAAAAAAAATAAAAAAATGACAAAGCCACTCACCGTGAAAGCTGTCGTCATAGCAGCTGAGCTCTGTCTGACCCCACAGCGTCGCCCCAAGCTCGTCGATGCCACCCTTGCCAATGATGATTCCAAGCATGTTATGCTCAATACAGGGACGAACCAGAACATATTCGTAGTCTTCAGATCCACGATCCTGGACCTCCAAATGGGGGAGGAAGGCTGGAAACATGTCATCCCCTGTCAGGCCTCCTGGGTTTCTGAACATGCGCTTGATCATGGTCTGGAGGAAGACAGCAAGAGCGTGGTCTTCGTCGAGGTTGGATACAGAGGAAGTGGGGGAGATAGGCGGTAGATGATTCCAGTGGAATTCCAAATGCTGCTCGTATGCCTGCTCGATGGCAGGATGGGCGAGGGTGTGATGGGTCTCAGAGACGTTGGCATAGTGCATGATGGAGACATTGCCAACGTCGCGCTCGGCTGGCCAAGGGTCATACAAGGCAAGCGCCTGATCCAACCCTGGGCCAAGGAGATGCTGGAAGGCTTGTCCAACGTATTCGTCGAGCATCCTGCCGAGCTGGATGCGGTTACGAGGGCGCTCTCCAGCGCGAGGATGGAAGCATGCACGTACAAATCGAGCGACGACAGCACGTAGGCTGGCGGCTTCGACACGAGCAGTCCGCAAGGCCTCGAGGATCTGACGCTGGACCTCCAGGTTGGGATGGATTGTGGCGACGAGGATTAGGGTCATGACCGAGTTGTAGGGGTTGATATCCTGGGAGGTGGCACGGTAGCTTTGGATGGCCGCGTCGAGCTGAGCGCGAGCTGGGAATAGGAACGGCAAGACGGCGGCGATCATGAACTCCATGGAGATGGTGGGGACAGGCATCCACAGAAGCGAGAGAATGCGAGGCATGAGAGCGGTCTGGGTGAAGAGCCAGGCGCAGGCCTGGAGGTTGTTGGCCGTAGGCGGGAGATGCTCCTGGATTTGGATGTTGTTAGGGCGGAGGTAGGGGACGGTGCCGAGGTTTTCAATGATGGTGCGGTAGTGGTGAGCACGGAACTGACGATTGGCGTAGATGCCGTTGCTCTGAGTATTGATGGCTGTCATGACGGCATCCCAGTCAGAAGGGATGGCAAAGTTGAGGGATTGGCCAGCGGGCTTGATGAGCTTGGTCTGCCAAGCGGGGGTGGTGGGCCAATGAATCTCGACATTGTTGTCCCTGGCACAGTCTGCTGGGTTGTTGAGGAAGTCGCGGAGTACCATGATCTGATCAGCAGGCATGTTGTAGTGGGTGTTGTTGAAGTTGTCAAGGCGGGCATAGCGATCAAGTTCCTCACGACGAATCGAGAACCAAGTATCGCGTGATTCGTCGTAGAGCTCAATGGCCCAGCGACTATTGACACCCTGGGGAGGGACACGATAATACTCGGCGACTCGGACGCGGCGTCGGAGGATATCACGAGGCGGCGTGCCAACCTCCATGGAAAAGGCACGCGTGTTGATGATGGAGAGTCCTCTGAAGGATGCAATATCTGGTCCTGCACGCAACCGCTTGACGCCGTCCATTCCCTGGGTTACATAGTTGGTCTTCTCTGGGGTCATTGTCATCTGGAAGGCAAGCTTCTGGTTGCAGAGCATGAACGTTGGGGCGGGAGACCCCCAGGTAGCCAGGACCGACTTTGCCTCCTCGATGAGAATATCAAGTCCATTGGGATTCTTCTGCAGGAAGCCATAGAGGTCGACGAACTCGCGGCACAGTTGAGAATCGGTCTTGTCTGACGAGCTATACTTCTCAGCCCAAGTCTTGGCATAGGACGGCGCTGTGACGAGGGCAATGTGGACATCCAGGTCATTGGAATACTGGATAGAGCCGACCAACTGCTTTAGCTGGTTCTGGAAGTTTTCGCGGCCCTTGGGGCTCATCATGAAATTGTGCTCCATGGTGATGGCAAGACCATGGCGCACGAGGTAGGCCTTGTAGGATCGCTTGGATTGGGTGAGAGTGCGGGCTGCTGCCTCGTAGGGGACCCGGGAGGCGAGGCCTTCGTCGAAGGACCAGGAGGCCCATGTAAGCTTCTGATCTGGGTTTTCAATGTATTTGTAGGGTAAAATGAGACTAGTAAACGGGGAGTTGGTGGCATCTGAGATGAGACCGTCAATACGATCTGTGAGGTAGACATTAGACCCAACCAATGCTTGCGGCAGCTGCAGGCGATTGTAGCGCTTGCTTCGGTTGTTATCAAGCTTAACGTCTCGTCCAGCGGGTCCGAATATATTCTCATAGTCCTGAATGGTTGGTTCGTTGCTATGGCCTGTGTAGGTCCCCCCTCCATACTGACCGGGGTTTCCGTCGGGGATGTAGCTAGGGTTGGCCATTGATCGGCTTTCTTGAGTGCGGCCTTCCATTTTGACATATTAAGATGATGTTTATATACAGGTACCAGAGTATCAGGTCGATGAACGCGCAGATATGTTATATATTGCACGCAACCCCAAGGAACGCATGCATCGCCGATTCTGGACCGTATGCGCGGCTGCAAACATATTTCTTTTCTTTCTGACGAGCATCATGGTATACATGCGACACGACGTGGCGTCTGAGTTTGACATCAAGATGACCCGACGCTCAAACACACATTGGGTGAACGGCATGGCAGTGTGGCGGGACTTCTATCGACACTGCTCAAATGTGTCTGATGCGTCGTACGTGGAGTTCCTACCGATAGGGCTTGCGGCGGTGGGCTGTCTGAATCTTGAGCAGGCGCCATCGTGTCGCTGTCTGTACAACTCGCACATGAACGGGGCATGCGTGTCTGCAGCGCAGAAGGGCATGGAGAACTGCTTCATGAACATGAAGGCTGCAACATCTGTAGAGGAGACAGAGATGTCGATGAAGCCAGTGGCACTGCTGAACGCACTGAATGCATGGGGGATGATGTGCTCGGTGCTGATCTGGATTCGTATGTATGCTGCAAACGACGAGGTGTCAATGCCATACCTGATGCAGCTAGTGCTGGGGTCGTTTGCAATGGTGGTACACTGTGCCATCTTGGAGCCATCTGGCAAGGCGTTTGCAATCTACATGATGCTGGTAGTTTTGATATGTCTACTGTCATTCTACCACCATACAGACACGCGCTGGTGGGTCTCTACATTTATGGTGCAGTACCTGTTCTCAGTGCCAACATTGGTGCTATTGAACCACACGCTCACACTGAAACGCGACATCACGTTGGTGGCGGCGACCATGGGGCTTGCGACGGTATACGGATTGGTAACATTTGGCCGGGTTCTGCTCGATGACCTATTTGCCAGTCAAGGGAAGGAGACGACGGCAGACGAGTTGTATTATCAGAGCAACGCCTCGGTGGGATGTCAGGTGGTGTTGATGATGCTGTTTTTTGGGATGACATCGCTATCGTATTTCGAGTCAGGATTTGACGTGTTTCAGTCAACGTATGTGGTGTGGTATTTATTCCCACTCTATCTGGGGTTGGGTATGATTGGTGTGGTCAACATCAAGCGCATCTGCGTGACGGAGTTGTTGTTCCGATTATGTATAACGACAAGCCTGCTGTTTGAGTTGAGCATGATACTCAACAAAGCACAGCACTGACAACATTACAGTAAACAATGGTGCCTTTGACGTATATTGTCCATGCGATGGGTAGCTTGACAAGCAGAGAGCATATGTCGAGGTATGTGGTGAGCCATTCCCAGTCATCAGCAGAGGCAGCGGTCACACCCATCAGAATGGGTATGTAATACCTAGATGCCACGAGGCCGAATACAGTGTAGAGGATGAGCATGAACCAGATAAGTCCCACAACCCATGCAGGAACGGCAGCGGCGTTGTCGATGAGAATGTCTTTGCATGTGTAAATGAATACATAGAGCGTCATGACAAGTGATATCCAAGCGGCTGCAAAGAAGTAGATGGCAATCTGGCGATATCTGCCGTCTTTTTCATCTGGTATACGCAGTACGCTGAAATGAAGAGGGGCGCCCAACTGGTTGCAGACAAACAAGGCAGCAAACATGAACTGAAATTTCCACGACTCAGAGAAGATGGCAGCATTCACAAAGAGACCCAGCAGCAGCAACGGCGCCGTCACTGAGTACTCCATGTAGCGTGGGATGACTCCCATATGCCTGGACTCGATACCCTTGAGATAGTATTGCTGATGAAAGGGTGCCTCTGCATGAAAGACCGTCCAACCAACCTTGACATCGTTGCGTTTACGATTTCGAAGAAAGTGATCCGTGTGCCACTGCATTTGAGCCTTTTGTGGTGGATCACTCGTTGTCGTTGGAATCACAGGATCAATAGACGGCTCAGACGTCCTCGACAACGACAGCACATTCTGTACAATCATGGTCTTGACCAGGCAGAGCAGGTACAAGAAAAGGTTATTGACTGGCAAGTTGATGGTAGGGCGGGCAGCCCATAGGTAGATGAGGAGAAATAGATTCCAACCGGTGCAGAGCACAGGAATGGGATGATACCCCAACCACAGGTGGGATGCAAAGGGCAGCCATGAGTCGAATGGATCAATATAGAACAAGGCATAGCTAGCAGTGATCCACTCAAACACCAACACAGTAACAATGATGTTCCAACTGGACCCAATGACATGTGAATCGTCGCCATAGACAACATCCACCATGTCTGGGATGCGCGCTCCGTGACACAAGGGATCAGACGGGCTGCATATTGTCTCATTAGAGATGCGCTCAATGGTGAGAGGATAAAACACAGAAGCGGTGGGTGGGATGCCCGACATCTGATAGGAGGAATACACAACAGCAGCATGACAATCATCCTGGAACGAGTTGGCCACCTTGAGCAGCATTACGATCGCAGAAATAGCATGCGCGATAAAAATAACGACACGCAGAAACATGCCAGAGTTTGTGAAATATGGTACATCCATTTAATTGATCCTATATTTCATGTTATATACTTAATGTGGGATCTCGTATGTCAGTTCCAGACGTGCCATGAAGGAGCAAGGCCTGTCGAGGATTGAATTCTCGCCAGCGTTCATGTGCTCCTGCAATACCTCCCCTACATCGGTCCACTCCTTGGCGTCGAGGCGCTTGAGCTGCACCTGGATCTGGTTGAGGTCCTGACAGTTAATCCGATTGAGTACCTTGCTCTGCAAGGTGGCACAACATGTGTTGAGGACCTGTTTACCGACCTTGTACCACTCACCGTCGATCTTGGCGTGGTCGTCTAACTTGGTGCCGAGCAGCTCGGTGTTGGCCCTGAGCAGGCTGATGACAGGATGGCTCTCATGCACGAACACATAGGGCATGCCACTCACCTCGAGCACGTTGTGTGTGGTGAGATTGTCCGCGTTGTAATCACGGTAGTTGGCGCGCCATTCATGACCCTCCGTGAGGTTCATATCAGCCTCAAAGAGCACGTGTGGCGTGCTGTTGTACGACATAGGTAGAGACGTGAAAGCGAAGCGCTCACCAGTCTCCACCATCTCGTTCATGGGGATGCAATTCATGGTCACACCAATGGGAACAGGAATGGAATTCTTCACCTCCAGCACACGACATGAGACAATGTAGGCATTCTTGATGGCATTGATCGACGTGGTCACGTCGGCCGTCTCCGCGTTGTTTCCAAACATGTACACTTGCTTACCATCAATGGGCTTCCAGGTCGCAGCACCCTGACCTTCTGCGAAGAAATTGGCGAGGGTGCCCGCGATGCACACGTTCATCCGTCTGGTCAGTCGCTGGGTGGTGTTGTTGATGTCTGCAGGGGCGGCTGAGTTTAAAGTGGTTCGTCCGCTCATTGCACTGCATGTCGTACATGCTTAAATACTGGCTGCACTCATGTGGTAGGGTAGATTTGATCATAGAGATTGGACAGCCGATCGATTGCGGCATTCAACTGTTGGGTCTCGATAGGGATACATGACATCACCCATTCAAACAGTTAATAGACATATTATATATTCAATTCATTGTATCAATTGCAAAATGGACTCAGGCCGTCGTGTCATGGAGCAGGTACAGATCTCAACCACCCTCATCTTAGTTCGATTCCTCAGCGTGCAGCTGAAGAGTTCTCTGAACTCGCTTGAAACATGTGTAATTTACAGCCTAGTGATCATCATGTCACACATGATGAGCCCAGCGCATGTGCTTAGGACGCTATCCATTCGAATAGGAGTGCTGCTGCTTCTAGAGGAATTTCGTCCCCTCGTGAGCATGGGCCACGATTACATGATGGGGCTCATTGTAGGCGTAGGTATGCTGTCAATGGTCGCAGTCATACCGCCAGCGCTCAAATCATCACAGGAAGGCATGCTCATTGTGTCGTCGATCATGTACATGTACGCAGATGTGCTCTCATTTGTCCTGGAATGGCGTGATGCACGCGCAACCATCCTAACGATTGGCGCATTGATATCACAATGGATCAGCCTGCAGCTGAACAAGACAGACCGTTCCCCGATATACCGCGTGGTCCTGGAGATATGCTCCATGTCCATCGCGAGCGTGGTCATCGACATATTCGTAGACATCGAGTCCATGCAACCAGACGCATCTATCCTATTTTTCATCATGCTCATGACCATCCTCCATTTCATTCCAGTACAACTGGCATCAGGTACAGAGGGATACCTTCTAGTACGTATAGCATCCACTCTACAGAACTCCATCACGTCGGACGAGTTGTTATGGTGTGTGTTTCTATGTTTGCTAGCACGCGCATTACAGGTATGGCCAGGGCCAAATGCTTGGCCATCACAGATCACAATATTGCTGCTCGTGAATGTGATTATTTCTTCCATGTTGGATTACATCCGGCATCTGTCCATGTATGACACCATCGTGACCCTCAAGGCGAGCGCTCTGATTCTGCAATTTATTGTGCATGAACTTGCGTCTATAACGACAAAATAAAAGGCCATATCACATCAGATGTGACAACCAACGTATAGAGCGACGATGTCTAAATACGTGCTGGCGCCAGCGGTCATCACATCAATGCTGCTGATGCTGATAACAATCCTGTTCATGCATGCAGACGAACCAGAGCTCATATTGCCGTTTGTGCACATATCATTCGTCGTATGCATATGCCTGACGCTGTACTGCGTGTTCCTACACGCGCTGTCATAGCAGCTCAAACCACACGGAAAGCTCGGCTGATGGGAGGCGGACCAGGCATTGGCACGCGATGCACTGGCTTGCTGACCAGTACCAACCAGGTTGACACTGACCATGCAAGAGAACAGCGTCGAGATCCATGGTCCGTAGATGGTACAGCGAAGGATTATGCAGACCCAACGCATCAAATGCACTCACAAGCTGATCTCGCGTGAGGGTCTCGTCATTGTAACGAATTAGCTCAAAATCAACCGCCACTTGGCAGAGGCTACCCGCCAGACATTGCAACAGAATCCAGTGTTGGAATCTGAGCATCGCAAGCAGATGAGAACACATGCCTCATTTATACCAGCTTGTCAACAAGTGTTGCCAGCTTGCCTACTGCATGCCATAGTTGGCTGGTTTCCTGTCGACCTGCTGACATGCGTGGCATGCGTAATACAAAGTCAGGCGTTTGAAAAAACTGATCTGTTGTAGTCAAGAAGCCCCCCAGTGTTGAGAGATCTATATGCGAATCATTAGCATCATATATTACTGTATTGAAATCAACTGATCTCATTGAGATATTTTGTTTGACTTGCACTTTAAATCGCAGATGTGTTGCTTGATACACTTTAACATATATTGTATAAACATCTGGCTCGGTAGGTTCTTCATACACAATCGTCAGATCATGAGCTGTACATCTTTCTTCAAGTGAATGGACTACCTTCAATGTTGTACCTTGAAACCATGCGAACTCAGAGAGTAAGACAGTTGAAATATCTGAAGGGTTTACCTTAACACTATTCAAGGTCCAACGTCCAGTGCTCCACTGAAACGTAACACTCTTTTTTTTGTTGAATACAGCACCAATTGTAGCTGACACAGAGAGTGTAATGGATATGTCAGGTTCACTTTGAATAGTTGCAATAAAAGAAGTACAAAATCTATTGAAGCCATTCATTGATGCTTTGAATGCTTCAACGGCTGTTACACCCGCTATAAAGGTCATTGCACAGAGGCCAACTGACACCATTTATACAACAAACAAAAAGAGACCATCTCCACCACAGGAAGCAAGTCACCTGCAATCATGCCATGGATACTTCCCGCGAGATGCGCGCGATGGCGATGATTGCGTTCCCATGCCCACCGCTGCCCGTTGCGGGTGTAAACAGAAACAACGAGCCTATTGTGATCAACTCACACGACATGCTGGCGTTCCTGATGAACACGGCGGCACTTAGAGACGTGGCCTCAGAGAATGCAGTACGACAGAGGCTACAAATGAAGCTGCAGATAGAGTATGAAACCACGCTGAAGAGCGGGGACGCATGGGGGACCATGACCAACTTCACCCGTAGATACATGATGTCCTACTGCCCTGCAGCACTAGACCAGGTGCGCTTCCTGCCATTCGACGCCTCTACCCCTCCGATACGCGCGCAGGTCCGAGGCTGGCTGGCAGCACGCCACATCCTTGCAGACCAAGAGGCAAAGGCCAAGGACTTTGATGGACTGCATGACGATGTTCTTTATGGAAAATGCCTTGTGATGGGAAAAGAACATATATAAGAAGATACTGAACATAGCACATTATCTCAAATGATACATGCAGGGAAAAACAAGCGAACTTCCAATATGACAATGATGAAAATGAATCCGTACAATATCAACCTACAGAAAACGATGAAGTGCCTGCAGGCAAGCCCAAAGCCGTTGATTTCATTGGGTCTTATTGGTCGCATGATGCGAGAAAACACGATCCATCGTGTCAGCAAATCGGCTGTAAAGGTCATGCAGCTGATGGCAGATGACCATATGCACGCATATTTCGACACCATGGGGTCGTTGGCAAATGAAAACGACCGGGTCACGGTGATGATGCAGGACTCTATCGCGCTCAAAGAATTCACCGGTTGCAAGAGGGTGGCCAAAAACCAGCCCAAGGAAATTCCAACGGCGGCCTTCGACCGTGTCATGCGGGATGTGCTGGCAACCTTTCACACCAGCATGCACAGCAGCAAGGCGTGCAAGGCCTTGCTTCGTTCTGAGGCAGAGAGGTTTATTGCCACTTGGTTCAAGCAGATGGCCATATCGGCCCAGCTTGCCAAACGCAAGACCGTTATGCTCAAAGACGCCAAAGTCGTTTCCATCTTGAAGGGTCGCCTGCATTCATATCGCACCGTTTCATAATTCGATTGAAATAAATATCGGGTCATCAGTGTCATATGAGACCACGCGAACCGTTCCAATCCAGATGCAGGTACCAGCCGCATGGAACTCACGCAAGCGACAGCGCACAAACCGAAACCGCGGAGATACGTCACGCAAGAAGTCGCGATGGGTACAGGAACAGCTAGAGCCAACGTCGCTCGAAGATATGTGCAGCAGTATATGCCAGTCAATATTGGACTCAAAAGAGCAACACCATCAAAACGAGACTGTGAGCCTGGACACGATCCTGAGCAACGTACCATACCAAAAGATTCTGGAGACCCTGTTTGGAGGGGCGCCTGCGACACAATGCCACGTCCCAGTGGTGACCAAGGCATATGAGGAGTCGTTCATGCGGGAGTGTGTATACCAAGGGGATCGCAAGTGTGTGATGGGATCCGAATGTGAATGCAGATTCGTCGATCGAGAGAACCAGTTCGTCGGAGTAGAGCTCAGACTGCCCGGTCCGCTACCCGCTACACCACAGATGTGCGTGCTGTGCAGCAGGAAACACACACAGAAGATGTACTACGACATGCTATACAGGCCGCCAGCGGTGCACACGGGGGTGATACAACGATATGGGGTCCTGTGCTCAGTAGATAATGAGTACGCGGCAGACTTTGTGCTGACGATGCCACCACACGGACCAGTACACTGCATGCCGTTTCCCAGCCCGGTGCACGGAAGGAACAACTACACTGTGCAGGTTTGATAATATGCTTTGCATGCTGAATATTGGAATTACTAATGACGCGCCCCTGCTAGGTACGGGCGACGGTGCGGTACATGGTGCAACGGTCTGATGCGTGTTTTCGGCCGCCCTCACTCGGAACTGTATTGGACGCCTAAAGGTAGGAGGTGTACCATGGAGTGAGGGCGACGACCCTACCGTGCCAGAACGCGTAGAGCGTCTGCACCAAATGATGGCGGCTGATCCAGTGCTGGCCCGGCCGCAGATCGACGCCCATCTATTGGCTTACTATGTATCAAGCAGCAAACCGTCCAAACTGCTGGTGCTGCGACGTGAGGACACATACCATTACCACAACCTACCCGACCTGACTCGATTCCTACGCGAGAGTGTGGCGGCCAGCAACTGGTCTGGCAGCCTAGTGGCAATGTTCATGGCACCCTTCTGCTTGCAGGTCAAGCGACATGTGAACCGACGCATCCCTACGCAGGCCCCAACAACCCATCGATGTGCGCTGATCAATCTGCTGCACGGCCTGTTGCTGGGACTGTATCCATTCAACCTGCAGCACGCCACGTTCAGCCAACGGGCACGGGTGGCTGGCCAGGTGCGGGCGCTGCTTTGCAGCGATGCGGACAAACAGATGACGTTTCTCTTCAGACACGAGGCGCTCATGGTATTCGCGATGGCAGAGTATCTGGCCAACGTGTTACCCGACTTCTGCCCAGTTGAATGTCATCTGCTGGTGCGGACCCCTCAGGCGCGCTGCAGCCTCAATCAGGTTTGCGAAACGTTCCGAATCGCGGCCATGAATCTAAACAACGAGTCTCCCGTGGAATGGTGGAGCGAGTTGAATACGATGGCAGGACGACAGCTTCCCATTTTGCTACGACATCTCAAGACATGCAACTTCAAATTGGGCCACACATCAATGCCATGTCAGCGCATCCCATCCTTCATCACAGCCACGCTGGCGCGCGAGGACTTTATGGAAATTCTCATGACGATGCCGCTGATGCCAGTGACCTCATACAACATGATTGCCCAGATACGTCTTGTGAATCCATCCCTGTCCTTCGTTGAGTTACAGACGGTTGAATGCTTCTGGAACAACATCGCGATCTACCCCATGCCAAACGTGATACTGGACATGCAGAAGGCGCTGCTTTTTACAAAAGGGTCCTGTTCGCACACACAAGATGCCTTTGTACACGTCTACATATGCCTCCCATGCGCGCTTGGAACCAAGAACTCGGCCCTGACACAGAAATTCGCGTTCCACTGCCTCCTCAAACCAAATGCAAAGAACATCCTATGCTCACAATGCAGCAGACCGGCGACGCGCATCAATTTATTTGGACGACTACTCCGTATTCGGGACACAAGCTACCACCTATGTCACTACTGCCTGCGGTCCACCGTCTGGACTGGAGCATTTGATCGATGCGCGCGATGCCGTCCTGTACCCAAGCCTGCTTCCCTGACACAGTGCTCCGCATGCGACAACAAGGCGGTCGACGTCATCAAGAAGGTACTGGACATCGAGCATCTCAGACTGGTACCGATACCCGTATGCGGGCGACATGCCAAACGATGCATAATGTCTCAGTCCACCGTATACGACGTCAAGATGCTGGTCCGCGATTTGCATCAGCGTGATTGAATGTTTACTGAATGCAAGTCACAGATGAGACGGCCCATCCAGCCTTTGAAACATAAGGAAAGTCGATCAAACCAGTCCCATTGACGAAAGCGGTGAGCTGCAGCGACGAGCAGGCGATGCACGCTGTGCTCGCTGCATTAGACCAAGTCCCAGTCGAGCAGTTGGCGCAAACAGTGGAACCAGTGACAGAGTAGGTGCCGTTGACGCATGGAAGGCAGGCAGTGGAGCGGAACATATAGGCCCCAGCGGCGCAGTAGAACGGACAATTAGACGAAGTGCTGCGCCCGATGAAGATGCTATACGGGCTTTGGTTGGGACAGGAGGTACACGCAGATGCTGCGACCAATGAGTAATACCCAGAGGTACATGCTGCACAGACGGTGGCTGCCGCGGAAGAGAAGGAAGCTGCAGGGCACGAGATGCACGCGCCTGCAAGCATGCGAGTCCCGGCTGGACATGGGATGCACCCAGCAGCCCGTCGAAAGCCGGCGTCGCATGCAAATGGACAGTTGGTGGCATTTGTGCCAACCCCTGAGAAAGTGGCATTGTCTGGCAAGACAAGGCAATCAGAACAAACGGTAGCACCTGCCAGCGACCACTGTCCAATGGCGCACGGAGAACACACCCCGTACACCTGCACGTAGTTGAAGCCTGGCCGGCAAACAAACGAACAGCTGGTGGAATTGGTCCCGGGGTCGGCCGAGTAGGTGGCATTGCCAATGAGATTGCTGCAAGCTAAACACGAGGTGGTGCCGCCGATAGAATAGGTGCCACCCCCACAGCTCCTGCAGATCCCTGCAGACAAAAACATGCCTGCAGAGCAGTTGATGCAGGCAGTGGCGCCAGGAGCCGAGTAGGATCCAATTGGACACGCGACACACACCCCCGTGGAAAGCCCGTATCGCCCTGCAGCACACGGGACGCATGATGTGGCCCCAGGAGACACCGAGGACTGTCCTAGCGGGCATGGAACACAGACCGATGCAGAGGAGTTGCATACACCAAACTGACCGACGGAGCATACAGTGCACGCGACGCACATGGTGCCAGCCAAGGTCTCGTTGACGAGGGATATGAAGCCAGCATGAAAAGGGAGCTGACTGACCTGTCCAGAGGAGACGAACAGCATCGAGACAGAGAGGCTGGTGGCAAAGTAGACGATGTTGGGATTCAGCGTGCTGGCCGCGATCTGGTACGGACTTGATCCAAGAGAGGCAGGGACGGTGGAGATCTGGCCGCTCGACAGTCTGATGAGTCGAACCAACGAGACCGTCTTGACGAATAGGATGGTCTGATCTGCACTGAGCGCCAGATACCTTGGGTCGACCGACGCGGCCGTCCCAACGCCATCCGTGTTGCCACCGACGCCATTGCCAACGAGGGTGGTCGTGCTCATGGTAGTCAGCGCCACCGCCCTGATGCGGTAGTTGCCAGCGTCGGCGATGTAGGCAACATCCTGTGAAATAACAATATCTGTCGGATATCGAATCCGCGCTGCAAGGCCGGTGCCCTCTGCAAAGCCACACGCGCCTCCCAGCACGGTGACCACTGTTCGGGTGGCCAGGTCAATCTGCCGAAGATTGCAGTTCATGCCATCCAAAGCCAGCATGTAGTTGAGCCACAACCCTCCACCCACGATAGAATTGAATGCCGCAGCCGTGCCGATGCCATCGAGTGTCCCACGTGAGGAGGACCCGGCCACAGTAATATACGTGCCATTGGACAGGTCCACACGATTGACAGCCGCCGTCCCAGTGTAGACAATGGTGGGAGAAGCATAGACCATGAAACTGCGCCCAAAGGTTATTTCGGAACTCCTAGGGCTGTACACAACAGGCCCTCCTTCGATGGAATACTGGTCACCAATGAGCAAGTGAGGGCTCGGCAGCGGCTGCGTGTATGATCCAGCGCCACAGATGAAGGAACAGTTGCTCGTGGACACACCAACGCTCGTATACACACTGCCAGTTGGCCCATTGGTGCATGCCTGACACACCGTACTGCCAGCGAAGGACCATCGCCCAACGCTGCATGGAATGCATGTAGACCCCAGCAAAATAGAGCCTGCTGGGCATGGGATTCTGCACTGCATGATGATTCGCGCCTGCCATCCAGCGTCGTTCAATGCCACGGACCCAGGATTGGATGAGGCATCTACAATTGAGAACGATCCAGGAGACAGCATCCAGTTAGTGACCGCATAGAACCCGTCCACTGCGGCTAGAAATGAAGTGCCCCAGTTTTTGGCCTGCGCCACGACTGGCAGATCAGTGGTTACAAAGGATATACCACACGAAGCAGGGACGGCAAATGCGATGCACGGGGATGCAGCACAATCATCCCCGGTAAAGTCAACCGTCTCAGTAACAGCCGTGTTGGCCAACTGATAGCGAAAGCCATTGTAGTCAAAATATACCAATGCAGATATGCACGGCAACAGTAATAGGAGCGATCGCATCATGATGGCACACATAGGCCACAGCGAAAGAGGCAAATGGCGTTCGTTTTATTTCAACAGAGACAAGATATCTTGTCCTAGCTCGCCGAGCAGGCTGCACGCCCCAAGCCTAGGGTGAAGCGCCATTGCTAAGGCAAGCCGACGTGCAGACATCCTGGCCCGGTGAAAGCGTCTGATGGCGCGCTGGATGATGCGCAGGTACATGTTGCACATAGGGACGGCATCCAGAAGCATCCCAATCCCCATACTGGTCTCGCTGGTCATTCGCACAGTGATGCTGATGTAGAACCCTGAATCCAACACAGCCGCTTCTACCTGCACCCGCTCTGCCGCCAACATGATGTCGAAGAAGCTGTGGCGGCGCGCGCTGACATGAAAGAACTGGTAGTCATCTGGCTTGAACAGGTGAGCGCCAACTGAAAACATCTCCAGCGTAGGGTAGACAACAGCATCGGCATGGCCGATCCGCAACGTCATTTCAGGGAAACGTGACACACTATATCAACTCCTAACAGACCAAACAGACTGCCATCACCCAGCCGGGGATGCAGCGCCATGGCCAATGCAAGCCGTCGAGAACAACACCGCGTCCAATGGACGCGTCTGATAGCACGCTGCACGATGCGCAGATGCTTATTGCAAATCGATATGTCTCGCAGCAGCATTCGCACGCCTAAGTCGACCTCGCCCGTCAGGCGCATAACCGTCACGCTCAGAAAGACCACATCATTCAACATGACACAATGGATCCTCACATTCTCGGACTGCAGCATCATGTCAAACAGGCTGCCAGCACACATGTGTGTTTGGAAAAACGCAAAATCGTCTGGCTTGAACAGGTACTGTCCCATAGAAAACATCGCAAGCTGCGAGAAAACGACGGAATTCATTCTGGACTGACACGTGTACCAGCAACAATTAAATGGTTGCTTGTATATGTACAACAATTTTGTCATATTCCAATTTCTGATTCACAGTTTGTTTTCCAGTAAAACAGACAGTCTGTGTATGGCACCCCAGAGCTGTGCTGATGATTGCATTGATGTGTCAGATGTCATGATAGATTGTTGAGGATATACCCCTCTCAATGCACTTTGTCCATGTGATTGAGAATCAGTTATAATCTTTGCATCAAGTAATATGGCACGCAATTCAAGATAATTA
>Ga0247835_1002706_pt1 | contig 18075 bp, 20 predicted proteins | sample LaCtaG_3_FD_189912 | JGI IMG/M metagenome (GOLD analysis project Ga0247835, IMG submission 189912) | Freshwater microbial communities from meromictic Lake La Cruz, Castile-La Mancha, Spain - LaCruzMarch2015_13.5m | ecosystem: Environmental > Aquatic > Freshwater > Lake | place: Spain: Castile-La... | reverse complement strand
CGTTCTGCAGGTATGGGGCGGTGTTTCCCTGGAAGGAAAGCATTTTATCCCAGGAAAAAACGTAGTCGGTCATCCGATGCTGCGAGAGTTCCGCGTATTTGACCGCACCAATCCCAATCGTTTCCGCGACGAGTCGCTGTTCGTCAGGTTGGAGATCCGCGTTCTTGGCGGCGACGACCTCTGCGGCGCGGGAAATTGCCTCATCGAGGAGACCGACCAGTAGGACGTTGTCTCCCGAGCGGGTTTTCATCATCCGCCGGTCCTCCCCAAGGATGCTGCCAAATGCGACGTGCTGGAGATCGGCCTGGATGCCGATCTTCTGCGCGGCGGCGAAGACCTGCTGAAAATGCAGTTGCTGAGGCGCTCCCGTGACGTACCAGATGGCGTCGGGATGCCAGGAGGCGACGCGATACTCGAGGGTGGCGAGATCCGTGGTGGCGTAAAGAAATCCTCCGTCGCTCTTTCGGATGATGCAGGGTTTGTCGGCGAGGGCGGGGACCTCTTCAAAGAAAAGGCAAACGGCGCCCTGGCTCTTCGTTGCGACACCCGTCTCGAGGAGTCGGTCGACCAGCGGCGCCAGCGCGTCGTTGTAAAAGCTCTCGCCGAGGTAGTGGTCGAACGTGATCCCGAGGCGGGCGTAGATTTTCTCGAACTCGCGGCGGGAGAGGTCGACGGTCTGACGCCAGATTGCATGGTTCTCCTCATCTCCCCGCTGCAGGGCGACGAGTTCGAGCCGGGCGGAGACAGTCACCGGGGAAGGCGGCTCGGGTTCACCATTTTCGACGGCAAGTTTGCGGGCCGCGGCTTCCGCCTCCTCGATCGCATGGACCTCGCGATAAAGGCGCACCAACTCTGAAATGGGATCCCGGGTCAGCGCGTCGCGATCCAGAAAATGCTTCCACCCGTAGATGACCTTGCCGAACTGGGTGCCCCAGTCTCCGAGATGGTTGTCGGTGATAACCCGATGACCTGCAAAGCGAGCGAGTCGCGTGAGGCAGTCGCCAAGGATGGTGCTGCGGATATGACCCACGTGCATCGGTTTGGCCACGTTGGGAGAGCTGAAGTCGATAACGATCGTTCGGGGATTCTCAGCGGGGGACAGGCCGAGGCGGTCCGGGTCGGATTGGAGTTCCGCCAGCTTCTGGGCGAGGCAGGCGGGGGAGATGCGGAAATTCACGAAGCCCGCGCCGGCAATTTCCGGCGGGAGGGAAAGGTCGTCGACTTCGAGTGCGGCGATGATGTCGCCGGCGATCTCGCGTGGGGGGCGTCCGAGTTGTTTAGCCAGGAGCATCGCCACGTTGGACTGGTAGTCGCCGAACCGGGTATCTGCTGCGGGAACCACCTCCGCTGCGGTCGTTGGGTGTCCTGCTTTATCGAGGGCAAGCCGTAGCCGGGCCGATAGCTCGGCGGAAAGTGTCACGGACATCGATGATCAACCGCGAAGGTTGCGACTGCCGAAGACGTGATGGATGGCCGGACCATCCACTGCGCTTCCAAGTTCTTCGCGCACGGCGCGGTCGTTGAGGAACTTTGCAATCGCCGCGAGCGTGCGGAGATGTGTTTGGAACTGATCCCGGGGAACGACGAACAGCACGATAAAGTGGACGGGAGCGTTATCGAGCGAATCGAATTCGATTCCTGCTTTCGATCGGCCGAAGCCCGCCACGACCTCGGTGACGCACTCAGAGGATGCATGGGGAATGGCGATGCCGAAACCGATCCCCGTGCTCATTGTCTCCTCGCGTTGGCGAAGGCCCGCCAACACGCTGTCGCGGTCCTTCTCCGCAATCTTGCCGACCGCGATAAGCATATCCACGATTTCAAGGATCGCCGGCCAGCGTTCGACGGCTTTCATGTCCGGGATGATCTGATCCTCGGAAAGCAGGTTCGAGAGCGTCATGAGAAGATCGGTAAAGTAACCGTCGTGACGAGACAGGCAAGAATTTAAACCCACCCCGGTCCGGGCGAGACGGCAATCATCGGAACGCCAGACGCATCAGCAGGGGGATCGTCACGAGACCCCCAATCCAGGTCGCTCCCGCCGCAGCGAGGCTCAGACCTGAGTTGCCCTGATAATGCCGAACGAGCAGAATGGAAAACACCCCACAAGGCATCGCCGCCTGCACCAACAGGACGTCGCGAAGCCCAAGGTCGATCGGCATGAGCCACGCCGCGCCAATGAAAATGGCGGGGATCACGGCAAGTCTCAGAAGACACGAAACCCCCGCCGCTCGCCCGAAAGTGAGCGTTGAAGCCTCCGATCGGACCAAGTCAAACGCGGATGCGCCAATCGTGAGCAATGCCAGCGGTACGGTGCACTGGCCGAGCATGTCCACCCCCCGGACCACAAACGGGGGCATCCAAGCGACCGCGTTCACGTAGTGCAGGATCAGGGCGAAGGGAATCGTCAACGTCACGGGCGTGATCAAATTGCGGGCCGAAAACCGCTTTTCCCCGCCGGTGAGCACCGCGAGTCCCAGGGTCCATACCGCCACGTCCACCCCAAGATTGAACAGGAACAGCAATCCGAGCGCTTCGGGCGTTCCAAACATCTGGACCAGGGGAACCGGGATGTAGCCGAAGTTGTAAACGGACACGATGAACGCGAACGTCCGGCGATCATGCGCCGTCCGGAGTCCCGCGAGAGGTCCCGCCGCCCCGTACGCAATCAGTAAACCCACCGCGATCGTCGCAAAGCCGGCGAGCGGAGCGAGGAGGAGATCCTGCGTTCGATCCAACGCGGGATTGCCGGGAAGCTTCGACAAAATCAGGCACGGCATCAGCACCTGGACATTGAGTCGGATCAGCGACGCATCCGCCTCGGCGGTCAGCCACTTGAGCCGCCGCAGGACCGCCCCCAACGCCATGAGCCCGTACAAGGCAAGCGTCGCGTCAAGGATCGTCCGGAAGGATTCCGGGGGGCCTGTCACAACGTCTGGTTCTCGCAGGCCCGCACCGTGTTCTCCATGAGCATCGCAATGGTCATCGGCCCGACGCCGCCCGGGACCGGCGTGATTGCCGCGCATTTCGGCGCGACCGATTCAAAATGAACATCGCCCACGAGACGGTAGCCTTTGGGAGCGGACGGGTCGTCCACCCGGTTGATCCCCACGTCGATGACGACCGCTCCCTCGCGCACGTGCTCGGCCTTGAGAAAATCCGGACGCCCAATTGCCGCAATGATGATGTCGGCCCGGGAGGTAATTTCTGCGAGGTCGCGGGTTCTGGAATGCGCAACGGTGACCGTGGCGTCGCCGCCCGGGCCCCGCCGCATCAGGAGGAGCGCCATGGGTTTGCCAACGATCATGCTCCGACCCACAACGACCGCATGCGCCCCGGCGGTTTCGATGCCGCTGGCAATGAGGAGCCGTTGACACCCCAGGGGCGTGCAGGGAACGAGCGCGGAGGGGTCGTCCATCGCGAGCTTTGCGACGTTCTCCGGATGAAATCCATCCACGTCCTTGCGCGGGTCAATGGCGCGAACAATGGCCGCCTCGTCGATCTGGGGCGGCGGGGGCGATTGAACGAGGATGCCATGAATGCGCGGATCCGCGTTGAGTTCCTGAACGAGGGCTAGCAGTCGCTGCTGGGTGGTGGAAGCGGGCAATTCTTCCTTTCGCGAGAACAGACCCAGCTCCTTGCTCGTCTTGTCCTTCGAACGCACGTACGCGGCGGAGGCGGGGTCGTTTCCGACAAGCACCACCGCGAGGCCCGGCGTGATGCCGCGAGCTTTGAGAGCTTCCACCCGCTGCCGTGTTTTCTCCAGTTCCTGTACGGCAACCGCTTTTCCGTCAATTCGCTTCATTCTTTAAAATCTCCTCGATCCGCAATCGTTCCGCTTCAAATGGCTCGTCCCCACTCGTTGCCGGGCACCGCTCGTAGGGATCGATGCGAACGGATATCGTGGAAAATGGCAGCGGAACGCAAAACCCATCCCAGCTTTTCAGCCGAAAACAACGGGAAAAACTTGCGTGCACCGGGAGAATGGGCGCTCCGGTTTTTTGAGAAAGAAAAACCACGCCCGGCTGGAGATGGTAGCGCGGGCCGCGGGGTCCGTCCGGGGTGATGGCGATGTCCCGCCCGGACGCGAGGGTGTCGGCCGCCGAATGGACGGCTTGCGCGGGGCGTTTGTTGTTGGAGCCAAACACCGCGTCCATGCCGAATCCCCGGGTGACGGCGGCGAGGAGTCGACCGTCCCGGCTCGGACTGGTGAGGACGACCACGCCCTTGCGGGAGGCATGATACCGACGAAGGAAGCAGAGCGTGATGGCGAGGATGCGGTTGTGCCAGAAGGTGATCAGCACGGGATGATCCGGTGGGTTCACGGTGAATCCGGCGCGGTCGTCCAGGCGCAACCGGAGCGTCAGGAAAAGGCAACGCGCCAGGAAGATCGCGACGGCCGCCAGCCAGGGTTCCGGAATGGGGATTTTCACTTGCCCAGCACCTCGCGTATGGCCCTCTGGATGGCCGGGCGAGCCAGGTTCGCCAGCGTCGTGTTCGCGTAGGCGATCCAACCAACCGGCGAGGTGGTGTCCAGTGGGGCGTCCGGAAAGTTTCCATCGAGGTCCTCAAAAACGATCCCCGCCTCGCGCAGGACCGGCCACGCCGCGCAATCATACGGATGGCAAGTCAGCGACGTTTCCAGCCCGGCGTGCGCGAGCAGGAGCGGTCGGAGATCCGCAATCAGACGATCGTGGCCCACGAGCAATTCGTGAAACTGCCCGCCCGTGCTGATGTACTGATCGTCGAATACAACCGGAGTTTTTGACGATCCCAGTCCGTGGAGTTCGTCCCAAAGCCGCGCCTCGACTTGGGAGGTCAGGACGCGACCTTCGGGAAAGAATTTCGAAAAGGAGGCGAAGCCGTGCCGGAAATCGGTGGCGCGTGAGGGTCGGGGCTCGATCGCGTGGGAGGTCCCGCGCAGGACGTCGATCGCGGTGCCGACGAGCCCCGCGCCGATCACGGCGCTGTATTGGTCTGCCCGCCATTGTTTGGAGACGGGAAGTTCGGTCATGGCTGCAATGGTGATGTCCGAGAGACGCGTGGCGTCGCCACGCTGCGGGGCGAGGCCCGCGAGGGCCCATGCGGAACGTTTGTCGTACATGATGCCCCGGGTGCCATCGATGGGGTCGATGATGCAGCGCCACCGGGTATGGTCGACCGGCGTTCCGCGCGGGAACGTGAGCGGATCGTCGTCTTCCAGCCCTTCCATGATCACCTGAACGGGTTCTTCGGAGGGCCACTGGGAGTCGAACCATTCCGAGATGGCCTGTTCGCTGATGCGATCGATGGCGTAGATTGTGTCTGCGGCCGTTTCGTGAGCGACTGCGGAGGCTTCGTCCGCCGCCATTCGCGTTTCCGCAAGCGCGCGGCGGATATGGTTGCCCATCTCGCAAAGCAGCAGGCGGAGGTTTTCGGAATCGGGCATTCCTCCTATTTGCCCGACAGGGGAGGTTCTGAAAAGGGAGAACGGACTTTCCAGTCCGTTGCTTCATCGGAAAACACGGGTTGGAAAACCCGTGCTCCGTTACTCCGACTCGCGCCAGCGGCACGCGTTGGGCGCTGGAAGACCGAGCAAATCCAAAATGCGCCACACGACCGTGTCGACCAGCGCTTCGATCGACTCGGGTCGCGAGTAGAACGACGGCATGGCGGGCAAAAAAATCGCGCCGGCCTCGATGACGCTGACCACATTTCGCGCGTGAATCAGATTCCAGGGCGTTTCGCGGGCAACGAGGATCAGGCGGCGGCGTTCTTTTAAGAACACGTCAGCCGAGCGGAGAATCAGCGTTTCACTGGTTCCCGCCGCAATGCGCCCGACCGTTCCCATGGAACACGGCACGACGACCATGGCATCGAATTGTGCCGACCCGCTCGCGAATGGCGCGTTCATGCTTTTGTCGGAATGGTCGATCAAGCCCGCAGGACGGCGGAGTTCTCCGACTTCCTCGCGGATGACCTGATGCGCGTAGCCGCTCAGGACCAAATGGATTTCATGCTCGGAGCCGTCGAGGGAATCGAGCAGACGCTGCAGGTAGATGGCACCGCTTGCGCCGCTGGCTGCGAGGACGAGGCGCATGACCTAGATCCACCCCGCCGTGTGAAGCGTGGCGCGGAGTCGGTCGGTTTCCGCAAGCTGCGCCGCGTAGGCATCGACTGCCTCCGGGGAGGGCAGGGCGCGAGTGGATTCGTCGAGTTTCACGAGTCGGTCGGTGATGGAGGACAAGGAGGATTCGTCCCCCGACTCCCGTTGGACGCTCCATCCCGCCTGGATCGCGGCCCCGAGCGCCGCGCCTTCGCCGGATTGCAGGGTGACAACCGGCACGCCGAAGACGTCGGCGCAGATCTGACGCCATGCCGGACTGTTGCTGCCGCCGCCGGTGAGTCGGATCTCCGTGGGGTGGATTCCCAAGTCGCGCAACCGACCGATCCCGTAGCCGAGGCCCAGGGTGACCGCCTCGGTCATGGCGCGGGCCAGATGAGCGGGCGTGAAGTTTTCGGGTCGCAAGCCGGCGAGTACGCCGCCTCCGCGCGGGAGATTCGGGGTTCGCTCTCCGACCAGATACGGCAACACGCGGAGCCCGCCCGCTCCGACCTCGATAGCGGCGATGCGTTCATCCACTTCGGCGTGGCTCCAACCGAACACCGACCGCGTGAGCTCCGTGACGAGCGTGACATTCATTGTGCAAACGAGCGGCAGCCAGGCGTCCGTGCTATCGCAGAACGCGGCCACCTCGCCGCGGGGGTCGATGACGGGCACGTCCGAGTAGGCGTAGAGCGTTCCCGAAGTTCCGAGACTGGCCGTGACGACTCCGGGGGAAACATTGCCCGTTCCGATGGCTCCCATCATGTTGTCGCCGCCGCCCGCGCTGACGACAACGCCCTCCGGGAGTCCCCATTCGGCGGCGAGGTCGTTTTTCAGCCGACCCGCGGGCTGCGCGGAGGACCGCAATGTCGGAAGGCGTGAAGGGAGATGCGGCGCAACGGCCTGGCAGACCGGCTCCGACCACGTGCGCGATCGAACGTCTAAAAGCGCCGTGCCCGATGCGTCGCCGTACTCCATTGAGGGCGAACCGGTAAGTTGAAGATTGAGGAAATCGTGCGGCAAGAGCACGAGGCGGGTTTTTTCCCAATTGTGAGGCTCGTTCTCCGCGAGCCAGCGAATCTTCGGCGCCGTGTATCCGGGCAACATCGCATTGCCCACGTGTCCGACGACGGCTTCGGTCCCGCCGAGTTCCCGGGTGAGGGCCTCGCATTGGGGGGCGGTGGAGGTGTCGCACCAAAGCTTCGCCGGCCGGACCACCGCGCCGGATTCATCGAGGACCACGAGTCCGTGTTGTTGACCGCTGACGCCGATGCCCGCGACCTCGGATTTTCGGGAGCCGAGGTGTGCCAGTACTTCCGTGACCGTGCTGCGCATGGCGGCGTCCCAGTCCTCCGGGTGCTGTTCCATCGCACCGGGTTGGTCCGTTTTGGCGAATCCGTAGGCCTTCTGGGCGGAGGCGAGGATTTGTCCGGTTTCCCAATCCAGTGCCACGGTTTTCGTGCTCTGGGTTCCGCAATCAATTCCGAGGAGGATCATCGGTCAATCATGCCGAATCGCGGACAGGTTGGAATCGGAAAACACGGGGTTGATTCCCGGAACTGCCGACTACGGCGATTTGGTGAAAAGACGGTCGAATGCGGAACGGATAAACAATGGAAAATCAGATCAGTTTCAGTCCGTGTGCGACGAATGGGACGAAGTCTTCCGTGTTTGCGGTTGCGAGTTTTGCGCACGCGACAATTGCCGTGCCGGCGATCATCGCATCCACGCGGAGGCGGCGGGGCTTCTTCATCACACGAAAACTTGCCGCAGAAATGCGCGCCTCGGCTTCATCGAATGGAATGATCCGCCCATCAAGGATGGTGAGCGCGAGTTGCTCTTCCTCATCTGTGCTTCCGCACAGGAATTCGTACCAAACGACCGACGGAATCATGAGGAGTTCGCCGGAGCGGAGCCATCCCTCGATCGCTCGTGCCTCTGGTGTAGCCGGAATGAGAGCCCGAATCAGGTAATTCGTGTCGAGACAAATCATGAATTCGCCCGCCACCGCTTCCGATCTTCGTAGGTTTCCTTGATCCATCGATCCGCTCGCGCTTTGGAAAGCCCTCCTTTTGTGTGATAGGCCTTGAGCATGGCAACGGGATCCTGCTTTGGGGCCTCAGCGTTTTGCTCAGCCCGCTCCACGGAACGGCGAACCACTTCGGCTTGGGAAACGTTCCAAAGCTTGGAGAGGCGCTTGAGCCGCTGTGCGGTCGTTTCATCCAACGCGAAAGTCGTTCGATGAGTCATCGTTGCCATACCTGCATACCATACCATTACAACATCACGGGTCAAGGTTGATGACGTGAACGGAACTTCTTCGGAAGTCGATGCCCCGCTGATTCAATTCCCGTACACGTCGAGCGCCGCGCGGAAGGTATTCACGTGGACTTGAACGACTTTACGGGTGTCGGGGGTGTAGCCTCCGGCCAAAACCCACGCGATCGGAATGCGGTGGTTTTTGGCAAATGCGAAAACGGCTTTGTCGCGCGCGTAAAGATCCTCTGCCGTGAGTTCGAGAGGCGAGTAAGGATCGTCCCGCAGCGGATCTGCTCCGGCCTGGTACAGCAGGAGATCCGGAGGGCCATCCCGAAGCAATTCGGGGAGATGCGCATCCAGCAGTTGGCTCATCTTGGCGCCATCGGCGGCGGCGGGAATAGCGAACGAGACGTGATTTTCCCCGTCCGCGTGGCGACGCGTGGTGACGTCGCGATATGCAGTGTTTGCCCAGTATTCGTTTCCATAAATGGACACTGCGCGAATCCACGGCCGCTCCGCCGCGAGCGTGGCCGTTCCATTGCCGTAGTGCAAATCGAGGTCGAGAATGGCCGCGCGCCCGATCCGGCCTTCGGCGCGGAGCTTCTCCAGCGCGACGATTAAGCCGTTAAAGGTGCAAAATCCTTCCCCGTGGTCTGCGCACGCGTGGTGAAATCCGCTGACGATTGCCGCGGAAATACCGTTCGTCAGTGCCTCGCCCGCCGCCGCAAAAGCGGCCCCGCCCGTCAGCAGAACAGAGGCGTACAGATCGGGCGACCACGGGAACTTCTGGCTCTCCGCGAGCGTGCGGGGTTCCCCCGAGCGCACGGCATCGATGTACGCTGCGGTGTGAACACGCAGCAGATCCTCCCGGGTGACGGGTTCCGGCGTCTGTAATTGGATGCCAGCGAACGTGCGGACCTCTTCCGCCACCATCGCGAACTTTCGCATCGGCATGATGTGCTCGCCGATCGGAGCGACAAATCCCGGGTCGTACCACGCGCGAATCATGGGAGGGAAGTCGGTGGCACGAGGTTGACCCGTTTTGCTCTCTTCGGGAAAAGATCGAGGCGTTCGAACATCGGTTGCATGTCTTGGGGTCGGAACTCCACCGCGTACATTTTGTATAGCGTTTCGACAATCCATCGGGCTTCCGCGCTGGAAATGTGATCCTCGGCCTCGCGACCGATGCGGCGAATGATCAGGGAGAACGGAACGGGGGATGGTCCGCCCGTCGCGTCGATAGTCTTCGGATCGCGGAAATCCGGTTGGAAATAAGGGAACGCGGTCAGGTCGATTTTCTTGTATCCGGCCTTTTCGTAGGCCTTGAGTCGGATGATCCGGGAGGGGTCGGAGAGCGATTGCGGTTCCATTTCGCCTGCCAGGGTAATCGGAGTGTCGGCGGGGAGTTTGGCGGCGGCGATGCAGGTGCGGGCGGTGCGAACGGGCAGTGCCCGGAGCCAGCCCGAGATGCCGGAGCGGCGCCATTTCGGACCGACCAGGGCGTGGGAGAGATGAACGAGGCACGCTCCGGATTCCGGGCGAACGATGGCGGTGTGATCGCGAACCGCAACGAACTCTCGTTTTCGCCGAACGAGAAACATGCGGTACTTGAAAGCGCAGCCGTCGATAAGGCACGACGGTTTCCAACGCATGCGGGCTTGGAGAACGGACGGGGCCTCGATCTCGTCCTTGGGTCCGAATTCCTCGCACAGCTTCCGGTAGGCGAGGGGAAAGAGGGGGTGATTGAGGGAGTGGATCCGGTGCAGGGATAACTTCGACCAATCAGGGCCGATACTGCGGCCGTCGCCCGGGGCGAGGTCGGCTTTTCTCATCCAGCGTGCGAGCACGGACACAGAATGATCAGGAAGGTGGGGAAATGCAACTGGAGCTCGCGTCAAGACGCGAAAGCGCGAAGCCTCGAACGCGACGTCATCCGGCTGAACGCGCTGGGATTGCAACCGCACTGGTAATCCCGCACGAAAAAGTCACCCTATTCGGACGGTGGCTGGGGACGTTCGGAGTCCAGTCTTGCACGCGCCCGCTCTTCCAACTTCCCGCGAACCTTTGCGATATGGGAGAGATAGGACTGGAGGGGTTTGTTGTCGGTTTCCTTGCAAAGTTCGTCAAATTGCACCAGGTCGTATGCATTGATCCACTGATCCTCAACCTGGATTTCCATCGTCGGATTGAGGATGTACTTCCCGTGCCCGATGCGGACAAAGATGCGCATGTTGTTCGGAACATCACGGGTGACTTCATGTCCCGCCAGAATGCTGGTGATATAGGAGCGGCGTCTGCGGTAGCCGGGGATAATGTGCTCGGGGAAGTGATCGAGCGCGAAGATGAAGTCACCGGTTTCGAAGGCTGGCAAGTCGAACCGGATCTTCCATCGCAAGATGCTTTGCGAGCATGCCAGCATCGAATGAATGAGGAAGAAACCCATGTGGCGCGCGTCGATTTTGATGAGCCTGTCATTGACCTTCACCTTGATGGCCGACGGAGCCAGTTGTCTGTAGACCGTGCTAAGTTTTTGGCTTGCGTACGCTTTGTCGAGATAGGCTTCGCGAAGGGCGATTTGGAACGGAGTTCGTCCCCAGGCGTCACGTAGGGAGGGGTTGGCCCCCTCGTGGCAGAGAAAATCCACCGCTTGAGCGTGCCCGGCCTGGGCGGCCAACATCAGAGGTGTCTGATTGAACGGCGAGCGGAAGTCCACACCGTAGAGGGCAGTTTTCCGCCGGAGTTCCGGGAAGTTTTTCTCCTCGATGTCGCGATGGAGTTTCTTCAGTACGAGCGGACGTTCCTCGGAGTTCACGCGGGAAGCGTGGAGTTGACGGGCTGCTCGTTTGTAGCCTAGCCGGACCAGATCCTCCAAAATGTCCGGGGGTTCGTAGAGGACGGCATATTCGAAGATGAGATGCTTCGCCTGCTGGTTGTAGTGGTTGGGATCGAGCGCTTCCGCCTTGAGGTCTCCGAGTGTCGCGGGGGTGAAGACCCTCCACGGCACGGGTTGAGCGGTAAGGATATTCTTTCGAATTTCTTCCGCCTGCTCGTGTTTCCCCTGGAGTTCGAGCTTGCGTGCTTCCGCCTTCCATTCGGTTTCGGTGGATTTCTGCTCGGCGAGACTAAGGGCATCCCGGCGAGTGTTCAGACCCAGTAAATCCAGCAGGCGGTGACCGGGGTTCTTCTCGATCAGGTAGACATTGCGCACGGCACGCGTGAGCGCCACGTACAGCGCGTTAACGTAGAATTTGTAGGCCTCGAGCGACTTGTCTGACTTGTCCTTTGCGCGGGCGTACTTCATCTCCTTTTTGAGATCGTCCGCCGCCACCCCGCTGGTGATCTCCGCAAACTCCGCTCCATTGCCGGATATGAAGTTCAGGAGGATGATGTTTTCGTATTCGAGTCCCTTGGCCTCCTGGATCGAAAAAATGAGCGGTGTCTGGAACCACTTGCGTGCCTCTTCTTTGTCGTCCGTCCGCATGACCATGACCGCATGGCGGATCGAGCGGCGGGTCTTGTCGTTAAGTTCGCGACGGGTCTTTTCGTCATCCTGAAGAAGCTCCACCGCACCGGCGCCCGTGGAATTGCAGGTCACCAGGTAATTGCTCTCGCGATCGATCGAACCGAACCGCGTGTTCTTCAAAAGCAGGAGTCGGTTCGAGACTTCCGTCACCTGCGGAGAACTGCGGTAGTTTGTGTGGAGAATCCGCGTGATCTCGGTGGGCGGCCGGTTCAGGTGCTGATCGTAGAACATGCTTTTCACCGCCGCCCACGAGAAAAAATTCGGATGGACGATTTGGTTCGAGTCACCGCACAGAATGAACTGGTCCCATCGTCGCAGAGACTGCAGCACGAGATGAAGTTGGATGTTGGTCAAGTCCTGAACCTCGTCGACGATCACCCAGTCGTACCGGGGCGAGGACCGTTTCAGGGACTCGTAAGAGACGAGGTTCGTGTCGTAGAAGCCTGCCTCGCGCAGGTGGGTGCGATAGCGCTCAAAAATGTCGTAAACCGCCGACCGTTCCTCCAACAGGAAGATCGAGCGCTTTACGCCCAGGCCGAGGTATTCGTCGCGGGTCAGGATCGGGCGGTCGATCTGCGAACCCGTGAGCACGCCATTGAATTCCTCATACAGCTTGTGGGGATCTCGGATCCGCGCCGACACTCGGTGCCGGGCGAACCATTGCTCAAAATCCCGGTAGGTCATCGGCTTCCCCTCCGGGACGTGAAGGGTTTCCAAAAACTCCCTGAATGAAAGAAACGATGTCTCCTGGCGGGGATTGTCGTAACTGAACGCATAGAAGAGGTTTCGGGAATTCTCGGCGAGAAATGGGGAATGCGTGACGTAAAGCACGTCGCCCGGAAGTTGCTTCATTTTCTCCAGAGTCAGCACCGTCTTGCCGCTCCCGGCTGACCCGATGAGGATGAATGGGGGATGCAACTGGAAGGCGTCCTCCTGCGCGTCGTCGAATGAAAATAATTTGTCGAGTACCTGAAAATGGCGGGTTCGCGGATTGAGGTACGTCATCTCCAAGGCGTCCTCCGGCGGCACAACCTTGGGCGACTCCAGGAGTTCCAGCTTGGTTTCGTCGACGGGGGCTCCGTTCAGAAAGCGCGATTTGTCATAGGCGTGGTGAGCAATCAGTTCGAGCAGGAGGATGCAGGTTTGACCTTCGTGGATCCCGAACCGGAAGAGAAGCCGATCGGCGTCGCTCAGTTTGGCCCGGTAGTAAGCGGTCGGCTTGAGCTTTTTGACATCGGCCGCCCGGAAGTCGCCGGCGCGGAGATGCCCGACCACGCGATCGAAGACTTTCTGCAGTTTGCCGGGTGCTAGATCTGTGTACTGAAGGACATTCATGGGAAGAAGCGGCGATGAATCCCTGTGCGCTACGGGGTACCGACTTTCAATCGACGTCTTTACATCCAGGCATCAAGAACGTCACGCTGAATGGAATTATGCCATTTGAACCTCTCTACTCGCGACTTCCACAGCTTGCGGAGGCCGAGACCCGGACCTTGATCGTTGTCGACAGGCCGCCTCTTCCGTCGGCGGAATACACCTTCGTGGAAATGTTCTGCAATGAGCCGGGCCGCGACTGTCGGCGCGTTTTTTTTACGGTGGTTTCTTCCCCTGCTGGAAGGCAGGAAGCGGTGATTGCCTATGGATGGGAAAGCGTTTCGTTTTATCGGAAGTGGTTCAAACATCCGCTTCCAAACGAAGAAATCGAGGAACTCCGGGGGCCGGTGCTCAACCTGTTTTCTCCCCAAGGCGAACACTCGCCCGCCATCCTGAAACTCTTCACGGAAGTCCTGCTTGAGGACCCCGAGTACATTGAGCGGCTCAAACGTCATTACAAACTTTTCCGTGCCACGGTGGAACGCCGCCGGTGAAGAACGGCCTCGTCCCGCACTCTTCAGCGCGTTAGCCGGTCCAGGAATAGCGTTCCCGCCAGTAAATCTGCGGTGCCGCCGGGGGATAGGTTTCTTTCGATGAACGCGTGATGGATCGCGAGTGCTTGCGAGTTGGCTCCGGGGTTTGCCATTCCTCCTGCGGCAAGAAATGACTGCGCCTGCTGCCGGGCAAAATTGCCGCCTTCGGTGCCGCCGCGATGCAGGACATTGGTGTCCTCCACGGTGGCGAGGAGCACGAAGAGCGTCTCGAGCGCTGCCTGAGCACGGGGGAGTCGTGAGAAGCGAAAATGGGGCAGGGCGATTTCGAAGATCGAAGGGAACCCGTTTGCCGCTTCCGTCCGGGCTCCTCCGGACCACTTGGGGCCTTTGCTCGCGTGATCGCGCAGTCCCTGCCCCCAGGTGGAAAGCAAAGTCTCGCGAATTGCAGAGATTTCCGGGCATTTACCGACCCGCGCGGAACGCGCGGCGGAGGCAACGAGCAGACCCATCGCGAAAATGGCTCCCCGATGCGTGTTCACGCCTCCCGTCGTCCGCAGCATGTGCTGCTCGGCCTGGATGCCGATCGGGACGAGTCCGGTTTGGAAATCCGCCCCCGCCGCGCCGGCTTCTGCCAGGTCGAAGAAGGATTCCCGCAGCGACTCCGCCGATGCTCGGAGCAGGGAATAATGCATGTCGCGATGCGAGCCGGAATCGATTGGACTGACCAACCCCGGCTTTGGGAAAAGCTCAAGTTCTTCGAGGAGCGACTCCACCGCTAAATCGGCGAGCACAGCGTGTTTTGCGGAAAGCATGTGATCAGTGCCTGGCGTCAGGAAAGGGGATCGGAGAGCTTGGAACGCTGTCGATTGGGCAGGAGCGGAAACGCGCGAGAATTATCTTCGGCAAGCATTAACCTATTTGAATCTGAGGGCAATAGAGTGGTACATTCGAAGCCGTGAGCCAAAAGGAACTTGCTCTAGGGGCGATTCAGGATCTTCCCGATGATGTTTCACTCGATCAAATCGCTGTCCGGGTGGACATGATGGCGGCTGTTCAGAAAGGCATCGATGACATCGATCGGGGAGATGTGATCCCGCACGAGCAGATCAAAAAGCAATTGGCGACGTGGCTTACCGAGTAGTTTGGTCTCGAACATCCCAGCGAGACCTGCGGAGCCTTGTGAGATACATTTCAAAGGATAGCCCGCAACGGGCGGAACATTTCGGCTACAGAATTCTTGCCAGAGTCGGGATGCTTCAACACCACCCGCGCATTGGGAGAATTGTCCGAGAGTTCAATCAGCGGGACATCCGTGAGGTAGCTGTTTCGCCGTATCGAATAATCTACAGACTCAAAGTGGAGTCCAAGGTAATCGAAGTGATACGCGTGTGGCACGCTGCACGGGATAAACCAGAGATAAAATAGGCCCCGACATCTTCAAGGACGACTCGTGTGGTTGCATTCGCCTGACCGGGAGTTAACGCGTCTCATCGAACAATGACTCCCGTGGACGCAACGCCACCGTATCCAACGATTTGACGAGCACCAGGGGGCTTCCCGATTGCCACTCTTTCCAGTGCACTTCCCCGTGGCCGGGAAAGGACAGTTCGCCGTCGATGCGTGAGGGGAAGCGTGCGCTCAACTCCTCAAGAAAATGCACCGCATCTTCCGCGGCGGAGGCATCGGTCAGGTCCAGGACCAGATCCAGATCGGACGATTCCCGCGTGTAGCGATCGCCCGTCAGGACCTCCCACATGTGGCTGCCGATGAGACGCGCGGTGAAATTTGTCGAAGCGTCGGGGAGAATGCCGGAGCCGGTAAACAGTTTGGAAGCGACATCCGCGAGTTCGGGCGGACGGGCGATCTTCAACATCTCATCCCGAAGTGCCGCGACGCCGACCCGCAAGGGATGACCGGAATTGGCGTGCGCTGCGGGGAGGCAAAACCCGAGCGAGAGGTCCTCACCGGCGCGGGTGCGACAAACGATGAACGGATGGCCCGCCTGATGCCACGCGGCGGCTTCTGCTGCAGTCGGCGGTAAGGAAAGCGTGTGTAGCCAGACGAGCGAATGCCGCCGCATTACCGCGACGACTCTGCGAGCACTCGTTGCTGGACATCGAACGCGAGCAGTCGTCCGCCCCGTTCCTTGCCCGTCGCCGCGCGGTCATCCTCGGAGCTGGCGGTCCGGATGGCATCCGAGAGCTTCTGCACCAAATCGGCAGTCGTCGGCCAAACCTCTTTCACGCCCCCCAACAACGCGAACGGAGCGGCGCCGAATTCGAGTGCTGGCATTCGCGTGGACAGCTCTTGAAGCGTGGCAACCGGGATCTTGGTGACAGCGGACATGGCCTCGACGGGCATAAGTCCGACGGACGCCGTGTCCAGCGCGTAGATGGCATCGGCGAACATTCCGTAGCAAATGAATGCCCCGCCGATTGCCTTGCCCGTTGCGACGGTGACCAATTTGTGGCCGCTGCGGCGTGCGAATTCCAGGCAGGAAAGCAGATGGGCAAAGTAGGCTGCCAGTCCGAGCATTTCCGCGGTGCGATTGGGTTCCTGTCCCGCGCTGTCCACGAGCATCACAATGGGAAGGCCGGGTTTTGACTTCGTGCACTCCATCACGTGGCGAGCCAGCCGGAGGGCGGCGGCATTATTGATGAACGTGCCGTCCACCGTCCCAATGACGCAAACTTCCTGACCCCCGACGGACGCATAGCCCGTGGCGATGTTGTCCACGACCTCGATGCGCGAGGCGGAGTCGCCGAAGAATTTGGCAAAAAGTTCGTCGGTGCTCATGGTGCGGTCTTGGGAAGGGTTGCTTTGAAATCCTCCGCGGTGTCCAGCGTCGCGATGGCAACATCGGTGATTCCAGCGGCTGCCCAAATTTCATCGGGATGCGTCGCGGTGCCAAACTTCTCCACGCGTTGTTCGAGCGCCGTTTGACGCGCGGACAGAGCAGCAGCGTCCAGTGGGGCGGATTTGCCGAGAAGCGAAAGAATTCCGTCCCGGACAGCCCCAGCGGACTCGTCCACCAACACCTCGGCATCTCCCAGAATGAACCGCGTTTTGCCACCACTGATCTTCCAGACGAGACCCCGATCCGACGAATCGTAAACGTTCTTTCCCATCCATTTTTCGATCACGATTGGACCCGAAATTCCGATTCGACCGTGCTCCGTCATCACGCGAAAGTCGCAGCAGGACGATAGGATCCCCATCCCGCCGTACGCGCCGATGTCTGATCCGATCACCGCAATCGTTGTGACACCCGCCTCCCGGCACGCAAACACCGCGCGAATGGCCTCTGCGATGCCGATTTCTCCGGAGGAGCCCTCATGCAGGCGGACGCCGCCGCTTTCGACGAGCAGCACGCAGGGAATGCGATCCCGCGCGGCGGATTTCACCAAGCCGACGAGCTTGGCGGAGTGAACCTCGCCTACGGACCCGCCGACAAACTGACCCACCTGCGCGGCGAGGTAAACCGGCGTTCCGCCAATAGTGGCGTGGCCGATCGCGAGGCCGTCGTCAAACGACACCGGAATGCCGAGCTGAGGCAGATAGGTGCTCATCAGGCGCTCGGGCGGCGGGAGGATTTCGCGGAAGGAATCTGTATCCGCGATGGCGGCGATCCGCTGGCGCGCCTTCAGTTCGTGATAGGGTTCGCGGCTCATGGATTTGTGAGATGACTCAACGCCTGCCGCAGTCGCATCATGATGACCACCGGGACGGCGCCCTGGTCATGAATGGTGATCAGCGTTCCGCCGACGGCATAGTGGGTGGCAAAATGCTCGATCGCTGCAAGCCACGAGTCCTCGTAGCCGGCGATGGAAGTTTCGATGACCACTTCCACGGAATCGGGCGAGGAAGGTGTCGGTTCGATGAGGACTTCGAGATTTCCGGAACCGACCACTCCCGCGAGCGCCCATTGGCGGCTGGCAGGCCAATGGATCGGCTTGGAGGGGAAGGATTTTTGAATTTTTTCCATGCGGGTTACCAGTCGATGAATTTTGTCGGAGGATCGTAGAGCCCGCCCGACCATCGAACCAAGTCCTTGATTTCCTGAGCGGCAAGCAAACCGCGGTTGGCTTTGCGGGTATCGACCCCGATGTCTTCCGGCAGTCGGACAATGCCTCGCTCTCTCAAACTGAGGGTGTCGGCCTTTGAGCGTTTCAACCCGACGGGAGTGTAGCCTGCAACGGCACGGATGGCGGCTGTTCTTTCCTCCGGCGTGCGGCAGGCGGCCAGATTGGCAATCCCCTCCTCGGTCACGATGTGGGTGACATCATCCCCGTAGATCATGACAGGAGCGACCCCTTGCATCACGGCCTTGATTTCGGGGT
>Ga0247835_1002688_pt1 | contig 18142 bp, 9 predicted proteins | sample LaCtaG_3_FD_189912 | JGI IMG/M metagenome (GOLD analysis project Ga0247835, IMG submission 189912) | Freshwater microbial communities from meromictic Lake La Cruz, Castile-La Mancha, Spain - LaCruzMarch2015_13.5m | ecosystem: Environmental > Aquatic > Freshwater > Lake | place: Spain: Castile-La... | reverse complement strand
CCAGAAGGTGGAGTCGATCCACGTGGTGTGGGAGATGGCGACATCCTGGCAGTCACGGAGAAAGGTAAGATAGGATGGAGGTCCGGACGCGGGTCCATGCCAGCGGCCTCCGCCGCAGATGGTGACATCTTTAGCCCCGAAGGCCTTCACCCATGCCCGCGGAGCTTCCGGCCAGACGTTTGCACCCTCGGTGATGCGGGCATCCGGGGTGATGTGATCCCGGGAAGCCTGCAAAACGCAGCCTCCCGGGACAACGAGTGTGATCCCGCTGCGCAGCTCGACGCTGCCGAGCGGGTGGGCTCCAGTCGGCAACAGGATGATCCCGCCCCCTCCGCTGGACGTCGCATCGATGGCGGACTGAAGGCGGAGGGTATTTGCGACGGGGTCGGCAGAAAATGAAAGGGGGCTTTCGGGCATGGGCTGGAGATGCGTTTAGCGGACGTCTCGGGTGGAGACGGTCCGGAAGCGATAGAACCGACCGAGAGTGGGAGGGTTTGAAGTGCCGGCCTGTTGGGCAAAATCGTAGCTGGCTTCCGTGAATTCCGGGTCCCGGGGATCGATGAACCGCTCCAGTGTGATGGCCCCGCGTTTCTCGCCCTGCACGACATCCTTGTCTTCGTCCCACTCGGTGGGCGAAGACGCAGGCGTTTTGCGCAAGGTCTGCGCCGTGTAGTGGATGGTATAGACGTTCGACTGGGTGGTGAGCCGAGGGTAGAGTGTATTGTAAGGGCGCTCGCGGAGATTGTCGCCCGTCAGGGAGTTGAGATTCCAGAATTGGCTGATGATGTTGCTTCCCGAGAGGTTGTTTGTCGGGACGGGATTTCGCAGGACGGTGGCATCCGTGATGCGGCGCGGAATTAAAAACACCTCGCAGATTTCGGTGGCCGACCGAAAAAATCCCCGCCTTGAAGCAAAAGCATTGATCTCTGCTATCGTGCGATCCGGATCGATCGGGTAGCGATAGTTGTTGCCCTCCCGGCCAAGGTCGCCGCGACGATCTCTAAGGGCTGTTCCCTTGGAATACTCTTCGTGGGCGAGGGGAATGGCGGTCACTCGCGCCGATTGCAGGAGCCCACGGAGAGCAGAATCCCGCGAAATTTCCGAGAAGGGGACCAACTGATGGTTGAGGTTGATTTTCCCGGAGGTGCTGAAGGGATCACTGATGGCGTATGGTTCCACGACCGGAATCCAGAAGAGGTCGAGCAGGAGGTGGTCATAGGGCTTCTGAAACCCACGATGAAAGGATACTCCTTTATCCGTCTCTCCTACTCCGTCGCTGGTCAATGCTGCCGGGTTGGGGCAGAAGAGGAGCGTTTCCCATGGCCTTCCGGTTTTCAACCCGGTTGGGAGTGATCCCAACTGGACCGGTGAAGCCACCTGCCGGTTGGGAGAATAGCGGGCCGAGTCTGGGTCCATTACGGTGCCGGCTTTGAAGTATGGCAGGTCCGTCGAGGACAGCTGCGACATGTCTCCCTCGTCTGGCTTGTTGATCCACGGACCATCGCGACACCAACTGACGCCGGTGTCGAAGTCGCCGGGCTTGCCAAAGGCGTTCAATACACCGTCCATGTTTGCGCCACTGAAATTGATCGGGGGAATGTCCGGAAGGTTTCGCCGCTGGCGAAGATCAGCATTGAAGTCGCTGGCAATGATGCCGGAACTTGGGAAGCTGAAGACATTGATGGGACCACCTTGGGTTAACCTTCCAAAGCGACCGGAATAAAGCTGATCGTCCCCGTAATGGTCGGCGTTGTCGGTAAACGAATGGCACTCGCCGCCCCTCGAATCGGTGAAATAGTTGCGGTTGGGAGTGAAAACCGAGTCCGGCACGGATTCCAGCCCCGCGTAGGCTCGCACATCGCCATTGACCGGGTTGCCCCCGTTCACGACCGGGCCCAAGGGAACCAGAGATCGGATGGCGTCGTTGGCATGCGGAATCAAACAATCCGTCGCGGCCCCTCCAAAATTGGGAATACTGCGGACTTCCCATCGTTTCTGCAGGGTGGTGGAGATGTCGTCATTCAGAAAGCGGTTTGTGTAGTCCCATGTGCGCACGGGATTGAGATTGTTTCCGACGACATTCGGGCCGAGGGGAAGGGGATAGCTCTGCGTGAAATTCGGGAAGCGCAGAGCGATGGTTTGGACCGGCGTAGTCATGTTTCCGGCCTCAAATATTTTCACGGTGATCGGTCCATCCTGGCGCACGGTGAATTGAAACGGCAGCGAAGCGGCGGCGGGAGGCCATGGTGAGAAACTTTGGGTGGCCGGGATGGGGGTCGCCGGGAACTTGCTCCCGATCCATGGGGCTTCGGAAAACGCATTGTGGTTTGTGGGAAACGGTGAGCGGGCAGAGCGGAGAGCATAGTGCCAGGTTGTGCCGAACGTTCCTGACATATGGACGGCCACATTGCCGATCGAGCAGACCTTGTTGTAGTTGGCTGGAAAAAGCGGCTGCTCGGGCTGTCCCTGGCCGGGGTCGACCCTCAGGTTTTCGAGTCCCGTGACCTCGATCGCGATGCGGGGCTGGAGAGTGCGGGCTCCGGGAGCAACTGAGCACATCTCAAGGATGAAGGAAGGCCTGGCATTGTAGGTGGTCGCGGGATCCGCTCCGTTCTGTTCTCCAACCACCACAATTGCCGCCTCGCTGATGGTGATCACGCGCCCGAATCCGGAGGTGTTGTTCGAAGTCTTGCGCGATGGAATGACCTGACCGCTTCCGAAGTCATTGATCGAGTTCCCCGGGGGTAGGGCGAACACCAGATTGCGGTTAACCACGTTGTTACTCGAGGCACTGATGTCGTAACTGTTGGTAATGCGGATGAAATCCAGCATCTCGGTAAGGATCTGCTCTTGATCGTCCCCATACTTCTGCGCGAATGTATTAGGCCCGAAACCTGGGAACGGACGCTTCATCAATGTGTTCAGATAGTCGTAAAGGACGGCGTTTCGTCCGCTGTTGAGTTCGGTGGTGGCGAGCGGGCTTGATCGGGTCAGGGCATAGACATTGGAGGAATTGGTCACGGGCGAGGACTCAATGTTTTGGTCCCCTAGCGAGGTGCAGAAGAGATTGAGGGAATCGTTGATCGTGCGGGTGGTGATGCTCCCGGCAGCGTTGGGACTTGGCCGCACCGGCCACAGACTCACCCTGGGCATGTTGAACAGGTTGACTTCCGGGGCGCGGCTGGAGGCCGTGAGGAAGAAGCGTGTTTGTTCCAACATCTCCTCGGTGATTGAGGTGCGGGCGGCTCGATCGTTGGAAAACTTCAGCTCATCTGGCGAGGTGTAGAGCCGCTCGGTTCTGGGGGGCACGGATGCGGGAGGGTATCGAGTTCCGCCGTTGGATCCGGTTGGGTTGCCAGAATCGTCCAGTTCGCGGTATGCCGGGCTGAGGCTCATGAGTGTCCGCCGGAGAGCGGCATCGGCTGCCGCGTTGGTGTCGGCATTGGCAAGTAATGGATCCGACTCGGCGAGGTAGCGCTGGAAGACCGGACGAAGGCTGGTCATGGCTGGGTGCCCGGGGTAGCGCTGGTATTCGCGATTAGCCGGTTGATAGAGCCCCAACTGACCTTCCAGCCAAAGTGCGGGATTGTTGATATAAAAAGTGCCTGCCCGCGGGGTGTCCCAAAAGACCCCGTCGCCGGCGGTATTGATGTTGAGTTTCGTGGAGTCGTCATCCGTCCAGTAGGCCACTCGGCCGACGACGGGGTTGGTGGCGGAGGCACCCGGGATGGGAATGCGGCGTCCATTGCCTGCGGCGGGGTCGGGTGTGGTCAGGGTGCCATCTCGGAGGACGTAGAGCCATTGGACCGGCATGGGCAGGACCGGCAGCGAGGTGCTCGTCCCGTTGGAGGTAAAGGTGTCGGTCGGGGCCGTGGTGGTTCCGGCCCACTGGAAACCATCGACTTTCCCCAGGGCGCGGGGATCTGCGACCGGGTAGGTGACGCGACCATTGAAGAGATCCGGTCGGTTGATGTCGGCAAAGGTGGCCGGGCGGTTGGTGAAGTCGAGGTTTGAGGCAATGGAGGCCTCGCGGGCCAGTTCGCTGTCGAGGGTCGACTGTGAAGTGATCTGCTGATTGGCCGAGGAGTAGAGTTTGTGGGCGATGGCAAGCGATCCGTCATTGTTGAAGGTGCGGATCATTCCGGGTTGGGAAGCCCACGACTGGGTGGCCGGGAGTGTGGTAGCCGTCCGGATCTGGCTCTGGACCAGGTTTTCGATCGTTCGAACCAGAGTTTCGGATTGGAGAACGGTATCGGCGACCCCGCTCGACCGGCGCTCAAAAAGCGAGGTGGCTGCGATGGCGATGGTCAGCACGGTGGCAATCACCAGGAACGCCAGCACGGTGATCAGAGCGGCTCCACTTTTCGATGCCCGGCAGGTTCTCATGGACGGTGTAGCTGGGTGCGGGACGTGTGAGGGTCCAGTTGGATGGCGGCGAAGTTGGCGGGCGGGGTGCCGGAGTCGTTCGCCGACCGGAAGACAAGGACCGGTGCCTGCGTGGAATTCGAAGAGAGGCTGGTGATGCCGCCCGGCAGGAGGAAAAACCCGGCGTATTCATAGCTCGTGCCCAGACCCGCAGCACGAGGGTCGGCGGGTCCTGCCGCGCGATAGGCGAGCCCTGACAGCAGCGTGCTTTGGTTGGTTCGGCCATCGATCACTACTTGCTCCGAGGTGACAAGCGGGCGCTGAAGCGGGCGCGTGCTCCCATCCGATTCGTGCAGAATGAATTGAATGACCGTGGGATTCTCCGAACCGGTTGCCCGGCAAAGTCGCATCTCGACCGGGCGGCTGCGAGCAGTGGCCTCCTGCGCGGCGACCAGAATAGCGGACCGTGCCTGCTGGCCGGCTGCACCGATCGAGAAGGAACGTGAAATATTGTTGAAGGCCACTACGGCGAGGCCCGTGAGAACAAGGATCAGCGCCACGCTGACGAGAACCTCGATGAGTGAAAATGCTGCCTTGGTATTGAGAGGGCTTTTCATCAGTCGCTCCACCGGGAGTTCGGAAGAACAATAGTCTGGCGAAACGTGCGCACTTCGAGCCCGACATTTCGCAGGTCTCCGGCAAGGTCGGAGAGATCTTGGTCCAGACGTGTGGGAATCTGAAACCGGGCGTCAAGCAGCTCTGCCGGAATGCGGTAGCCGTCCGCTTCACTCTTCTTACGGACAGAGGCCTCCGAAGCAGCCACAAGCGCCACTTCGACGAGGGGAGGGAGCTGGTTTGAGGTGGCGGGTTGTGTGCTCGAGGTCTCGCCAGCTCGGGAGTCGAGTTGGAATCCGGTCGTCGCGAGGTCGAGAGTTCCGGACCCCTCACGGCGCAGCGGGCGAACGATCAAGAGGAGGATATTGTCCGCAAGAATGCTAGCGCGGTCGATGAGTGCCGGGTCATTGAACCACGAGTTGTCCGGGCTCCCAGGATTGGTATCGTTGAACGCACTCATGTCACCTGCCTCCGTCTGCATTTGCATGAGACATGAACGCCGACGGGGGCCAAGTCCAAGGGAGGTAGGTGCGCCAGAGTGCACATCCCGGTACTCCACAAAGAAACCCACGGTGTTGAGAAGAAGTTGAAGGCGACTCCGGGATTCGGTCGCGGTACGGCCGAGAGGTGCTTGGAAGACGATCAAGGAGCCTGGCCCAAAATCACCACCCAGCAAATCGGAGGCAGGCCCGCACACCATCGCGAGATTAGACATGCGGACATACCTCGTGGGGTTCGATCGATTGTCGTAGTCCCAATACGGGTTCAGCGTTGCCAGCTCAAGGGTCCGGACAATGCTGTCCATCGCACCGCGAGCCGCTTGAAAGGTCTCGGCCCGACCACTCACCTGATGCCAGATATTGAGGGTGTGCGTATTCAGTGAGGCGAGGACGATCACCAAAATGGCGAGGATCGACATCGATACCAGAATCTCCAGTAACGAAAAGGCGCGCCGTGCCACCGGCCATCCCCGCCGCTTCGCGCGATTCCGGTTCATATGACCATCAAGCCCATCAAGCCCATCAAAGCTCCTTTGAGCGGTTCCCAATCGTCAGGGTTCGCGTGCTCACCATGGTATCCGGGCTCTCCCGCCCGGCGCGATACACGGTGACGCGAAGATTCCGGGCCGATCCAAGTAAACGGCTCGCTTCGGTATCCTGCAGCATCGGATCCACCATCTCCACACGCGTCAGAAAGACGGCAAAGCGGTCAGACCCGTCTGTCGAAAGTTCTCCATCGTCACCGTAGGATCTCACGCCCTCCAGACTCGCAAGATTCTCGAACGGCACCGCAAGAGCCTCGTTCATGAGACTCCGGAAGATTCGCCCCGCCACATCCTGCGCTGAGGCATCGCGCAATGCTCCCAGTGATGCCACGTTCAGACCCACACAGGCCAGAATGGAAAAAGTCACGATGCCTATCGCCAACATGACTTCCACCAGGGAAAATCCCCTTTTCCGGTGCCTAGGAGGCCTCGTAGGCATGTGAAGAAAAATCATGTGACCGATCACTTTTCGCCCCAGATGCATGGCGGTGCAAGGAGAAAAATACGGCAAGCGGGCATAGTTGATTGACAATGTGACCGATCTCATTCTATGAAATGGGAAGGCTGACTCGTTTGGATGAAAGCGGGAAAAATCCGGACGGTATTCGATTTTTTATGAGAGAATGTAGCATTAAGGAGGTCGCGATTTCCAGCGGTTGGTGGGTTTCGATTTCCGAGAGCGATGTCGTCCTGGCGGCTTCGGGTGGTGAAGGAAATTTTGAGCGCGAGGGGGAGCCGGACAACCTGCCGCAGGAGATTGATCTTTTCGACGCTCTGGACGGGTTGACGCCGCGTTTCGGGTGGCGGGATTTGGAGGCTGGGGCGTTTGAAGCTAACCCGCCCCGCGCGGAGTTTGTGGCGGGGTCGGTACAAGAAGAGGCCCGGGTCATGAAGCGGGTGCCCTCGCCGGAGCTGACCTATGCGAGGCAGTTGGAGATTCCATCGGAGTGGGCGGGTCGGAGGCTCTATCTGCGGCTGGATTTCACGCGGTATCGCGTGCGGTTGTGCGTGAACGGCCAAGTTCTTGCGGAGTACATCGGGGGATTGGAGCCGCATGAGGTGGCACTTCCGGAGTCGGTGCAGGCCGGCGACCGGATGATGGTGGTGATTACGGTGGGAGATTCCGGGACGAGCGGACACCGGAACTTCGATGCGTATGCCTTCACGGGAACCCGGTTGCCGACATGCCGCGAAATCGAAAGTAATCTGGTGCATCCGGTCATTTATGGCGGCAGCGACCGAGCGGTGGGAGATGTGCGACTCTTGGGCAAGATTCCGGTGCGGGCGGACAGTGTCCTGGTCATTCCCAAGGTTTCGGAGGGGAAGCTGGCGGTGAAGGCTTGGCTGAAAAACGAGACGGAGACATCCGAGCGGGTGCGGTGGATTTGCCGCGTTGAGGGTGGTCCCCGGGTAACGGATGAAGTGGTGGAAATATCACCGGGCGCGGTCCTTCAGATCGAACGTGAGGTCCGTTGGGATGATGCGCGGTGCTGGGATCTGGAAGATCCTTATCTCTACGAACTGAAGACAAGTCTCGCATGGGGGGAGGGGAACGAGAGCGTCAGGACAGATCGTTTCGGCTACCGGGAGTTTGCCATCAACGGCCCGGATTTTTTCCTCAACGGAACGCGGATCCACCTGTTTGGTCAGTCTGGTCACACGGAGCAGCTTGAGGATTCGCGGACAACGCTCGAAGAGAAGGTGGCGATTCTCAAAGCATGGAAAGAAGACGGCCGCATCAATCACCTGAGGCTGCATGCGAAGCCGCAGCACCCGGACTGGGTGGAGGCGGCCGATCGGGTCGGGCTCCTGATCACGACGGAGACCGCGCTGTGGACCACGGGATTCCACAGCTTTGACTGGGCGGGCAGCGAGGAAGCCTGCTACGCGAATGTTCGGAATCACTTCCTGGAAGCTCTGGTCCGGCGTGATCGAAACAATCCCTCGGTGGTCATCTGGTCGCTCAGCAACGAGATGTCACCGATTATTCCCTCGGATCTGGACAATCCCAAGATGTCCGCAATGACGAGGGTGTTCGACCGGATCCTTTCCGAGGCGCGCGAGGAAGATCCGACCCGGGTGATTCAAATGTCCTCCGCAGTGGATTTTCTCGGACGCTTGGATGTTTACAATTTGCACTATCCGAAGAATTGGCAGGCATTTCCGGACTATCCGCACACGGCGTATTGGATGGAAACGCCATTTCTTTTCCCATGGTTCGGTTCCAAACGGGAGACCATGCCGGAGTGGAGTTGGCGGCGGGACAAGCCGCTGATCTTTGGGGAGTTCACCTGTGTGTTTGGTGTCACTCCGGACAATCAGGCCGCGATCGTCGGGGATGTGGCCTTCGAGGATGAAGATTTCGGAACGGCCAAGGTCAACGAGAAGCTGTGGCCAATGGAGATTCACGCTTACCGACGCGAAGGGGTTTCCGGTTTCACGGCGTGGTCAGCTTTTTGGTTTTTTGACCTGAAAGGAACTCTCTCGCGTCTGGAGGAACCTTATGTCAAGGCCCACAGCCGGGCTCTGCGGCCTCTCGCGGTGCTTTCTCATGATTACCGCACGCGATTGTTTGCCGGAGCGAGCCATACCGTTCCTCTGTCCGTTCACAACGATTCGCGAGCGGCCGGGGAATTTTCGTATGCCGTCGTTTTCAGATTGGATGGAAACACGGTATCCGAGGTCCGGACAGCGCCATCCCGCTTCGAACCGGGGCAAATCCGCCGCTCCAGCGCGGCGTGCCGTTTGCCGCTCGGTGTCGGCGGAACCTTGTCGATGGAGGTAACCATGTGGGGGCGGGGCGGGGGCGTAGCGGACCATTGGTCTCAGGAATGGGAAGTGGCGGATCCTGCCTTGAGGGAAGAGTTGGCTTCCGAAGTGGCCGTAGTTGATCTGGGAGGAGGACTCAGCGAGACGCTCACCCAAGCCGGAATCGCCGATTTCGATGTGCTTCGCGAAGTCCCGATGGAGAAAAAATCGAGCGGTTCGGTTTTTGTTTCGTTCGCGGATTCACCTTTTCACCGGGGGGACTGGGCCGTGTGGAGGAGGTGGCTGGAGGAAAGTGTCACGGCGGGTGCACAGGTCATCTTGGACCGGCCACCGGGTTGGATTCTTGAGGACTTGCCGGTCAAACTTCAGAATGGTCGTGGCTTCGCCACCGGCTCCCGTTTGGAGATCACGTATGCGTTTGTTTCGGCCCCTTGTCATCCGGCCATTCGGGGATTGGACGACCGTTTTTTCAGCCTGTGGGGTGGTGATTACTACGTGGCGAGGTCCTGTTTTGCCGTGCCACAGGAAGGGAATGCAGTTCCTTTGCTTGTCGCCGGAACAGACCGGGCGGGTCTGGTGTCCTCACCTCTCCTCGAGCTGCGGTCGGGAAAAGGTCGGTGGGTGGCAAGCACCCTGGAACTGATCCCGAAGCTGGGGGAGGAACCTGCTGCGAGGATCTTCTTTCAGCGACTCGTCGAGGCGGGTCGTGTTCGGGAGATTTTGGTTTCGGCCGCGTGCTCGGTGGAACCGGAGTCGTTGCGGGTGCTGCGAGAGGTTGGCTTCCCCGGTCGCGATGTTACACCCCGCGAGGCCCTCGAGTCAGCTTGTGGATTGATCGACGCAGCGAGGGTGGCAGGGGATCAGGATTTCGTGGCGGATTTGAAATCTGCTCTCGCACGAGGGCGCACCGTGGTCCTGCACGGCTTTTCTGTGGAACAAACGCGTGAGATTCTTGGCGCATTGCAGATCAGTGCTTCCGTGGCACCCCACCCCGGGCGAACCGTCGGCAACGATACCATCCGGCACGTTAGTCCTCTGGCGGATGGCATGACCAGTGGTTCGTTGTACTGGATTGTAGACAAAGCGAGGGTGGCTCCGTGGACGCGGGCCCCGCTACATCCCTCGCCGGCTTCCTGTGTGATCGCCGACGGTCAGACCGGTGCCGCCCTGACCAAGCTGGGTGCGGTAGTTGCTTTCGAGGTTGGGCCGGGGACCTTAGTACTCGACGCGCTCTTTTGGCAGGACTCCCGCCTGGACGAACCCGAGCGCGCTCGACGCTACCTTGTCCCCCTGCTGACCAACTTGGGATTTCCGCTCCGCGAGGGTGAAGCGAAACGACACTCCGAAGACTACGAAACCGAGGCGGAGCGCCGCGAGCGCGGACATTTTTAGTGAGTGCTGATTCCAAATTGCGGGATACTCATCCGGTTCGGCGTCACAACACCGTTTATCGCTGCGAAACCCCCGACCCATCGTGCTCGCTGGTTTTTGGAAACGGGGTGGTTGGCGGGAGTGTGAGAACGGTCCCGGACGGGATCGAGTTGGTGATCTGCCGGAATGACAATTGGAATGCGTCAGGTGGGCAAAAAGCGGCGGCTGTTGTCCGGATCACCGCCCCCGGTTTTTCGTGGAAGGGATCCGATGGGATCCGCCAGACGTGCTGTCTTGCAGATGCGGAGATTGTGATGGAATGCGGGCAGGGCGATCGTCATGCGGCCTTCCGTGTGCTGGCACCGCGTGGGTGCGAGGTCGTCATGGTTCTGACCTCCGGCATCGCATGGCGGTGGGAGGCGGTGGTCCATCCGGTCTTGGAGGATGATGAATCCCGGGAGGCCGGTGGCTGGTCCGGGATCTTTCATTGCAATGCCAAGTCTTGCTACGCGGAGGGAAACCGTCGGGTGGGTTTGGAAGAGTCCTTTGGCAGGGATCCCATCAAGGGGAGGCGCTGGGCGGTTGCGGTTCCGTGCGAGGAAGGGTTCCCGGGGCAGGGTTTCGTGATCGCAACGGCGTTGCTGGACCCGGAGACAGCAGGGGATCCCTGGCAACTGGCCTGTGAAACAGGCACTAAGGTTCGCAACCATTCCGCATCTTGCATTGAAGACCACCGGAACTGGTGGGCCGGCTTCTGGGGGCGCTCGCATTTGGAGATGCACAGCCGGTCTGGTGATGCGGAGTACGAGGAGAGAGTCTGGTATACCAACTTGTATTTTTTGGGGAGTGCCTGCGGTGGGGATTTTCCCCCGCGCTTCAACGGAGGGCTTTTCCTGCTGGATCCGGTCAAAAGGGACTGGGATTACGGCTACTGGTTTCAGAACATGCGGGAAATTTACTGGCCGCTCTTCGCAACCGGTCATGCGGATTGGATCCGCAGTTTCTTCGGGATGTATCTCGGGGCGACGGAGTATGCGCGGGCGCAGACCCGCAGCGTGCACGGCTGGGGGAGCCCCGCCTTTCCCGAAACGATGAGTTTTTGGGGCTGGTCGCCCGACACCGATTTGCCCTCCCGAAAATTTGCCTCGGGCGTTCATCACAACTTCTCAAGCAACCTCGAGGTTTGTCTGCTGATGGACTGGTATGCCCGGTGGTCGGGAGATCATGATTTTCGGGACGAGGTGTTTTATCCTTTCCTCCGCAGTGCGGTGGGGCTTTTTCGGGAGATAGGAGAACGTGGGGATGACGGTTTGTTTCATTTTGCCCCCTGCAATGCCTTGGAAGTCTGGGTCGATGCCATCGACCCCGCTCAGGACATCGCTGGTTTGCGGGTTCTGGTTCCGAGGCTGATCGAAATGGGGCGGAAGCTGGGTGCCGATCGTGGGGAAATCTCCGCATGGGAAGATTTTCTGGACGGGCTGCCGCCATTGCCTGTCGGGCAATGGGTATTCGAATCCCGACCCGCCGAGGGCATCCATACTTTGGATGATTTTTTGAGAGTGGAGCAGGATTCCGACGGAATCTACCTGCCCGCTGGAGGTCTTGCCGGGACCAACCGGCGGCGTTGCAATATGGAGAATGCCGAACTCTACGCGGTGTTTCCCTGGGGGCTGATCCCGAGGCCGGGCGATCCCGCCGATGCACGGCGGGTGGAGCGAACTTGGCATCACCGCACCTGGAAGCGTCGCAACAATGGCTGGTCACAGGACGTTCCGCAGCTGGCAAGGATGGGAAACGCAGAATGGGCGGCCCAGGCATCGCTGGAACATGCTTCACATAATCAGCGTTTCCCCAACGGCGGGTTCATCTGTCCCGGAAGCCCGCGATTCCACGGCCTGCTGACCCCGCATCTGTATCTGGACTCCGCCGGAGTCCACCTCGCGGGAATCGCGGAGATGTGTCTCCAGAGTTTTGACGGAATCATCCGAATCGCCCCCGCTCTGCCCCCAGACTGGGATGTTTCTTTTGCCTTCCACACTCTGGATGGATTTTTAGTGGAGGCCGAAATTGTCGGAGGATCCGTGGTTTCCGCGAAAGTTATCGGAAACGGAAGGCCAGGATCTGTTGTGATTCGCAACACACGGAAGACCCCCATGCGAGTCCGGACTTCTCATTCCACATTGTTCGTCAAGGCAGGATCGGATTTCTGCGGCGAGCCGGAGGATGGGATTTTTTTACATTGGGACGAAGCGTTCCGTGATCCCGTTGATCCGCGTCCATCGGAAATGCCGGAGGTCATTTATCCTGGCTACAAAGTCACCCCCCCACCCGTCAGCCACCCTTCCGGTCATTGGCACGATGAGCGGGGATGCCACGGTCAAATCGGATTGTCGGAAGACGGTCTGTTTCCCGCCATTCGTTCCAAATGATTCCTCCCGGTCCTCAAAAATTATGAAACCACTGAAAATGATTCCCATGGCTGCCGTCCTTATCTTCACCGGTCTGTCGGTAACCCACGGTGCGCTGGAACAGGCGAAAGTTCCTGCGGATGGAGTGATCACGATTTCCGACCCGGGTCTGCGGAATTGGGGGCCTGAACTGGTGCGCTTCCAGATCGATGAAAAGGCGTTTGCGCGTCAGGTGCTCAAGGGACCCGATGGTGTGCCTGTGCCATTTCAGGTGCGCGATGGCCAACTCGCCTTCGTCGCGGAGGTTCCCAACGGAGAGTCTCGGACGTGGCGCTTCGGATCGGGGTCTGCGGCCCCGTCGCCGCTTCGCGTTTCCAAAGAAAGCGGGAGTGTGGTTCTGGAGAATCCATCCATCGCCGTGCGGTTGCCGCTCGGCGGTGCCCAGGGAATCGGTATCCCGGCGGCCGAGGCTCCGGCTCCGTTGATGGGATGGCGGTTGGGGGATCAGTGGATGGGCGGGAGTCGATGGGTCGAGCCGCGTCGGGTGACAGCATGGCAAGGCAAGCTGATCGAGGAAGGTCCCGCAGTGGTGACCTGGCAGGGAGAATGGAATTTCTCACCCTCGGGTCGCTACGTCATGCGGGTGAGTCTTTCTCCTGGAGTGCCCATTGCGTTCGTTGAGGAGGAAATGGATCTGGGTAAAGACACGAGTGGATGGCTGCTGTTGGACGTCACAAAGGGGTGGGCTCCCACACAGATCGCAGACATCTCCGGAGCGGGTGAGCAGAACCTCCCGCAGGTGAAATCGGTGGACCTCAAAAGCTTCATCGAGTCATCTATCAAAAAGTCCGCTCCGCCGGATCCTTTGGCTCCCCGGATTGAGCCGCCCCTGCCCGGGCTGGAAAGGCTTTTTTCCGTCACGGTGGGCGGCCAGTGGGGTGGCTATCGGGGAGGGGTGGTTTTAGGTGAGGGCGACTTGGCGTATCCGGCTCCCGGAAGAAGCTTGTCCATCGTTCCCATTCATCCGGGATGGTGGCGCCGAGCCAGTGTCTGGCCGGTCTGGCAGGGAAAGCAGGAGGGCGTCGTGATCGGTCTCCCCTTGGGTGTCAGACCGCTGTCATGGGCCACGCAGCCCGGCGACGAGAGTTCGCCGTTTTCCACTCATGAACATGATCCCGGCTTGCCTCCGACCCTCGTGCGCCGGGCTTGGACGCTGTCCACGGGGGTGGACTTTGTCTACCTCCGGGCCGGATACGGACACATCGGTCTCAACCGGTTTAAGGATTGGGTGGTCGACTGGCCCGACACTGCGGGTGCCAAGGCGTACCCCGGGGCATTCTTCAGCAAAGAACTAATCGCCCGGCAAAAGGCGTCGTTGGATTCTCATCCTGCCGCTGGGGAACTGAGGAAGAGCTATCTGATCACCGGTAATCCCGCCGATGCCGACGCTGCTGCTCGTCGCGTGCTGGCCTTTCTGCGGCAGCCCTACCGTGAAAATGATTTTTACGTGTCCGGGTTGAGCAACTATCGCAAGAGCCAGCTTCTGTTTCCTGTCATCGAAGCGGAAGATGCGCTGGCCTGTCCCGAGCTGGATCCGGCTCTTCGGAAGGAGCTTCGCCAGCGGTTGGCACTTTATGCCAATGTTCTCAGCGAACCCGATCTGAATCCGCACGGAGCCGGTCTGCACCTTGGCAACAACAACATGCCGATCAATCGGTCCCTTGCCCTTGCATTCTTTGCCGGTTTGCTGCCGGACCATCCCCGATATGACGAGTGGATGCGGCAGATCGCCGAATATACCCGCTTCAAGCTGGCCACCTATTTCGGCCCGGATGGAGCGGCGATCGAGCCCCCGACCTACCAGCTCTACGCGCCGATACCGGCATTGGTCGCGGCCCATGTTATCCTGAAAAATCGCGGTGTCGCCGATTTGTCGGCGGAGAGCGACCTGCTCTACAAAAACCTTCGTTACCTTTCCGATATTTCGGTTGCGGACAACCGATACCCGGGCAGTCGGATTTTGCCGGGGATGGGCAACAGTCAGAATTTCCAGAGCGGTGTTTGGGGGGCATCCCAGGCGGCTTTTGCAGCGGACCCGGAAAAGATGGAATGGCTGGATGGGATGTTTCGGGAAAGTGGAGGCCGATTTGAGCCATCGAGCAGCGTTCATTCCGTCATCCATCCGAGATTCTATGCGCCTCTGGACCGTGTGAAGAAGCCCGCTTTGACGAGTCGCTTCATTCCCTCCTATGGAATCGTGTTTCGATCTGGCCAGGGCCCCGATGAAACCGCCCTGCTGCTTCGTGCCGGAACGCATTGGGGGCATTGGGATACGGACGCCGGGAACCTGTTGTTTTACTCCAGGGGAGTGCCCCTTTCCCCCGGAACCGGTTACCAGTATTACGGCGGTGTGGGGACCCGGAACCATGGGGTCTACCACAACCGCTGCAAACCCTTCCGCCGGGATCTCCCGGAACCTTTTGGTATGGTGGATGGAGTGGTTCTCGATTACGCGCTCGGCGGAAATGTCGAGTATGCCACCATGGACCGGCGGTATCCGGTCGAGCTTTTTTCCGGTGGAGATTCCCAAAAGGAAGTTCAGAGCGCATGGCGGAGGTCGCTCGTGTTTCTCCACGGAAAAGTTCCTTATGCGGTGGTTCGGGATTCCTTCCCCGGAGCGGAAGACCAGCCCAAGTGGTGGACATGGTTGAATCTGGGAGGACCGGAAAATGCCACCTTGGACGGACAAGTGTTTCCCGATGTGAAGCCGGAGACCGCTCTGTCTGAGAGCGAGATGCCGACAAAGGAAGGACAGTCCCTTCTTCTTTCTACTGCCCATGGCGGGGGAACTCAGATCTGGTTTGGAAGGTCCACCAAACTTCGGGTGGCTTACGTGATGAAGTCCACTGGAGGTGCTTCCGGCGAAATCAAAACGGCGTTCGAAGCCCTCGCCGGCCCGGGAGAAGATTTTCAATTTCTGCTTCGCCCGATGGTGGGAGAGAACGCGGCCTGCGAGGTCTCAAGACCCGCCGACGGCGTGTTCTCAGTCAAACACGAAGAAGGGAACGACTGGATCCTTCTTCACGATTTACCCCAGAGCTTCCAATCCGGCGATGTCGAACTTTCCGGAAGAGCCTCGGCCGTCCGCATCCTTTCCGACCGGGTTGTGCTGGCTGTCCTGGCCGGACCCGGTACGGCCGGCTACAGAGGGCTGGTTCTGAAGAGCGACGGACCCGCAGAAAAGATCATTCCTCTCAAAGAAATTCGTCCTGGAGAGTTGGCAGGAACACCGGCTTTGCCTGAGAGAATCGAAGCGGAATTGCCTGGTGGATGGAAAGTGCTGGGCGAAGGTCCATTTACCCTTTCGTCGATTGACGGTGGGATTGCCATCGAGACGGACGGTCGTGAGAGGATTCTCCATTTCCAGCGCCCGGAGTCGATCACCCGCTCATGGCTCACAGTGGATGGCAAACCGGCCATGGCCGCCTGGAACGATCCGCCGGCTATGGGTTGGGGTAAATGGCGAAACGCAGCCCTTGGTGCGATTGCTGTTCCGGCAGGGAAACATCGGCTCGAAATCCGCGAATGGAAGTATCCCGCGCCGTTCGAGGCTGCTGCGGCGAAGTCCAAGTGATCCTAAATCCCGCAGTTCAAACCCAAGAAATGGTCAGATTCCCCATGAAGTTCATGAAGGACATGAAGGGACAGAGGAATAGACGGCTCAGAAAATTGGCCCGCAACTTCACCCAAAAGGGGAAGACCCGGGGAGCCCGGGAACATGCCTCATTCATTCCTCTTCATGATCTTCAAGTGCTTCATGGTAATTCAAGCTGCGGTTTATCGGGTGATGCCTCAGGTCGTCTGGGAGGGCTCGAACATGGCTTGCTGCGGATGTCCAAGGAATGAGCAGATCCGTTGCCAAAAGCGACGCCGCGTCCACTCGGGCACCGGGTCGGAGGCAGGGATCGCAAGTGCGACTGAAAGGAAGGGAGTACCCCGCCTCTCTCAAAGGCAAAGCCTGACCGCATCCCGAAAACAAGCCTTGGCATTCCGACTGACCCAAGGCAGCCTCCCCTTCCGGTTTTATGCAGACGTCGTTCCATCAAGAGATTGTCAAAAGTTTTGCCTTTCAGGCAATCTGCTCCTTGATGGCAATCCAAAGCCTCGAGGTGTCAAAACATGGATGAGACCGGCCGCGAAATCCCCTCCCGGGCAACGATCCGGGACGTTGCCGAACTTGCCGGTGTCAGCCGGGCTACCGTCACGCGAGCATTGGAGACCAATCAGGACTCGAGCATCAAAGCGGAGACTAGAAAAAAGGTCATCGATGCCGCCGCCCAGCTGAGATACCGTCCAAGCCCTTCGGCGCGAAGTCTAAAGTCCAAACGGCCGATGGCAGCCTGCATTCCTTTTGTCAGGATCGGAGGTTCCCGAACCGGTGCCGGTCAGATCAGTCTTAGCTTGGGCGATATCATGAGTTCGGCCCTTACTGTTCTGCAACCAGTGGGATACCGATTGGAGCCGGCATTTTTTGCATCGGATGAGGAAGCGACGGAGAGCCTGATTTCGATGGCGGTGGCGGGCTACTTTGATGCCGCGCTGATCGCGTATCCCCGCGCCACGATGATTGAAGCCTACCGCCGGCTCGCGGATATTGGCGTGATCGTGGCAATGCGAGCATTTCCCATAGGGGAGCATCCGAACATCCACCAGTTTGAACTCCCGACGAACTCCATCCTTCCGGTCATCGAGGAACTATTTGGGAGGGGGAGAAGGCGCATTCTTTTCACGAGGCCGATTCCGGACGAAGTGTCAGATCGGGGCAAGAAGATGCCGGGGCTAAGTCTGAAATACGCGCCATTTTCCTATAGTACCGGCACCATTCAGGAGACCCTCCGGGACTATCTGAAAAACAACCGCAGAATGGTCGAATGGTCGGACGCGATTGTTTGCTGGGACGAGTTCGTTGGCTGGGAATTCTACAAAGCACTGGTGGCTCAGGGGATTCGGGTACCCGAAGAAACAACGGTGACCGGGGCGGCGGACTATCGTCACATTTTCAAACCCCTGCCTGTGCAACTCCTGAACTACGCGCCTGGAGCGATGGACGTGGGGCACCTGAGCCGCAAGCTTCTTGGAGTCCTGCAGGAGCGCAACATGCTTTCAAAAAGCTTCGTGGTTCCCCCGCCGCTGCAGCGTCCGGAGTGTAAAGTCCACACACTCTCCGATTCCCACTTCAAACAACTCGCTCAAGCCGAACTACGCCGGGAGGCCTTGCTCGAGGAAGTGGAGAAGTTTATCGTCGATCAAGAAAACTTCATCTCGACAGAAAGTCTGTGAAATCGCGCCATAGGCAGGCCTGATATCGGTCCCTGGTCCAATGTTTGTCCGCCAGCCATCGCAAATCACCCTATGAACCGCAGCTTGAATTACCATGAAGCTCTTGAAGATCATGAAGAGGAATGAATGAGGCATGTTCCCGGGCTCCACGGGTCTTCCCCTTTTGGGTGAAGTTGCGGGCCAATTTTCTGAGCCGTCTATTCCTCTGTCCCTTCATGTCCTTCATGAA
>Ga0247835_1002684_pt1 | contig 18163 bp, 10 predicted proteins | sample LaCtaG_3_FD_189912 | JGI IMG/M metagenome (GOLD analysis project Ga0247835, IMG submission 189912) | Freshwater microbial communities from meromictic Lake La Cruz, Castile-La Mancha, Spain - LaCruzMarch2015_13.5m | ecosystem: Environmental > Aquatic > Freshwater > Lake | place: Spain: Castile-La... | reverse complement strand
GAGGTCGTACCAGACCTCGGGCGTGGCCCCGTCGCAGCGGCACCGCATGGCGTGGCCCTCCAGATCCCACGTCACGCAGAACTCGGCGTCGATGCGGGCGTCGATGAGCTGCTTGGCGGCGGGGTTCGAGAGGATCTGCCGGGTCTGCTTCCAGAGCTTCTCCCGGTCGACCGAGGTCAGGCCGATCCGGCCCGGCTCCCGGGCGGCCAGCCAGTCCTCGCCCTTCTTGGAGAGATTCCCCGTGGCGGTCAGCAGCTCGTCGGGGGCGATGTCGAGCGCGTCCCAGAACTGAGACTCACCCAGTTCGTGCCAGAGGTGCAGGTTCTCCCCGTGCTTGAGCGCGGGGGTCTGCTTCCTCGGCACTTGACCGAGGATTTTCCGCTCGTAGTATGCGAGCGGCGATTGCTGAAATTCTTTGAGGTCACTCGCCGACGTCTGCGGCCATCCGAAATATTCGGAGGCCGGGACGCGGTGAATAAGTCCTCGGCCCCGGGTGACCGGGGTCGGAGAACTGAGTAGCAGCGGGCGGACTTGAACCGCCGACACCCGGCTTATGAAGCCGGTGCTCTAACCAACTGAGCTACGCTGCCACAAACGATCAGCTGCCCAGTGGGCCGCCGATCGTCACTGACGAAAATATAACCCGCCGATCGTGGGCCGTCAGCCTGGAGGCCAAGAAACCGCGAAAATATGGCGTAGCGGCGGCCTCGTTCCGTGCAAAGCGGATAGAAATCTACGGTAGCTCACTGTGGCACGACTGCCATTTTCGCTCGGCCCGTCAGGCCAGTTTGTTTTGCCCGAAGGCCAGCGACCGCAGGCACGAATCGAGTCTCTCCAACGGGCGAGCCTGCAATCAACTGCTCCAAAAACAAAAGCGACCTGGGGGGCATTCGCCACCCCAGGTCGCCATGTGCTTTTATGAGCATGCATGAGCATGTCAGTCAGCTCTGCCGCAACGTCGCCATTCGGCTTGCAGGCTAGTCGGCCATCGAGCAGGCAGCGTCGACGATTGCGTCGATCTTCTCTTCCGAGAGCTGTCCCTTGGCAACGGCGTGGTTGGCCGTCACCTTGCCCCCCTTAAAGCAGACGACCGTCAGATCAGCATCGGGTGCGATCTTGTAGTCGGCCGGGCCATTCGCAGCCTCCTCAGGCACCACGAACGCGATCCGCTCGAGACCATGAAGCTTTACAAACTCGGCGGCATCCTTCTTCAGCGACTCTGCATCGGTGCCCAGCATGTTCACGAAGCCGGTCAGCTTCGCGGCCTGATGCTCTTCAATCTCCTCATCGAGCTTCTTGAGCAGCTTGGCCAGCTTTTCGTCGGCCGTCCGGGCAAATACCATCACCACCGGCCGCGAACCCATCTTGCAGCGGTAGCAGAGCGTTTTGCCGTCAGCCACACCGTCCAGGGCATTGCCGGTCACTTTTGTGACCGTCATCGCGCCCACCGATTCACCCACCTGATACCCGCTCGTGACCTCGGCCCGGGCCGCTCCCGTCATGACCGATGCCGCCGTGGCAAAACCGATGGCCGCCACCGCCAAAATCCGTGCTGCACGCATTGATGAAACTCCTCGAAAGCCGAATCGAACTCACCACCGGCTGGGCACGATGCACCGCCGGAACCTTCCTTGCGACCATCATCCTACCGCGGGTACGATTTGAACGGCAACTTTCGGTAGATCTCGTGTGCTGAAAAATAGATCTGGCGTGCTGAAAGCTGAAACCAGATCCGGTGTGGTGGACGTGGTGCTTGCTTGACGGAGGCGTTCCATGGGCAGAGTCAAAACGGGCGGCGGCTGGCGGGCAGTGCTCTACACCTTCAAAAAGGCCCGTCAGGCTGGCGGCCTGTGGGCCCTTTGGAAGGCGATGCGGTCGAAGAATGCCTGCAAGACATGTGCCGTGGGTATGGGCGGCCAGTCTGGCGGCATGGTCAACGAGGCAGGACACTTCCCGGAGGTCTGCAAAAAGTCGTTCCAGGCGATGGTCGCCGACATGCAGGGCGCCGTGAAGCCGACGTTCTTCGAAACGTATTCCGTGCCCCAGTTGCGGGCCTTCACGCCCCACCAGCTCGAACACTCCGGCCGGCTCGTGCAGCCTGTCGTGCTCGAAAAGGGATCGCAGCATTACCGGCCGGTGGAGTGGGCCGATGCCATGGAGCGAATCGCGCGGAAACTGCGGGCGACGCAACCTGACGCGACGTTCTGGTATTTCAGCGGCCGGTCGAGCAATGAGGCGGGCTTTTTGCTGCAACTCTTTGCACGGCTGTATGGCACGAACCATGTCAACAACTGCAGCTTCTACTGCCACCAGGCCAGTGGCGTGGGCCTGACCAGCGTCATCGGCACGAGCGCGGGTACGGTGAAACTCGATGACATGGAACGCGCTGACCTCGTCTTCCTGATCGGCGGCAATCCCGCCAGCAACCATCCGCGGCTCATGCGAACGCTCATGATGGTCCGCCGCCGCGGCGGGAAGGTGGTGTCGCTCAATCCGATTATCGAGACCGGCACCGTCAATTTCTCCGTGCCGAGCGATCCCTGGGCGCTTTTCTTTGGTGCCGAAATCGCCAGCACCAACGTGCAGCCCCATGTTGGGGGCGACCTCGCGCTAATCTACGGGATCATGAAGCGACTCCTTGAGATGCATCGGGCGGGGCTGGGGCAGGCAGAACCGGTGATCGACGAGGATTTCCTGAATCAGCACACCGTCGGGTGGCCCGAACTGGCCGCCCGGCTTGAGAGTCTCTCGTGGGACGAGATCGTGCAGAAGTCGGGCGTCTCCAAGGCCCAGATCGACGACATCACCACGCAGTACGCCTCTTCGCAACGCACGATCTTCGCCTGGACGATGGGCGTTACCCATCAACTGCACGGGGCCGCCACCGTGCAGGCGATCGCGCAACTTGCCTTGATGCGTCGCATGGTCGGCCGCCCCGGAGCGGGCCTGCAGCCGATCCGTGGCCATTCGAATATTCAGGGCATGGGCACCGTCGGCGTCACGCCCACGCTCAAGAAAGCGATCTTCGAACGGCTGGAGAGTCACTACGGCGTCACCCTTCCGACGACCAAGGGCTACGACACGCTCGAATGCCTCGACGCCGCCGACAATGACACCATGCGGTTTGCCCTCTGCCTGGGCGGCAACCTCTATGGCGCGAGTCCGGAGGCCAGCTACACCAAGCGGGCGATGTCGAAGATCGACACCGTCGTCTATATGAGCACGTCGCTGAACACAGGACATGCCTGGGGCACGGGCGCCGAGGAGACCATCATCCTCCCGGTGCTGGCCCGGGACGAAGAACCGGAACCCTCCACGCAGGAGAGCATGTTCAGCTACGTCCGACTTTCCGACGGCGGGAAGCCGCGGCACGTGGGGCCGAGGAGCGAGGTGGAAATCGTCGCCGATCTGGCCCTCCGCGTGCTGGGAGACGGCGTGTCGGCCGGCAGCAGCAGCCCGGTGAACTGGCGGGAGATGGCGCATACCAGCACGATCCGGCAGGCGATCGCGAAGATTGTCCCGGGGCTCGAGGAGATCGCCTCGATCGACCGGACGAAGAAGGAGTTCTCCATTCCGGGGCGGGCTCTCGACACGCCGGAGTTCCCGACGGCCGACGGCCGGGCGCACCTCTTCGTGCACGATCTGCCCGCCGTGCCCGAGGGCATGCAGTTGATGACGATCCGCAGTGAGGGACAGTTCAATACGGTCGTCTATGAGGTAGAGGATCTCTACCGCAATCAGACGCGGCGGGACATCGTGCTCATGCACCCGGACGACATTGGGCGGCTGGGGCTGACGGCCGGTGGAAAATGCCGCATTGCAAGCAGCGTTGGCGAGATGCGTGGGCAGATCGTGTCGGCCTTTGATCAGATCAGGCCGGGGAACGTGGCGATGTATTACCCCGAGAGCAATATCCTCGTGCCCAAGGCGGCCGATCCACTCTCGCGGACGCCGGCCTACAAACGGATCGCCGTGACGGTGACCGCCGACGTTGATGTCGTGCCACTGGCCGGGCCAGCGCCCGAGTTCGTGGGGTCTGGCACACCGCGTGACACGATGAACGCGTGCGCCGGGTGACGGCTCCCCCGGGAGGTCTGAGTTCAGCGATCTCCTTCCCCGTGGCGACGAGATTTTATCTTGTTGTGTCTTCCCGTGGCGACAAGATTGCATCTTGTTGGAGAGCGGATTCAGCAAGTTGAAAACTCGCTGCCACGGGAGAGCGGATTCAGCAAGTTGAAAACTCGCTGCCACGGGAGAGCGGATTCAGCAAGTTGAAAACTCGCTGCCACGGGAGAGCGGATTCAGCAAGTTGAAAACTCGCTGCCACGAGGAGAGCGGATTCAGCAAGTTGAAAACTCGCTGCCACGGGAGAGCGGATTCAGCAAGTTGAAAACTCGCTGCCACGGGAGAGCGGATTCAGCACGTCGAAAACTCGCCGCCACTCATTCGCCGAAAAGGGAAAGCTGATCGGCCGGCTCCGCCCTTCGCCGCGGCTTGACGGCTGACGGTCCGGCCGTGCCGCCCGATTCAAACCCGAGCAGAAGGTCGCGGGCCCGCGCGACCACCTGTTCGGGCACGCCAGCCAGGCGGGCCACGTGCACGCCCCAGCTTTTGTCGGCCGCCCCCGGCACCACCTGATGGAGAAAGACGAGCTGATCGCGGTGCTGCTGCACGAGCACCTGCGCGTTGCTCACACCCGTCAGACGGTCGAGCGCGGCGAGCTGGAGATAGTGCGTCGCAAACAGCGTGCGGCAGCCGATCCGTCCCTGCAGGTGCTCGACCACCGCCTGCGCGATCGCCAGCCCGTCGAACGTGCTCGTGCCGCGGCCGACTTCGTCGAGGATCACGAGGCTTCGAGGCGTTGCACGGTTGAGGATCCGCGCCGTCTGCGACATCTCCACCAGAAACGTGCTCGCGCCGCGGGCGAGATCGTCCCCCGCGCCGATCCGCGCGAAGAGCCGGTCGACGATGCCCACGCGGGCCCGCTTCGCAGGCACGAAGCTGCCCGCCTGGGCCAAGACTGCCACGAGTGCCGCCTGCCGGATGAAGGTGCTCTTGCCGCCCATGTTGGGACCGGTCACGAGCAGGATCGTGGGGGCCGGGTCGGGGGCCACGGCGGGCAGCGACGACAGCATCAGGTCGTTTGCGACCAGCGTTCCCGGCGGGAGCAGGTCCTCGAGGATCGGGTGGCGGCCTGCCTCGACAAAGAGGTCGCCGCCTTCCGTGATCTCCGGTCGCACCCAGCCCTTCGAGCGGGCCACGTCAGCCAGCGATCGCAGCACGTCGAGCGACGCGAGGATCGCGGCCACCCGGTCGAGGGCGACGCGGTGCTCGGCCACGAAGAGCCGGAGCAGTTCGAGCAGCTCGATCTCGCGACGCAGCGACTCTTCCTCCGCGCCGAGCACCTGCCGCTGGCGGTCGTCGAGTTCCGGTGTTGTATACCGTTCCGCATTCTTCACCGTCTGCTTGCGGATGTAGTCGGCAGGAACCTTCGCCGACTGGGCGCGGCCAACCTCCAGGAAAAACCCGAACACCCGGTTGAACCCGACCTTGAGTGACGGGATGCCGGTCCTCTCGATCTGCTCGGCCTGATACCTGGCAATCCAAGCCTTCCCGCCCGACGCCATCTCCGCAAGTTCGTCGAGGCGGCTATCGAAGCCCGGACGGATGAAACCCGCATCCCGGGCAAACACGGGGCAGCCCTCGCGGAGCGTGGCGTTGATGCGGCCAGACAGCTCCTCGCAGGGATCGATCGCGTCGCGGAGGGTGGCGAGAAGACCGACGCTATCGGCAAGCAGTGCGATCAGATCGGGGAGGATTGCCGTGGCCCGGCCGATCCGTTCGAGATCCCGCGGGCCCGCACGGCCCGAGATCACACGGCAGGTCAGCCGCTCGAGGTCGCCGATCCCGGTGAGCTTTTCGGCGAGTCTCGCGGCAAGTGACTGACTCGCGACGAGCGTCGCCACCGCGTCGAGACGGCCGTCGATCTGCGGCTTGTCGACGAGCGGGGCCGACAGCCATTCAACGAGGAGGCGTGCCCCCATCGGCGATTTCGTGTGATCGACCACGCCGGCGAGCGTGCCCTCGCGGCGGCTGCTTCCGCCTGCCGCAGATCGCACCAGCTCCAGGCTGCGACGGGAGGCCTCGTCGATCTCCATGCGGTGGCCCGGCCGCCATGCGGAAAGTGTTTCGATGCGGCCGACCGCCGCCGGCTCGTTCTCCTCGAGATAGGCCACGACACCGCCGGCCGCGGCGATGCCGGGGAGATCGGCCGGCAGGTCGAAGCCGAGCCCCTCCAGCCGTTTCCCGGCGAGCGCCCGACCGACCGCCGTCTGCGCTTGAGTATCGTCGAACCACCAGTCGGGGCGGGCCGTGACGGCGCAGCCGGCCGCGAGCAGACCGCCCGCCGCCTCGCGAAGGAGCGACGTGACACCGTCGCGATCCTTCTCCGCGCAGAGGCATTCGGTGGGCTCGAGCCTCTGGAGCAGATCGGCGACATCCTCGCGGGGCACCACGGCCGCCTCGAATCGTCCTGCTGCGACATCGATCCAGGCGAGCCCGCAGACGATGCTGTCGGTCTGTCTGGTTGCCCCGCCGCCGAGTGTCTCGATGCCGGCTGTCTCGATGCCGGTCGCCGGCGCAGGACTGGCCGTCCGCATGGCGACGGCACGGGGCACGATCGCCACGAGCCAGTTGCGTCTGGTCGGGTCGAGCAGCGACTCGTCCGACGCGATGCCGGGCGTGATGATCCGCGTCACCTCGCGGCGGAGAATGCCCTTGGCGGGCTTTCCATCTGTCGACAATGGGGCATCGATCTGCTCGCAGATCGCCACCCGGCGGCCCACAGCCACCAGCTTCACGAGGTGCACATCCAACTGATGATGCGGGAAGCCGGCCATCGGCAGGGCATCGGGCCCCTTGTCACGGCTGGTCAGCGTGAGGTCGAGGAGCGTGGCGGCCTCTCGGGCATCGTCCCCGAAGAGTTCGTAGAAATCGCCCATGCGAAACAGCACCAGTGCCCCTGGGCACCGGGCCTTCGCCGCCTCGAATTGCTGCATCATCGGTGAGGCCATAGGCGGGAAAATGTAGCAGCCTTTGACCGCACGCGCGACGCCGCGTACAAAACAGCTGGTTCGAACGCCGATGAGAGGCCCCTGCGATGGGGGCCTGTGAACCTGGTCAGGGCTTAACCGCAGCAGCCATAAGCAGTCGCTCCTTTGTGCGGTGGGCCTCTCATCGGCGTCCGGCCCTTTGTCCCCCGCACCGTTTCCTGGCGGGCAACCGATGGTTCAGAGCATTCCAGCCCCCGACGCCGGCACGTCCGCTGCTGCGGTGCGGGGCTATCAGGTGGTGGCCCGCCGCTACCGGCCGCAACGGTTTGACGAACTCGTCGGCCAGGAGCATGTCGCCCGCGGTCTCGCGGGCGCGATCGAATCGGGCCGGATCGGCCACGCCTATCTTTTCACCGGCGCACGGGGCGTCGGCAAGACAAGCGCGGCGAGGATCTACGCCAAGGCACTCGAATGCGGCAGCCGTGTGGGGGGCGAGCCCTGCAACGTCTGCGACACCTGCCAGGCCATCTCGGCCGGGCAGGATGTGGATGTGGTGGAGATCGACGCCGCCAGCAACCGCGGCATCGACGAAATGCGGCAGCTTCGGCAGAACGTCGCCATCCGGCCGGCACGGGGCCGCTACAAGACCTACATCATCGATGAAGTGCACATGCTCACGCGGGAGGCCTTCAATGCGTTGCTGAAGACGCTCGAGGAGCCGCCGGCACACGTCAAGTTTGTGCTCTGCACGACGGAGCCCGAGAAGCTGCCGATCACGATTCTTTCGCGGTGTCAGCGGTTCGACTTCCAGACGGTCGACGCTCCGGCGATCGCCCGTCGTCTGGCCCAGATCGTGGAGGCCGAAGGAGCGGTGGTCGAGGCCGAGGCCCTGACCCTGATCGCCCGCCGTGCGGCCGGCAGCATGCGCGACAGCCAGTCGCTTCTGGAGCAGCTGCTGGGATCGGCTGCCGGTTCGATCGGCGTCGATGACGTGCACGCGATCATCGGCACTGGTCGCGAGGAAAAGGTGGGAGCACTTGTCGCTTGCTTGGCGGCTCGGGATGCCCGCGGTGCACTCGCGGCATTCGATGCGGCGACCGCTGGCGGCGCCGACCCGGGTGGCGTGTTGGAGCAGGTGATGGCGGCGCTCCGCGACAGCCTGTTGGCGAGTGTCGGCTGCGGTGAGGAACTGATGCTCCAGGGCGCCGGCCTGGGAGTGGATCTGGCGGCGATTGGCCGGGAGACGGGCACCGTCACACTGTTGGCGATGCTGCAGATCGTCGACCACGCGCTGGCACGCATGCGGCTGAGTGGTCATGCGGCGGTGCTCGCCGAGATGGCCATCGTGCGGCTGGCAAGCCTCGAAGATCTTGACGCGCTCGCTGAGGCGGTGGAACGGTTGGGAGCGGCCGGACCGACCGCGGCTGGCGGTCAGGCAGCCCCGCGAATCGCGGCCCGAACGGCGGCCGCTGCCCCATCGGCGCCCCCATCTGCCGAGCCCCCGCGCGAAAAAAAAACGACCGACCTGATTCATCCGGGTGAGCCGGCCCCGGCCGTCGGTGACTCCGGGCCTTCCGTGGCCAGCACACCTGCTACGGTGCCAGGAGTCGCCGCTCAGCCGGCCACGCCGCAGCCAGCAGCCGCTCAGCCAGCCGTATCACAACTCACTCCGCTCGACGCCTGGCGACGCAGCGCGATGGTGGTCGGTGGGCTGGCGGTCGATTTCGCGGAGATGGCCCAACGGGCCGAGTGGCGTGACGACGTGCTCGAGGTCGTGATGCCACGTGCCGCTGGCAATGCTGCCTCGTTTCTCCGGCGTCCCGAGATCGCCGCGGGGCTGATGCGAGCGCTGGCCGACACGGTCGGGAGGCCTGTGCGGCACAGTCTGCTCATCGACTCCGCACCCCAGTCTGCACCCCAATCCCTCCCTCAGGCCGCTGCGGCCGACACCGAGCCAGCGGGATCGCAGCGCCGGGCGGCAGAACGTGGCAAGCCGCCGGTATCGCAGGCGGCCATGCTGAGGGAGGCGGCGGAACACCCGCTGGTCGTACACGTCCGCACGCTGTTCGACGCCGCTGTTCGTAAGGTGGATCCACCACGAGCAAGGCCGACCGCTCCAGTGGTCGAGCCGATAGTCAACGCAAGCGGGGTTGCCGCGGTGGCCGACGGGGATGAATCGGATCAGACCATCCCGCACGACGACGGCGGTGGAGCGGGTGATGGAGGCATCGATGGCTGAGGAACGCGGCCCGGTCACGAGGCTCATCGATTATTTCGCCGATCTGCCCGGCATCGGACGCAAGTCGGCCGAACGGCTGGCCTACCACGTGCTCGGCATGTCACGGGCCGAGGCGATCGCCTTCGCCGACGCCATCCGGGCCGTCAAGGAAAATCTCCGCCCCTGCCGCACCTGCTTCAATCTCGCGGAAGGCGATGAGTGTGGGATATGCCTCGACCCAAAGCGTGACCGCGGTCTGCTCTGCGTTGTAGAGCAGGTCCGCGACCTCTTGGCGCTTGAGGAGGCCGCGGGCTACCGGGGGGTCTACCACGTGCTCCAGGGACGGGTCGCGCCGCTGGAGAGCAGCGGCCCGGACAGGCTGACCATTGATCGGCTCGTTGAGCGGGTGCGTCAGGGAGGCTTCCGTGAGGTGATCATGGCCACCACGCCGAACGTCGAGGGGGATGGCACGGCGCTCGTCATCGCCGGTCGACTCGCAGGGCTGCCGGTCGTGATCACGAAGCTGGCCCGCGGTCTCACCATGGGCGCGTCGCTGCAGCATGCCAACCGGGAAATGCTCGCAGACGCGATCTCCAGCCGACAGAAGCTGTAGGATGCGGCCAAACAGGGTATCCTTACGCACGTAGGCCCCTACGTGGCGAGGTGGCCTGTTGCCAAGCTTGTGGTCTGTTGCAAGCCGGTGCCTGTTGCAAAGCAGGTCAGTGAAGCCATGTAGAGAAAGAGTCAGCCCATGCGGATGTCGTTCGGCCAGGAAATGCGGATGGCGCAGAAGCAGGTGCTTGCGCCACGCATGATCCAGTCGATGGAGATTCTGCAACTGCCCGTCATGGCGCTCGAGGAGCGGATCGAACAGGAAATCCAAAACAACGAGACGCTCGAGGTGGACGAGCCCGGGCTCGAGGAGGCGGGGGGCGGGGCCACCGTGACCGAGACGTCCAACGGGCCCCTGGATCCAGGGACGGAGGCATCGGCAAAGACGGTCGACGAGCGGCCGTTGATCGTGGATCAGGATCATGCCAACCAGGCTGATTTCGAGCGGTCGTACGACTGGTCGAACCAGTATCCCGACTCGGATGACGACCGCAGCCGGCCGTCGGCATCGCAGATCGACGATGCCGGCGACCGCTACTTGGACGCCATGGCCAACATGGCCGAGCGTCCCGAGACCCTCTCCGACCATCTCCACGACCAGCTTTCGAACTACGACCTGACTGAGGCCGAACGGCAGGCCGCCGACAAGGTGATCTACAACCTCGACATCAACGGCTACCTCTCCATGCCGCTTGAGGAATTGATCGACCCCGATGGCCCGCAGGATCAGCTCGCCTTGATGCAGAAGGCTTTGGCGGTGGTGCAGGGGATGGATCCGCCAGGTGTCGGGGCCCGCGATCTCAGGGAATGCTTGCTCTTGCAGATGGGCCCTGACATGCCGAATTTCCGGTCGTTGCGCCGGCTGGTGACCGATCATCTGGAGGACCTAGCCGGCAACAGGCTGCCGCTGATCGTGCGGAAGACGGGCCTCACGATCGAGCAGATCGAAGGACTGCGTGAGCAGCTTCACGGTCTCAAGCCCAAGCCGGGCGCCATGTTCAGCCAGCCCTTCGTGCCGGTCGTCAAACCCGACGTCTATGTCGATCAGCAGCCCGACGGAACGTGGAGTGTGCGGCTCGAGGAGGTCGATCTGCCCAATCTTCGAATCAGTCCGACCTACCGGGACATGCTCCATTCACCCGCGACTCCCGCCGCCACCCGCGAATACATCAAGCGGAAGATCAATGCCGCCCAGTGGCTGATCGAGTCGATCGAACAACGGCGCAGCACGCTCCTGAAGACAACGCAGGCGATCGTCGACCACCAGACGCGATTCCTCTCCGAGGGCCCCGAGGCGATCGAGCCCCTCAAGATGCAGCAGATCGCCGACCGCATCGGGATGCATGTCACCACCGTCAGTCGGGCCGTCGACGACAAGTGGCTGCAGACACCCCGCGGCTTCTTCCCCCTGAGAAGGTTTTTCGTGGGCGGCACCGTCAGTGCCGATGGCGACGAGGTCGCCTGGGATACCGTCCGCGTCAAGCTCCAGGAAATCATCGACCAGGAGCCGAAAGACAAGCCCTACAGCGACGACGATCTCATCAAGATTCTCAGCAAGCAGGGAATCACCCTGGCCCGCCGGACGGTGACGAAATACCGCAAGTCGATGGACATTCCCTCCTCCCGGCAGCGTCGCGACTGGAAGCTGGTGCGGGACGGCAGTCCGTCGGAGTCGCCATCCAGTTTCTCGGCCGAGTTGCTCGCCGAGTCTCCTTCCGATGAGGATGCCGCGGAGGCCGAATGATGCGGTCCCCTGCCGGGGCCGACTTGCTGGTTTTGCCAGCAGGCTTCTAGGATGCTGTCTCCCCCCAAAGGCTGCAGCGGATTCAATCGCGGCCTGTGCAGGATCCCACCATGCGATGCCCCTTCTGCCGTGCCGATAACGATCGTGTCATCGACTCGCGTGCTGGCGATGATGGCGCGTCCATTCGCCGCCGCCGGGAATGCGTCGGCTGCCGCCGCCGCTTCACGACCTACGAGCGGGTGGAGCGGCAACTGCTGGCCGTCGTGAAAAAGGGGGGCGATCGAGAGCCCTTCGATCGCGACAAGATCAAACGCGGACTCGCGAAGGCCTGCTGGAAGCGGCCGGTGACCGAGGAAGACATCGAGGGCGTCGTATCTGCTCTTGAGGCGGAACTCTACGGCACCTACGAGACCGAGGTGCCCAGCATGGTGCTCGGCGAGCGGCTCATGGAACTGCTGAAGGCGCTCGACACGGTGGCCTACGTCCGGTTCGCCAGCGTCTATCGCGAGTTTAAGGACATCCGGGACTTCGTCGACGAACTCGAGCCGATCCTCGCCGAGGCGACGATTCAGGAACGCACGTAGTCGCCTCCGATGCCCCCCGTCTTCTCCTCCAGGCGGACAGATTCGATCGACATGCCCCAGTCGATAGACTTGCACATGTCATAGATCGCCAGGGCCGCGGCGGTAACGGCCGTGAGGGCCTCCATCTCGACACCCGTGCGGGCGGTCGCCCGTACGATGGCCTCGACGACCACAAGGTCAGGCTCAGGAAAAGCCAGCGACATCTCGACCGAGTCGAGCGGCAGCGGGTGGCAGAGCGGCACGATATCGCTGGTCCGCTTGGCGGCCATGATGCCGGCGAGGCGGGCCGTGGCGATGGCGTCGCCCTTGTCGAGTTCGTGGGCACGGATCCGGCGGATCGTTTCGGGAAGGGCCCGCAGCCTGGCCGATGCGCGGGCTGTGCGGAGCGTTACCGGCTTTGCGCCGACGTCGATCATGCGGATGCCGTGGGGAGTGGTCATGGGCGGCAGCATACCGCGCTCGCGCCCTCGGTGGCAGCAAGTTTTCAACGTGCTGATTGGTCCCCGTGGCAGCGAGTTTTCAACGTGCTGATTGGTCCCCGTGGCAGCGAGTTTTCAACTTGCTGATTGGTCCCCGTGGCAGCGAGTTTTCAACTTACTGATTGGTCCCCGTGGCAGCGAGTTTTCAACTTGCTGAATACACGGCACCGGCAAGATGCAATCTCGCCGCCACGAAAACCACGGCAAGATGAAATCTCGCCGCCACGAAAGGCACCGGCAAGATGAAATCTCGCCGCCACGAAAGGCACCGGCAAGATGCAATCTCGCCACCACGAAAAGCACAAGGGCCGGCGTGTCTGCGACACGCCGGCCCCTGGCTATGGGGTTGGACGCTCCTGCCTGCAGGCGACCGGTCCTAGACCAGTTCCTTGCGGGCACCGATCAGCGTGCGGAGACGTTCCGCCAACAGGGCGACGTCAAACGGCTTCTTGAAGCTCTCGTTGACATGGGCCCGGTCCACGGTGATCTGCGAGCCATCGTCAGGCAGTAACGCGATCACGATGGTGTCTGCATACTCGGGATTGCGGCGGAGATTCTGGCAGATCTGCTGGGCGTCGATCCGGCCGATCGAATAGTCCACCACGATGCAGTCCGGATGGAAGCTCTCAGCCTGGATGCCGGCCTCGAAGCCGCTGGCAGCCACCTGAATCTTGAAGGACCGCTCGACGGGGAGTTGCTTCTTCAGATTCTCGATCAGCACCTGATCCTGACCGACGAGCAGCACCTTCGCCATTGCCTCGTCCTCGAGGTCACCCAGCGGCATGCCATGCTCCTTCAGAAACTTGATCAGATATTCGCGGGGAATGCGGCGGTCCTGGCTGCCCGGAATGCGGTAGCCCTTCAGTCTCCCCGAGTCGAACCATTTGCTCACCGTGCGGGGAGCAACTTTACAGATCTTGGCGACCTGGCCTGTGGTAAAAACCTTCATCACTTGGACTCCATGTGGATCATTCGTGTCCGGAACTGTCCTGGCCAGCCCGCAACTCCTGAGCAGCGGAACCCAGCCCCCCTGTGACGCGGAAATTTCGTCGTGGAACCGACCGCGTCGTCGACCCCACGAAAGCCGGTCTGAAGCGCCGGGAGGGGGTGTGAGAAGGAAACAGCCACAACGGACGTCCGCAGACGCCGTCGGCCGGTTCCATGACTCGCAGGTGTCCCCCCCTGCTTCCACCCCGCGGCCGTGGCCTGGTGTTTTCACCAGGACACGTTCGCGGCGTGACCGTACAGAGGGTTAGATCGAAAGATCACGTCGTGCGACTTGAGCCGTTCTTGGGGAAAGCGCCGGTGGCACCGCGTGAACGGGCCGCGGACTTGCCATTCACGCCGCTTTTCTGGCCGGCCGGGCCACGGCCGCCGCCGCCGCCTCGAACCGCACCGAAATCCGTTTCGACACGCCCGACTCCTCCTGGGTGACGCCATAGAGCGTGTCGGCCGCGGACATCGTCTTTTTCGAATGCGTGACGACGATGAACTGCGTCGATGAGAGAAAGTCACGGAGCACGCCCGCAAACCGGTCGACGTTGGCCTCGTCGAGCGCGGCGTCGACCTCATCAAGCACGCAGAAGGGGCTGGGACGCGAACGGAAGATCGCCAGCAGCAGGGCGACGCAGGTCATCGTCTTCTCGCCGCCGGAGAGCAGCGAGATGCTCCGCGGCTCCTTGCCGGGGGGCCGCGACACGATTTCAACCGAGGTTTCGAGCAGGTCGACCCCCGGTTCGAGCACGATGTCGGCCTGGCCACCGCCGAAGACCCGCTCGAAGAGTTCGCGGAAGTGGCCACGGACCGTCTCGATCGTCTCGCCCAGCAGCCGTCGGCTCTCGTCGTCGATCCGGGCCACAAGCTGCTCGATTGCCAGTTTGGCATCCGTCACGTCGGTCAGCTGTGTCTGGAGGCCCGTGAGCCGCTCCGTCAACGCCTCGGCCTCCGCCAATGCCTCGAGGTTGACCGATGTCATCGTGGAGAGTTTGCGACGCAGCGTTTCGATCTCGGCATCGAGTTCACCGCGATCGGCCGGAATGTCGGGTTCACCAGGCCCAGCCTGTCCAGCCTGTCCAGCCTGCTCAGTTGAGGCCGCTCCCTCCCGGGCCGCGAGTTCCTCGATGGCAATGTCGTAGTCATCACGGATTCGCTCGATGATCCGCGTGCGGCGGTGCCGTGCCTCGCCGGCCTCGAGGTCATACGCATGGATCGTCTCGGCCAGCTGCGTCGCCGTGGATCGTACCCGATCAAGGACCGCGTTGACGCTGCGGCGGTCGGCTGCGAGCCGGTCTTGGCTGGCCGTGAGCTCCGCCAGAGCGGCCGTAGCCCGTTCCGCGGCCACCATCGACTCGGCGTGCCCCGCGGAGGCCGTCAGCAGTTCCAGGTCGACGGCCGACAGCCGCTGTTCGGCGTCGGCCCGCCGCCGTCGGGAGCTGTCGAGGTCGCCGCGGTGCGACTCGAGGTCGTTGAGCCGTTCCGTGACCCCGTCGCGGGCCCGTGCCAGCCGCTCCGCGCAGGTGGCCTGCCCGACGCGGAGTCGATGGATCTCGTCGAGCACCTCGCCGCGGGAGCGGTCGAGCATGTCGATGTCGCTTCTGACCCGCACGAGTTGATGCCGGGCATCGGCAAGATCGTCAGCCGCCTGCTCGGCGACGGTCTGGGCGGCATCGCGCGAGGCGGCCAGTTCGATCGACTGCCGCTCGGCATCGCGGAGGCTCGATTCGAGCGTGGCCAGCGCATCGCCGGCGGTGACCTGCTCGCGGCCGGTGCGTTGGAGTTCGGCCCGTGACGAGGCGATGCGTTCCGCGGCCTGTTGCTTCCGTCCCTGTGCCTGCCGGATCTCCTGGCGGATCGCTGCCAGATCGGCCTGCAGCCGCTCGATCAATCCGGTGGCGTCGGCCACGGTGCGGGTCAGTTCTTCGTGACGCTGATCGAGCGATCGGAGTTCGCTGCGACGGGCGACCAGCCCGGTGGCCACGCCCGACTGGCCGATCTCGAGACCGCCGTCGGCCGAAAGGCATTCGCCCCCGCGGGTAATGAACAGCGTGCCGGATGGTGCCGTGGCCAGCAGGGGGATGGCATCGGCGAGCCCCTCGACGACCCAGACCCTGCCGAGCAGTCGGGCCACGGGCGACGGACCGCCAGCCAGTGCGGAGGCGTCGGGGGTGGGGCGGTCGGCGAGGCCGATCAGTCGGTCGAGCCGACCCACCACGCCCGCATGGCCCTCCGCGTCGAAGGGGATATCGTGCCGCGATGTTCGTGCCGCCAGAAAACCGATGCGCCCACCGGCTGCCAGTATCGCCTGGGCCGCGTCGGTCGCGGACCACTCAGCCTGCCAGCGGACGAGTTCGTCGAGCGACTCGATGACGAGAGCCTGCCCGAGCGTCCCGAGCGCGAGGTCGACAAGCGGCGCCCAGGCCACGTCGGCGTCGACCATGTCTGCCAGCGGACCGATCAGCCCTGGAACGCCGCGGTCGGGCCCGGTCTCCGCGAGCAGCTTTCGGGCAGCATCCGAGAATCCCTCCTGCCGGGTGACCATCTCGCCGAGCATCGTTCTTCGTTCCCGGCAGGCCTCCAGCTTGGCCTGCCAACCGGCCAGCGCCTGCCAGGCGGCATCGACCCCCTCGGACCGTTCGCGTTGGGTGACGTCGAGGGTCTCGAGCTCGCATTCGACCGCGGACATTCTCTGGGTGAGCGCTGCGACGGTGCCTTCCCAGGTGGATGCCGATTCCAGCATCCGCGCCAACTGCAGCCGGGCCGCGTCGACCCGCGTCCGCCACGAGTCAGCCACGCGGTGTGATTCCTCGACGCGGGCGGCAGCACGGTCGAGATCAGACTGCAGCTTCTGGCGGGCCGTCTCCAGCCGATCAACCGTGGCCGTGCGATGTGCCACCGCCTCCCGGGCCCGCGTCGCATGCTCATGCGATCCGGCCGCGGCCTCCTCGCAATCCGCCAGACGCTCGGCAAACCCGCGCGACTCCACCTCGATGGCCGCGACTTCTTCCCTGGCGGCTGCGACGGCCTGCACCGCGGCGAGTTGTTCTCGGGCGACCCGCCGCAGATCATCTGCCAGCCTTTCCTGTTCGATCGCGAGTTCGCGGCTCCGCGTCCAGAGACCTGCGAGCGTGGCCTCGGCGGCCGCGGCCCGCGCCTTGTCGGTGGCGAGTGCTACCCGGGCGGTTTCGAGCCTCGGCTGTAACGCGGCTTCGCTCTCAGCCAATGCCGTTCCGTTTTCGGCGGCTGCGGCCGACAGCGATTCGCTGGTGGAGAGTTCGTCGCGGGCCGCGGCCAGTAAGCACTCGACGCGGGCCACCGCGGCATCGACCTCCGCCAGGTCCTGCGACGCGGCTGCCAGCCGGAGTGTCTTCAGCCGGTCTGTCATCTGCTGCCAACGCCGGGCCCGCGCGGCCTGATGACGGACGGTCTCCAGGCGGCTCGAGACCTCACCGACGATGTCAGCCAGCCGCTGTCTGTTCTGTTCGCTCCGCTCCAGTCGGCGAAGCGCCTCGGTCCGCCGGGCCCGGAAGCGGGTGATGCCGGCGGCCTCCTCGAAGACGGCACGACGATCACGGCCCGAGGCCACGAGCAGCGCGTCAACGCGGCCCTGCTCGATGACGCTGTAGGCTTCGGTGGCGGCTCCCGTTCCGGAAAAGAGTTCGCGGATGTCCCGCAGCCGTGAGGCTTCGCCGTTAATGAGGTATTCATTCTCGCCGCTGCGGTAGACGCGGCGGGTGATCTGCACCTGCGGTGCATCGACCGGGAGCAGGGCGTCGGCGTTGTCGAAGATGAGCGACACCTCGGCCGCGTTGAGCGGCTTGCGGCCACCTGATCCGGAGAAGATCACGTCGGTCATGTCGCGGCCGCGCAGGCTGCGAACGGACTGTTCGCCGAGCACCCATTTGATGGCGTCGACGACGTTCGACTTGCCCGAGCCGTTCGGGCCGACGATCGCGGTGATGCCCGCCGGAAAATCAAACCGCGTCCGGTCGGCAAAGCTCTTGAAGCCGAACAGTTCGAGGGCCGTGAGCCTGGTCATAACGGCTCGTCCGTTGTCGGGGCCGCGTCGGCGGCACCGTCGCCGGCCGGCGGGTCCTCGTCAGAAGGTGCGGGAGGAATGTCGCGGCTCCTTGCGGAGGCTTCTTCGTGGATGCTCATGCGGCCGTCGTCCTCGGCCACGGCGTCAAAGACGAGGCGGCTTTCGAGGGCGTGATGGGAGCTTGCCTGCTGGAGAAATTGAACCACGTCGGGATAGGTGCCGCCGAGTTCCACAATCCCACGGATGATCGCCTCCACCCTGGCGGGAACATCGGTCTCTTTATCGGGATCGCCGGCGACGAAGCGGCTCACGCTCGCGGTCGGGCCGTCGACGACGACCACGATCGTCGGCCCGGCCTCGGCCCGCAGCCCGTCCCCAATTGGATGCTCGGTGCCGAAGAGCACCACTTCCGGCCGGCGGCTGCGGGTGACGTGCACCA
>Ga0247835_1002666_pt1 | contig 18248 bp, 11 predicted proteins | sample LaCtaG_3_FD_189912 | JGI IMG/M metagenome (GOLD analysis project Ga0247835, IMG submission 189912) | Freshwater microbial communities from meromictic Lake La Cruz, Castile-La Mancha, Spain - LaCruzMarch2015_13.5m | ecosystem: Environmental > Aquatic > Freshwater > Lake | place: Spain: Castile-La... | reverse complement strand
CGACATCTGTGCCTTCGGGCGCGTGCTCAATGCAGTAGATGAGATCGTGCGCGTCCTTGCGCTCGAAACGTTGATCGAACGCAAGCGCTTTCAAGCACGTGAAGCTGACGAGGTTGGCGTGCCTGATCCACTCGGTCACGATGCCGTTGCCGCCCAGCAGTTCGGCCTGGATCTCCGTGGCTTGGTTTAGGTCGAAGACGATGGACGAATGGGGGATGTTCAGCGCCGAGATCCTGCGTTCGGTCGGCAGGGCCTGCACTCTGCCGCCGGCGATGTCCGGCGCGTCGGCCAGCAGCTCGAGCACCATGATCGCACCGTGTTCGGTCTTTGTTTGCCAGCGCCAGGAAAGCATCTGCTGCCTGTCGTTGATGGCGCGCTCGAAGCCCAATTTCTTGAAATTCTGTTCGAGCGTCTGATACGCCTGAGTATCGGCGAGAAGCTGCAGGTCGATCACGATGTCCACGTCCATCGTGCCCGCGTGTGGCGGCACGGCCGGCGGACGTGCCGCGACCAAGTAGCGCGGGGTGAGCCCACCGATCAAGCAGACCGAGTCCTTCCATGGGCCCAGTCCGCGCAGCAAAGTGACCAGCACGCGCTCGCAGTCGAGCGTGTACTGATCGCTGTAGCCATCCAGCGTTACGGGTTTCGCCATCAGCAGCCGATCCTTTCATTACGCAGGTGTTCCGCCATTTCCTTGGCTCGTCCTTCTCCTTTCAGCAGATCGAGATAGACGTGGATGGGACTGGCAAGCCAGGCATTTCCGACGCGTTCCCGCAAGAGCAGGTCGCCCGGCGACTTAACTTCCATGATGGCGAAGTTCGCCCCTTCGTTGACGACACGCGCGCCGAGATCCGCCAGTGCCTCATTGGCTTCCGGCGTCACGAGCACCCGGCATCGCACCTGTCCGAAACTGGAGAGAAATGGGGCGTAGCGCTGTGCCGCGGCTTCGTTGCTGATGGCATAGCCTACGCCACGGGCTTCAAAGGCCTGCGCAGCACTGTCGACCAGCGCTTCGGCTTTCGTGCCAGGCACGAAGTATCGCCGCAGGATCGCCGGTCGGCTTGCCGCGACCTGGGCCGCCCAGGCGTCGAGCAGGGCCCGCGGGTCACGCAGGTGCCGTTGCTTGTTCGGCCCCTGTCCGCGGCTGGCGATCCAGTCGAACTTCTCCAATTCGCTCAGGATCTCGGAGGCGGTGGCCGGCGACACCTGGGACCGCTCGGCCAGTTCCTTGACGCCAAACCAATGTTCGCGCTGCATCAGCAAGGTGTGGATGGCCTGGGCGCGGCGTCCGGTGAACAGCGAGCGCATCACCGAGGCCTGAGCTTTGGGTGGAGGCTTGTCGATGTAGACGTAGGCTCCCGGTGCGGGCAGGTAGAGGCTACCGCCGCTGTCGAAGTAGCCCACCTGCTCAGACCGGAGGAGATCCTTGGCCCCAGGCGAGAGTGACTCCGCGGCAAGCATGGGTACGATGTCGATATCTGGCCGCGCGCTGCGGTTGTCCTGGGACTTGATCCGCCAGAGCGCCTGCTGGACATCACGCGGATAGACCGTCTTCTTCGTCTCGACAAGTAGAGTCAGAGACTTACCAGCGATGCTGATGTCAATTTCGGCAGCGTAGCCGCGGACGTTCGCAGCACCTGTTGGCTCGCGCGGGGCCACGTTGGCATGAACACCCGGTAGCGTCTGAAGAATTGCCAGTAGTTGCTGGACGAGCTGCCGCTCGTTGGCGTGGAACATAAGCATACCGAAGAGATCGTTACTGAACAGTAAATGATCACATTTTAAAGGTTATTCGACATTAGCGCAATATTCGCTGAACAGCGGATCTCCGTGCTCTGCGCGACGGATAGCCCCTAGGCATTTCCGGCATGGCTGGTAAGTCTTTATCTCAATCGATGGGCCAGAACATCCGCCTTGAGCGCCGCCACGATTTCACAGCCGACGACCCCCGGCGAGACAACCAGCCCCGGGCATCAGCATGCCCTCGGGTCATCCGTGCCTGAGACCTCGACCGGCTCGCTGGAGTCGGCGGTACCAGAAGATGCTGGCCATGGCTGTTCAAGTTTGAGATGGCCATCGCTTGACAGTGTTCGGCAGTCGCCATAGGCTTATTCCGGTTTAGTCGCGTCTCTTAGGACTGCGCCGCACGAATCGGATTACGGCCGAGTGCGCTCGCTGTTCCGCCTCAACCCCTTGCCGATACCCCCACGTTCCAGACACCACCGCCTGCCCCGACCGTCTCTGCGGCTACCGTCTTTCCGCTGTCCCGTCGCTCACACCGAAACCTGCTGACGCAACAGGAGTGCTGCAATGACCTCGATCCCAAGTGCCCCCGGTTCCGGCAGTGAAGAGGGTTGGTCGTCCCCGCTGGACAGCCTGCTCGGTGCGGGCTTTGCGAGCCCGGACCAGCCCGCCGGGGCGGCGCCGATTCACCCTGCCGACCCCCAGTTCGGCACTCCCCAGACCGATGTCCAGGTCTGGGCCGGTCAGCAAGGGTACCCGGATACCTGTGCCATCCGCTGTCAGGAATTTGTCCTGGAACAGTTTACCGGCACACTGTTCGACGAGGCCGCGCTGGTCCAAGAGGCCACCAGCGCCGGTTGGTACACCCCTGGTGGAGGCACCTCGCTGTCGGACCTCGGCAACCTGCTGGAAAGTCATGGCATTGCCGTGAGTCGCTATGAGGGTGCGACGGTCTTTCACCTCGCCAACGAACTGGCCCAGGGACACAAGGTCATCGTCGGGGTCGATTCCGGGGAACTGTGGGGTCAGCATCCGATCTTGGAGGCACTGGAAGACCGGTTCGGGATCGCGGGTGCCGACCACGCGGTAGTCGTGTCCGGTATCGACACCACCGACCCCGAACAGGTGCAGGTCGTCGTGAGCGACCCGGGGACCGGTGAGGCGGCCGCCATCTACCCACTGGATCAGTTCGTCGACGCCTGGCGAGATAGCGACTTTTTCATGGTCACCACCCAGGACCCAGCCCCGCCGTCGGTCCCGGAGATGGTCAATTTCGACTATGGTCTGGGCCACATCCCCGCGGTATGGGGGCTCCTCTATGACCAGTTCTTCGCGCTGGGCGACCGACCGGATGCCTGGGACCAGGCCCTCGGCGATGCACTCGGCCTGGCCGACGCGGACCCGGCCAACTCCTTGCATTCGGGTGGCCCGAGATCTGAGGTCAATGGCCTGGCCTGGCACGACGATCCGGTGGGCCCCGACCAGGACCTGGCCGCCGGGCTCGACCATCACGACCACTTCGACCCTGGCGACCTCGCCGGCTGGCGTTCCTGAATCAATTCCAACAACCGAAGGACACGACCGATGACGCACGCACTCCTGACCCAGATCGAGGCCCAGCGCTGCACCGCACTGGGTGTCCTGGACCAACTGGCCGAGCAGGGTCGGGCCTTTGAATTACCGGCACCGCCGGAGGTCCTAGGACCCTATCGGCAGCGACTCGCGGACAACACCTATAAGGTCCTGGTGGTCGGCGAGGCCAAGCGCGGCAAGAGCAGCTTCATCAATGCATTGATCGGGCGCCCCATCCTGCCCACCGACGTGGACATCGCCACCAGCCAGGTCTTCCTGGTCAGCAAGGCGGCCCAGGAGGCCTACCGGCTGCGCTTCGAGGATGGCTCCAGTCAGGACATCACCGCCGCCGATCTGCCCCGGTACGGCTCCCAGGTCCTGGCCGACGTGGACGGTACCCCGCGCATGGATCAGATCATCCGCTGGATCGAGGTGGACGCCCCGGCGACCTTCCTGCCGGACGGGGTGAGCATCCTGGACACCCCGGGGCTTGGCTCCCTCTATGCCGCCCACAGCCAGATCACGCAGCGCTTCCTCCCGCACGCCGATGCCGTGGTCTTCGTGCTGGACTCCAGCCAGCCCATCGGCCAGCCGGACCTGGAGACCATCGCCGCCATCCTGGCGGTCACCCGGAGCATCTTCTTCATCCAGACCCGCATCGACCAGTTCCGCAAGGAACAATGGCAAGCGCTTCAGGCGCGCAACGAGCAGGTCTTGCACGAGCGTTTCGCGGTGCTGCCCGATGCCCGGGTCTGGCCGATCTCCAGCGCCAACCTGATGAAGGCCGCCGAGACCAATGTCGCCGACTACGAGATCGTCAGTCGCCACCGGGAACTGGCTGCGGCCTTCAAGACTTTCCTGTTTCGGGCCGCGGGCCTGAGCCGGGCCGCAGCGGCCATCTTGGTGGCCGGCGATTACCATGGGTCGGCCAGACAGGTCTTGCTTGGGCGCATCGCGGACTTGGCCGAAGCATCCAAAGAGCACCGCCTCGCGGTCCAGCGCGAGCTGGCCGAGCGTCGGTGCCAGTTCGACCACGATTGGGGTGAAGACGGTCCCAAACGACGGGCAGTGACCGCCCAGCTGCAGCAGACCACAACTGCCGGCAAGCAGGCTTTGCGTCAGACCCTTGAGAGCGGTGGTGACATCGACCGGGCCGCCCGTTCCCGGATCAAATCGATCACCTCGACCGACGAGGCCAACCGCCTGGAGGAGACCCTGGCGGCAGAGGTCACCGGCGCAGCCGTGAAAAAGTGGCAGGAGATCGAGCAGCAGGTGCGCAAGCTCGCCGCGGAACACCTGGGGCCCTTCATGGTCGCGTTGGAGCACCTCGCGCAGGCGTCCTATCCCGCCCCGGACGCCCCCGCTACGGCGCAGGAGAGACGCGGGCTTGAAACCCGAAATGAGTGGTTCGAGCGACTCAAAGGGGGCTTCATCGACTTTCGAAATGCCGCCGCCATGGGCGGCATCGGCACCACCGCGGTCTACGCGGCGGCGACCTTTGTAGGATCCGCAATCTTGACAACGGCTGCCGCTGGAGCCGCCATCGCCGCGACGGTCTGGGCACTCGTTCAAGGGGTCAAGGGCTTTCAGCGGACCAGTGAAATCCAGCTCGACCGTGCCCGGCAAAGGCTTCAGGAACGCCTCGGCGAGTTCAGGGACCGGGTACGCCGCCACTATTTTGACAACGACCTTGGGGCCGGTCGCCGCAAATGCCTTGTGGATGAATACTTTGATCGACTCATGGAAGAGATCGAGACCAAGCTGCAACGCTTGGCCCGGGAGCGGTCCGAGGAGGCGCGCCAGGAGCAGGTCCGCCTGGCCGAACAGGCGAAGCTCGACGCGCAACAGCGCGCAGCCCGCCTGGTGGAACTGCGCGGGCACCTGGCCCACTGGGACCAGACCGGGCAAGGCATCCAGGCCAGCGCCCGCGTATTGGCCGACATCGAAGAACAATTGCAGGCCCTGGCCCACCCCGGGGCCCCCTCGTCGCACCAGGAGCAGTCGGCATGAGCGCCCCCACCATCGGTATTGACTTCGGCACCACCACCAGCAGCATGGCCTGGGTGGACCCGCGCACCGGCGAGGCGAAGACGATCAAGAACGCCGAGGGCGAAGAGAAAACGCCCTCGGTGGTCTACTTCGGCGAGCGGGAGACCCTGGTCGGCAGTCCGGCCGAGCAGATGTTGGAAGACGAATCCGAGCGTCGGCGGGTGGTGCAGAGCGTCAAGCGCGAACTGGTCAATACCCGGACCCTGGCCTTGCCTGGCCGCCGGGTCAAGGCGGTCGAGGTTGCCGCCGAGGTGCTCAAGAAGCTCAAGCGCGACGCCGAGGATCTGCACTTCCACGAATCCGTGGAGCGTGCCGTGGTCACCTGCCCGGCCGCCTTCGGTCCACTGGAGCGCGACGAGATCGAGCGCGCGGCGCGGCTCGCGGGGTTCGCGGAGGTCCGGCTGCTGGAAGAGCCGGTCGCCGCGGCGCTCGCCTACAGCCGCCAGGGCTTGGGCATCGGGCGCCATATCCTGGTCTACGACCTGGGTGGCGGGACCTTCGACCTCGCCTTGCTGCGGGAAGTCGACGGGTCCTACGAGCTTGCCATGGAGCCCAAGGGCCTGCCGAGCTGTGGCGGCGACGACTTCGACATCGCGCTCTACGAGTGGTGCGAGGATGAGGCGTTGCTCCATTGGGGTGCGCCGATCGACGAGCGCGGACTGGATCTCCAATTCCTGCGCGACTGCCGTAAGCGCAAGGAGAGTCTCTCGGTCCGCGACCAAGTGCAATTCAGCAGCTTGATCGGCGCGGGACGGGTGTTCAAGCACACGCTCACCCGCGATCTGCTCGAAAGCATTATCGGTCCCCGGGTCGAGGCAACGGTGCGGCTGACCGGCGAACTGGTCCGCACCGCCATGGGGCAGGGATACGAGGTCGATACGGTCGTGCTGATCGGCGGCTCGACGCGCATCCCGTTGGTCCAGCGTAGACTCAGTGAGACCCTCCCGGTGGAGCCGCACAGATGGCAGCACCAGGATGTCGCGGTGGCGTTGGGGGCGGCCTATTTTGCGCAGGGGCTTTGGCCGCTATGGCTTGGCTCTGATCGAATGAGCCAGGCTGCGCGCGAGCTTCGAATGCGCGCCATCGAATTCTTTGCGACGCATCGGAAGGCGCAGAAGGCATTTGTTGATGCGGTGTGCCTTGGTTATCCCTTTAGCGAGGCACTGATCGATCGGTATGTCGAGCAATGGAATTGGTGGTGTCTCAGTGGGAATAGGATGCTGCCATGGAGCGAGGCACTGATCGACCGGTATGTCGAGCGATGGGATTTGGGGCGTGTCAGTGCGGATTGGGGGAGTCTCAGTGGGGATAGGATGCCATGGAGCGATGCGCGGATCGAGCGGTTTGCCGAGCGATGGGGATGGGGGAGTCTCAGTGTGAATACGATGCTGCCATGGAGCGATGCGCTGATCGAGCGGTTTGCTGAGCGATGGGAATGGAAGGCGTTAAGCGAGAACCCCGCATTACCCTGGAACGTTGCGCTGATCGAACACCATGCCAAGCGGTGGGATTGGGATAGACTGAGCAGGAACAAATCGCTGCCTTGGAGCGATGAGTTGATCGAGCGGTTTGCTAAACGATGGCATTGGAGTGGCGGTTCGAGCAGCATGAGCTGGAACGAATCGCTGCCCTGGAGCGATGCTCTGATCGAGCGGTATGCCGAGCGATGGGATTGGGATACGTTGAGTTGGAAAGGATTTCTGCCTTGGAGCGAGAGCTTGATCGAGCGTTGTATCGAGCGATGGAATTGGAGAAAACTCAGTGCAAATAAAATGCTACCCTGGAGCGAAGCGCTGATCGAGCGGTTTGTCGAGAGATGGGATTGGAACGAGCTTGGTAGAAACGAATCGTTGCCTTGGAGCGAGTCGCTGATCGAACGCTATGACAATCGATGGGATTGGGCTGTGCTAAGCGGGAACAAATCGCTGCCATGGAGCGAGGCGTTCATCGAGCGGCGAAACACGCGCGAGCGGCATGAAGTATTGTGGAGAAGTCGGGATGTATTGTCTTGGAATGCACTGAGTCGGAACCCGGCCTTACCTTGGAGCGAGGTGCTGATCGAGAAGTTCAAATGGGATTGGAAAGGGCTAAGTTGCAACGTCGGGTTGCCCTGGAGCGAAATGCTAATCGAGCGTTATGCAGAGCGATGGGATTGGAAGCTGCTGAGTCAGAACTCGGCCTTGCCTTGGAGCGAGGCGCTAATCGAGCGATTTGCCGAGCAATGGGCGTGGGACGACCTCACTCGGAATGTTTCGCTGCCGTGGAACGAGGCACTGATAGATCGGTTTGCCACTAGATGGAATTTCAGCATCTTAAGTTGTAAAAAATCAATGCTCTGGAACGAGACACTGATCGAGCGTTATGCCAAGGGATGGAATTGGCCGCGACTCAGCGAGAACGCAGCACTACCCTGGAGCGAGGAGTTGATCGAGCGGTTTGCGGAGCGGTGGGATTGGTCTACGATCACTTTCTGGGTTCTGTCTAAACTCGTCAAAGAGTGGACGGAGCCTGAGATATGCGATGTCATGGATCGCATTGCGTCGCTATCGATCGAAATACCTGCCAACAACGCTGCCGATAGCGAGTTTCCTTTCGACGACGAAATCCTTTTCTAAAAGCGGGTGATGTTTCAGTGTCGTAGGTCGGGTTAGGCGCACGCGGTATGACGTTGATGAGGAATCTGGCGCTTAACGCGCGCCGTAACCCGACAGACTACCGCGCAAGGTTGGGTTGTGTTTCGCTAACCATAAGTACCTCAACAGATTTGCGTATGGTAGAGTGATTTGTTGTAAACTTATGCGATGCAACACAATTATCAGTTAACTCAGCAGCTTAATATAATTAAAAGCTAAATATCGTTTCTACAAACAATTCTGTTGAAGGACTTACCACGACGCCGTATCGGCAAAACGGCCGAAAAGACGATCGTCTGATGATTATACGAAACTTGCGATGGAGAACGAAGTGAAAGTTAGGATCGCCATCCACGATGGATTCCGCACAGGCAGTTTGCCGCGCGGGCTGCAGCCGCCTGTCGCCGGAGGCCGCGCATGAGTGCCATCCAGGAGTCCATAGTCCAGGTCTTGGCGAAATCGGCTGACCGCCTGCGCATCCCCGGCCTGCCCGGTCCCCTCGCCGACGAGTTGGCCGCCCTGGTCGGCAAGGTCTACGACCCCTGCGTGGTCGCGGTGGTCGGCCGGGTAAAGGCAGGCAAGAGCACCTTCATCAATGCCCTGCTCGGCGCCCGGGAGGACCTGGCGACGGTGGGCACCACCGAGACCACGGCCACCATCAACTATTTCCGCTATGGCTGCCCCGCCGACCCCGAACGGCCGGTGCGCTGCTATTGGCGAGGCGGCGGCTATGAGGATTGCCCCGCGAGCTTTCTGCACCACTTGCAAGGCAATGACCTGGAGACGTTGCGCCGGGCCGAGGGGATCGACCACCTGGAATACCGGCTGGAGTTGGATTACCTGCGCCGCGTGACCCTGGTGGATACCCCCGGTACGGGGGCCGTGGTGGACGAACACCAGGGACGCACCGCCGAGTACATGCGCCTCTACGGCCAACTGCGCGAACGCCACGACCGCGAGACCCAGCAGATCGGCGAGTCCAGCGACGCCATCATCTATCTCATCGGCGCGGTGGCGCGCGCCTCCGACCGCGATTTTCTGGAGGAGTTCGGTCAGGCGACCCAGGGGACCTCCCGGGCACTGAACGCCGTCGGGGTCATGGCCAAGATCGACCTTTCGCCCGATGTCATGACGCGGCGCGAGGACCTGGCCGACAAGGTGGCCGCCCAGCTCAAGGATAGCCTGAATACGGTGATGCCGGTCTCCGCCGGGCTGCACCGGGCATTGGAACGGCTCATGGACGGCGCGGGCGTCGGTCTCCAGGGGCTGATGGACGCCTTGCGCCGGGTGCCGTCGGGTCGCCTCACGAAGTTGTTGGACAACGACGAGTTTTACCGCGAGTACGAATTCGATGACTGTCCACTGAGCACGGACGAGCGTCGTGCGCTCCTGGGCGGTCTGGACTGGACCGTCTTCACCACCATCGCCCGGCTGGCGGCCGATCCCGCCCTGGAGTTGAACGAGGTCGCGGCGCGACTCGGGCACATCGCCGGTTTCGCCCCGCTCGGGGATTTGTTGGAGAGCCATTTTCTGAAGCGCAGCGAATTCCTGCGCTGTTACCGCCTCATCGGGGATGCGCGCCGGCTGGTCAGCGGCATCCGTTACCAGCGACTCCCGGCGCTGCGCCAGCGCGAGCGCGACGAGGCGGCGCGCCGGGAACGCTTCCTGGCCTTTCTCCGCGCGGCGCCCGGCGATCGGGCGGTGGCCGCCGAACTGGCCGAATGGGTGGAGCGGGCCATGGTGCCCTCCGCCGCGCCGGTGGCCGCGGCGGTCGATGCGGTCGACCGCGACCTGGGGCGGGTCTTCCACCGGTTGGAGGAGTACAACGCCGATTTCGAGGCGTTACAGACCCTGGAGCAGCACGCGGGGATCTTTAGCGAGGAGGAGCAGGAAGAACTGCGCCGCTTGCTGGGACAATACGGTCAGGAGAGCGCCGATCGGCTGCCATTGGATCGTGCCCAGGATACCGGCTACGTGGAGCAACGCCAGCAGCACTGGCGCGACCGAAATTTCCGCGACCGGGCGCCCGCCCGGCGGGCGGTTGCCGAGCGCGCGGTGGCGCGACTCGGGCTGCTGTTGGATGAGTTGCCGACGGGGTCATCGGTTTCATGAACACTCACAACAAGCCGATCGCGCGCATCCTTGGTATCCCGGCGGGGGCCGGGGAGGGGTTCCGCGGCCTGATCGTCGGCGGCGCTTTGTGCTGGAGCGGGGGTAAACCGCGGCTGGAGCCGCCAATGGAGCTGGTCGCGCCTGACACACCGGTCAGCCGGATGGTGTTGGAGGATCGCGGTTGATCCTGTGCTGACGACATCTCGGCACTGGTCAAGCTGGCCAGCAGCCGGGTGTCATTGGGCGCTCTGATGGGCCGCCACCCGCTCCATCAGCCAGCCCCAAGCCTCCTGCTCCCGGGGGCCGGCCGTCTTCTGCACGGCGATGCCCAGGTAGGCGATATCCCGATCGAGCTGGTCGCGGGTCAGGCGGTCCAGCCGGCTGACCAGGATCGCCAGTTCCAGCACCGCCCCTTGGGCCCGGTTGAAGCCCTGGAAGGGGCCATGGGTCTGCTGGAGCACGGGGCGGCAGAAGAGCCGCGGGCGCTGCGGGTCGTCCTCGACCTTGTGCAACTCCAACTCGGTGTGGGCCAGGGCGTCCGCCAGCCGCGGGGCCGGGACGCGCTGGGTGTCGACCAGCGGCCAGGTCGCGCGGCCGGTCAGGCAGCCGGCGAAGATGCGCACGTCGTCGGTGTAGTTGACGACCGCGCAGCGACCGGCGAGCAGAAAATCCAGGGTGGTGGAGGGGCGGAAAGGGGCGATGACGAGGTGGGGCCCCGCCTGGCGGATGCCCATGGGGGCGCAGTGCGTGCGGCCGTCCGGGTGGCGGGTGGTGACGATGACTTCTTGGATCATGCCTTGGTTCATGGGGGTTCCTGGTCGCGGTCTTGGGATGGCAATGCGTGCGGTCCCAGGGGTGCGTCGCCGTCGGCGCCCGCTATCCCTGGGGTCAGCGCTTGCGGGTCGGCCCGCGCGGGGTGACTTGTTCCAGGTCCGTCGGCTCCGGCGGCAGGACACAGCCCCAGCGCAGGTCCTGGTCCTGCACATAACGCTTGCCGAGCCGCTGGGCGATCTGGGCGCGGGCGAGTTCCACACCAAGATAGAACGCATGACCGGCATCCTGTTCCACGCCCAGGTGGGGATAAAAGGCGAAGGGGTCGTCGAAGCTGTGGAGACCGTCGCGATTGAAGCAGTGGATGCCCGCGGTGCTCACCTGGATGCGGTAGCTGGGGTCACGCACCGCGGCGGCCAGTTCGCGGATATCGTCAATGCTGGCCGGGAAGGGGTTGCGTTCATGGATGGCGGTCAGGCCCGGGTCGACCTGCTTGGGGAGGCTCCCCTCCTGCCGCGCCCAGTGCATGATCCGGCGCGCCCGATCGGCCTCGCGGATGGCGCTGCGGCAGTGGGCGCTGACCTGGGTGGTGAGGACGTTGTCGATCGCAAGCTCCGACACCAGGCCCATGAGGATGGCGTTGATCCCCAGGGTGTCCGCCTCCGTGAGTTCGGTCAGATTGCCCAGGCCCATCATCAGTTGAGCCGCCGGGTAGCGTCGGCGCAGCTCGTGGTAACGCACCACCGAGTCGGCGAAACCGAAATGGATGGGGTCCAGGATGGGGTCGGCGAGGTAGGGGCGGGCGTCCAGATCCAGTCGCGCCATGGCGCGCTCCAGCGAGGGCAGATCGCCGGGTGTGGCGGGCACCAGTACCGGGCAGGCGACGACCTGGTCCGCGATCCAGAGCGTGTCCTCGTTGAGGCTCAGCAGAAAGTCCGCGCCGGCCCGCCCGCCGGTCAGGAGTTCGGTCGGCTGCATGGAGTCGATGCTGACCAGAAAGCCGGCCTCCTTCAGGGCGACGACGGTCGCCGCCAGGTGCTCGAAGGGGGTGTCCGGCAGGCAGCCCAGGTCGATCACATCGGCCCCGTCGGCGCGATAGGCGGCGGCGCGCTCCAGGATCAGCGGGACCGTCAGGCGCGGGGCATCGACGATCTCGGCGAAGATCCGCACGCTGTAGGCGCTCAGATCCGGTGTCCGGCCGGCGAGACCGAAAAAGCCGGGCAGGTCCATCAGTTCCTCGGGCCCGCGCTCCACCGGGATGCCGAAGTGCGCGGAGAGGGCCGCCAGATCGCCGCGGCAGCGTCCGGGGATGATGATCCGGTCGGCCGCCCCGGTATCGAGCAGCCGCCGCCGGATCAGGTCCGCGGTCATCAGGGCGGCGACCTTGACCCCGAGTTGGCGCACGGACCAGGTGGTCTCGCCCAGGTCCAGCCCGTCCAGCACCCGCCGCAGGGGCCGCTCGGCAAGCGCTCCGGTCAGGAACAGGAGGTGCTCGCTCATGTCGCAGTGCTCATCCTGGGCGCCTCATCCGCGGGTCAGGCGGCCGTCGCCAGGGCCGCGGCCAGCCCCTCGATGCTGTCGACCACCGTCGTGTACTCGAAGCGGCGCAGACGCGCCACATTCTCCAGGTCGATCGGGCGCGGATAGACCATGACCTGGCCGCCGGGTGCCGCGGTCTGCATGGCGGGGGCTGTGTCGCAGGCGAAGACGATGCTCGGGACCCGGCACTTGCCGGCCTGGGCATAGAGGTTGGTCACCAGGCTGTCGGAGACCCCACAGACCATCTTGGCGACCGTGTTGGACGTCGCCGGGGCGACCACCAGCCGCGCATAGAGGCCCTGATAGAAGCGGGCGACCGCGGGGGCACTGGCGGCGCCGTCGCGGTAGCAGGGGAGGCGCTCGCGCAGGGCCTTCAGGTCGACCCCGTACATGACGAGCACCTCGGCCGCCGCACGGCTCAGAAACAGGTCCAGGTCGGTGCGGGACTCCACCAACTCCAGGCATTCCTTGAGATAGTGACCGGAGCCGGTCAGTGCCCAGGCGATGCGGGGGCGCTCGAGGTGCTGCATGTGGGGGACCTGAGATCCTGGTGGTTAATCCAGCAGACTATCACGGCAGACTCGCCTGCGTGCGCACGCCGGCGCCGTCGCTCAGGGCGTGCCCGCGCCTGTCGTGCGACTGGTGCGCGCGGTCAGGGCCCGTCACAATGCCCGGCACCGCCCGATCGGCGTCCTGGGTCTACCCCGGCCCCCGACCGCGGCCTCTCGACAACCGAACCCGGCGGAGACACGCGCGTGACCTTCTCATCCCAATTGCTGTGGGCCATCGCCATGGGCCTCTATGTGCTCGGCGTGCTTTTCCTGACCCGCATCCCCTATCAGGCCATGGTCGGGCGCGGCATGGAGCCGATTCGTGCCGTGTATTACACGCGCAAGATCGTCCATATGCTGGCCGGCGGGGTAGGGTCCCTGGCGGTGCCGCTGGTCTTCACCGATCCCTGGTTTCCCCTGGCGGCCGGACTGCTGTTCACCCTGTTCACCCTGGCGGCACACCGTTTGGGGATGCGTATGTACTGGTTCCAGACGCCGGACAACACCAATGACGTGAAGTTCGCCCTGATGTGGGGGCTCTCCGTATCAAGTCTGTGGTGGCTGCTCGGCGACCCCTGGCTCGCCATCCTGCCGGCCCTCTACATGGCCTTCGGCGACGGTGTCACGGGTGTGGCGCGCAATCTACTGGTGCGCCGCCGCTCCAAGAGCCCCATCGGCAACCTCTTCATGCTGATCGTCTGCGTCCCGCTCGGCTGGTTCATCGGCGGCCAGGCCGATCCGTCCATCCCCTGGTGGGGCCTGGCCTCCGCGGTCGCCGCGACCTGGGTGGAGCGCTATGAATTCGGCCCCATCGACGACAATGTGCTGATCACGCTCACGGCCAGCGCGGTGCTGCTGCTGGGGTCCGTGGCCGCGTCGATCGGTTGACGCCGGGCGCAGCGGTGACCGCGATCAGGGTCCGCTATTAATCCTGGAAAGAGCAGTTGTCACGCCAAGGCGCCAAGCTCGCCAAGTTTCTTCAACGGGTTATCCGCGTTGCGCGATTCACGCGGCAGGTGAGTTGGATACTGGACCTACGCTCCTGTATTTCTTGGCGAGCTTGGCGCCTTGGCGTGAGAAATTCCCGGATTTCGGTTAATGGCGCCCGGGCCACGTTGTTTCACCCGGCCGCCCGCAGCGGGGCACCGCTCTCCTGACCGCGCCACCGGTCACGATAGGACGCAAGCAAGGCGATGGCCAGCGGCAGGGCGCCCAGGACGATGAACACCAGGTCGCCCCAGATGCGCATCCACTCGACGAACCGGGCCAGCGGGGTCGCCGTATAGGCCGTGGAGCGGGCGTGCCAGTAGCCGTGCTGCAGCACGTCCCAGAGCTGCAGCAGTCCGCCGGGCAGCAGGCTCAACAGGATCATCAGGGCCAGGCCGCCATTGAGCCCCCAGAAGCTCAGTTTCAGGCATTTCTCGACGAAGGGCCAGACCGCCTCACTGCTGAGCTCGCGCAGCACATAGGCCATGAGCCCGACCGCCAGCATCCCGAACACCCCGACAAAGGCGGCGTGGCCGTGATTGATGGTCAGCAGGGTGCCGATCTCGTAATAGTTCACGATCGGCGTATTGATGAGGAAGCCGAAGACCCCGGCGCCGGTGAAGTTCCAGAAGCCCACCGCCATCAGGAAGAAGAAGGTCCAGCGGTGCCGATAGGCGGGGCCCGCGCCCCGGGTGACGCGGGAGAAGTCCCAGGCGTCGAGCGTCAGGAGCGTCAGGGGCACGACCTCCAGCGCGGAGAAGGTCGCCCCGAGCGCCATGGTGAGCTCGCTCTGGCCGGTGAAATACCAGTGGTGGGCGGTGCCGATCAGGCCGCCGCCGAAATAGAGGATGGCGTCCAGATAGATGACACGCAGCGCCGTGAGCCGCCCCACCAGCCCCAACTGGAGGAGGATGACCGCGACGATGACCGTCACGAAGAACTCGAAGAAGCCCTCGACCCAGAGGTGGATCAGCCAGAACCGCCACACATCCACCACTGAATAGTGCGTCGTGCTGTCGAAAAAGAAGGCCGGCAGATAGAAGAACGGGATCGCAAAGGCGGCAATCAGAAAGAAGCGCACGAAGGGGCGCAGTTCGGGATCGGCATTGGCGCCCCGGAGCGCGCGCTGCACGAGCCAGAACCAGAAGAACAGGCCCACGACCAACAGCACCTGCCAGAAGCGCCCGAGCTCCAGATACTCCCAGCCCTGGTTGCCGAACCAGGACCAGAGGTCCCCGAGCAGGTCCCGGATGCCGAGCCATTCGCCCGCCAGGCTGCCCACGACCACCAGGACCAGGGCCCCGAACAGGGCATGGATCAGGACCGGCTGCGCCTTGGGGTCCCGCCCGCTCAGCGCCGCGGCCACGAACAGGGCCCCGCCCACGTAGGCGGTCGCGACCCAGAAGATGGCCAGTTGCAGGTGCCAGGCGCGCAGCAGGTTGCTCGGCAGCAGGCTCGACAGGTCGAAGCCGTAGAAGTCCCCCGGGTCGGCCCGGTAGTGCGCCACCGCACCCCCGATCAGGGTCTGGGCGAGGAACAGCAGCCCGGCGATGGCCATGAACTTGAGGGTCGCCGCCTGGGCGGGGGTGATGGCGGACAAACCCGTGACGGCGAGTGGGGCGGACGGGGAGGGCGCGTCCGCGTGCCAGCCCAGGTAGTCGAACTTGCCGAAGGCGAGCAGCACGATGGCGGTGCCCCCGAGCAGGAACAGCAGGCTGACCGCGCTCCACAGGACGGCCCCCGCCGTCGGGTGATTGCCCACCAGCGGGTCATAGGGGAAGTTATTGGTGTAGGAGTGCGCCGCCCCGGGCCGCTGCGCGGCGGCCGCCCAGGCGGTCCAGGTGAAAAAGGCGGTGAGTTGGCGCAGTTCCGTCGGGTCGGTGACGGCACCCCGGGTGAGCCCGCCGTTGACGGCGGGGTCGAGGAAATAGGCGGTCCAGGCCGCGACCTGGGCCGCAAAGGCCGCCGAACTGTCGGGCGGCAGGCGCAGGGTCCCGGTGGCCGGGTCATAGCCGTTGGCCTTGAATTCGGCGGCGACTGTGCCCTCCACGCTGGCCCGCTCGGGTGCGGGCAACTGCTCGAAGGCGCTCGAATAACGACTCCGGGCCAGGCCTTCGGCGCGATGCAGCGCCAGGCCGTGCAGGGTCTGGGCGGAGAAGTCGGGTCCCAGCAGGCCCCCGTGCCCCCAGATGGTCCCGTTGTCCATCAGCCCGTACTTGAGAAAGACCTCCTGGCCGGCGGTCACATCCGCGGCAGTGAAGACCAGGGCGCCGTCCGGGGCCAGTGCCTGCGCCGGGATCGGCGGTGCACTCCGATAGGCCTTGACCGAGATCAGGATCAGCACGGCGAAGCCGAACAGCATCACGATCGCCACCGAGCGCGGCCACCACCGCGACAGGGTTTGCGTCGGCTCCCTGGGAGTCGTGGACATGGCCGCTCTCCTCTATTAGACAGGTGTATGGTGCGTGAAGGGCTGGGATGGTGGAGCCGCGCCGATCGGTCGTGGATAAACCTAAATCCGGCAATTGCTCTCACAAAGACACCAAGAAAAACAGATCATTGAAGAAGTTGGGCCGATCGCCGTCCAGGTGACCTCGTCGACCTAACATATCGTGTTAAAAATCTTTGTGATCTTTGTGTCTCTGTGAGAGAACTGCTCTTTCTTAGGATAAGGCAGGCCGACCGGGCGGTTGCGAGTCCCCGGTGGGATTCTGGCGCAGCCCAGGGCGCAATTGCAGGCGTAGAAACCCCCGGCTGCAACCAGCGGCCCCATCGGCGATGGTTCCGAGCGAGCCCTGCGTTCCCAATATCCGCGCCCATGACGCGGGGTTTTTCCGTCAGACAATGCGATTCTCCGGCGCGCCGGACGGCTCCCGGCGGTACCCTATGGGATACTGCTCGGGTCACGGGACCCTGCACGCTACGAAACCGGTTCCGCCCTAGGGTGGATAAGGCGCGCCATGCGGTGTCGGGGACCGGCTGTGTCGGTCGCGCGCGCCGCATCCACCACGGGCCGCGCGATGCTCCCCAGGTTCGAGATCGCTGCCGTCGGCACCCCGGGTCGGCAGGCGCGCCCTGGTAGTGGCAGAATAGCCGCTATGTTCCATGTGCCCCCCGTCGCCGCGCCGCCGCGCCTGACTGGACCGCCCCGGTCGCCGCGCGTCCGTCCGTCCGGTCGGAGCGGTTGCGGCCCGCTGCGCCCAGTCCCACCCATATTCAACCGGGGGCCCGAGCCCCCGAGTGCGGAGTCTCCCCATGAGGTCGAAGTTGTTGCGCGGGATCGCGCTCGGAGCCGCCATGGCCCTGGTGGCCGGTTGTGACAAGCCGGCCGGCGCCGGGAAGGCCGCGGCCAAACCCATCCCGGAGGTGGCCGTGGTCACCGCCCATCCGCAGGCGGTGCCGAACACCCGGGAACTGGTGGGGCGCTTGGCCGCGACCCGCTCGGCCCAGGTGCGGGCGCGGGTCGCCGGCGTCCTGCTGGAGCGGGTCTACACCGAGGGGACGGACGTGAAACCGGGCCAGGTCCTGTTCCGCATCGACCCGGCGCGCCTGCAGGCCCAGGTCAATGCCCAGGAGGCGGCGCTCGTCCGGGCCGAGGCGGATGCCGCCAACGCCGCCCTGACCGCCAAGCGTTATTCGGAGTTGCGGGACAAGAAGACCCTGTCGCAACAGGACCTGGATACCGCCCAGGCGGCGGAGCGCACGACCGCGGCGGCGGTCAAGCAGGCGCGCGCCAACCTCGACGCCGCACGCCTGGACCTGGGCTATGCCACGGTCACCGCACCCATCGCCGGGCGCGCCGGCCGCGCCCTGGTGACCGAGGGCACCCTGGTCGGGCAGGGGGAGGCCACCCTGCTGACCACGGTGGACCGGATCGACCCGATCTATGTCAACTTCAGCCAGTCGCCGGCCGAGCTGGCGGCCCTGCGCAAGCCCGCCACACCCGGGGCCAAGCCGATCGCCGAGACCCAGGTCGAGGTCGTGCTGCCTGACGGTAGCCCCTATCCCCACTCCGGAACCCTGGATTTCTCCGACCTGGCGGTGGACCCCAACACCGGCGCGCTGTCGCTGCGTGCCACCCTGCCTAACCCCGACAAGACCTTGCTACCTGGTATGTTCGTGACGCTGCGTCTGACCCAGGGTCAGTTGGACCAGGCCTTCCTGCTGCCCCAGCCGGCCCTGGCGCGGGATATCCAGGGGGCCTATCTGCTCGTGGTGGACTCCAACAACAAGGTCGTGCAGCGCCGGGTCGTCAGTCACGGGATGACCCGCAAGGACTGGATCCTCACCG
>Ga0247835_1002646_pt1 | contig 18390 bp, 17 predicted proteins | sample LaCtaG_3_FD_189912 | JGI IMG/M metagenome (GOLD analysis project Ga0247835, IMG submission 189912) | Freshwater microbial communities from meromictic Lake La Cruz, Castile-La Mancha, Spain - LaCruzMarch2015_13.5m | ecosystem: Environmental > Aquatic > Freshwater > Lake | place: Spain: Castile-La... | reverse complement strand
GTGGGTGCATCGTGGCGCACTACAACCTACGAAAGACGGCATTGCATTTGATGGCGCAGTAATAGCACAGCATTTAACTCAGCTTGGTCTGCCCACGACAACAGCTTATCCAGTAGCCGCAGAAGAGGCCGAGCAATTAAGCGGCGTCCCTCGTGCGGGCGTCTGGTTTCCGACTGCGGGCATGCTGAACTTAGAAAAAACCACAACGCAATTACTGCTGCCATGCGAGCAGTTAACCCAGCTCTACCACCTTCGCATAGAAGCATTGCATCGGGAGGGCGATCGCTGGCTGCTGATTGATGCGGCTAAAAAAATTACCATAAGCGCAAATACCGTCATTGTTGCGGCTGGACTTTCCTCAAAGCAATTATTAAGCAGTATCCAAATCAAGCTACCCCTCAAAGCAGTGCGCGGCCAGCTGAGTTTCTTTCAAATCAATCACGAAAGCAGTTGGGCGGCGAGATTGCCTAGCGCCATTATTTGTGGCGACGGCTATTGCATTCCGGCGAGCCAATGCGATAAGGGCAAGATGCGCTGGATTGTGGGATCGAGTTTTGATGAGGGCGAAGATGACCTCATACCCAGAGACGAGAGCGATCGCTTCAACCAAGAGCAAGCGGCCGGCTTACTAAATTACGCTGTGGGCAATCTACAGGAGTTGGTGCCGGACGGGCAGTTTGTCGGCGTGCGTTGCGTTGCCGGAGACCGGCTGCCAATCATCGGCGCACTGCCGCAACGACCAGGTATCTTTGTGGCAACAGCACTGGGATCGCGCGGCATTTTATGGTCTGCCCTGGCTGCAAAGCTCATTGCCGATCAGGTTTTGGCAGGCGACTTTGCTTTACTTACTCGCTTAGGCTTCACTTCGGCCTTGGCAGCAGCGCTTGCGCCCGATCGTTTCTTGGCAGGCGCCTTGCCGCCTTCCTTGGGCGCTTTGGCCTCAAACTCAAAACCAATTTTGCCGTCAGAACCAAGAGCCAGATAGGCCTTAAAGCCGCGCCCGGTTCGATTGGATTTAAAGTTCGTCAATAAATCCGTTTTACCAGTGGTGAGCAATTTTTGAACTTGCTCAGTCGATATCTCTTGCTGCAAAACAACCTTACCTGTTTTAAAGTCACACGTTTTGCTTGGTCCCGTATTGCGCTCACAAACATAACGCATGCCATCTTCGTAAATGGCACCCGAGCATTTTGGGCAAACGCCTAGTGCAGTTCGACCAGTAAAGTCGATGGCCTCAGCATCATCGTCTTGGGCGTTGCCAAAATCAAATTCCAGCTTGAAACCAGCATTGGGATAGTCTTTGTCGTCTTCCGGAATTTCACGCAACTGAATAATCGCTGCAAATGGCCGACCGATTTTGCTGCGGAAACCCTGTAGTGGTCCTATGGTTTTGTCGCGCAATAGTGTTTCTACTTCATCGTACTCAAAAGCACGCCCACCTGGGGTCTTGCTAATCGTAAAGCCACATTTTTCGCAGGCAAAGCGGCGGTAATTTTCCTTAACAGGCCCTTTGCAGTGCGGACAGGGTATTGATAAGGTCGCATAGTCGCCAGGGATGGTATCGCTATCGTATTCCTTGGCACGCTTTACGATGCGCTGGGTCATCTGTGCTATTTCGTGCATAAAGGCATCGCGCTTCATCTTCCCTTGCTCAATTAAGGAAAGCTTATTTTCCCAGTTGCCAGTAAGGTCCGGGCGCGTGAGCTCCTCTACGTCAAGGCCGCGCAATAGGGTCATGAGCTGAAATGCTTTAGCGGTGGGTATGAGTTCTCGCGCTTCACGCACCATGTACTTTTCAGCCAACAGGCCTTCGATGATGGCGGCCCGAGTTGCAGGAGTGCCCAGGCCTTTCTCGGCCATTGCTTCGCGCATATCGTCGTCATCCACCCATTTACCGGCGCTTTCCATGGCGGAGAGGATGGTCGCTTCAGTGTAGCGGGCTGGCGGCTTAGTTTTTAGAGCAACTGCTTCAATGGTGTCGCTTTGTACCGTCTCATTTTCTTGCACTGCAATCAATTCATCGTCTGCTTGATTGCTACGTCCATAGACGGATAGCCATCCTGGGTGAACTAAAACGCGCCCTTCGGTTTTGAAGTGATGGCCAGAACATTCAGTAATGCGCGTAGTGACCCGAAACTCAGCAGCGGGAAAAAATACCGCTAAAAATCGCCGTACGACTAAATCGTATAGTTTTTGTTCTGGTTCACTTAGGCTTTTAGGTGACTCGAGCGTTGGAATGATGGCAAAGTGGTCTGATATTTTTGAGTTATCGAAAATGCGTTTATTGGGCTTAATCCAGCCATATCCTTTTGCCTTTGCCGCAACCTCTTTTCCATCGCCCGTCAGAATGGCGTTCGCATGCGGACGGTACTCGATAGAGTTGGCCGCAAGATTCTCAACCGTTTGTTTGACGGTTTCTAAATAATCTTCTGGCAATGCCCTCGCATCGGTTCTGGGGTAGGTCAATACTTTGTGTCGTTCGTACAAAGCTTGGGCAAGGCCGAGGGTATTTTTTGCTGAGAAACCAAATCGGGCATTGGCTTCGCGCTGCAGACTGGTGAGATCAAAGAGTTGCGGCGCGAGTTGCGTTGCAGGTTTTGCTTCTTCGCGAACGCTGGCCTTTTTATTGCGGCATGCAGCCACAATGCTATTTGCTGCCGCTTCACTCCACAGGCGGTTTTCACGCAGATCGGGCTCAGCCGCATCTTTCTTAAACTTGGGGTCAAACCATCGACCCTCGTAAACGCCTGCTGATGCTAGAAAGTCAGCCTTCACTTCCCAATAGTCTTTGGAGATAAATTTCCGAATAAGCTCTTCCCGCTCTACTACGATGGACAGGGTTGGCGTCTGAACTCGCCCCACCGTAGTCAGAAAAAATCCACCACTTTTGCTATTAAATGCAGTCATGGCACGGGTGCCATTAATACCAACCAACCAGTCTGCTTCCGAGCGGCAGCGGGCGGCATCAGCCAAGGGCTGCATGTCGGCATCCGAGCGAAGCGCCTTAAAGCCTTCGCGGATAGCATTGGGGGTCATTGATTGGAGCCAGAGGCGTTTAACCGGCTGACTTGCTTTTGCATGCTGCGCAATCAACCGAAAAATCAGCTCGCCTTCGCGCCCGGCGTCACAGGCATTAACTAATTCAGTGATGTCTTTGCGTTTAATGAGTTTTTGCAATACCTTCAGTCGCGATTCTGTTTTTACGATCGGACGTAAGTCAAAGTGGGGAGGGACAACGGGCAGGTTGGCAAAAGACCATTTGCCGCGTTTAACGTCATATTCTTCCGGAGCAGCAATTTCCAAAAGGTGGCCAACTGCTGAGGACACTACGAATTGATCATTTTCAAAGTAATCGTCAAACTTGGTAAAGCCACCCATTGCTTTCGCAATATCACTGGCTACCGATGGTTTTTCGGCAATCACCAAGGTTTTGGGAGCGCTCCCAGCGATCGATTTGCTTGCAGTTTTGGTAGTTGCTTTAGCCACGCGTGAACCTAAAATAAGAACGGATTAGTCAAATTACAGCCATCAATGCGATAGCGATGCAGGGCATTTTGCCTGGGTCGCTGCCCTCACATTTCCTTTTTTATTATTAACCGATAAATCAAGAACTGTCCAAAATACCGATTTTTTCCTTCTGCAGCAGGCTAATTTAGTTGCTTACTTAGGCGCTAAAGGATGTGTTTGATGGGTTAAAACAGGCAGTTCAGACAAAATATCACCCAGTGTGTGTACAAGCTTGGCGCCATTTTGAATCAGGCTATGGCAACCCTCTGAGCGCCCACCCAGGATGGATCCGGGTACGGCAAACACCTCCCTGCCAAGGTCTGTAGCGAGGCGTGCCGTAATGAGCGAGCCCGATCGGGCCGCCGCCTCGACCACCACGACACCCAAGGAAAGTGCCGCAATCAGGCGATTACGACGTGGAAAATGAAACGGTCGGGGCCCCATGCCAGGAGCAAATTCTGAAATTAGTAGCCCAGAATGACCAATCGACGCTGCCAAAGCACGGTGTTCGTGGGGATAAACGCGGTCAAGCCCGGTGCCGCCGACAGCAGCCGTTCTTCCCCCCGGCGATAAGAGTGCGGCACGATGGGCCGCCCCATCTATGCCGCGGGCTAAGCCAGATACGACTAAAAATCCTGCTTTCGATAGCCCTTTTGCAAGTTCAGAGGCAATATAAAGACCTTGAAGGCTGGCATCACGTGATCCCACAATGGCAACTGCTGGAAGTTGAAATAGGGCAGGATTGCCGCATATATATAGAGGTCTTGGCGGGTCACGCAAATCAAGTAAGCGTTTCGGATAGGCCAAGGAATCTGGATAGAGCAATTGAATAGCATTAGGGGTTCGCATAAATCAATTCTTGAGCATAGGCCTTTATTTGCCAATCAGCCCAGTCCGATTACTCTGTAAGATAATTCGTATATGACTTTGTTAACAGTTCTTCATTACCCCGATCCGCGATTACACAAAGTAGCAAAGCCCGTTGCGAAGGTAGATGAGCGCGTGCGTAAACTTGTTGCCGATATGGCAGAGACGATGTACAACGCACCCGGCGTGGGGTTAGCCGCAACCCAAGTCGATATTCATGAGCGGATCATTGTGATTGACGTCTCGGAGGATCAAAACCAGCTGATGGTATTTATTAATCCCGAGCTGGTCTGGGCAAGTACTGAAAAAAAATCGTGGCGCGAAGGCTGCTTATCGGTACCAGAGTTCTATGATGAGGTAGAGCGTCCCGACCAGATTCAGGTAAAAGCACTAGACATACACGGCAAACCATTTGAGCTCAAAGCCGATGGCTTGCTCTCAGTTTGCTTGCAACATGAAATGGATCACTTGCTCGGCAAAGTATTTGTTGAGTACCTATCCTTCTTAAAGCGCAATCGCATATCCCTCAAAATGAAAAAACGCGCCAAAGAATTAGTGGGACAGCGCTGAGAAATCACCAACCATGAGGGTCGTTTTTGCCGGCACCCCCGAATTCGCTGCGCATGCCCTGCGCGCGATTGCGGCAGCTGGCCACACCGTTGTCTTGGTGCTAACCCAGCCAGACCGGCGCGCGGGCCGCGGAATGCATTTGCACACCAGCCCCGTCAAAGAGTTAGCGCTCAGCCAGGGCTATCCGCTACTGCAGCCAGCGTCCTTAAATGTGGATAGCAATGACCCCATTAAAAAAAGAGAAGCAGAGGCGGCAGTGCAAGCGATTACACAAACGCCATTTGATGCCATAGTTGTGGTTGCCTATGGACTCATCATTCCGCAGGCTATCCTGGACTTAGCAGAACAACTGGGAAGGCATGGCGTATTTAATATTCATGGCTCCCTGCTGCCGCGCTGGCGGGGTGCTGCGCCGATTCAGCGGGCCATTGCTGCTGGCGATGAGGGCACCGGCATCACCATCATGCAAATGGATGCTGGTCTTGATACAGGCGACATAGTATTGACTGAGGCGATACCCATTAGAGCTGAGGAGACGAGCGCTAGCTTGCACGACCGCCTTGCAGATTTGGGAGCGAGGCTGATGGTGCGCTGTCTCGCGATGCTGGAGACGCAGCCAGCACTGGCACGTACACCGCAAGCCAAAGAAGGCATGTGTTACGCCGAAAAAATACAAAAAGCTGAGGCCGAGATTGATTGGTCTCAATCGGCAGTAGAGGTCGAGCGCCTCATTCGGGCATTTAATCCATACCCCGGCGCAAGCACCATGTTGAATAAACAAAGCCTCAAGTTTTGGCGTGCTCGCGCTCTACCACAATCGCTAATGGCACAATACCGCGATACCCAAGCCAATTCCCCTGGGAGAGTGATGGGCGCAAGTAGAGATGGGTTTGTGGTTTGTTGTGGCAGTGGTGCATTAGAGGTTTTAGAAATACAAAAGCCAGGCGGCAAGCGCATACCAGCAGCGCAATGGCTCCAAGCAGAAAAGTCCGAGTATGGATTGCAATTTACAAAAGCAATTGCATAGTCGTCCGGAACCAAAATAATGACGCATACGCCAGTTCAAAATTTACCGTTATCGCACGCCATCACCATCGCTGCGCAGGCGATCAGTGAGGTCATGTCGGGCAGGTCGCTAACGCAGGTATTGGAAGAGCTGGAACCGCAGGAGCGCCCAATTGTTCAAAGCCTTACCTTTGACACTTTGCGGCGCTGGACTCGTTCACATGCACTAATTCAGCAGTACGTACCCAAGCCCCCTACCAAGGAGGTGGAGCACGTATTGGCGGTGGCCATTACTTTGTTGCTTGATCGTACTGCTGAGTCTAAAAAGGGCTATGCAACGCACACCATCGTCAATGAGTCTGTTACGGCGTGCGGCGAGTATGACGCAACGGTGTATGCCAAGGGACTCATGAATGCCGTGCTACGTAAAGTCAGTGCCGCCCTCGATGCGCAGGGAGTCCAACGACCCGACCAAAACAGTCCTGGTGAGTCCTTCTTTCCGCCATGGTGGATGGCAAACTTGAGAAAAAATTACCCCAAATCATGGCAAGCCATTTGCCTGCAGCAATCACAGCGCCCACCGCTGATTGTGCGCGTGAACCGACGTGCAAATTCACGTGACGATTACGCTGCTCTATTGGCAGCGGCACAGATCGAAGCTGAACCCGTTACGCAGGTAGCAGCCATCGTGCTGCACTCGGCATTGGCAATAAAAGAACCAATACCGGTAAGCAGCATTCCTGGATTTTTTAATGGACTGGTTTCGATTCAGGATGCCGGAGCACAGCTGGCAGCGACCCTACTTCAGCCGGCAGCAGGCGAGCGCATTCTTGATATGTGCGCAGCACCCGGCGGTAAAGCAGCACACCTATTAGAGTGCGCTGACATTAACTTAGTAGCAATTGATGTTGATCAAGAGCGACTAAAGCGGGTCAGTGAAACATTAAGTCGACTACGGCTCACATCAGGACAGACACAAAAGGTGGAATTGATTGTTGCCGATGCAACCCGTTTAGATTGGTGGGATAAAACACCTTTTGATAAGATAGTTATTGATGCGCCGTGCTCGGCATCCGGCATCGTCAGCAGGCATCCCGATATTCCGTTTCTGCGGCGTGCGAGTGATGTACTGGAGCTTCAAGGACGGCAGCGTAACTTACTGGCGGCGGGCTGGCAGGTCTTGAAAGAGGGCGGCTTATTGCTCTACATTACTTGTTCTATTTTTCCAGAGGAAGGCAAAGATCAGGCCGACTGGTTTTTAAGGGAGCACCAGAATGCGGTACGATTAAATGCGCCAGGCCAAATACTGCCCAGCCAAACGCACGATGGTTTTTACTATGCTCTATTTAAAAAGAATGGGCCATGACCCAGCGCCTTAAGCAACTACTGCTATCGGCTTTTTTGCTGATGGGCGTGGTGTTTGCGCCTAACGCCGCTGCAGAAGGCATCAAGATCAAGTTCTTTGAGCTTGAGCGTGTGGAGTCGGAATGGTTTTTAAATGCCGCCTTTCAAATTGAGCTATCCCCTGGGCTCGAGGATGCCATTCAAAAAGGGCTTGTGCTGCACTTCCAAACCGAGTTTGAGTTAACCCGCGCACGCTGGTACTGGTTTGATGAGCGATCAGTTTTGGCCTTACGCCAAACCCGCCTGTCTTACCAGCCCTTAACGAAACAATTTCGCATTGCCTCTGGCGGCCTGACTTTTACAGCGCAGACGATTGCGGAGGCGCTACAGGTGGTTGGCAGCATTGGTGGCTGGCGCGTAATCGATGGGTCCGGCATTGATCCGAGCAAGCCCTATTCGGCAGCGCTGCGCATGAGCCTTGATCTCAGTAAGCTGCCTAAGCCATTTCAAGTTAATGCACTAAACAATAAAACTTGGAATGTCGCCAGCGATTGGACTCGTTTCGCATTTACGCCTGATGCGCAGTCGGTGCTAAAGCGCCAAGAGTGAGTAGATAAAAATGAGGCTGCCGCGCTTTGACAGACCCGCATGGAAGCGTCGAGCATTGCCCATTGCGACTGCGGCAACCGGTATTTTTGCGCTTGCCTTGTTGGTTTTACTTTCTACCGCAACCTCAAATACAACTTTTTTTGATAACTATTTTATTTGGCTATATGCGGCCAATGTAGTGGTGGGTGTTTGTCTGCTGTTGGTTATTTTGACCCTGGTAGTCGTGATTGCAATACGCTGGAAAAAAGGCCGCTTTGGCACGCGCCTGATTGCAAAGCTGGCCATGATTTTTGGTTTGGTGGGCGTCGTCCCGGGCCTGATTTTATACGGCGTATCGCTGCAATTCGTATCACGTAGCATCGATACCTGGTTTGATGTGAAGGTCGAGTCGGCTCTTGAGGCGGGCTTAGAGCTCGGCCGGGCGACAGTAAGTACCTCACTGCAAGAGCTGCAGGACGAAGGCCGGATGATTGCGGATCAAGTGCAGCGCATTCCAAATCAAGCCAGTCCGGCCGAGCTAACCTTATTGCTCTCCCGCATGCGCGACCAGTTCGGCATTCAAGAAATTACTATTTTCAATGCGCGTCAAGTGGTGGTTGCGACCGCCACTTCCAGTATGGCAGCTAATGCGGTGGTGGCGCCGAGCGCAGAGATCATGAGCCAAGCTAACAAAGTGAATGGCATTGGCCTCATAGAAGAGCTGTCGGGCGGACAAGACTATCGCTTGAATGTAGTCATTCCGCTTGTAAAAGAAAAGGTGGGCAGTAGTCAAGGTTTTGGCTTGAGCCTGCAGTACCAGCGCGAGCTCTGGTATCTGCAGTTGATCAAGCGGGTGCCCGATGAAATTACTAAAAATACGCTTGCAGTACAGGCAGCCTACAGCGACTACCAAGAAAAATCCTTGGGTCGTACCGGTTTACGGCAAATGTACATTGGTACCCTAACCCTAACCCTCTTTTTTGCCTTGTTTGTAGCCGTTACGTTGGCCCTATTGTTGGGCAGGCAGTTAGCACGCCCCTTATTAATGCTGCTGCGCGGCACACAGGCAGTGGCACAGGGCGATCTGTCGCCCAAGCCCGAGCTCGATACCGGCGATGAATTAGGAATGCTGACACGGCAATTTAATGTCATGACGCGGCAATTGGCAGACACGCGTACCTCATTACAGGAATCAAAGTCCTTTTTAGAGACCGTACTCAGTAATTTGACGGCCGGAGTCTGTGTTTTTGATGACAGCTTTAAGTTAGTTTCTAGTAACACGGGCGCCGATACTATATTTAGACATGACCTTACTAAGCTAACAGGCAAGACGCTGAGCCAAATACCGGCCTTGGCTGAATTTGAGACGGCAGTAAAAGAGGAATTTGCTGCCATGCAAATGACGGTGGGCCCCAAGCCCGGCACCAATGGATTGGCTGCAGAAAAGCCGAATAAAGCGAGTTCTCGGGTGTGGCAAAAGCAAATTCAGCTCCATGCCAGTAGTGAATTTGAGCAAGAGCTCGGCGTGACTATCTTTGTGCGCGGTACCGAGCTGGCACCGGGCCTCAATATGATTGTGTTTGATGATATTACTGATGTCGTCACCGCGCAGCGCTCGATCGCATGGAGTGAAGTTGCGCGGCGCCTGGCCCATGAAATTAAAAATCCACTCACGCCCATACAGCTATCTGCAGAGCGTTTGCAGCAAAAGTTGACCGGTAAAGTTAGCGTTGAGCAGGAAGAGATGATGAATCGCAGTACCGCCACGATTATTGGCCAGGTAGAGGCAATGAAGCAGATGGTGAATGATTTTCGTGACTTTGCTAAGACGCCTGCGCCACAACTTAGGCCAGTCTCCATTAATCACCTGATCCAAGAAATCTTAGTACTGTATGAGGGTAGCCCCATGGAGATATCCCTGGATTCGGCTTGCCCAGATATCTTGGGTGACCCCACCCAATTGCGCCAAGTGATTCATAATCTATTACAGAACGCTCAAGACTCCACCTTAGAAAGCCAGAGCAGTGGAGCATCGGTTGCCATTACAACGGAAGCTGTGCCATACAAACTGGCCGATGGTGTGATGCAAAAAGCCGTGCGATTTAGCATTACTGACTCAGGAACAGGATTTCCAGCTAAGATACTAGCAAGGGCGTTTGAACCCTACGTTACAACCAAAAGCAAGGGAACGGGATTGGGTTTAGCGGTAGTAAAAAAAATTGTGGACGACCATGGGGCAAAAATTGAAATTCAGAATCGCAGGCAAGGAGACGTGGTAGTGGGCGCACAGGTATCTATTTTGTTTATGAGTCTAGCGAAAGAGGTAGTTTAGCCATGGCTTGTATTCTGGTGGTTGATGATGAAATGGGCATTCGGGAGCTTCTCAATGAAATCCTGACGGACGAAGGTCATACCGTCTATGCAGCAGAAAGTGCAGTCCAAGCACGAACGGTGCGTGAGCAAATGCGGCCCGACTTGGTGCTGCTGGATATTTGGATGCCCGATACAGACGGCATTACCTTGTTAAAAGAATGGTCTAACAGTGGTCAACTCACCATGCCGGTAGTCATGATGTCAGGCCATGCCACCATTGATACGGCAGTGGAGGCTACGCGCATTGGGGCCCTGAACTTTTTAGAAAAGCCAATTGCACTGCAAAAATTACTAAAGACGGTCAATAAAGCACTTGAAAGTGCGCCAAAGCAGGCGCAGCCCGTAGAGCCGGCCGCGACCATGGCATCGTCGAGGTCAGCCCCTGAAAGCAAGCCCACCGTTGCAGCAGTTGCTCCGCCAGCGGGGGAATACATCAGCGGTATAGCTAAGACCTATTTCGATTTACCGCTACGGGAAGCGCGCGATTTGTTTGAAAAAGCGTATTTCGAGCATCAAATGCAGATTATGGGCGGCAGCATGACCCGCATTTCTGAATATACCGGACTTGAACGTACGCATTTGTATCGCAAGCTCAAAGCGCTTGGCGTTGATGCGACTAAAAATAAAACCGAAGTAGTACCAGAGTCGGCAACACTGAAGTCTTAAAAAGCCCGCCCCATTTTTTGCTATTCGTTTCGATGCAATGCATAAACTAAGCTTAAAAAATACTGCGGATATGAGCCGCGAAGCCCTAAATGCAATGGGCAAAGAGTTGCGCAGCAAGCATCACCATCATCACGCTGGTTGTTTCGGTCATTAGAAAGAAAGCAGCCATTCAATAATGGGATAGTGAACCTCACGATAATGAGGAGCAATATAAATCAATCTTCCCCAACTGCAAATCACCCCATCTTTAATAAAATGACACCCAGAAAAATTAATGCAGCGCCTATCCAGCGAATTGGAATGTTGGGATCACCAAAAACTAATACACCGATAGCAAAGGTGCCGACAGCGCCAATGGATGTCCATACGGCATAGGCGGTACCAATCGGAATGCCTTTTAGTGAATACCAAAGCAAGAAACCGCTGATCGCCATGCAGACACCGGCCAAAGTGAGGCCAAAGATCTTCATATTGGGATTGCTCGACAGCTTGAGACCAAGTGGCCAGCCCATCTCAAAAACCCCTGCCAGTAATAGACAAAACCAGTACATATGGAGCCAAGGACAAATGAAAAGATTTACTGTAACAAAATAGCTCGCATCGCCTCTAAATAGGAGCCGTCTCTATTCAACCAATGAGCCACAGGGCTTTGAGCGTTATCAGTGCAGCAAAGCCTATTTTTCCGCCCTAAAACCAGTTTGCGTATATTCAACAGTCTTAAATGGCCTGGTAGCTCAGTCGGCAGAGCAGAGGATTGAAAACGTAGGATAGAGGACTCGAACAGTTCTGCACATTGGGCCCTAGCTGGTTGTGACCCGCCGCCCTACCGGCACCGAATTTCATGGCTCCGAGCGGATTCGAATATCGCCTGAATGGCATCCGCAGCGTCGTGTTGGCGAGATGCCATGTTCTGAACGGAGCAAGCGTCTAGTAAGTGGACGCTTATTAGCGTCGATTGTGGCCTGCCACCCCAGGATTTTTAAGAAAACCAGCCCTTATTTTCAAATAATTGTTAATTATAAAAATCAGTAGTAGCATTCCCTAATTATATTAATTAGTTAAAAAGCCCCAAATATGAAAACTAATCCATCGCAATTAATAGCAATAATTTTTACGATTTCTATATTAGTTGGTTGTGGAGGGGGCGGTGGCAGCAGCAGTAGCGGCGGCTCATCTTCAAGCGCTACTCCCACAACTACTACAACACCACCAACTACTACACCAACAACACCCGCAGTATTTGCAAGTCAAGTGACCATTTCATCAGATATCGCTAAGAATACATATTCAACTTCATATACTGCTACTACACTAACCCCAGTGATTGATGATAAGTGCCTACTTACTGCCGATTCAATCAGTTATCCGGCCGCATATCAAGGAGCATTTCCATTACCGCAGGTAAAGGGATCATTTGCAAACACCAATATTGGGTTGGGGATCGGAATAAAAGATAATTGGGAGGATGGATATATAACCAATCCAAATATTAATCGAAACTGCGCCACCAACAACAGGGCTGCTTTTGTGGCCGCACTGAAACGATTAAAGGCTCTGGGCTCTTCCTACGTTTATATTGCGCAATGGGGCTGTCTAAAAGATGCCACAAATCCAACCTCATTTCTTGGGCAAATCAGTATTTCAGATGTAGATTTAGTCTGGAAGGGTCAACAAGCACAAGCACATGGCCTCAAGGCTCGACTTGTCATGCAGGTTTGTGACACTGACCAAAAAGGCAAACTTCTCAATAATTCAACTCTGGACAATCAGTGGTTTTCAACATTTTTTGACACTTACAATGCCTTTATGCTTGATCAGGCCAGGCTGGCACAGACAGCTGGATTTGATGCCATCCAATTAGATTGGGGCCATTGGAATCTAACCAAGGGCTGGACTTCGGCCAGCTCGATTAGATCAGCTCGTCTACAGCAGTTGTCCGCCGCGATGAGGCAGGTATTTAACGGACGCCAGTTTTTGTTGTCGACCTGGGGCTGGCATGGCGAGGCCGCAGGTCTGGTGGCCACTGTGGACATGCTGGCACTCTTCGTTGATACCAAAATTACCTCAGCCCAATCCAGTTCACTCAGCGTCAATCAATTATTGCCCGGCTTTACCAACTCAATCAACTCTAGGCAATTTTTAGGCAATGCAAAGCCCATGATCTGGCTGTTACAGATGCAGAGCCATAAAGATTATTTTGTAAATGGCTGGGTTGAGGATGCCGGGTGCTGGTCAACTCCGTGTGCAACTTCTTTAACCACTGACTTTAGCGTGCAGGCCATTGGCATCGAAGCGGCCTTAGAGGCCATTAGCCAACAAACATTTTTTAAGACTGAATCTGTTTTTGTAAACCATTATTGGCTGACTGACACCATGACTCCACATGATAGCTTTCCAAATATCAGCCAAAGTATTCGCAATAAGCCAGCTGAATCAATTGTGTATCAATGGTGGAAAAAATAGCGGCTTGTTTTTAAATATAGTCTTTTCTTAGCCAGGCTAACACTTCTGCATCCACTCCTTTGAGAGGTCGCCCAAACCCTAATCTGAACGTAAGCTTGCAAGCGTCCCGTAACTAGACGCCGAGCTTGCAAAACTCTCAACACCTTTTTCCTCATTCCATCAAGCCTCGTTAGATAGAGGATAGTTAATCCTCTGCCTAACAAGCAATCCCTCCCACCGTCCCGCAGGATTCGACATCCCCACCAAGCTAGGATTTGCAAGGTTTCCAGCAGAGTCAGCTAAGGTAAGCACATTTAGCAAGCCCACTCCAAGTTTCATTTATAATTCTTATTCTTGGCCTGGTAGCTCAGTCGGTAGAGCAGAGGACTGAAAATCCTTGTGTCGGTGGTTCGATTCCGCCCCGGGCCACCAAGAAACACTAAAACCACCTTCGGGTGGTTTCTTAATTTGGGCCCGCCTGAATATCTGCGATGAATTTATTGCCTCATTGGTCGGCCCATCACATCTTCAAGCTTAAGGCCGCTTTGAATTTCGCCACCAAAGCCTGTGCCTTTCATTGCATTATTAATTCGGGCTAAACCCAGTTTGTAAGCATTGGCGGGAAGTTCAACATATTTTACTTTTTTGACTAGTTTTGAAGCATTGTTAAGGTAATACAGGGCGAATGCTTTCACCTCGGGCTTATTTAGCGATGCTGCATTCACGTAAATCATGATTGGACGAGATAAAGGCTGATATGTGCCGTCCATTACGCTTTTGGCGCTGGGGTAAATTGGATTCTTATCGCCCCAGGAGATGGCCACCCCCTTCAATTTCTGTTTGTTCGCCTCAAAGTAAGCTAATCCAAGATAACCAATCGCATTAACGTTAGTGGCAACGCCATCGATAGTTTCATAATCGTCTTCGGCTGGGCTATAGTCACCACGGCTTGATCCAGCTTTTCCATTAATTGCCGCGGTAAAGTATTCAAAAGTGCCAGAATCTGAGCCGGCACCATAAAGCTTTAAACGGACGTCAGGAAAGGTCGGATTAATTTGCTGCCAGCTCCTAATCTTGCCTTGGGCCGCAGGCTCCCACATCATTTTTAGTTCCTTGGTTGATAAAGACGTTAGCCAAGTATTTTTCGGGTTAACTACTACGGTTAATGCATCGTAGCCAATCGGTAGCTCTATGTACTCAACGCCAGCTTCTTTACATGCAGCCATTTCTTTGGTTGAGATAGGGCGTGATGCATTGACGACATCAAGTTCATTTCGACAGAATTTTTTGAAACCCCCGCCAGTACCAGAAATTCCTATAGTAGCTTTGACAGATTTATTAGCACTCTTAAATTCTTCAATCACGGCATCTGTCACTAGAAATACAGTAGATGAACCATCAATTTTTATCAGAGAGGATTGGGCGTATGCCGAAGTCAAAAGGCACGAACATGCAATGAGTAAAAGCCCTTTCAAATTAGCCATGAATTTACTCAGTGCGAGTTTTGATGGCGGCCAATATTTTCATTAATGCCTCAGGGCGAATACCATTTTGTCCTTTAAAGGGCTTATCGGTAATCACCAACAAAGAAATCAATGCACCAAATGCAATGGGAAGAATGGTTAGCCCAAATGTAAATTGTTCATCCGGTAAAAATAATGTGTTGACAGCCATGAGCGACGCAAGCAGTATGAAAATAACAATCCAAAAAAGTCTTGGCAAGCATTTTGACGAACGATCAATGCGCATCTCCCTAGATTCGGCTATTTCCTCTTGCTTATCAATGATGTCGCCATAGAGTGATAGTTGCTTGGGTGTAATAGGGTCGAGCTTAAAAACATCTTGAGAAATGGATCGCCAGAGCATATGGGTGGTCTTGCTTCCCCTGCCGCTTTGCAGATCACTCCACTCATCATTAATGATTGACTCGATATAGGCCATTAAGTTAACTCGAATATCGAGAGCCTGATTGCTACCGAACCTTAGTAATAGGCGATCTAGATTATTAATGCGAGTAGCCTCCATGGATATGATATTTTCGACTTCACGATAACTTGTCTGTGCTTGATTCAATAAAAAACCAATAAGCAAACCAGCACTCGAGGCTATCGGAGAGAATAAGGCCTGCCCAAGCTTGATGCTTTGTTGATTTGGGATAAAGATATAAAAGTTGTGTATCACGGTGGGTACATAGATACACACTACAGAAATGAAAATTATCAGAAAAATCATTATTGCAAAATTTGGTAATCGGTAAATATAATCCGGCATTTTTAACTTTCTAGATCGAATCTTTTGATCTGTAATTTATCTTGCAATAGTATCGCTTCAACATAGATATTACATATAGAGCAGATTTGGATGAAGGTTTTGAAGAAGCGATATCTTCAGCAGTATTAATAGACTATACGCGCGATCTAGTTTTAAATAGTTTGTAAAGGATCAGGCATCCTCGGCCTTGGTTCGATTCCGCCCCGGGCCACCAAGAATCAAAAAGAGAGCTTATAGCTCTCTTTTTTCATTTCTACCCTAGCTATTTGCGTCTAAGTTAAACAATGGTGTGCCCACCTTAGTTCTAGCGCCTCATGTCATTGCCTAGAGCCTCTAATCTAATCATCAGGATGTCTAATCCTGTCCTACCGTTTCTGCTATTCAAGTGGCATTGCTCGGGGTACCCCTCGCATGATGTGTCCTTTTAAAGGACAAGTCATTTCCAGCTCCTCATTTATCTAAAAAAACTATTAGGTGAGCCAACACCCATAAAACAATAAGTCCAAGTAGAGTTTTTATTAAAACCCGATTAGCCTTATCTATCCAATACGCTCTAGTCCGCTCTTTCTTTTTAGCAATTTGCTCCTCAAGTTCTTTTGGGGTTGTTCTTGACTGGTATTTTCCATAATGTCTGGCCGTATAGAAGCTATCCCAAAAATTAACTTCTTCCTGTAGTTCACGATTATTTAGAGTGGTAAGGTGATTAAAGTATTCAGGGGTAATGGTGGGGGCTATGTCATGAGCATTTATCCAATCCCACATCTCTTTCTCCGTTTTAATCTTTCCTTTATTCAGCTCCTCCTCGTAAGGACTGAAATCAATCAATATTTTTTTACAACCCAAAATATTGAACGGAATCCAATGCTTACCAACGGGCAGTTTTCCAGTTTTAAGCTGGTATTGAAGTTTATATGCATCAATCGCCTTAATCTTAGGCCTTGATAAGTCTGTGCTGCCGGGAAAGCGAGCCAATAGAGAACCAAAAGCCTCTCTAACCCGCTGAGAGGGCTCTCGTTTGTTATCCTCAATTTCCTTATAAATCTCTAAGGGAATATTGAGTACTTCAGCGATCTTTTCTTGGGTTTGACGGATACGCTTACGATAAAAAGCAAATTCATTTGTTTTCATGGTCTCTTGCCCTCACAGTGGATGTGGGACTTAGGCGCGAGAAGTATTGATAACTCCCTTTTAATGGGATTCCTTCCGTTGATAATGCCGTCTCTTATATGCCGCCTTCCATGATGTTCAACATAATTTTTATGGCCAATATTATTTAATGTTGATGGGTTAGCCTTCACATATTGGTCTGCGGCAATATAGGCAAGCTCACAAGCTAATGTTGCTAGACGGGTCTGCTTTGTAATTGGACACTTACCTAGCTCCCAGCTTGCTACAACATCCTTGTAAACCCCTAAGAGTTCAGCGGCACGTACTTGAGACAGTCCCAGCCTATAGCGCCATTCTGTAAATTCATAGATAGTCATGTTTCCTCCTTTTAGCTAATTTGACGAATGTCTGGCTTAGCAAGTTGAGTTAAATCGCCAATAAAAAAACCCACCAATAGGCGGGTTAGTCGCTTTTGATTGCCCACTAGGAGCCTCATCTTTTTAGCACCTTACTGCGTTAGCAGGTTGCTGTGGCGACTAAGCCATCTCTTGATGTGTAATCAATACTACCTAAATAGTAAATGAATGTAAATACCTTCAAAAAAGTTAAATTACGCATTTATTTACAGTGCACCACATAGCCATTATTGTTAATGACACAATTTTTCACTTGACCATTAACTTCTCTACGAATGTTGTGATAGCTCTCAAACTGATATGGATTGCTAGAAGTAGCTGTTCGATCAAGGCTTGTCGGGGGTTTCTTAGGCTCTGGTTGAACCTTAAAGTCTTTCCACTCTTTATCTTGGGATTGCCCCAAGGCAATGCCATCAAGCATTAACGCACAACAAAAAAGGATGGATTTAATTGCCATCATTTATTGAACCGAACAGCAGTATGAGCAAAAAGCTTCCTAAAATATAGCTTTCTCCACCCAACTGGCGCAATGTTTTGATCGGCTGCTGACAACACAAAATCTGGCGCCTGAACTCTGCGGGCATGGTCCTTAGCAGCCCTTGAGCATGGAATGCCAATGATTACAGCAGTATCAATGGCTGCTTTAACTGCAAATAGCTCAAATTTTGGATTAGCTTGAGAAATCTGCACAGGAAGCAAGATGCTCAAAATAAGGGCAGACGAGATCATTTATTGCCGCCTAGATGGTGTGTAGCCAATACGATTACCTGAGTTATCAAAGTAATTGGTAACTCCTGTAGGAGCTTGAACTTCGTAGGCTAGACGATTGCCTTTGTTGTCATAGACACCATTGGTAGCATTGAAGTTATTGGCACTATTGTTGTAGTTATACGGACTGTTATTGAAGTTGTAGGGACTATTGTTAAAGTTGTAAGGACTGTTATCCCAGTTGTAGGCAGACGCACTAAATGGAACGGCTTGGGCGCTTGCGGTGCGGGCAAATAATGCAAATTGAGTGACTAACAGCATGATGACAAGATATTTCATAGCAATCTCCATGGTGAACGATGAAATATCAGAATATGAGCTAGGAAGCTCACTAGATGAGCCTGTAGTATCCCCCGTCAAGCCGACATTCCTAAAGTGTTGTTTTCTGCCTGTGCTCGATAGTCCCTAGGCGGTATTCTGCCGAGAGATTTATGCGGCCTTTCTTCGTTGTAAATCGTGATCCAGT
>Ga0247835_1002642_pt1 | contig 18420 bp, 7 predicted proteins | sample LaCtaG_3_FD_189912 | JGI IMG/M metagenome (GOLD analysis project Ga0247835, IMG submission 189912) | Freshwater microbial communities from meromictic Lake La Cruz, Castile-La Mancha, Spain - LaCruzMarch2015_13.5m | ecosystem: Environmental > Aquatic > Freshwater > Lake | place: Spain: Castile-La... | reverse complement strand
GTGGTGATGCTGGCGGTGCTGGTAGTGCTTGCAGTTGCTGCGCTGGTTGCTGGTGGCCTACTTGCCGCGGCGGAGGCAGAACATGCTGGATTAGCAGCGATGCGTGATCGAACGCAACAACGCGCGATCGCCTGGAGCGGATGCCAAGCCGTTGCCGCGCTCCTTTCGGCGCAGCGGCAAACGATCGCAGACGGCGAGACTCCAGAATTGCCGGATGAAGTGTTGCTCTATGAAGCAGACGGCGCTCAGGCAGTAGCTCGGATATTGCCAGTTGGTCCGTCCGGCGAGCGCTTGGTTTCCGAGTGCGCGAAGTTTGCGCTTGCAGGTCTTGACCCTGCGGTGCTCGCCGCCACTGGAGTGATTGATGCCAAAGCCGCCGCGGCCGCAGTGGCACGCGGTGGAACTGCGGACGCCATCGAGTCCATCGTGCAACCGGAAGTCGGCTTAACCGCCGACCGGGTGATCGGTCCAGTGGCTGCGGGAATTGCTGCGGGAGTTCGTCGACTGCAGGACAGCAATTCCGGGTCAGGTGCACGCGGTGCCATTCCGGCGCGGGTTCGAACGTTGGCGGTGGCGGATGTTGCAACGCCATTTTCCGCACAGCGTGCACTTGGTAGTGGTGTGGCAGGCGCCATCATCCAGCGGCAGCCTCTTGGCGCATGGAGCAGCGAAGGAATGGCAGCGATCGACGCACATTCAGTGGGCGGCACCGCGGAGCGGATGCGCAGTGCGCTTGCTGGAGAAACCCCTGCAAATCAGGGCGAATTAGTGCGAGCAATGCGCCTTTCGCAACTTCCAGTTGATAAGTGGAGCGCAGTGCTTGATGCAGTGATCGTGGGAGATTCAGCAGTCGAACGTCGGCAGATCGATATTGCCAACGCGCCTGAGGAAGTGCTTCGTGCCATTCCATCGGTTGGTACAGAACTGGCAGCCAAGATGATTCAAGCGCGTGCATCGCTTGCGGCGGGTGAGCGCGCGCAATTGGCATGGCCAGTGACTTCGGGCGCATTGACGCCGGAGGAATTTGAGGCGATTGCTCCATTCATATGTGCGCGCAGTTGGTTGTGGCGAACGCGGGTTGCCACTGGCGTTGTTGATGGGCTGCAAGAGGGCAGTGCCATGCGCGGTATTGAAGTGTGGGAAGTGGTCATTGACCTTGCGGAAGATCCACCGCGCTTTGCAAGCATTCGTGATTGCACGTTGCTCCCCATTGCCTCTGCACTGGCAGAACAGGAACGAACTGAACAAGCGACGCGCGGCGAGCGCGGCAGTGTTGCTACGGACGCAATGGTTGATGACGAACTTGAAAGTGAAGTTGCGATCACCAGTGACGCCATGCAATCAGCCCGAGAAAATCAGGCAATTACCGACTCTGGCAGCGACCCCATGATTGATAGTGCTGCCGATCAATCTGATGATGACGGAGCGGGCGCTGGTTCAACAGGTGACGCGGGTGAGCCACCAGCGAAGCGTCCGTGGCGATCACCTGCCGCGGATGCGGTGCGTACCGCCGATGCGGCGCGTCGAGCGGAGAACGAACAACGCCAAGCTGCGCAGCGCGAGCGCGATGCACAGGGTGCGTGGAAACCGGCCGGCGAGCCAGCACCTGAGGCGCGGCCATGGACGACGTTGGCTGATCGTGAGAAACAGTCGCGTGAGGCGAATTCGCGAAGTTGGAGCACGCTTGCCGATCGCGAGCGCGCCGATCGCGAAGATCGTTCTGGGAAGTGGAAAACACTTTCGGACCGCGAACGGGACGACCGAGAATCGCGATCGAAAGAATGGAAGTCGCTCGGCGAACAAGAACGCGAACGACGCGAAGCGCGCGACGCTGAAGAGCGCGCGCGTCGTAAGGAGCAATGGGCGTCCACGCCACAACGGTTCCGCACCATGAGGTGGGACGACAAAGATGTACCGCCAGATCCCGCCGGAGTTGCATCCCGTGCGCGGGAATCCGGTAAGGACGAGGAGCAGGCGACGGCATCGGGTTCTTCGACAGGTGGGCTGTCGGGACGATGGCGCCGCCGTAGCGATTCGAGTCCGTAAATACCAGTGAAATCACAGGTAGCGATCGATCTTGGACACCGACGCCTCCGCGCGGTGGAGGCAGTCGTAGAACGCGGCCGTGCCACTGTGGCGCGGTGCGTGGATATTGAATTGCCAACGGAAGTTATTAACGGCACCGACGCCGTACGCGGCGCGTTTGTCTCGCTCGCACTCCGGAACGCGGGTATTACCACCGACCGCGCCACCTGGACGATTGTTCGCGATCGATTGTCGTTTAAGCGATTGGTCTTGCCTGGCGCCGAGCGCGACGAAATTGCCGGAATGGTTCGACTAGCCATGCTGCGCGAAGCCGCGGTCTCTGCTGATGCAGTGGTTGATTTCGTTCCGATCGGTGCGGAGGCATGGGCTGTGGCTGCTTCGGCGAAAGAGATTGCCGCCGTGCGAGCGATGGCCGTTGCTGCTGGCGTTGCTGTTGAGCGGATTGCACCGCGCACATTCGGAACCGCGTACCTGTTAGAAACGCTGCCGGCAGTTGATGCGCGCGTGGACAACAATGATGCTCCTGATGCCGCCATCGACCTGTGCGGCGATGCCGTTGAGCTGGTAGTTGCGGGTCGTGATGGACTGCGCGCAACGCGCGGTGCGACGGTTGTTGATCCGGACGCCGATGCGAGCGTGACCGAAGCGCGTCGCTCCTGGAGTGGATTCCGCTTGCAGCAGCCTGATCAGCGGCCAGCTGCAATTGACGTGATTGGTCCAACAATCGTGGCTGCACGTGTAGTAGTGGCGCTTGCTGGCGACGCCGGTCTTCCGGTTTCGCACTTGGCTGCACATCCGGACGTGACATGCACAGTGGATCCTGGCGCGGCGTGGCCGCTCGTTGGGCTGCTCCTTGAGGGCGCTCGGAAGCGTGAGCGCATTGACTTGGCAAATCCGCGTCGCGCGCCAGATTTGGCGGCGCGTCGGCGCATGCAGTTGTATGCAGTCGTTGCGATCATTGGAATTGCGTACGCCATGGGTTGGACCATTGGTCGTAAGGAGCGGGGCACCATTGAAGCGCGTCGCACCGAGTTGCGCGCCAAGGCTGAAGGCGCGCTGCTTGAGCATCGGCAGTTCAAGCGCGACGAACTGCGCGCGCGACACATTGAAGCGTGGACCAATGCGGATCTTCCGTGGCTTGACTCGCTGGCATACATCGCCGGTTTCGCACCGGATGCATCGCGCGTGGTGCTGACTGGTTGGAACGGCCAAGCACTGTCCGACGAAGCCACGGTTGCCAAGGATGGAACGATGAAGATTCCATCGGAAGTTCGGATTGCCATCGATGCCGAAGCGGCCGATCGTGCCACTGCTGATGCGCTGCGGGAATCATTGGTTTCGAAGCGTGATTTCAATGTTCGTCCTACCAGCGCAGAGGGTAAAGCGGGGCGCCGTCTGCCAGTGGCTGTGGAAATGGTGATCGATTCGCTGGACGGCCCACCCGTGCAGCGACCCGCCAGCGCCGCAGTATCAAGCCGCCGAGGTGTGCGATGAGCAGCACAGAAACCTCCAAATCAACCGTAGCTGCATGGGGTGAACGCCTCACGGCGCTGGTGCCGGTTCGTCTGCGCGTGCCGCTTTCGTGGACCGGTGCGGCGCTGATGGCCGGAGCGCTCGGTTGGATGATTCACGGCGGGCGCTTGACCTCCTTCTCTGGATTTGATCGTGCCGGCGCCGAGGCTGACATTGCCCGCACGAGTGAGTTCTTGCGCAGCGTTCGTGAAGAGCGCGATCGACGTCCGGAGATTGACCGCCGGATCTCCGCCGCAGTGAGTCGATCACTTGGCGAGCGAACAGATGCAGTTGACACGGCGTTGCGAGCACGGCTGAATCGCATTGCGGAAGAGACCGGTGTGCGCGATCTCATGGTTGCCACCGGCGCGGCAGTGGAGCGCAAGTCACCAGCTCGTCAAGAATTTGTGCGCCTGGCACTTCCACGATCCATGCGCGATGAGCCTGACTTTGTGGAATTACGCGCCACCATCTCCGGCGAAGGCGCTGTTGATCAAGTGCTTCGTTTGGTGTACCGAATCACCGTCGATCCAATGTTGAAGCGCGTGGAAGCCATCAAGTTTGACCCGATCAAAGATGGCGGTCGCATGCGAGTGACCATTCGCCTGAGTACCGCATTTGTTCCAGGCCATGAGCCAGCGTCGCTGCCCGGTGCTCCAACCGCGGAAGCACTCGCTGGATTTTCAAAGTACGCAGCGCTGGCTGCACGAAACCCCTTCCGTGTTCCATCAGCAATAGGCTCTGGAGCGAACACGCTGGTGACGGCGCCTGCAACGTCCCTGGGGGCGGCTGCGGCAACGACCGAGATTCCCGGCGCAACCACTGCAACGGAGCCTGAGATTCCGGGCGGATTTCCATACGGACTATGGCTTCTCACCGGCGTGGTTGATGGACCGGCGGGCACGGAGGCGTATTTCAAGAATGCCGGCAACGGCGAGACACGCGTGCTGCGTGTCAATGAATCGATTGCGGAGTTTGCGTTCATTGGCCTTGATGCCGATTCAGCGCGGATAGTGGCGGGCGGCGCGACGTATCGCGTGCGCGTTGGAGAAAGTCTGGAGGCCCGCGCGCTTGAAGCGCCGTGAGCAGGACACGACACATGAATACGAAGATATCGAACGCCAGCCGAATGATTCCAGAGGTTCTTGCAGTCCTTGCAGTCTCTGCCACCGCGCTCTCTACGCCGGTAGTTGCAGCGCACACCAGCAACGTGGCCAACACCGCAGCGGATCCAGCGGCGTCCACCATGCAGGATGCGCCAGCACCAACATCTGGCGGCATTCGCTTCGCGTTCAAGGGTCAGTCATGGGACCAGATTCTTGACTATTTCAGTCGCACTACCAGCTTGCCAATCGTGCGCGAGACTGAAGTTCCCAAGGGATCGGTGGACTACATCAGCGCGCGCGCGTACACGCTGCCGGAAGCGCTCTCCACACTCAATCAACTTCTGCAAACACAGAATGTCATGTTGCGGGTTGAGAAAGACAAGCTGTACTTGCAGAAGCTTGCAGACATGAAGCGGGAGAACATTCCTACGTTTGTGAATGAACTTCCCGCAACCGTGACTGATGACACCATTGTCACGCTCATGCTTCCGTTGAAGACCGCACGGGTTGGCCCGATTTCCACGCAGTTGGCCAATCTGGTTGGCACGTACGGATCCGTCACTGCGCTCGAAGCACAAAACTCATTGATTCTTGTGGAAACTGCGGGTCAAGTGCGACGCATGCTCAAGATGATCGAATCGATTGATCATGCCGAGCCAGACAATGAAGTGCGCTTCTACCCGCTCCGACACGCCAAGGCGAACACACTGATCGCCAGCCTTTCATCACTCATTGGGCAACGACAGGTTGAGTATGTAATCGGCGCGGACGGCAAGAAAACCAAGATCGAAGAGAGCAAGATGGAAGGTCTCTCGATGACCGCTGACGAGCGCACCAATGCGATCGTCGCACGCGGGGTTCGATCGCGTTTGTTGCAACTTGCTGACGTCATTGAACTACTTGACGTTCCGTCTGGTGGATCGGCCGCTGCTGGGGCGCCCGGCGCACCCGCAGCGGTGACGCGTAGCGTGCGAACCGTCATGCTTCGCGGCGTGACTCCTACCGAGGCCAAGTTGCGCCTCGACGAGCTGTACGCAACGCTTCCCAAGGAAGTGAAGCCCACGGTGTTGGCGATGGATGAAGTTGGCAAACTAGCGATTGTTGGACCATCGCAAAGCGTTGCCGAAGGTGCCGCATTGATCGAAGCGCTCGATGGTGATCGCCGCGTCCCGGGCAGCGCGCGCGTTGATGACATTGATCCGCAGACCGTCACGCTGATTCCGCTGCGTAACGCCGATGCCACCAGCATCATTCCGCAAATCCGTGATCTGCAAACCGCCGCGCAGCGAAAAGTGGTAACGATTGCCGCTGGTCCCGATGGCCGCAGCGTCATTGTCAGCGCACTTTCCAGCGAGAGCGACCAAGTGCGCCGCATCGTTGAGATTCTTGATCAAGCCGGTCGCATTGAACGTCGCACGCAGGTGCTGAAGGTTCAGGCAGCCAAGCCCGCCGACGCCATCGCCGCCGCCAAGCGCATTCTTGCTTCGGAGCGCGATCCACGGAGTCCAGAAGGCGCGCTTGACATTGATGTTGCGAGCGATGGCCGCACTTTGACCGTTGCTGGAACCCAAGCAGCAATCGCTCGCTTTGAACAGGCGCTGAAATTAGCCGAGCAAGCGACGGTGGTCGAGCGCTCCACTCGCGTGTTTGAACTGAAGTACGCGCAGGCGACCAAGGTAGCACCAGCACTGCAGCAGATGGCGAAGCAGATCCTGACTCCCAAGGATGGCACGCAGTATTCCGAGCCGCAGATTGAAGGAATCGACACGCTTCGCCAGTTGAGTGTCACCGGCACTGAAGAGCAATTGAAATCCATTGCCACGCTGGTGGCCACGCTGGACCGCGCGGACCGTACCGGGCGCATGGTGGCAGTGCGCCAGGCAAAGGCGTCTGAACTGGCAACATCGGTGCGTGACTTGGTTGCCAAGACACAGGTGGACGATCCATCGCACCCGTTCACGCCGCCAACGATTGAACCGATCGAACAGACCAATTCGCTGTGGATTGTGGGCGAGTCCGCGCAACTTGCAGCGGTCGAAGAGGTCATCCGGCAGCTTGACACCGTGACCCCTGGCCAACTCCCGCCCCTGCGGCTGCTGCAGGTACGTGCTGCGGATGCAAGCCAAATGGCGCAATTGTTGACGGCACGTTACGACCAACGTCCGGCAGATCTGCGCCGCGAGAAGCCAGTTCGTGTTGACGCGGACACTGCTACTAACACACTGATCGTGACTGCTCACGAAGAGGTGTTCCCGGAGATTCGCGAATTTATCGAGAGCGTCAATCGCAGCGGAGAGAAGGATGGCCAGCGCGAGACAGTAATCATTCCGTTGCGCGTTGGTCGAGAAGTAGCGGCGGCCCTCGACAAGCTTTATCCGCAACCGCCGATGCCGCTTGATGCGCGCGGTCGTCCACTTCCGCACTTGCAGAAGCAGAAGGACATCTTCATCAGCGCTGATGCCGCTACCAACACAGTGATTGTTGAGTGCCCAGGCGATCGCAAAGCGCAGTTTGAAGCAATCGTTGCACAACTTGACCGCATTGAAGCGCCGCCACAAGCAGGTGTACGCACGTGGCGTATTGATCGCGGCGACCTCGACAAGATTGCTGCGAGTATCCGTGGTCTTGCGCAGAGTGGCGCGTTGGCCGCGCCATCGGTTGCCGGTCGCAAGAGCCCAGAAGTCACCGTGCAAGTGGAGTCTGCGAGCCGAACGCTGATTGTCACTGGCGATGAAGCGGCATTCTCCAAGGTTGATGCCGTGGTCAAGGAATTGCAGGGTGTGCCCGCTGCAGGCTTCAAGACGTACGTTCTGAAGAGTGGCCGTACCGACCAGGTCAGCTCGCTCCTCAAGCAAGTGCTCACGACCCGCGCTCGGCGCGACATTCCTGGTGGCGAAAGCCAAGTAGAAGTGACCAGCGATCGTCGTACTGGAACATTGATTGTCAGCGCACCGGATTCATTGATTGCAGTGGCTGACCAACTGGTAGCACAACTGGATGCAGCTCCAGCGGTCGCTGGTGCCGACACGCAACAGGTCCGCGTGCACGCGCTGACATTCGCCGATGCCAATCAACTAGCACCTGCGTTGCAGCAGGCGTCGGCGGCGATGCCAAGTCCGGCAACTCAGGATCCGATGAAGGTTTCCATTGTTCCGGCGACTGGCTCCAACGCGCTGATTCTCACTGGAATCGCCCCGGATCTTGACGCTATCGAGAAACTGATCGATCCGCTTGATAAGAATGGGACAGCGGATACTGCGCAAGTAAAGACGGTGATGCTGAAGCATGCACGCGCGGAAACATTGGCACCACTGGTGGAGAAACTGCTCTCCGACCGCGCCATGATGAGCCTGCGTGATATGCCGCAGAGTCTTCGCCAGGAGTACTTGCGCCGCGGTATTGATCGGGCACCGGTACGTGTTGCTGCTGATACGCGACTGAATGCGGTGATCATCAGCGGCCCGCCCGCCGTGTTGGAAACAGCGGATCAGATGGTGGCACAGCTTGACGCAGAATCAGTGCCGCAAGGTGGCGCGCCAGAAGTGCGCGTGGTCACGCTGCGAAACGCCGAAGCCGCAGAAATTGCACAGACGATCACGCAGATGTTTGCCAACGACCCATCGGGCGCTGCTGCGCCATTGGTCACCGTCAATGCCAGCTCGAACAGCTTGATTGTCCGGGCTACCGAAGCGCAACACACGCAGATTGAAGGCGTGATTGAGCAGGTAGACGCCGCAGCAGGCGTCTCTGGCCGGGAGATGCGCACGGTCGCCATTGATCCATCACGCGGGGATGCCTCAGAGCTCGCACGCATGTTGGAGCGATCATTGAATCGCGAAGGCGGCAGCGGCGCTGAAGTAGTAACGATGGAAGAGTTGATGAAGCGCGCACAGCAGGCCAAGCCTGCCTCCACTGGTGCGCCCGCTTCCGCGCCAGCAGCCACGCCGCCAGCTTCCGCTGCACCCGCGCCCGCTGCGGCGCGCCCTTCGGCGCCAGCGTCTTACCCCACAGCAAAGCCAGTTGCCCCCGCTGTGGTTTCCCCGGTTGCCCCCGCCCCCGCAACGACGAATCCAAGCACTCCAGCGCCGCGCGCTGCTCCGCTTCCACAGCCGAACGCGCGCTCGCAAGCCACTCCGCGCGCGCCGCGATTTGCAGCAGCGCTTCTTGCCACGGCGCTTGCGCAGTCGAGCGGCGGAATGAATCAGGCGGCAACGATCGACCAAGATGATGACAGCCGTGTCACCATCACGGTCGATCCAAAGACCAACAGTTTGGTGATCGTTGGCTCCAAGCGCGCGGTGGAGCGCGCGCAGCGACTTGCTCAGCAGGCGCAGCAGTCCATTGCGCCGGCCGGAAGCGTGGTCCGCGTGGTGCAGCTTCCTGCTGGTGCCGATACAGCAGCGCTTCGCGAGGTGGTGCTGCAAACGGTTGCAGTGATGACCCCCGCGGGTGGGCGCATTGGTGACATCGCCCGCCGCTCGTCAGTGGTTGCTGATCCGCAAGGTGGAACGCTGGTGATTTCTGCACCCGAGCGCGACATCGATCAGATTCTTGATGCCACTGCAAAGATCGTGGCTGGCGCGAAGGGCACCGAGCCCACCAACAAACCAGTCCTTCGCACGTTCACTCTTTCACAAGCCCGCGCGGTGAAGTTGGCGAGCACGCTGCAGCAATTGTTCGGTAGCCGCCGCGGCGCTAACCCGCTCGCCGCACCGCAATTTAGTGCCGACGAACGTACCAACACGCTGATGGTCACCGCCTCTCCAACAGCACTTCTGGAAGTCGAGGAGTTGGTTTCCAAGCTTGACACCGGTTCGCCCGCCGCGGACGTTCAGGTGAAGACTTTCGTTCTTGCACATGCGCAAGCAGATGAATTGGTGTGGACACTTCGGCAGCTGTTGTCGGCCCGAAGCGATGCTCAGGGAGTTCGCCTCGATGCCGACCGCGCCAGCAACCGCTTGATTGTGGCAGGCAGTGCAGACCAGATTGCAACCGCCACGCAACTCTTGGCAGAACTCGACCGGCCATCCGATGTGGTTCGAACCACTGAATTCCTGACTTTGAAGCACGCAGAAGCGCAAAAGGTTCGCGAGGCACTCGGCTACTTCTATGGCCCTGATGCGGTTGATGCGGAGACCCCAGGTCGCCGCGCGGTGCGGATCGTGACTGACACAGCCACAAACTCGCTGGTAGTGAGTGCTCCGAAAGAGGAATGGGACGGCTTGCGTTCCATGATCAACAAGCTTGACAGCGAAGACTACGACTCCAACTTGCAACTACGGGTCTTCTCGTTGCGGTACGCGCAGGCAACCAGCGTGGCAACTGCTATCAACACGGCATTCAAGGGCGATCCGCAAGAGCGGCAGCAGACAGCACCCGTTGGACCAGATGGCCGACCGATGCGACAGGCTCCGGCGTATCTCGTCAAGGGCGAGAGTTGGATAAGTGCGGTGGCGGATGCTGGGACCAACTCCGTGATTGTCAGTGCAAGCCGCAAGAACCTTGGCAAGATTGAGGCCATCGTTCAGCAATTGGATGCAGAGCAAACAGCTGACCTGCCCGCGCCACGTCTCATTCCTGTACTTCAAGGCCACAGCCCCACGCAGATTGCGGCAGCGCTTCGCACGGTATTTGCGCCCGCGGATGGCCAACCACGCGGAATTCATTCGCCGCGCATCGTCCCGGACGAGACAGCTGGCACCATCATCATTCGTGCGGATGACAGGGACTACCAAGACATGGCCGCGCTGGCTGCGACGCTGCAGGGCATGCGCCCAGAAGCAAGCGGTTCGCTCTTTATGGTGGAGTTGAAGCACCTTTCCGCCGATGCCGCCGCGCAAACAGTCAACGGTCTTGGGCTGACCTCGGCTGGCGCCACCGACCCGAAAGGCCGAGTTGTTCGTGGACCAGTGAAAGTCTTTCCTGTGCCTGGGCGAAATTCATTGGCGATCGCAGCGCTGCCCGAAGATCGCGCATTGATCGCAGATCTTGTCGCCGGCATCGACACCGAGCCAACTTGGGCACAGAGCGAAGGCGAATTAGTGCGCCTCAGTAAGGCGGCAGCGCCTGCCGTGGCAGCTTCGCTGCAGAAGATGATTGATGCCGCTGCAACGCCTGGAGCCAATAGCCTTGCCAAAGCGTTGCAGGAGCAAGTGCGGCGTTTGCGAATTCGTCGCAGCGGCGTACTGACCGCGGACTTGATGTTGGACCTCACCAAGCCGCTCAAACTGGTGGCTGACGAGAAGACCAATTCGATCATGGTGACGGGCGCCAAGGAAAATGTAGAAGCGGCACGCGAACTGATTGCCATGCTTGATGACGTGCCGATGACCGGCTCAGTCACCATGCGGATTCTGCCGATGCGGAACATTGACGCGGAAGAATTCGCCAAGGTGGTTCGCGAACTCTTCGCGCAGGGTAAAGCGCTTGGAAAGATTCCTGGCACGACACTCACTGGCGCGCCACAGGGCGATGTTGGAACCGCGCTCGCCGATGACTTTGCGCTCACCGTGGTAGAGCGCACCAATACCGTGATCGTTGCTGGTCGCGACGAAGCAGTGGCGTTGGTGGAAGCGATGCAACAGCGGCTGGATACCACCGATGCGTCGGCGGCCTCAGCAGTTCGTAGTTATCCATTGGCTCGCGCGGGCGCCACGGCGGTTTCGCAGCGACTGGAACAGTTCTTCAATGCCCAAGCGCAACAGAAGAACTTTCGCCCCGAAGACAAAGTGCGGATGGTGGCTGATGACCGCACCAACACGTTGGTGGTGAGTACTTCACAGCGAAGCTTCTCAGTGCTTGAGGAACTCTTGAAGCAACTCGACCGAGAAATCCCCGCTGATCTGCGCGAACTCAAACTGGTGCAATTGACCCACGCGAGCGCCACACGTTTGGCCCCGCTCATTCAGCAACTCATGGATTCGCGCCTCGAACGCGTGCGTGCTGCGGAGCCACGCGCCGCTGACTTACAGAAAGTGACCATTCTGGCTGACGAACAAGCCAATGCGCTCCTAGTATCCGGCGGCGCCGATGCGTTTGATGTCATCAAGGGAATTGTTGCGCAGCTTGACACCTTGGAGCGGACTGATGTCGCCCCGCTCCATGTATTGCCGATGAAGCGCGGCAACCTTGATCGCGTTGCGACCGCCGTCAATCAAATCATGGACCGCCGTTATGCAGACATGCCGCAAACCGTGGCCAAGCGTGCACGTCCCTTGGTGATGACCGACCCGCGTTCGAACTGCTTGCTAATTGCCGCAACGGAACCCGATTTCAAGGACATCGAAAGCCTAGTGGCGCGTATCGAGGAGCAGCCAACGGACCCAGCGGTTGCCCTGCATGTCATCCCGGTCCAAGGTGTTCGTGTGGAAACTATTGCCCCGCGCTTGCAGACGGTGATGCGTGAACGCATGGCCACTCTGGGAGACACGGCGCGTCCATCGGACCGTATCTCTATCGAGAGCGACCTTGCCACCAATACGTTGATCGTTGCTTCAAGCCACGAGAACGCGGAGATCATCAAACAGTTAATCGATAGCCTGAAATCAGTGGGAAATGACAGCGCGCTTACCCGTGACTTCCAGACAATCCAGTTGAAGAAGAGCCGCGCCACCGACATCGTGCAGTTGCTTGAGAACATGTACATCCGCGAGGAAAACCGTCGCCGCGGCAACGACAGCGTGCGCGCGATCGTCGACAGCCGAACCAATGCCGTGATTCTTTCAGGTGCGGGTTCTGACATCACCACCATGAGCAAGATTGTTGCCGAGCTAGAAGCCACTAAGCCACTGGAGGTGGTGGAGATTAAGTACATCCAACTGAAGAGCGCCAACGTGCTGGAGCTGATCAGTCTGATTGACAGCGTTCTCTCCGGAAATTCGCTGGCATCACGCGGTACTCAGCAGGCAACCATTGTTCGCTACCTCAAACAAATGCCTGGCGTCGATACCGAGAGCGCGGAAATGGAAATCAACGCCGCGGTACGGCAGTCCATCAGTCTGACTCCCGACATTCGCTCCAACACGGTGATCGTTCGTGCGCCCAAGGACTCCATGGACTTGGTTGAGAAGATGATCGAGGACCTTGATCACGACGACAGTTCCGCTCAGAATGTGCGGGTGATCCGCATGGCTCATGCCGAAGCAGAGAGCATCTTGGAAATTCTGAACGAACTGTTCCGCTTGAAAAAGCAGGGGAATTTGTACGTCCTGAAGCCGCGCGATGGCGGAACTCCACCGTCTGCAGATGGCGCTACGCCCGGGACTGCTCCAGAGAACGCCGGACGTTCCACCACCATCGCTGGCCTGGAACTGAACATGGTGCCTGATGAGCGCCAAGAGCTCTCCATTACTGTTGATCCGCGCACGAATAGTTTGCTAGTGAGCGGCACCCCGAACTATCTGAGCGCAGTGGAGAAGGTAGTGAAGGAGCTGGACACGGATCAATTTGGTAATCGCGATCAGCATATTGTTCATCTGAAGAACGCCACCGCTGTTGAGGTGGCAGAGACGCTCACCAAATTTGCGGACGGCGAGCGCAACAAACTGCTGGAGGTGTACGGAAATAATCGGCAAGCTGCCTCCAGTCGTCTCCTTGACGCGCAGGTCACCGTTGTCGGCGATCAGAAGTCAAACTCGGTGCTGCTGACCGGCAGCCCGCGTTACGTGGAGAAGCTGAAGGGTGTCATCAAGGAGCTTGACGTTGACCCGCCGCAAGTGTTGATCCAGGTGATGCTGGCAGAAGTGACCCTGGTCGACAATGAGGACATTGGTATTGAATTCTCACGCATCGACTATGGCGATGGCTATTACTCGGCGGGCGGATTTGGCCTCAATAAGACCGGATTTGGCACGTTGCAGCCGAAAGCCCCTGGGTTGGTTGGTCTTGCACCAGCACTGTTCTCCGGTATCGGTATTCCCAACATTGCCGTGGGCGGACCAGACTTTGATTTGTTGATCAACGCATTGGCATCACAGAACCGCGTGCAGATGCTTTCAAACCCAAGCGTCATGGTGGCGAACAACACGCGCGGGCGCATTCAGGTTGGTGAAACCATTCGAGTTCCTGATGCAGTCACCGTCAGTGCGGCCGGACAGCAGAGCGCAGTCAGTGCAGAAGAAGTGGGCGTCATTCTGGAGGTCACGCCATCGATCAATCCCGATGGATTTGTGAAGATGGCAGTGGAGCCAGAAATCAGTCGACTCAGTAAGCAGACGGTGGACATTTCGGAAAATTTCCGCAGCCCGATCATTGAGCGACGACGTGCCAACACCACCGTCACCGTCCGTGACGGAGAAACCGTAGTCATCGGCGGCCTCATCAATGATCGCTACGAGCGCTCGGACCGCAAGATTCCAATCCTTGGCGATATCCCCATCATTGGGCTGGCGTTCCGGCAAAAGACCGAGACAACCGCCAAGACGGAACTGCTGATTGTCTTGCGACCGCACGTGGTGCGCACGCCGCAGCGCATGCAGCAGGTCACCGAGGAGGCCGTTGGTCGTATGTCCTTGCAGCCTGGCCTCAAGGAACAGATTCGTAAGGCTGAACTCAAGGGCACACAGGGCAGGTACAACGACAAGGGCGAGTGGGTTGATCCGATCGGCGCGCCTTCCGAGGGTCCAGCCGCCGATGGCGACGCGCCGATGCCAACGAACGGCGACTCCACGCTGATCATGCCCGTGACCTCAGAGCCTGGCGATCAAGTCACCACCAAGCAAGCCAACGGCAGCATCACTATTGGTCCCAAGTTGCCAGCACCAAGCGCAGAACCTCCGTCACCGACTGATCCGATTACACCAAAGGCACCATGAATTCTTCGCCATACATCTGCCTTGCGCTCGGTGCGTTGCTGAGTCTTACGGGTTGCGAGACGGTTTCCAAGGAAACATCGGACGGACGTCCCATGCCGCCGCGCGCGCGCGTTCCACAGACGGCCCCGGAGGGCGTGGCGGTCAACGCGATGAGCGTCTTGTATGCACCGAAACCAACCGATAGCGACGCCAACGGTCGCCCTGATCGCCTCAGTATTGAGCTCTACCTCTTTGCGCGGCCGTACCCAACGCCCATTTGGCGCGAGGGCACTTTGAATGTCGCGGCGTATCGCATGGGCACCGCGGGTTCGGCAACAGCGCCGGGCGATCACCCAATTCATGTCTGGAGTATTCCCACGCGCGATCTTGATCTGGGCAGATTTCGCAGCCTGATCGGTGAGGGATATCGATTCCAAGTTTCGCTCCTTGATGATGGCGGCAATGATCGCATTGATGGCACGGCCATTGACTTCGTGACATGGTTTCGTCCATCGTCAGGTGCGGCGCCCATCTGGTCGGACGGGGTTCGCTCCATTGCCTTTGAACCAATGGCAGCCGGTGAGGTTCGCCAGTAAAAACGAAATCGCCCGGCGATGAACCGGGCGTTCGGTGTGCACTCAAAGAGTCAAACTGGGAATCTAGGATTCGAACCTAGACAAACTGAGTCAGAGTCAGTTGTGCTACCGTTACACCAATTCCCAAATCGTGAACCGAAGATTCTAGCGCGGGCATGCCGTAGGCGGAAGCCGCTGTTCGATGCCGATAAAGCCAATATGGACGCTCTTGCAGCGTCCGCCGCACATCTTTTTGGCCGCGATCCGTTAGACGCTCGGGGGCGTAGCGGCAGCCGGCGCGGCACCTGCGGCACCCGCAGCCGGAGCAGTACCCGCAGTACCCGCAGGCTTCGCGTCCGAACCCGCAGGGGTTGCGCCGCTGGTTGGCGCGGGCATTGGTTGCGGTCGAATGGCGCGACGAACCGCTTCGTCAGCCTGCATTCTTCGCTCGAGGTCCGTGATGCGCGCGCGCGCCCTGGACAATTCATCTTGCGTTGCCGGATCCGCGGCGGCAGCCGCCTTCGCCGCCGCAGCACTGCTTGCAGCGTTCGCTGATGCCTTGGCGGCGGCAGCCGTCGCTGCCGCACTGGCCGTTGCTGCAGCAGAGTCAGGCCCCGGCGCACTTGATGCACTGGCTGGAGCCACCGCGTCCACTTGCCCAACGGCGCGCAACATGTGCTTTGCTTCCCATGGAATGAGCGTGACATCTGCTTCGCGCTTTTGGCCGGCGCGAACGACCATGAACTTCACATGTTCGCCTGGCGCAGCGGCGCGAACCACTGCGCGAATGGCTTCCGGTGAAGCGTTGTTTGATCCATTAATGGCCACGATGACATCGTGCGGCATGACGCCGGCTTGCTCAAGCGCAAGGCCAGGGATGACTTGCGCCACATAGGCGCATTCCGCGCCGGAAGGCGTGGTGTGTTCAGCATGAAGATGCGCAAGAGTCGCCGGCGGTACTGCTTCGAGTCGACCACCAAGCATTGCCTTTGGCGCGGTCAAGGTGGCACCATCGCGCGTGTGGTAGACGCCCGGCGCATCAACTTTCGTTCCGTGTTCTGGTGTCCAGGTATCTGGAATATCAAGACGTTCAATCACTGTGCCTTGGTCATTGATCACCGCCACATGATTTCCCTTGCGCACCACGTGGTCCGGCGGAACAGGCTGCGAATCCATGAAGACCTCAATGCGGTCGCCACTGAACGCCCGCAGTTCCCAACGATGCGCTTGTCCATCGCGCGTTGGGCGCGTATCGGTTGGGCTTTGCGCAACGGCGGTCGGCGTGTCGGCGGTCATCTGCTTCGGCGCTGCGGCAGGCCGCTCCACGGCCGTGGCGAGCTCATCCGCTGGCTCTGCGGCTGCAGTGGCAGCACCAGAGTCACCGGGCACCCCAGAAACCGACGCAGCGCCCGATGTTTCGGCGCCTTCGGTGGCCACCGATGGCTCAGTTGGCTGCTCGGTGCTTGCGCAACCGGCGAGTGCGAGGGTGATGCAGCACGTTGAGATCAGGGTGGCGCGCATGACGAAGCATGATACAAGCATCATCGCAGCGACTATCTTCCTCCTTCGCTGAACCCCTTGGATCCCATGCTCCCCATGCTCCCCACGCTCTCCACGCTCTCCACGCTCTCGACGCTCTCCATGCCTCCCAGACTCTCCGTGCTGCTTGCTGTTGCGACCCTCATGCTCAGTGCATGCGGCGAACACGCCGGCCAGGATGTTGCAAGTGCGGGCGCCGGGGCCACCTGGCGCTGGCGTGCGGAGAAGATGGAAGTCAGCGCGCTGTCAACGCCAATAGTGGCTCGCGCCGGGCGCGGATCCATGATTGACGCGCGCATTGAGTTCTTCGACAGTGACCGCGACGAGACCAAGGCCGTCGGTCAACTGGCCGTGGTGGTGCGCTTTGATAGCAATGAAATTGGGCGTCAGTCCGCCGACCTGGCCGGCGTTGGCGGTCACGCCCGCGCCTGGGATTCAGTGACCGAGTCCTACTCGATGCAAATTCCACTCTCTATCGATCCGCTACCAGGACGCATAGTGGTGTTGCAGGCCACCTTTGAAGGCGTTGATGGATCGCGGATGACGGCCTCGCGCGAGGTGCGCTGGCCGGAGACCGCGCGATGACCAACGCTGCATCCCTGCCGGCCCCGCGCCGACTGGGGATATTCGCTGCTGATTCGCTCCTTCTGACGGCAGCATTGATCTGGGGCGTTACCTTTGTTGCGCAGAAATTTGCCACCGAACACATGGGGCCACTGCTCTTCACGGGCATTCGCTTTTCGATCGGTGCAGCCATTCTGCTGCCAATCGCACTGCCACGCTTTCGACGCATTGCCTCCGGGAGGGCCCGTCGCAGCGCATTGCTTGGTGGTTGCCTCGCCGGATGCGCCATGGCGCTTGGCAGCACCTTGCAACAGGTGGGAATGCATTCCACCAGCGTGAGTAACGCGGGGTTCATCACTGGGCTGTACGTGATCATTGTGCCAATGCTCGGCCTCTTTGTTGGGCAGCGAGTCCGCTGGAACGTATGGATAGGCGCCATCTTGGCGGTGGCCGGACTCTTCTATCTGAGCCTCTATGACCCATCAGGCAGCGCCACTGGAATTTCTATCAACGAAGGCGATGTGTGGGTATTGGCATGCGCGCTCGCATGGAGTTTCCATGTGCAGATCATCGGGTGGGCGGCCCCGGACATTGACCCGTTCGTCATCAGCGTGATTCAATTTGCGGTGACGGGCGCCACCGCATTGCTTGCATCACAGGTCATTGCGCATGGCTGGCCCACCGAGACATGGGGCGCGCGCGAGGTCTTTGAACTGGGAGCGTTGCAAGCAGTGGCGTGGCCGCTCGCCTTTGCCGCGCTCCTCTCGACATGCATTGCATTCACATTGCAGACCGTGGCACAGGGCAGCGCGCCACCCGCGCACGCCGCCATCCTGTTGAGCTTGGAGAGCGTGTTTGCGGCGCTGGCCGAGGCAGTCTTTCTGGTGGCCGGGTGGACGAGCCTGGGCTCGCCAATGACGCGTTGGAAACTGGCCGGCTGCGCCTTGATGTTTGCAGGCGTGGTCTTGAGCCAATGGCGAATTCGCGCGCGCGCGGTGGGCGCGTGACGGCAGCAGGTTCCTATACTGCGCAGTCCATGTCCCTTGAAATGTCAGCATTCCCCGCCGGAACACGCATCCGGGTCACCCAGCAGCTCCCCGCGGTGCGCCACGTCAGCACCACCACCATTGAGGGCACGGTGCTTCGTTACCGCCAGTCCGAAACTGGGAGTTGGTTTGCGCACAGTCAGCACGATCGCCTCTGGCTTGATCGTTTGGAGATTCAAAAGGACGACGGCGAGATCACCGTACTGAACCTTGATCAGTACACGGTGATTGCACCGAGCGA